>WSSedB1CaDRAFT_10000252_pt1 | contig 24563 bp, 24 predicted proteins | sample WetSurSB1Cattail_FD_9460 | JGI IMG/M metagenome (IMG submission 9460)
TTGTAAATGAGTTATTCACTTTATGCTTTATTTTTATGCAAAAAAATATGTTGGAATAAGCAATTTGTTTTTTGCTTACCCCAACATTTATTATAGAACCCTTTTAATGCCACAGCTCAAACAATAAAAGCTATTCATGTGCAAGCTCCGATTGATTAGACTTGAAAAAATATCAAATATGGCTCCAAAAGTAACAAAACGCGTGAAAGAGATAGTTCTTGTAGCAAAAGCAGCACGCAAGCGGAGCGTGGTACGTTAATTGCTGATGTATGCCCTATTGTGGCGGACTGGAAGGGATCATTAATTCTGAATTAGTGGTATAATAAACCTGTAACAAAGGAGATGAGTGATATGGGAGATAAGAATCCAAAGAATAAAGCAAAGAAGCAGAAACAGTCACAAAAGTCAGTAGCAAAGCATCAGCAGCATGTACAGGCTGCTACTGAAAAAACGGAATAATTGCTTCAAATGCAAAAAAAAACAGTGTTAGCGAGAAAAATCGCTGACACTGTTTTTTTGCATTTGAAGGGAAAGGTCGGTCAGTTCATCGTTTTCGAAAACTTTTTGATAGCAAGAGTGAAGGTGGCAGTAATAAAAACAATGAGAGAGAGTGTCTGGGACCAGAGAGCACTGAGGCTGTTACCGCGAAGGATGATGCCCCGCAGTATATCAAGGTAGTAGGTCATCGGTAAAAGATTACTTAGTAGATAAAAGAATTTTGGCATGGCTTCCCGGGGGAAAATAAAGCCGGAAAGCATAACGCTTGGCAGAAAAATAAAGAAAGACATTTGCATTGCCTGCATTTGTGTGCGGGCAATGTTAGAGATAAGAATACCAAGTGTAAGGGAGGCAATGATGAAAAACGAGGTTAGCCCATAGAGGAGGGGAAGGCTGCCGCGAATGGGCATACCGAAGACGGCAAGTCCGACAAGAACAGCAACTGTCATTTGTACATAGCCCATGAGAATATAGGGAATGATCTTACCGAGCAGGAGTTCCCATGTCTTAAGCGGTGTGACAATGAGCTGTTCAAGAGTTCCGTTTTCCCGTTCCCGAACAATTGCCATTGAGGTGATCATGACCATTGTCATTGTAAGGATAATACCCATAATTCCCGGCAGCATGTAATAGGCTGTAACGAAGTCAGGATTGTACCATGAACGAATGCGCATGTCGTAGAGCTTCAGGCTGTCGGGGGACAGATGCTGTTTTTGAAGGAGCATTTCCTCTGACTTTAGCTGGCCGATGGCTTGAGCTGCAGCGATTGCCGAGGAGGCAGAGGTCGAGTCGGAAGCATCGATGAGAACCTGTATAGGTGTGGCACGATTGTGTTTGAGATTTGCAGAGAGGTCTGGTGGAATTATAATACCGATTCTCGCTTTACCGCTGTCAATTAAATTGTTAGCCTCCTGAAAGCTTGCGGCAACATAGTCAATATCGAAATATTCGCTGGAGGTGAAGCTTGTGAGCAGCTCGCGGCTTTCACTAGAAAGGGACTGGTCAAAGACAACGGTACTTTGATGCTTGATATCTGTGTGAATGGCAAAGCCGAAAAGCAGCAGTTGAACAATTGGCAGAAGAATCATAAGTGCAAGTGTAACCGGGTCGCGCTTCATCTGGATGAATTCCTTGATGAGAACAGCCTTGAGACGTATCATATTTTCATCGCCTCTTTCTTTTCGGTGATTTCTTCATGTTTATCATAATAAACAAAAACATCTTCCATGGTTGGTTCAGCTTTTTGATAGTTATCAAGCTTTGTCGTATCTGCATTCGGGGAAAGAATGACATGGAGCTTTTTGCCAAAGATATAAGCGTCGAGATAGGAAATTCCAGATGCTTTTAAACGAGCAAGTGCTTCAAGTGGTGTAGTACTGTCCATCGTGATAAGCTGTCCATTAATGGATCTTTTGAGTGCTGCTGGTGTTCCCTGGGCAATGAGCCGTCCAGCACGCAGAAAACCTGCTTCATCACAGTGCTCGGCCTCATCCATGAAGTGTGTTGTAACGAGAATTGTCGTACCTTGATGGGATAATTCATAGATTACATTCCAAAAAAGGCGGCGTGAAGTTGGATCGACTGCAGAGGTTGGTTCATCGAGAAAAAGAATCTCCGGACGATGCAGAATAGCACAGCCGAGTGCAAGTCGTTGCCGTGTACCACCGGATAGTGTAGCGGCGAGAGCGTGTTCTTTGTAGTCGAGGTGCAGGAGTGAAAGCAGTTCAGGAATGCGCTGCCTTTGTTCTTGTTTGGTGAGTGAATAAAGTCCGGCGTAAAAGTTTAGGTTCTCGATTGCAGTAAGATCGTGATAAAGGCTGAACTTCTGTGACATATAGCCAATATGCTGCTTAATGTCGTTAACATCTTTGGCGGTGTCATATCCGAGAACTGTAGCGATTCCTGCAGTTGGGCGGAGTATGCTGCAGAGCATTCGGATTGTCGTGGATTTACCACAGCCATTCGGACCGATGAAGCCGTAGATAGAGCCACGTGAAATTTTGAGATTGAGTCGGTCGACTGCCGTAAAGCTGCCAAAGCAGCAGGTGAGATTTTGGGTTTCGATAACATAGTCCTTGCTTACAGTGTTCATCATGGAAAAATCACATCCGCAGGCATACCAGGTTTCATGATATTCTCCGTGTTGTCGATAGCAACTTTTACGGCAAATACCATGTTGGCACGTTCGTTTTTGGTGATGCTCTGGCGTGGTGTATATTCAGCGGTATCGCTGATTTCACGTATTGATCCGGTAAAGCTGCGGTCGGGAAATGCATCAACTTTGACTGTGGCTGTAGAACCGATCTTTATGCGGCCCAGCTCAGCAGACGAGATGTAGATTTTCACCCAGCAGTCGGAAAGATCGGCAATTGTTGCAATCGGGGCTCCGGCAGCAATATATTCACCGGGTTCATAGTTCTTTGTAAGGATGAAACCTGTGAGTGGACTATATACAGCGAGGTCATCAGCAGAAGCTTTACTGGCAGTGAGGACAGCCTGACTTCGCGCAACTTCTTCGCGTGCGGCAGTTATCTGGTCTTCACGATTTCCTGCCTGCACAAGCTGTTCTTTTTCCTGTAGGGCATGCAGCTGAGCGGCGGCAGCGTCATAGGAAGCAAGGGCATCATCAAGCTGCTGCTTTGCAATTGCACCACTTGAATAGAGCTGGTTAGCACGTGTGTAGTCGCGGGCTGATTTGTCAAAAGCAGCCTGTGCAGCAGTTGTATTGGCCGCCGCTTCACGAATCTCAGCTGGACGGGCACCTTTTTCAAGATCTAATAACTGAGCCTGTGCTTTTTTTAGTGAAGCCGTATCACGCAAAAGAGCAGCGGTGACATCCTGTCGGTCGATATGGGCAACAAGATCGTTTTTTGTGAGAAAGTCACCTTCTTTGAACAGGAGCTCGTTCATATAACCGCTTGTTTTTGATGTGATATCAGCTTTTGTGACTTCTATCGTTCCTGTAAACACACTGGCAGATTCCTGCTGAGCATGGTATTCGCGAACTGCGTAGATGGTGAGAATAAGAAGCAGCAAAAAAATAAGGAGAGGTTTAATTTTTGTCTTCATGAATGAGGACTCCTTTCAATGCCAGTAAGAAATACAGTTATGGCTTGCTGCATATAAAGTGTATCATTTTCATTAGTGCCTTTGATACGCGTATGAATGGGACGGCTCATATAGTAGAAGTTTACCATTCCTGCCCAGAGGATGACAGCCGCTTGTATATTGATGTCCGGACGAAAAATACCTTGCTGAATGCCGCGTTTCAAGGCGCTTTTGAGTACAAGAAATACAAATTGCAGACGTTTTTTGATGAAGGTGTCAAGTACATTAGAGGGAGCAATGAGTTCACGGCAGAGAAAACGAATGAGCATGGGATTTTCCTGGTGAATCTTTTGTAGTGTTACTGCATAGAGGCGAAGGACTTCACGCGGATCAAGCTCTTGTATTTGTGGTGTGAGAAATTGTTCTAAGGCACTGACCTGCTTTTCAATAACCAATTCATACAATTTTTGTTTGCTGCCGAAATAGTAAGAAATAAGAGCACTGTTTGTACCAGCACGCTCAGCAATCTGGCGAATTGATATTTTATCGAAACCGTATTCGCCGAAGAGGTGTATGGCAGAATGGAGAAGTTTTTCTTTGGTATCTTGTTCCATGAGAACACTCCTTAATCAGTTGATTTAATCATTTGATTAAATTATAAAGCAAAGCATTCTATTTTGCAATAGTTTACAATAAAATGTTTTGTGTAAGAGATGTTTTGTATGTTTCGAAGAGAAGAACTTTCATAAAAATTTCGAATTGTTTTTTATTTGTATACAAATAATCTGAAACTAAAAATTTTTATTAGAAGAAGTCTTTTGACCCCTTGCGGAAATACGTTATCTAGTGGCATAATGAGAGTGTATAGGAGAATCACGTGGAAAAGACCCATGGAGTTTCTTCGAAGGGGATGAAGATATGATAGGAAGGTTGTCAAGGCAATTAAGGATAAAATTGTTCTTGGCCGGATTGGTGATTGGTGTTGTTTTTATTGCCGGAATGGCATGGTATTTTTCTTATTATACAAGGACACCAGATTATGCGATCAGGATGATTCAGGAGTCAATAGAGAAACATGATACAGTGAAATTCCAGAAATATGTAGATGTGGATAGTCTGCTTGGAGATTCATGTGATGCACTTATGGAAGGACTTATGGATTCGGAACGGCCAATGCCGGAAGAAGCGAAGGCGGCTGTCAGTGGTTTTGCAAAGATGTTCAAAGCACCACTCGTAACGAGCTTCAAGGGAACAATTAATCATTATGTGGAATCCGGTAATTGGGGAGACGATGCGTCAAAAGCATTTGATCAGGGGATTCCTATTGATTCAGATAAGATTCTGAACAAGTCCGGAATCAGGGAGCTGAGCTTTCGGAGCATTGATTATATCGCAGTTGATAAAGAGGCTGGTACAGCTGTTGCCGGCGTGCGTGTATTTCAGCAGGAAGCTGAGGCAGAGTTTGTAATGGAGGTTCATATGGCCCGATCCGATGAAGGGATATGGCGTGTGAAAACGGTTGGTAATTTCCGTGACTTCATTCTTTTTGTCAATAAGGCAAGATACAGCCATTTGCAGGATTATATGGAAGCGACAGATGCTCTTATGGTCAGTCATGATAAATCCGTACGTGTTATCGAAAAGAAGATGCAGGATAAGTTATTGTCCGGTAATCTGGGGAATGCAGAGTTGCGTGATTCACTCAAGCATGTTGTTCTGGATGAATATCGTGCTGATTGGTTGGACCGTCAGGATGAGTTAAATCTTATCGAAGTGCCTGATTCTGCAAGGACATTGCATAAGCTGCGTCTACGGATATGCAGTCTTCGTATTGATTATGCAGAAAAATATGCGGCTTGGATGGATGATAAAAATGCTGCGACGATTAAAGCAGCAAATGAGAAACTAAAAGAAGCTAAGACACTTGAACATGAGGCTGTTGTTATTACAAGCCGAATAAAAGAAAGCACAAAATAGATATGGCATAAAAGGCCTGGGAGATCATTTGATTTCTTGGGCTTTTTTGATTCTTTTACTTTATAGAAACTCGTTGTATAATTATAGAGTATAGATTAGATGATGTGGCAGATTTTTATTTATAATGCCATTGGATTACAGAGAACATAATAGGAGGAAGAGAATTATATGAGTGAAGTATTGTTGCATTATACACGTGGCGGGTATATTGAGGATATCCATCGCGGTGATGTCGTAGCAGTGGATATCACGGGTAAGATCGTCGATGCAATTGGAGATGCACAACGAGCGATGTATTGGCGCAGCGCAGCAAAACCTTTTCAGGCACTGCAGTTTGTGGAGCAGGGTGGTTTGGAGAAATACGGTATCACACAGAAAGAGCTTGCTCTGCTTGTGTCATCACATAGCGGTGAACCGATGCATGTTGAGCTGGTAAAGGGAATTCTTGCGAAAATCGGTCTTACGGCGGATGCGCTTGACTGCGGGCCGGCCCGTCCAATGAATTGTAAGGCAGCAAATGCACTTATCGAGAATCACGAAAAACCGCAGGCAGTGCATAATCCCTGCTCGGGTAAGCACTCACAAATATTGGCATTGTGTCAGATGATGGGGCTTGATATTGCAGGCTATACAAATCCAGAGCATGAAGTGGAAAAAGTCATTCGTGCACATGTTGCTATGGCAGCAAGAATTCCGGATGAAAAACTTAAGATCGGTATCGATGGCTGTGGTGTGCCGGTATTTTATCTGCCCTTATATAATATGGCACTGGCCTATGCTCGCCTGGCAATACCGGAAAAAGCGGAATGGGGTGCCTACGAAAATGCAGCACTGACGATTCGTAATGCAATGAGGGCCTATCCGGAAATTCTTGCAGGAACAGGACGTATTGATACCGTTGTATCTAAGATAACTAAAGGACGTATTATTGCGAAGATTGGAGCAAATGCGGTTTATTGTTTGTCTGACATGAAAAATGGTATAGGTATTGCTTTTAAAATTGAAGATGGCAGTTATCGTGCGATTAATCCGGCAGTTATCGGTGTGTTAAAACGTCTTGATCTCATTACAAGGGAAGAGCATGCGGCACTACTTGAAAAGTTCCCGCCTGTTCTAAAAAACCATCGTGGCGATATTATCGGCACAGTTGAAACGATGTTTTAAATGTGCTGATAATTTATGGTGCAGGTACTTTTCATTGTGTCATAGTTTCTTCCCGTGATAATCTATGATACAATTTAGAGATTGTAGTAGAATTGTGGATTCTCTATAAAATAAAAGCAAAAAGAAGGCTTTGGAATGAATAAAAAGATAGAACAGTTTAATAAGATGCTCGAAGAAAATAAGATTAGCGCATTTGTAACAGAAAAATTCAAGGATGATCTTCATACAATTGCCTATCGTTCTAATATGGAAATTAAAGGGCAGGACTTGCCGATGGCATTAATGCTGGATGACAGTATTTATACAGTCATCCATGTTGTTATTGCACAGAATGTTGCAAATGATGATAATAAAGTGAAGATCGCTGGCTGTCTCAATGATCTTAATCGTCAGTACAAGAGCTTTAAGTATTATATTTCGGAAAACAATGATATCCTGCTTGATTGCTGTATTCCATCAAGTGATGAGAATTTTGATACTGAACTTGTTCGTGCAATGCTGGATGTTGTACTCAAGCATCTTGAAGAAAAATATGCAGAAGTCATGAAGCTGATTTGGGCAGTTGCATAAAAGTACTGCCGGAGGTGCCGCGAAAGCGGCACTATTTTTGTTCGTGAATTTGTTTGCCGTCGGTTCATAAATCTTTGTTTAATCCTACATTTTTCTTGATTATATGAAGTCGATAGGCTATTATTATAGAAGTTGCTTTTTGTTAATATAAAAGCTTGTATTTATTGACAGAAAGATGAAACGAAAAAGGGGATATTTATGATGCGGTCCAATATTTTGGATTTATTGCGCAAAGCAGGCGATGAGTATATATCAGGCGAAGAGATCGCAAGTAAGCTGGGAGTATCGCGGACGGCAGTGTGGAAGCATATCAAGGAACTTAAACAGGCAGGTTATACAATTGATAGTCATTCGCGAAGCGGTTATTGTCTGAAAGCGACGCCAGATCTCTTACTGCCAGGGGAAATCGAAAATGGACGTAAGACGAAGGTTCTTGGAAATGTTGTGAAGTATTATAAATCAGTTCTATCAACAAATAATGAGGCGAAGAAGTTTGCGTCACAGGGTGCTGCAGATGGAACTATTATTGTGAGTGAGGAACAGAGTACAGGACGCGGACGTCTTTCGCGTGGATGGTATTCGCCGGCGGGTAAGGGCATTTGGTTTACAATTATATTGCGACCAAATTTTTTGCCGCAGGAGGCACCTAAGTGTACACTTATGGCGGCGGTGGCACTAGCAAAGGCGGTAAAGAAGTTTGGACTCGATGTGGGTATTAAGTGGCCGAATGATATTCTGTTCGAGGGGAAGAAGATTGTTGGCATTCTTACAGAAATGAATGCTGAGATGGATCGCGTCAATTACATTATTATTGGTATGGGAATTAATGTGAATATTGCGCGTGATGAATTTCCTGATGAGATAAAGGACATTGCAACATCATTTTCGATTATGAAAGGCGAACGCCTGCCACGGCTGGAAATCTTGAATGAACTTCTTTATGAACTTGAGAATCTTTATGAAAAAGCACAGACGGATGGTTTTATGCCAATTCTTGACGAGTGGAAGAAGTATTCAGTGACGCTTGGTCAGGAAGTCAATGTCATTTTTTTTTTGCTGTGGATATTGATGGTGATGGTGCACTGCTCGTAGAAACAACTGAGGGGACCCGACGGGTGCTGGCGGGCGATGTATCGATTCGTCCACGGGAATAAAAGTTTTTTGATGAGGTTTTATGTATTAAAGCAGTAGGAAAAATTCATGGATAATTATCGGCTTAGAGAAAATCGGGTACTTGCCCGTTATGCTGTGACAGCTCTATAGAATATAAAACATAGCAAGGCCATTGGAGGAAATGAAATGCTTTTAGTCTTTGATATTGGTAATAGCAATATCGTATTGGGAACATATGAGGGAAAAAAGCTGTTAAAGCACTGGAGGATATCGACGGATCGTCAGAAGACGGGGGATGAGTATGGGATGCTCATCAATAATCTTTTTCGCTATCAAGGAATTCGTATGACAGATATTGATGCAATTATTATCTCATCGGTTGTACCACCGCTTGTCGTACCAATCATCAAGATGTGTGAGCGCTACTTTCATATCAGACCGCTTGTTGTTGGACCGGGAATTAAGACGGGAATACGCTTAAAGTATGAAAATCCGCGCGAAATCGGGGCAGATCGTATTGTGAATACGGTTGGGGCTTTTGAACAGTATGGAGGACCTCTTGTTGTTATTGATATTGGTACGGCAACGACCTTTGATGTGGTTGATGCTCATGGTGACTATCTTGGCGGGGCAATTGCCCCAGGAATTGGTATCTCAACAGAGGCACTTTTCCAGCGTGCAGCGAAACTGCCGCGTATTGAGCTTGTAACACCCAAATCTGTTATTTGCCGAAATACGATAACAAGTATGCAGGCGGGGATTATCTTTGGCTTTGTCGGGCAAATTGATGAGATCGTACGCCGTATCAAGGCTGAGATGGCACAGGAAATGACGGTTGTTGCGACCGGAGGTCTTGCTCGTATGATTGCCAAGGAATCAAAGACGATTGACAAGCTCGATCATTTCCTTACACTTACAGGGCTACGGGTACTTTATGAGAGAAATGTATAGGAGTTTTTAAATTCATGTTTATAAGAAATCTCGAGTTTCCGGTTCCGGTTTTTCTTGCGCCGATGGCAGGGGTTACGGACATACCTTATCGTATATTGGCACGAGAAATGGGCTGTGAACTGGTATATTCGGAAATGGTAAGTGATAAAGGAATTAATTATCGCAACAAACATACGCTTGAGATGCTGAGGACAGAGGCTGCTGAGCGACCGATGGCAATGCAGCTTTTCGGTGAAGAACCGGAAAGCGTTGCAGCGGCAGCAAAATATATTGAGGGTCTTGGTTGTGCTGATATCATTGATTTCAATATGGGGTGTCCGGCACCCAAAATTGTCAGGAATCATGAAGGAGCGGCACTCATGCGTACACCACAGCAGGCTTATGAGGTCTTGTGTGCACTGCGTGAAGCGGTGCAGCTGCCAGTGACTGTAAAGATGCGCAAGGGGTGGGATGATGCGCACGTAAATGTCATTGAAATGGCAAAACTTGCCGAAAANGCAGGTATGGATGCCATTGCTGTTCATGGCCGGACACGCGAGGCGTACTACAGCGGCCGGGCTGACTGGGACATTATAGCCAAGGTTAGGCAGGCTGTGAACATACCAGTTATTGCAAATGGTGATATCCGTACGTGTGCTGACCTTACGCAGGTTTTAGCACAGACGGGATGCGATGGTGTTATGATTGGTCGGGCGGCTCAGGGAAATCCATGGATTTTTCGACGATTCACCAAGTTTCTGCAGACGGGGGTTGAACTGCCGGAGCCAGCGATTGAAGAGCGTGCTGAAATTATACTGCGTCATCTTGATATGCTTATCAGGTATAAAGGCGATTATATTGGTCCGCGCGAAATGCGTAAGCATGCAACCTGGTATACGAAAGGGCTGCGGCATGGAGCTGAACTGCGGGGAAGTTTTAATACCGCTGAACAGCGGGAGGATTTTGTCGCGATTTTGCAAAAAATGATAAAATTGACAAAGTAACAAAAAAAACATATAATATTTAGTAATCATTAGGATAATAAAAAGAGTGTCAAGTGCTCACTTGACACTCCTTTATGTTTGTCCTAATGTCATATGAAAGTTATGGATTGGGAATGAGAGCACAGAGTCTGATTCATTTTAACTTTCATTTTCAATTTATAAGAATAAAGGAGCGCATGACAAATGGCTGATAAGCGTGTAATGCTGACCGAAGAAGGCTTAACGAAACTCGAAAGTAAACTGGAAAATTTAAAAAGTGTACGTAGAATCGAAGTATCGGAAAGAATTAAGCAGGCAATTGATTTTGGTGATATCAGTGAAAACTCAGAATACGAAGATGCAAAAAATGAACAGGCATTTATTGAAGGTGAGATACTGACACTGGAAAAAATGCTTAGAAACAGCGACATTATTAAGGATGATAGCTCAGAAAAAGATGTTGTCCATGTAGGTAATCGAGTTGTTATTCGCGATCTTGAATTTGACGAAAAGTTGGAATACACTATTGTTGGTTCAGCAGAAACAGATCCGACCGAAGCAAAGATATCTAATGAATCACCGGTGGGCGTGGCGATTATCGGGCAGAAGGTCGGCAGTATAGTAGAAGTACATGTACCAGCGGGAACGCTTAAGTATGAAATTTTGGAAATTAAGGGATAAGGCAGATTGATAATAGATAGGAGTTATGAAATTGGCAGAAAAGAAGGAAGAACAACTACAAAACGAAGAGCTTAATGAAATGATGCAGGTTCGTCGTGAAAAGATGGCAGCTTTTGCGGATAAAGGTATTGAACCATTTGGCCGTCATTTTGAGGTTACGCATCATGCAAAGGACGTTATTGAACATTTCGAAGAACTTGAAGATGAAGATGGTGCTAAAAAGGTAAAGATTGCGGGCCGACTCATGGCGATTCGTGGACATGGCAAGGCAAGTTTTGCTACGCTTATGGATCTTTCGGGTAATATTCAGGTTTATTTCAAGCTGGATGTTGTCGGTGAGGAAAAATACAGTCAGTTTAAGCTTCTCGATATCGGTGATATTGTGGGCATTACGGGAACGGTATTTAAGACACATCGTGGTGAAATTACGGTTAAAGTTGACACTTTTGAGCTGCAGGCGAAGTCACTTCGTCCATTACCGGAAAAATTCCATGGACTAAAGGATGTCGAAGTACGCTATCGTCAACGGTATCTGGATCTTATTGTTAATCCGGAAGTGCGTGATACATTTGTTGCGCGCAGTAAAATTATTAAGTCAATCCGCAGTTATCTTGACAGTCGTGATTTCCTTGAAGTAGAAACACCTGTCATGCATTCGATTCCTGGTGGTGCGGCAGCACGTCCTTTTGTGACATATCACAATGCACTTGACATGCAGCTTTACTTGCGCATTGCCCCGGAACTTTATCTCAAACGCCTTATTGTCGGAGGACTGGAAAAGGTCTATGAACTTGGTCGTGTGTTCCGTAATGAAGGCATTGATGTACGACATAATCCGGAGTTTACATCGGTAGAAATTTATCAGGCATATGCTGATTATAATGATCTTATGAATATTACAGAAGGTATCATTGTTGACGCTGCTAAAGCAGTTCTTGGTACGACGGTAATCAACTATCAGGGTGTAGAAATTGATCTTGCGAAGGTTCGCCGCATTAGCATGAATGATATTGTCAGAGAAACAACAGGTAAGGACTTCCTTAGTGCAAAAACGGTAGAAGAAGCACGGGCGATGGCAGATGAAATTCATGTACCGTATGAGGAAAAACATGGCATTGGGGGTATTTTGAATGCTGCTTTTGAAGAAAAAGTAGAAGAAACACTCATGCAGCCGACTTTCATTACAGGGCATCCAACTGAAATATCGCCGCTGGCAAAGCGTAATAAAGAAAATCCGGATATCACGGATCGTTTTGAGATATTTATTTATGGGCGGGAGCTTGCTAATGGTTTTTCGGAACTTAATGACCCGATTGATCAGGAAGGCCGCTTTCTTGAACAGGTAGCACAACGTGAGTCGGGTGATGATGAAGCACATATGATGGACAGAGACTATGTAACAGCACTCGAATATGGGTTGCCGCCTACGGGTGGTCTTGGTATTGGTGTTGATCGTCTTGTTATGTTTCTTACGGATAGTGCATCTATCCGTGATGTATTGCTCTTCCCGCATATGCGTCATAAAGCAGAATAAAAAACAGACAAAGATAAAAGCCGCGAATCAAATTTGATTTGCGGCTTTTATCTTTGTCTGTTTTTATTATCGAACATAAAGCTTGATCTTTTAGGAAAACTTTCTGAGACGTTTTATATTGTGATATCTAAGTATTGGTGTAATAAAGTCATTTTGTGTCAAAAAAGCCTGACTGTTTCTGTAAAAATATTGAAAGATAGTGTTTAAAAGCAGTGGGAATGCTATAAACAGAGTTTAATTCGGCAGCAGTGGCCCAGAAAAAAGGAGACAACGGCAATGCACCTTTTTTTACTGAGTAAGGAAGGGGATTTTCTCTAATGGCAGTTTCGGATAAAAGAATGGAGTAGCCAATCATTTGCCACTCGATATGAGAAAAAACATGCTTTGCCGGCGATAATTTTTTTATGGAAACAGGTTGCAATCCTTCTTGAGCTAATAATTCTGAAAGCTGGCAGGGCGTTAGATGTCCGTTTATGTTGGGAAGTTCCCACAGTCCTGCTAAAAGACCTTTATTGCTGCGCTGATTGATTGCAAGGTGGTTTTCGTCGGTAATAACGAGTATGGTATGTTTTTCAATTATACGAGGGCTGTTCCGGCTTTTGTAAGGGAGTTCAGTGACATGCGATTCATCATAAGCAAGGCAGAGCGTACGCAGAGGGCACTCTGTGCAGTGTGCTGCGCTTTTTGGCAGGCAGATCGTAGCACCAAGCTCCATAAGTGCCTGATTGAAAAAGCCGGCGTCTTTGTTTGCGGGCATAAATTTTAGCAGTTCGTCTTCAATGCTGCGTTTTGTGCTTTCTTTGCGAATATCGATGGGTGAGGCAATAAGGCGCATAATGACTCGCAGTACGTTACCATCGACAGCTGGCTGCCTTTCGTTACAGGCAATCGAGCTTATGGCACCTGCAGTGTAACGACCAATACCGGGAAGCGTGAGCAGGGTAGCAAAGTCGCGGGGGATCGTGCCATTATAATCAGCAACAATTTTCTCAGCAGCTTTTTTGAGATTGCGGGCGCGGTTGTAGTACCCTAAGCCTTCCCAAAGTTTGAAGAGTACATCAAGTGATACGGTCGCAAGTGACTGAACCGTCGGCAGAGCAATGATTAAACGCTCGAAGTAAGGCTTTACAGTTTCTACACGTGTTTGTTGTAACATGATTTCGGAGATCCAGACACGGTAGGGAGTTGGTTCTTCACGCCAGGGGAGTACACGCGCATGGCTGTGGTACCATTGCAGTAATGGTTCTACGATCGCGGGCAGTTGCTTTGTTCGTTCGAGTGGAATATGGTTTATCATAGAAAAAAAGCTCCTTTGGATTACGTTGTATTAAGCATAGCATAGAAGCTCAGAAGAATAAAGCAACAATGTTTTTTCTGTGTATGCTTGTACGATGCAAGCATACATATCATTGAATGTTCATCTGTAAAAGAGCTTTTTACGTATAATAATAAAAGAATAGAAAAAAAGTTACAAAAATATGTTGACAAATGAGCTGAATACTGTAATAATGTATACATGTTTACAAGATTACGCATGGATTACAGGATGATGTGTAATAGAATCAATGAACAATAGCAATGACAGGGTAAAGAGTATCTGATCGTTCTTACAGAGAGCTGGTGGTCGCTGTAAACCAGTAGAACAGGATGCTTGACATCGCCCCAGAGCTTTTATGCCGATTTTTTTAGGAGGCATAGACGTATTTCAGCGTTAATGAAGGTCGATGATGACCATGAGTATAATGCAGGGTGGTACCGCGGAATATCCGCCCCTGTTGTCAGAAGATATATTTTGACAGCAGGGGCGGTTTTTATTTTTGGGAGGATTATTTATTATGAAACATGTATTATCGGTTTTAGTGCAAAACCAACCGGGTGTATTGGTCCGTGTTGCAAGCATGTTTTCGCGCAGGGAGTTTAATATTGACAGTCTTTCAGTCGGTGTTACGCAAAATCCTGAGTTTTCCCGAATTACAGTTGTTGTTGATGGAGATGAATATCTTGTTGATCAGATGATCAAGCAACTGGAAAAACTACCGGATGTTGTTGCTGTACAGCGGTTAGACGCCAGTGCAGCTGTATATAGAGGTATGACTTTGATAAAGGTCAAGGCTGATGACACGAATCGACTTGATGTGCTGAAAATGGCAGAGCTGTTTCGTGTACATGTCATTGATGTACAACCGACAACATTGATTTTTGAGATTACCGGAGATGATGATAAAGTTACAGCGTTTACGCGCCTGTTGTCACCCTATGGGATTCTCGAGGTCATCCGTACCGGGCTTATCGGCCTGGAACGTGGTGAACATACTATACACGAACATTGTGAGGAGAGAGAGTATTATGGCAAAAATTTATTATGACCAAGATGCAAACTGGAGTATTATGCAGGGAAAGACCGTAGCTGTTATCGGGTATGGCAGCCAGGGACATGCACACGCATTAAATCTGAAAGACAGCGGGGTGGATGTAGTTGTTGGTCTTTACGAAGGCAGCAAATCCAAGGCGAAAGCAGAAGCTGCAGGTCTTAAGGTGACTACGGTTGCTGAAGCTGTAAAACAGGCGGACATTACGATGATTCTTCTGCCGGATGAAAAACAGGCAGATGTCTATAAAGCAGAAATCGGACCAAACCTTAAAACTGGCAGTGCATTAGCGTTTGCGCATGGTTTTAATATCCATTTCAAGCAGATCATGCCGCCGGCAGATGTTGATGTATTCATGGTTGCACCTAAAGGACCGGGTCATCTTGTTCGTCGCGTATTTACACAAGGCGGTGGGGTTCCGGATGTGTTTGCTGTAGAACAGGATGCTTCAGGTAATGCAATGGAAATTGCACTTGCATATGCACGAGGCATCGGTGGTACAAAAGCTGGTGTTATCAAGACAACTTTCAGGGAAGAAACGGAAACAGACCTCTTTGGTGAACAAGCTGTTCTCTGTGGTGGTGTTACACATTTGATTCAGAATGGTTTTGAAACACTTGTTGAAGCAGGTTATCAGCCGGAAATTGCGTACTTCGAATGTTTCCATGAAATGAAACTTATCGTTGATCTTATGTATGAAGGCGGTATGGCCAACATGCGTCGCTCTATCAGCGATACAGCTGAATATGGTGACTATATGATTGGACCTCGTATCGTTACAGAAGAAACAAAGAAGGAAATGAAGAAGGTTCTTAAAGAAATTCAGGAAGGTACTTTCGCTAGAAACTGGCTTGTAGAAAATAGAGCGGCTGGTCGTGCAGAATTCCTTGCACTTCGCCAGAAACATGCTGAACATCAGATTGAACAGGTCGGTGGTAAGCTCCGCAACATGATGTCATGGCTTAAGACGAAAAAAGAAGACTGATTGGTTTATAATAAAATGAATTAGAACTTGAATCGGCTTATGCTTCTTACTATAAAAGGAAGTATGAGCCGATTTTTCTAATAAAAGGAAAGCAATATTGGAGGTTTTTTTATGGGAATGAATATGACCGAAAAGATTTTGGCAAAGCACGCAGGTCTTACATCTGTAAAGCCGGGACAGCTGATTACCTGCAAACTTGATATGGTGCTTGCTAATGATATTACGGCACCACCATCCATCAAGGCATTTGAAGAAATTGGGCGGCCGGTATTTGACCGGACTAAAATTGCACTAGTGCCGGATCATTTCACACCGAATAAGGATATAAAGACAGCGGGGCTAACCAAAGCCGTGCGTGAATTTGCTAAAAAGCATGATATTGTGAATTATTTTGAAGTTGGGCGTATGGGCATTGAACATGTTATTCTGCCGGAAAAAGGGCTGGTTGCTCCGGGAATGCTTACGATAGGTGCAGATTCGCATACATGTACATATGGTGCTGTCGGCGGTTTTTCAACAGGCGTTGGACAGACAGACCTGGGTGTAGCGCTTGCAACGGGTGAAGCATGGTTCAAGGTTCCGGAAACGATTAAAGTAGAGCTTATTGGTAAAAAGCCGGCAAATATCAATGGTAAGGATGTCATTCTTACACTTATTGGACGTATTGGTGTCGATGGTGCGCGTTATAAGGCACTGGAATTTGCTGGTGAAGGTCTGGCCTCGCTCTCAATGGCAGACCGCTTTACGATTGCGAATATGGCAATCGAAGCTGGGGGCAAGAATGGGATTTTTCCGGTTGATGACAATACAAAGGAATATATTAAGGATCGTGTAATGAAGGCCTATGAAATTGTTGAACCGGATGTTGACGCACAGTATTCTAAGACGGTAGAAATTAATCTATCCGAGCTGAAACCCGTTGTTGCATTTCCACATCTTCCGGGTAACACAAAGCGCGTTGAGGATATTGGTGAAATAAAGATTGATCAAGTTGTTATTGGATCGTGTACGAATGGTCGCATTGAAGATCTGGCAATTGCGGCTGAAATACTTAAAGGGCATAAAATTCATAAAGATGTTCGCTGCATTATTATACCGGGCAGCCAGCAGGTCTATCTTGATGCAATGAAGCTTGGCTATGCAGAAATATTTGTTGCTGCCGGAGCTGCTCTTAGCACACCAACATGTGGTCCGTGTATGGGCGGACACATGGGTATTCTTGCAGCTGGTGAACGTTGTGTATCGACAACAAATCGTAATTTTCGTGGTCGCATGGGCCATGTGGAAAGTGAAGTCTATCTTGCTGGCCCGCATGTTGCAGCAGCGAGTGCAATTCTTGGCAGGATAGCGACACCAGAGGAGGTAAAGTGATATGAGATTAGAAGGTAAGGTTTGGCGCTACGGCGATAATGTAGACACAGATGTCATCATTCCGGCACGGTATTTGAATTCATTTGATCCCTCGGAGCTTGCGACACACTGCATGATCGATATCGACGAAAGCTTTTCCCAAAACGTTAAAGCAGGTGATATCATGGTCGGTGGTAAAAACTTTGGTTGTGGTTCTTCGCGTGAGCATGCACCAATTGCAATTAAGGCAGCAGGTATTCCCATCATTGTTGCAGCGAATTTTGCCCGTATTTTTTATCGTAACGGCATTAATATCGGTTTGCCGCTTCTTGAAATTGGTGATGATGTTGAAAAAATCAAGGCAGATGATACGCTGCGCATTGACACGGTAGCAGGTATTGTTGAAAATATCAGCACGGGTGATGTGTTCCATGCACAACCGCTGCCGGGATTTGTCCAGGATATTGCAAAGGCCGGTGGTCTCATTAACTATATCAAGGAGAAAAAGTAATATGGCAAAAAAAATTGTTGTAATACCGGGCGATGGTATTGGGGAAGAAATTACGGCCGCTGCAGTTGAAGTTCTCAGGAAAGTCGATGAAAAGTTTGGCCTTGGTTTAAGCTTTGAAAAGCACGATGCTGGTGGAACAGCCTATGATCTTTATGGTACACCCTTGCCGCAGAAAACTATTGATGCAGCAAAAGCATCCGATGCTGTACTATTTGGCGCAGTTGGCGGTGATAAGTGGGATAAGATTGATCCGGCATTGCGTCCGGAAAAGGCAATCCTCGGCTTACGTAAATCGCTGGGGCTTTATGCGAATCTGCGTCCGGTCAGGGTATTTGATGCGCTTGTTGAATATTCGCCGCTCAGGCCGGAGATTGTCAGTGGCATTGATATCGTTATTGTGCGCGAGCTCATTGGCGGCATATACTTTGGTGAAAAGTGTGAATCTGAGCTGAAGGATGGCCATGAGCGTGCATGGGATCTGGAAAATTATTCGGTTCCGGAGGTTGTCCGCATTGCCAGACTTGCAATGGAAACCGCAGAAAAACGCAAAGGCAGAGTGACTTCTGTTGATAAGGCGAATGTACTTGCGACTTCAAGACTTTGGCGTCGCACGGTAGAAAAGGTAGGCATGGACTATCCGTCGGTGAAGCTTGAACATATGTATGTAGATAACTGTGCGATGCAGCTCGCACTCCATCCAACGAATTTCGATGTTATCGTGACAGGTAATCTCTTTGGTGATATTCTTAGTGATGAAGCGGCTGTACTTGGCGGCTCGATTGGAATGATGCCATCGGCAAGTATTGGTGACGGTACAAGCCTGTATGAACCAATCCATGGATCTGCTCCGGATATTGCGGGGAAAGGAATTGCCAATCCGATCGGGACAATTCTTTCAGCGGCAATGCTGTTGCGTTATTCGCTAAATGAAGAAATTGCAGCAGAGCGGATTGAAAAGGCTGTTGAGAAGTCGCTGACAGATGGGTATCGTACAGCGGATCTCTGGAAGGACGGTTTCAAGAAAAGCAATACGACGGAAATAACAAAGATTATTATTGATCGAATATAAGAAAAAGGAGACCAGCAAGTATGAAAGGATCGAAAGCGGTTGTTGAATGCCTGCTTGAGCAGGGAGTTGATACGATTTTTGGATATCCTGGCGGCATGATTTTGCCGTTGTATGATGCGCTGTATGATGAAAAACGCATTAATCATATACTTACGACGCACGAACAGAATGCGGCGCATGCAGCAGATGGCTATGCGCGGGCAAGTGGCAAAGTCGGAGTTTGTATTGCTACTTCAGGACCAGGGGCAACGAACCTTGTCACTGGGATTGCAACCGCATTTATGGATTCGATTCCGCTGGTTGCAATAACAGGACAGGTAGATACAGAATTGCTTGGACGTGATGCATTTCAGGAAATGGATATCCTTGATGTTACAATGCCGGTCACGAAGCATAACTATAAGGTAAAGGATGTGCGCAGGCTCGTACCGATTTTGCGTGATGCGTTTCATTTGGCGAGAACTGGCCGACCGGGACCTGTGCTTGTTGATATACCAAGAAATCTTTTTTTTGAGGAAGTGGATTATGCTCCTTTCGTTGAGAAAAAGAAGGAACCAGGTAAGCCGGATGCAGATTTTCTTATTTGCGCAGCAGAGGCATCGGAGGTTATTCGGCGGGCAACGCAGCCGGTTATTATAGCGGGTGGCGGCGTTATATCTGCCGGAGCGAGTGACGTGCTTAGATCTTTTGCTGAGAAGTATCATTTGCCGGTTGCGAACACACTTATGGGCATTGGAGCTTTTCCCCAGGGACATCCGCAAGCATTGGGTTTTGCTGGTATGCATGGACGTAAGACAACAAATAACGCAATTGCAGCAGCAGATCTTATCATTGCGATCGGCAGTCGTTTTGGTGATCGGCAGACGGGAAATCTGGCAAAATATACAGTGGATACGAAGTTTATTCATATTGACATTGATCCGGCAGAAATAGATAAGAACATTGCAAGTAGTATTGGCCTTGCTGGTAATATGAAAACAATTTTGAAACTTCTTATGCAGCGTGATGCAGTAAACCTGCTTGATGGCTGGTGGCAAAAAATCCATGAATGGCAGGAAAAATATGCCTATGACTATCATGTGAGTCGGCTGACAGTCCCGTGGGCCATGCACTATATGGCAGTTCATACGGCAAAGAAATCGTTTGCTTTTGCGACAGATGTGGGTCAGCATCAAATGTGGGCCGCGTTGCATTTAAAAGTGGAAGAGCCGCGTACATGGATTACATCTGGTGGATTGGGAACGATGGGATTTGGTCTGCCGGCTGCTATGGGAGCACAGCTGTATTTTGGTGATACGCGTCGTGTCATCCACGTTGCAGGAGACGGCGGCATTAAGATGACAGGTAACGAGTACTATACAATCTCACGGCTGCGGCTGCCAATTATATCGATTATTGTGAACAATACAAGTCTGGGGATGATACGTCAACTCCAACGGGTCATGTATAATGGACGGTATATGTCTTGTGAACTTACACAGGAGATGGACTTCGTTGGCTATGCTGAAAGCTTTGGTATTGAGGCAGAGGCCGTATCGACACCGGAAGAATTTGCCGAGGCCTTCAATAAGGCCCTTGCTGTCGATACGCCACGTGTTATTGTTCTTAATGTTCATCGTAGTTTCGTTGAGCCAATGATCAAGGGTGGAGCAAAAATCAACGAATTTGTCGATTTTGAATAAACAAGAAAATGGTACCGCGTAAAGCGGTGCTTTTTTTGTGCTATAAAAACGGGAAAACCTTCTTAAATATGATGAAATGCAGGATTTTCCGGCTCTTATATCGTATAATATAAAAAGTTAAGTTTATACTATGCTGGGGGTGGAACTTTGATTAAAAAAGGAATTATTCTGGCGGGAGGGTCGGGAACGCGTCTTTACCCGCTGACGAAGGTTGTGAGCAAGCAGCTCATGCCGATCTATGATAAGCCGATGATTTATTATCCGTTGAGCACTTTATTGCTTTCGGGAATCAACGATATACTCGTTATTACAACACCACAGGATGCGGCACTTTTTACGGCGCTTCTTCAGGATGGTAGTCAGTGGGGAATTCATATAAGCTATGAAGTTCAGCCAAGTCCGGATGGATTGGCACAAGCCTTTATTATTGGGAAAAAGTTCATTGGTACGGATGGTTGTGCACTTGTACTGGGGGATAATATTTTCTATGGCTCAGATCTGGCAACGGCGATGCAGCGGGCGGCTTCGAATGATGAGGGTGCTACAGTGTTTGCCTATTATGTAAAGGATCCACAGCGCTATGGCGTCGTGGAATTCGATGAAAACCAGCAAGCTATAAGTCTTGAGGAAAAACCGAAAAATCCGCGTTCGAATTATGCAGTTACGGGATTGTATTTTTATGACAATCAGATTGTCGATATCGCAAAGCATATCAAACCATCGGTGCGCGGCGAGCTTGAAATCACCGATGTGAACAAGGTTTATCTGGCACAACGGCAGCTGCGTGTTGAAAAGATGCGCCGTGGTTATGCGTGGCTTGATACAGGAACACATGAATCTCTGCTGCAGGCCTCATCATTTGTGCAGACCATTGAAGACCGACAAGGTCTTAAGATCGCTTGTATTGAAGAGATCGCCTATCGTATGGGCTATATTGACAGAGAAGAACTGCTGCGCCTGGCACAGCCATTAAAGAAGAATGATTATGGAAAGTATCTGGAACAGCTTGCCGTAGAATAGGAGAGATTTTTTTGCAGGTAACAGAAACAAAATTAAAGGGTGTATATGTTATTGAACCGCAAGTGTTTGGTGACCATCGCGGTTGGTTTATGGAAAGTTGGTCACAGAAAAAATTTGAAGAGGCAAAAATTCATTGTGCGTTTGTCCAGGATAACCAGTCATTTTCAGCATTGAAAGGGACATTGCGCGGGCTGCATTATCAGCTAAATCCAATGTGCCAGGCGAAGCTATTGCGCTGTACGCGCGGTGAGATTCTTGATGTAGCTGTTGATATCCGTAAAGGGTCACCAATGTATCGTCAGTGGGTTGCTGTAAAACTCACGGCAGCAAACAAAAAGCAGCTTTTTATACCGCGTGGCTTTGCGCATGGTTTCGTGACGCTTACAAATGATGTTGAGGTTCAATATAAAGCAGATAACTACTATGCGCCGGAATGTGATGGCAATATTCGTTATGATGATCCGGATATTGGTGTTGACTGGGGCATGGGTGAGTTTATTCTTTCGGAAAAAGATAAGAAAGCACCACTTCTTAAAGAACGTACGAATTTGAACTTTGTTTATGAAGAGAAATAACTTCTCAGACTTTGCATGACAGTTCTCTTTAATAGTAAGCACATAGAGAAGGAAAAGAGGAATATCTATGAAAATTATTGTAACAGGCGGGGCTGGGTTTATTGGCGGAAACTTTGTTCATTATATGATCAAGGAACATCCTGCATATGAAATAATTTGTCTTGATTCACTAACGTATGCAGGGAATCTTGAAACACTGGAATCTGTTATAGAGAATCCGAAATTCAAGTTTGAGAAAGGCGATATCGCCAATCGCAGTATTGTCTATGAACTTTTTGAGCGGGTAGAACCGGACTGGGTTGTTAACTTCGCGGCAGAAAGCCATGTGGACCGTTCCATTGAAAATCCGGAAGTGTTCCTGCGAACGAATGTTATTGGTACAAGTGTGCTGCTTGATGCTTGCCGTAAATATGGTATTACGCGCTATCATCAGGTATCGACGGATGAAGTATATGGTGATTTGCCACTTGACCGACCAGATCTTTTTTTTACAGAAACAACAAATCTTCATACATCAAGCCCTTATTCGGCATCGAAGGCGGCAGCAGATCTTTTAGTGCAGGCCTATCATCGAACGTATGGCTTGCCCGTAACGATATCACGTTGTTCAAACAACTATGGGCCGTATCATTTTCCGGAAAAGCTTATTCCGCTCATGATTGCAAATGCACTTGCTGATAAAAAGCTTCCCGTCTATGGCAAGGGGGAAAATATTCGGGACTGGCTCTATGTTGAGGATCATTGCTGTGCAATCGATAAAATTTTGCATAGTGGTAAGATTGGTGAGGTCTATAACATTGGAGGTCACAATGAACGTACAAATTTACAGGTTGTTAAGACAATCCTTGCAGAGCTTGGCAAGAGCACGTCACTTATTGAATATGTTGCTGATCGCAAGGGACATGATCGACGCTATGCGATTGATCCGGCCAAGATTCAGGCAGAACTTGGATGGAAACCAACAACGAAGTTTGATGATGGCATTAAGAAGACAGTACAGTGGTATCTCAACAATAAAAAATGGTGGCAGAACATTATCAATGGCGAATACCAGAGCTATTATAATAAGATGTACGGAAATCGTACAAAGCTGGAATATGCGAAGTGAAAACCAAAAAGAAAGTATGCGTCGAAAAAAATGGATACCTAAAACGATAAAGCACTGTGCGACAATGTTCAGGAACTCTTGACAGTGTTTTTGCAAGAGTTGTCTTTCCGGGTTGAGTGTGGTGAACACGGTACATTTTTTTTGCATCGAGGTGGGATAAGTATTGTGATAAAAATAGCCGAATAGACAAAACAAGGGGTATCGCACATTGAAAATTTGTGCGATACCCCTTGTTTTGTCTATTGTAATAAAGTGCAGCTTTTTATTTCAGGTTTTCAGGATTAAGCCCTTGAAGTTCATTGAGGACAAAACAACCATCTTTACGAATGAGGACATCGTCGAAGTATATTTCGCCGCCACCGTATTCTGGGGTCTGAATACAGACGAGATCCCAGTGGATAGCGGAGCGATTGCCATTATCAGCTTCATTGTAAGCATTTCCTGGAGTGAAGTGGAAACTGCCACTGATTTTTTCATCGAAAAGCGTATCCTTCATTGGCGTGTGAATATATGGATTAAGCCCGAAGGAAAACTCACCAACAGATCGGGCACCATAATCTGTATCGAATATTTTATTGATTTCCCTGGTGCGATTTGATGATGCGTTGACAATACGCCCGTTTTCGAAAGTGAGAACGATGTTTTCATAGGTTACGCCCTGATAAATAGCTGGTGTATTATAGGTGAGTGTACCATTGATACTGCCTTGTACCGGTGCGGTATAGACTTCACCATCTGGGATATTGCAAGTACCGGAACATTTTATGGCGGGAATTCCCTTGATAGAAAAAGTGAGATTTGTGCCAGGACCGATGATATGGACCTTATTGGTCTTTTGCATAAGTTTGATAAGTGGTGTCATGGCATGATCCATTTTGGCATAGTCAAGATTGCAAACATTGTAATAAAAGTCAGTAAAAGCAGATGTACTCATGTTGGCGAGCTGTGACATAGCCGGATTTGGATAGCGCATGACACACCATTTTGTATGAGGTACGCGAATCTCACTGTGAACGGGTTTTGACCAGTAGGTTTGATAGAGCTTCATTTGATCACCGGGAACATCACTAAATTCACTGGCATTTTCGGTGGTGCGAACAGCAAGGTATGCGTCCATATGCTTCATGCGCATAGATTCATATTCAGCGATAAGCATCATCTGTTCCTTTGATGCCTGCATGAGCAACTCACGTTGCAGCCGGTTGTTTTTTATGGTGAGAAAAGGAACGCCGCCGACCTTGTAAACCTCACGTACAATGGCTCGTGCCAGCGGCTGCCCATCGTCAAAAATCTCAATAAGTATTTTTTCACCTTTTTTGAGACGGACAGAATAATGGATAAGCTGATATGCTAAAGTTTCAGTTCGTGGATCCATAAAAATAACCTCCTTATATAT
>WSSedB1CaDRAFT_10000253_pt1 | contig 24518 bp, 21 predicted proteins | sample WetSurSB1Cattail_FD_9460 | JGI IMG/M metagenome (IMG submission 9460)
ACCATCAGGGTCCGTAGAGGACTTGCACCTCCAAGTCAATAATCAACCACCACAGTTGAATATACGGTGCTTATGCACCACGCGCCATGCCAGGCGCACACGGGGGAGAGCACACCGGGTTCACCGGTGTTGCGATTGGTTGAAATTCGGTTTGCCCTTCAGACCGCAGAGCTTTCCACCGTTATCTTGACCATTTTGTTTGGTGCAATTTTGTTGTAAGAAATTGAGAAGTTTTTGGGATAGGTGACTTTGTTCTGTTATTTCACATTCCCAAATAACGAGGACATTCCACCCGGTTGCACGGAGATTTCTGATATTTTCTGAGTCGCGTTGCTGGTTCCGCTCTATTTTTGGAATCCAGTAGTGGCGGTTTGATTTTGGTTTTCGCAGGCCTTCGGTGCAATCGTGAGCATGCCAAAAACAGCCATGTACGAAAACTGCCAGCTTCCGGCCAATCCATGCAAGGTCGGGTTTGCCGGGAAGATCTTTACGGTGGATGCGATAACCTGAAAATCCTAGCTCCCGGCAGAGTTTGCGCACCGCCAGTTCCGGAAAAGTGTCTTTTCCCCGGATGCGCCGCATATTTTTCGAACGGCGTTCAGGAGAGAGCTTGTCCACCGCTATTTTTTGAGGGAGGCAACTTCTTCAGCCGCCTGTTTTGGAAATTTTGTGATGAGCCACTTTAAGACTTCGAGTTGGTCGCCGGAAGTTGCGCGGCGGATTTGAATCAAAAGCTGCTTTAGATCAGGACGAATAAGCGTGGCGTTTTGAGCCCCTTCATTACAGACAGAACAAATAGCACGTAGGTTTGAAGGCTCGTCTGTTCCGCCCTTGCTTTTGTCGATTATGTGACCAATGTGGAGTCTGGTTTTCCGGGTTGCATCGTAAGGGTGCGGTTCTCCGGCTACCGCGCCGCACATTTGGCAGGTAAAACCATTCCGGTCAAGAACATACGCACGTGTTTCTTTTGACATGGTACGGGCAAAGGATGGGAGAGGTTTTGTGTCAAGAAGCATATACTGACCGGGTTTTAATTCGCTTCTGTCATTATGGGTTACAATGTTCATGCCTTCTTCGTTGCGTAACTCCCTGACGCGCCGTGCCCATTCGCTGGCATTGCCGGATGCTTTACGGAGATCATCAGAGTCCAGTACCTCGCCTACATGCTGAAGCAAAAACTCCTTGAGTTTCTTTCGTGCGCCTGGTTCGCGAACCGCCATTATTTCACACTCCTTAAAACGGTTCTTTTACTGGCTGCTTCAAGCGCAGCCATTATTGATGTTCCAACCGCTTGAGCGACCGGAGGCGGAAATGCGTTTCCGATTTGCCGGTAAGCTGCTGTTTTTTTACCCGCAAAACGCCATGAATCGGGAAACCCTTGAATACGTGCGGTCATGCGGACAGTAAGGCGAGGCATGCCTACAAAATTTCTTTCCGGTGGAGCATCGGCCAAACCAAGGCCGTCAACACCCAAAGACGCCCATGCTTTTTTTGCTCTTGTTGGACCAAGATCTGGCCCGCCATGTTTTTTTGAACCGCCGACAAGTGTAGGGGCTATTTCGTTGGCACGTTCGCGCCAGTTAGCCGCGCCACGCCATTCCTGCTCATTCATTAAGTCAAATAACAGTTCGCCGACAGTAGGCGGCGAAGTCATGGACGGTACAGGCCATGTGAAGTGTTCTGCAAAGTCTTTCTGTAGTGCAACGAAAATCACGCGAGGGCGCAGTTGCGAAACCCCATAATCAGAGGCGTGATGAAGTCGCCATTCCGTATGATAGCCAAGGCTGGCAAGTTGGGTTTTGATGTGTTTCCGGTAGTCCTCAAAAACCGCGTCAAGCATTCCTCTAACATTTTCAAGCATGATTGCCCGTGGCCGAATTTCATCGGCCAGCCGGATCGCCTCAGGGAAAAGGTCGCGCTCGTCGTCGCTGCCAAGCTGTTTTCCAGCCTTGGAAAACGGCGGACATGGAACACCTCCGGCCAGTAAATCAATGCCTTTGTATTTTGTGCCAGAAAAACATCTTATGTCACCGCAGGTGACATTCCATGTTGGTCTGTTCAGCAAAAGGGTGTCACAAGCAGGACGCTCTATTTCAACAAGTGCGGCATGGTTAAAACCGGCCATTTCAAGGCCGAGAGCTTGTCCGCCAGCACCGGCGCAGATTTCAACGGAACATGGCATTACTTTCCTCCGTTCATTGATAATTTGGTAATGTATCATGAAATATGTTCGGCGGGGTAGCCAATTTTGGTTCGTTTTTAGTCGGTTTTTGCGCCCCTCAAAGGCGCTCTGTTTCTTGGTTTTAATTAGGATTCTTGGGTGTGGTTCAAGCATTATTGACCAGATCCGGCCATCCGCCCAACGGGAACACTTTATCACAATAAATTCGTTAATCGTCAGGCATATGGGCGAATCAGTCATCCTGGCTTTCAAGGGATGCATCGGTGGGGCTTATCTCGAACAGTTCGTTTTGCGCTTCGATCTCCAGTTCCCGCAAGGTGGACCAGTCCGCATCAACCACGGCCTGGTCCTGGTGGTAGAGAAAAAGATGGGCGGGACTGGTGAGAAGATCCACGGTACGTGTCACATGGCCCTTGGAAAGCACACCGATGAAATTTCCATAGCGCACCGAAGGAAGACGCATGGCCAAGGCAATCGCGGGAATAGAGCGGATGGCCCCTTCCTGGGTGGATATGAGCGATTTGACGCACATGGCGTGGGTTGGGCGATAGGCGCTTCCGGCGTTGGCAGCGAAAGCCCTGGCATCCACATAGCTGTCTACCGCCCACTGGATCTGGGTATGTCCCAGGGTCTCCCGGATCAGGTCCTGAGGGAACGCTCCGCCCATGGGGCGCGCGCCGCTTTCGATAAGCACCGGTCCTTGACCGGTGAGCATGATCTCGGTGTGAGCCGGACCAATCCGGATGTCGAGGGCGTCCAGAACCTGGAAAGTGTAGTCGATAATTGCACGCTGATCCTGATCCAGTGTGAGCACAAGCTGGGTCCTGTCATACAGGGGAGCGCCGCCGGACGCGGGGATCTTTTCGTAGACCCACATGTCGGACAGGATATGCCTGCCCTCCCGGGATACGGTGTTGACCGCATATTCGCGTCCCGTGGCGCATTGCTGGACAAGCACCAGGGCATTGCGCTCCCCGAACTGGGTAAAAGTTCCCAGAAGTGCCGTGAAGGCGTCCCGAAGCTCATCGGCTGAGTGGCAGAAACGCACACCTTCGGTTGCCGCGCTACGAAGTGGTTTGACCACCACCGGCCAGGAATCCTGATCCGAGGCAAAGGCAAGCGCCTCATCAAGGTTGTCCGTGGCCAGTGAAGCCAGGGATGGCAGACCGGCTTTAGCCAGGGTGTCGTGCATGGCCAACTTGTCGCGCCGGATATGGCTTGTGGCTGCATCGTTTCCGGGCAGCCCCAGGCGCATGGCCAGCAGGTCGGCCATTTCAACGCCCATCTCGCAGCCGGGCATGACGCAGCAGGGGGCCATGGCGGCCAGGCTGGCAACGAGGTCATCGATGTCGTTCCAGCCATGAAAAAGCTCCTCGTAATCATGGCGCATGTGATCGAGCGCCTCGGTCACATATGACTCAAGGCCTGGGGAGTTCTTTTCTGTCCCGGACGAGACATGGACAGGCCGCAGTCCTTTTTCCCTTATGGCTTTGGGGTAGAACTGGCCGGTCGAATAGCCGTCGACTACAAGGGCAATGTTTGAGGGCGCACTGTTTTGATTCATGTTGTACTCCTTGTTAATCACCCTACGGCAGTTCCGCGAATACACGCGCGGGCGCGCCGGTGCCGTTTTTAATAAACATCGGAATGACATAAAGCAAGGCGCCGGATTCCGGAATCTTCTCCAGGTTTGCAATGTTCTCAAGGGCAAGCTTCTGTGCGTTGCAGAGTTCCTGATGCACTTTAAAGTCCTTTGAAGATCCTGGATCGATACTCGGGGTATCGACTGCAATGCCGGTGATCGTCCGTTTTGCCAGGAGAAAAGCGACCGCTTCCGGTGAAAATCCCGGGAAGTGCAGTTCCGCAACGGCAGCCGTGCCGGTTTTTTCAGTGCCGAGAACCTCTTTTTTGTTCGGATAAAAACGCCCATCGACACCACTCTGCATAATGACCCATGCTCCGTTGGGAATGCGGCCATGCCTTTTTTCCCAGGCAAGAATATCTTCCACGGTCAGTTGATAGTCTCGATTTGACAGAGACTTGTTCATGACATCGATTTTAACTGCGGGACCAATCCATTCCTGAAGCGGAATCTGGCCGATAGTGCGCCCATGTTCAGAAAAATGAATCGGCGCATCTACGTGAGTACCACCATGTTCCGATGCCGCGTATTGATTCGAGGCATACCAATAGCCGCCGTTCGTTATCCCCTTGAATACGACCGTTGGGGTAAAGGGTTTATCGGTGGGCCAATATATCGACTCTTCTGAAAAAGGGAAGGTCATGTCGATAAACTTGTCCTTTAGCGAGGCGGCGGCGGAAGTTGTCGCGGTAAAAAGCATTGCCGAAATAAGCGCGAGAGTTAAAAAGGAAAGTCGAGTGTTGAAATTCATACTGTCTCCTTGTTAAGGATATGTAATCCTGGGCGGCAGATACAGAGCCGGGTGGAAGTGATAGGTCGCGGTAAGATTCCAGAGATACGCGCTGCTGTCCTCTGCCAGGGTAAAGAAGGCATAGTCGCCGTACTTTCTGTCTCCGTTTGCATCCAGACCCATGAAATTACTCATGCCGATGTAGCTGTCCGAACCGCTGATTACGGCATTCCGCAGAACAACCGCATCAGTGGACCACTCGGTGTCCATGAATGACGTNGCGATAATCCAGAGAATATCCCAGGCCGGGTAGGCNTNCAGGGCCGGCATGCCGTTATAGATTTCCCTGACATCATCCCTGACCACCAGTTTCGGAATCGAATTCTTCTGCGGAGAATGACTGATGAAAACATGCTCTATTGGGCAGGTGAATCCGCGCGCGGCTGCGTAGGCAGCGGCTTTCTTGTTGGCGGCCAAGCGTTCGTTCTGGGAGGATCCGTCTCCTCCGTACCATTTCACGGTGGCCAGGGACGGGAAAGCGGGTGCCTGAAGGAATATGTCGGTAATTTCGTCGAACGTGAGCATCAGCACGGCCGTATTGGCGGCGGTCGCACCGCCGACGGCGGTTGAAAGAGTTGTAAGTTCGTTTGTATAGTTGGTGGCGGTTGTTGAATAGGTGACGTTGGCAAGGACCGTTCCACCGAGCGCCTGAAACTCCACGCCGGTGCGTTGCGCCAGGTCGACGCCCCATATGTCGTTCCGCGCCATGATTGCCAGGGAGCTTATCCCCTTTTCATGGAGAAGGAGAGCAAGGGCCGCCGCCTCGTGCGAGGCGCTCGGCACGAAGCGGAGCAGGTTGTCATCCGGCAGGGCCAACTGGATTGCATTGGCTGAAGGGCTGATAAGGACGACACCCCGGCTGTTCGCGGCTGCCAGCACGTTCTGGCATTCGGCGCTCGATATAGGTCCGACAATAAACTTGACGCCCCTGTTGGCCAGGGTGTTGAAAGCCTTGAGGGCTTTGGCCGGGTCCGTACCCGTGTCGATGATGTCCAGAGAGAGCTTGACCGGATAGCCGTGCCAGGAAAAATAACGGTTGATATCAACGAGAGCAGCCTGTAGTCCGGCTTTGACGGATTTGCCCGCATATGCCTGGCCGCCGGTCAGGCTCAGCAGCGCACCGATTTTGACCTCGGCTGCCGGAGGAGTGAGCCCTTTTAGCGTCGGCTCGGTAACATCCACGACCAGCGGTGTGGCCAGTAATTCATATTGGTAGGCAGCTTTGAGTTTCCAGGTGTAGGCGCTGCCGTTTAGCGCAATCCCATAGAACCCGTAGTTGCTCTTTTTCATGTCTCCCGCCGCGTTAAAGGCAAGAGAACCGCTCAGTCCGACGTTGTTAAAAGCGGTGGTGACCAGCGTGCTTTTAAGCGTCGCGATATCCGTGCTTGCGCTGTCGGCATAGGCTCTCGCGGCCAGCCAGAGCGCGTCCCAGGCGCCATAGGCGGTGGTCTCGGCAGTGCGTCCGAGTTTTACCGAAATCCTTTCCCGTAGCACCCGGTCGTTCAGCACTATTCCCTTGACCGGAAGAACGGCGTCTTCCCTGCTGAAAATGGGGGAGAGCAGGTTCGTCTGCGCCGCGAACGCGGAGGCTGTTACCGAAGCCGTAATCAGGGGAGCGAGGGTTGTCGCGTCGCTCCCGAACCAGCCTGCCTTTGCCAGGTCCGGCCGGGTTGCCGCTCCACTGAGCAGTGCGACGGATTCCGCCGGGTAAGAGATCATGAGCACGGCCACTTTGCCTGCTCCATACGTGGTTACGGCGTTGTTGACCTGGTTCGCGGCGTCATCCAGTTGCGACGCGTAGCCGGTGGCGCCGGGAGTATAACTCGCACCGGTCAAAACTGTGCCTCCGCCGCTTTGGAACGCATCGCTCACGTTCTTCTTGAGGCCGTTGCCCCACACATCGCCGCGCCAGAGAGGCACCACCGCCTTGAATCCCTTTTTTAACATCAGGGCGGCAGTGGCTGCGCCCTGATTGCTGTCGTCGGGAACCAGGCGAAAGAGGTTGTCGTCGGCTATTGCCAGGGATGTGGCGCTGCTTCCCGGACTAATCAGGATCATCCCGAGCGAGGTGGCGTCGGGAAGAAGCGCCTCGCACTCGGCGCTGGAGACCGGTCCGATAACAACGGTAACGCCTTCGGCCTTGAGAGCGGCAAGGGCAGTTCGAGCTGTTTGCGGATCCGAGGCGGTATCCTTGATAATGGTTTTGATTCTGAACTTCTGCCCCTCCAGGGCCAGGCGCCGGTTTACCTGGGGGAGACCGATGTCAAGGGCTGCCTGGATTCCCTCGCCCATGTTTTTTAAACTCCCGGACAGGGGCGCCAGAACACCCACGGACACGGTGGACGTATTGTTACTATTGTTACTATTGTTGGATGAAGAATTGGAGCAAGCTGTCTGAAGCAGCAGGGCGCATGTCAAGACAATGCATGCCAACACGGAATACACGGTTTTATTCATTACATTTATCCTCCTGGAATTAAATTGCATTACATATGCCGCCCTGGTCTCCCGCCCTGTCTGTTATTGCATACTGCCTTTCCAACAGAGCCAACCGGTGCTGTCGTCAAGAGCCCAGCCTTGAATTTTGAACGTGGCCATTGCGGTTTCATGGAGCATTTTCTTGAAAGTCGCGTCACTTGGATTGTAAATCTTTTTAAGGTGATTTGCGCCTATCGAGTTGCCGCAATAGGCGCTCTGCGCAGTTATGCCGACGCACAGGCACGTAGCGTTTTCCGCGAAAGCCGGTGCGGAAATAAGGATTGATGAGAGCAAGATACAAGCAACGGCCGTTTTTTTCATGACAATCTCCTTTTGTGCTGCTTAAACAACTAATTCTCAGGATAAAAGTGTAATGTTATTATTTGCCGGACTGTAGTGATGTTTTATTCTCTCTATTGATCGTATTTCAGTTTGCCATTGATATTCGAAATCCGTTCGTTCAGGTTGACTTCCGCGTTTACGTATGTTCCGTTATTTGTTTTGCATCGAGCCTTCAGTAGTTGTTTGGAAAAAGTGGCGGCATCGAGCCACTTACTCTCGCAATGATCATCAAATTTTTTGCTGTCCCATATTAATACGCCATTGCGGTTACCGATATGATCATTCAGATTAATGCTCGATTCATCCGCCCATTTGCCACCCACAGCCATTTGGCATTTGGCTTTGAGATGTGCGCCGTTAAGACTAATATTCTTACAGGATGAGCTGAAACTTCCTGCGAACGCCTGTCCTGCTACAGCGATTGAAGCCACAAAAATTGCCGGAATCATTCTCTTCATTGTAAATACCCCCACGTCATGGTTTATTAAGGCTCCCTCTGAGAACGAAGCCCTTCCTGGTAACAAGCATATGCAGTGACGCATAAAACCACTGTATTTATTAATATATCCATCGTACTTGAACACTCTCCAGAACTCCGGGTCGTTATCGCTTTGATGTTTACACGTCATTGCTCTTCGAGCAACCGAGAAAGTAGCGTTACCGCTCACCATAAAAGCAGCAAGCATGCCAACAGCCAATACATGTAGTTTTAAATAGTTACGAATCGCAAAGCCGCCAACTTCCGTCCACTTCCGTCCACTTCCGCCAACTCCGCTGCACGTCAGCCGGACTTCAAGGCTAGATAGAGCCATGCCCCCGACAGATACATTATGAAAATGAAGGAAAGGGCGAATAACCGGTCCAGCCCGGCCAGCTGACGTGTCCGCAAGGTCATGATAATCGCAACGACGGCGCAGACCAGCGTTCCCGCGATGGTTGCGGCGATATCCACGCCGATGCTTGTTGTCAGAAGGAATGCCGCTCCCAGAAAACCGCCGTAAAAGATCAAGGCCAGCGCCCTGGGATGCGAAACGCGGCCAAAAAGATTACCTGCTCCTCCCACCCGGTCCCCCTCGATATCTTTCAGGTCTTTTATCTGGCAGAGGAAGAAAAAAGCAAAGAAAAGACAGGCGAGAATCTCCATTTTTCTCCAGACCGTATAGAAGGCATCCGGCCGGGCGATGCATGCCCCGGCCATGAAGGTACCGATCCCGACAAGCGCAAGAGATACGTGGCCGATGGGCCAGAAACGCCGCAAGCGGAAGGGAGGGGTCGAATAGAGATACGAAAGCCCCCAGATGAAGAACCACAGGTAGAAGAAATCGCGCTCGACCGGAATAGCCAGGACGCCGGAGAGAGTCATCATGACCGTGGCAAGCCCGTGCGCCTCGTCTTCACAGATGATACCTTCGACCAGAGGGCGCCTGCTATTGGAAATGCGGTCGATGTCCAGGTCGTGGATGTCGTTGATGATCTTCGCATACACAAAAAGCAGGGTGATGGAACAGACGGCGCAGAGCAGTTTGAGAAGCTCCGCCGGGTTCAGTATTCGCGGCAGAATGCCCGCCTGCCGGGCGGTATGGAGAAATCCGAAGCAGAGAAGCCACAGATAGAACAGAAGCCTGCTCGGATACAAAAATTCCAGAACTAACCGGCTCCGCCCGTGCCGCTTATGCATAGGGATGGCAACATCTTGAAAAGGCCCCTCCCGGGAGACCTCACACCCGGCCGGACGACCCGTGACATGCCGCAACAGCCCGGTCATCTATTGCCGCCTTTCTCGAACTTCGCACTGGGCGCGGACCTGAGAGCCTTTACGGCAAGAGCCGTGGTCACGACGCCGTCCGTATCATAAGCCCGCCAGACAACCTTCGGATCATCGCTATAGATATACTCCCACAAGGGCGTATGCTCATCCCGCCAGGAGCCATCCGGCTTTTGCTGCACGCTCAGCCAGGTGATCCCCCGGCGGAAGGCATCGTCAAACACACCGCAGACGGCCAAGGCATTGAGCGCCAGGGATGTATCATATACCCCGCCCCAGGAACCATCCCGGTTCTGGCTTGCATGCAGAAAGGCGATCCCCTTTTCACGGGCATCCCGGCACCGGCCGGTCTGGCAGAGAAGCCCGAGATTCATATACGTAGCGTAATAGTGGCCCGGATAAAAATAAGAGCGCCACCATCCCTGTGGAGTCTGGGCCCGGACAATCAGCTCGTCGTTGATCAGACCGGACAGTCCCGTATCCGCCAGCAGGGTGAAGATGTTGGCGTTGACCTCGGGATGAATACCATGGTTGCCCATTGTGGAAGGTTCCCAAACCAGAGCCGCCGGCCCTTGGACATCAAAGGTGGTAAAAGCCCTGGCCTGCTTGTCGTGGAAGCGCAGAAGGCCGTCCGGCGCAGCGTTCATGCCCAGCATACGGTATGACCGGATCACTAAGGCAGTATCGTCGGCATCGACCGGGGCGTGCGGCATGTACGCCCAAACGCCGTGTTGCTCTTCCGCATCCATCCGGTCCGTAATTTTTTGCCGCTCGCCGGGTGAAAACAGATCGCCGATGGCAGAGGCAATGAAGAATCCGGCGAATACCCGGCCTGTCCCATGCACGGGACAGGCCGAACCGTCGGAGGCCCGGCAGGCCAGATGGTATCGGTCTTCCCTCACCGCCTTTCGCAGGTAGGACGCACCCTGGCCAGCGGCAACGGCCATATGCCCATCCCCGGCCGGAACATGGGCGCAACCGGACAACAGACAAAGCGCCGCCACAACAACCATGACGTTTTTCATGTTATGCGCCCTCCCGGACATGCAAACGCGGCCGCTGCCCTCAGTATGTTTTCCTGTTGACGCAGCGCCACCCCGAATCCGGGTCGTAGTCCGACTCTACTTTGCCACTCAGTATGTTGCTGTAATACTTTGACGACATGTAATCGTACGGGTTACTGAGATCATTCATGATTCTCCCCTTGTGGCCGCCGATAAAGTTGCCGCCGCAGGTATCACCTTTTTTATCCAGCCAATCAATCCCTCCGCCATTAACCACACGGGCTCCCTCGCATTTGCAGGCAAAGGCATGGACTGAAACCGCCCAACCGGCCGACAGGAAGCACGTTGCCACCAGACACATCGTCACTTTTTTCATCATTTCCATTTCTCCTTTTCGTTTATTGTACATATCGCAACTTCTTGTGACGCACGCCGATAGAGACGGCTGCCACGGCAAGGAAAAGCAGCAAAAACATCATTCCCTTCCCGTCGAAAGGTCGCCAGGGGCCATAGGGGAGTACCAGGGACGTGCCTGCCAGAAGGGCGGCTACACTGATCAGCGGTTCCCCCAGATGCCGGATAACGGGAATCCGCCGCAGTTCAAAGGGCGGATGGCCGAACAGAAAGATCACCGAGGCGATCAGCAGCCAGAACGGGACAAAAGCTGCCGCTGCCGCTATCCCGAAGAGCGCGGACAGCGTCAGGAGAACCGGCCCTGCCTCTTTGGCATGATTACCGGCGTGCGGCCGTTCTGCCAGAAATAGCAGATACAGTGAAAGAATCGCCGCACCGGGTTTGCAGAGATCGCCGGGATTGACGATCCGGTCCGCAAGTTCCAGCCAGCGTGCCGTATGGAAAAAACCGTAGACGGCAAGGCCAAGAGGCGCATACCCCATGGCCGGGATGAACAGAACAGAGAGCCTGAAGCCGCCTTTTTCCCGTGCGAGCAGAGCCCCGGCTAACACGGCGGTCACGGCCACCGGGATGAAATAAAGGAAAAACAGGGCCTGCTCAAACAGGACTCCAGTGGTGGCATGGGACTGGATGCTGTCGGGACTCCAGCCGCTCAGGGCGTAGATTGCCGGGAGGTAGCCGAACATGAAAATCGTCGCGTAGATTGAAAGAGCAAGGCACAAAGAGCGCAGAATTCCCCTTCTGAACAGATGAAGACCGAACAGCAGGCTTCCGGCCACGACCAGAAACACCTCCACGCGCACCCCGGCCGTCACCATGGAGATGGGGGCGAAGGGATCAAAGAGATGTATGAAATCGTGCAGGAAAGCGTCAAAGTTCTCGCCGTATGTAACGGCGCCGGCGCGGCCGCTGCCGAGGATGGTATCGATAAGCGGCACGATCAGGATGACGGGAGAAAACAGCAGGGTAAACAAAACGCTTTCCCGGCAGGGCAGCTCCATGAAGAAAGCGATCAGAAGCGCAATAACGGCAAAGAGACAGAGCCAGGAAAGATACGGATGGAGGTAATACATCACCATTCGGTGAAAGTCATCGTACAGAAAAAGTGAGCGCTTCCGGGAGAAGACCTCCAAAAATGTCCTGACGGCAATGATGCTGGTGAAACCGAGCAGAATCCTGCCCGGCGTCAACGGCTGATTCATGAACTTTCGTATTTCAATTGGCATGGCAGTAAGACCGCATACATTTCTCTGGAGATGCATAAACAAAAAAATTCCATCATATTACAACTACGACCCCCCACAGATTACCCACGGATTGGAAAAATAATTACGAAGAATCACGTTGAAGAAAAAAACGATGAATAACACTTTCATGCTCCAATCCTTTTTCTGCCATTGCCGCTACATTCCGATGAATCGGATGATAGCGCTGTTGACCAATAAAGAGCAACATGCATGCCAACAACAAACGCATTTGATTTAAGCGTGTTACGAGAAGCAAGCCGCCAACTTCCGTCCGTCGCCGCCAACTCTGTTGACGGTTCATTCGGGTTTGTCGCCGATCCCCAACCGCTTCAGCTTTTTGCGCAAGCCCTCGCGGCTCATTCCCAGGCGTTCCGCTGCCCTGGTCCTGTTGCCGCCCGACTCGATCAATGCGCGTTCGATCAATTCTTTTTCCGCGTTCTTCAGCAATGATCCCTCTCTCCCGTTGCTTTCCCGGTGCTGTAGCACCGTCTCGGAGAGGTCGGCGACAGTAATGGTGTCACCATAAGCCAGCGCCACGGCCCGTTCCACTTCGTTTTCCAGTTCGCGCACATTGCCGGGCCAGGGATACCGGCGCATCCGTTCCAAGGCTTCCTTGGCAAAGCGAATCTGCGGTCTGCCGCAACCGCGGGCCCACTTGTCCAGAAAATGGCGCGCGATCAGGTCGATGTCTTCCCTGCGCTCGCGCAGAGGCGGGATGCGCAGGGTGACGCCGTTCAACCGGTAGTACAGGTCTTCGCGGAACGTTCCCCCGGCAATTTCCTTTTTCAGGTCGCGATTGGTGGCGGAGATGATCCGCAGATCGACCGGGATGGAGACTCGGCCACCAACACGTTCCAGGGAGCGTTCTTCCAGCACGCGCAGCATTTTGGCCTGCAACTGCAGCGGCATTTCTCCGATTTCGTCCAGGAAGAGCGTCCCCCCATTGGCGTGCTCGACCTTGCCGATACGCGCCTCTACGCCGGTCGCAACCCCCTTTTCGATGCCGAAGAACTCGCTTTCGAAGATGCTTTCGGGAATGGCGGAACAGTTGACCGCCACGAATGGCTTGGAACTTCTGGGGCTGTTGAAGTGAATCGCCTTGGCGAACAGCTCCTTGCCGGAGCCGGTTTCACCGGTAATGATAACCGAAAGGCGGGAATCGGCGATTCGCTCCGCTTTGGCAATCATGTCGCGAATCGGACGGCTCGTGCCCAGGATGGAGGAAAAGGGAAAGGACCGGCGCAGATTTTTTTTGAGGACGATGTTCTCACGAGCCAGGCGCTCCCTGGCCTGCCGCAGCTCCGCTTCGCTCCGGCGCAGATCTTCGATGAGTTGTTCCAGATGGAATTCGCGTGCCTCGATCTTGACCGCCATCATGCCGAAGGATTCAGCAAGGCGGGCGATCAGGGGAGGGTACTGGCCGCTTTTCGTCAGCTCGAAGATGTCGAGATGCCGGCCGAAACGTCCCATGGAGAGATCTTCCGCGACCGCAATCAAACGGTCGAGCAGTTTTCCAACCTGAGCGTCCTGCATACCCAATTCCCCGTCATTCCCGGATTGTTGCGCTGTTTTTTTCATGATCAAACCACCTTTTCCTGAACAAGATCGACAGTTTTCGTCCTTGCCGCCAACTCCGGTGGCGATTGCGCCATCCGCGTCAGTCCGATTTCAGCGCCACGATGGGGTCCAGCAGAGACGCCTGCCGGGCAGGGTAGTAGCCGAAGAAGACTCCCACGGCGTTGGAGACCCCCACTCCCAGAAGAATGGCGCTGGTGGAAAGCGCAAACTGCCAATGGGCAAAATGGGCGATGATGCGGGAAGCGCCGACCCCGAACAGGATGCCGAGCAATCCCCCCACCAGCGACAGAATGACCGATTCGATCAGGAACTGGCCCCTGATGTCCCCCCGCTTGGCCCCCAGGGCGCGCCGGATGCCGATCTCACGGCGGCGCTCGGTCACCGAAACCAGCATGACGTTCATGACCCCAACCCCGCCGACGATGAGCGAGATGCTGCCGATGGCGCCCAAAAGCAGGGTGAACATCTGCATTTGCTTCTCCATCTGCGCGACGACCTCTTCCGGGCTGGTCACCCGCACTGATAGGCCCTTGGCCTTGGCGGTGAAATGGGCCTTCACCTGCTCTCCGGCCGTCTTGTTGCTCACTCCTGTCCGCACATGAGCGGTGACGGAACCGATTTCGGCGTTTACGAAAGCCCGCATACCGGTGGTGATGTGGATAAGAATCGACGTATTCGGTTCGAAGCGCCGCATTCCCCCCTCCGGCACCGGCTTCAGGACGCCGATGACGGTAAAAAGGTTGTCACCAATCCTGATCTTTCCGCCGATTGGCTGCCCGCCGCCCAGTTGCGGCATCTGATTCGCCACGGCGTTGCCGATGACGCAGTACCGGCTCTGCTCGTCCATGTCGGTAAGGAAGCGCCCCTGGCCGATCTTCAGCTTGTTGATGCCGAGGAATGATTCCGTCACTCCCAGCGCGCCGGCCTGCTCCAGTTTTTTGCCGTTGAAGCTGATTTCACCGCCGCCGCGTGCCATGGGGGCCACGGTATCTATTCCGGGGCAGGCGCCGGGGATGGCGAGGATATCGGCGAGCCGAAGCGCCGCTCCGGGGCCGGGCGCGCCTCCTCCCGGTTTGCTGTCTGGTCCACCGCCCATATCCTTTTCGATGGTGAGGATGTCCGTGCCCATCTCCCTGAACTGGCGCAGGGATTCTTCCTGGACGATCTTGCCTACCGAAACCATGGCGATGACCGAACCGATACCGATGACGATACCGATGAGAGCGAGTATCGTCCGCTGCTTGGAGGACAAGAGGCTACGGGCCGCTTCTTTCAGGTTGGCTCTGAGTATCATTGGACGATTACTCCATCCTGCATGACGGCCGAACGGTCGCACTGGGCGGCAATACCGGGGTCGTGCGTGATGATGACCACGGTGATCCCGTCCTCCCGGTTCAGTGTCCGGAACAGTTCCATGATCTCGTGTCCCACCTGGGTGTCCAGAGCGCCGGTGGGTTCGTCCGCCAGTATCAGGGAGGGTTTGCCCACCAGGGCGCGGGCGATGGCCACACGTTGCTGCTGGCCGCCGGAAAGTTCGCTGGGGCGATGGGCGGCCCGCTCTTCCATGCCGACCCGGCGCAACAGCTCCATGCTTCGCTCCCGGGTAAAACGGTGCGCGTCACCGCGGTACACCAGCGGCAGTTCCACGTTCTCGATGGCCGTGAGCCGGGAAAGCAGAAAATACTGCTGGAAAACGAAACCGATACGCTGGTTGCGGATCTCGGAGAGGGCATCGTCATCGGCATAGGAGACTTCCGAACCGTCAATCAGGAACCGGCCCGAGGTGGGACGGTCCAAAAGGCCGATGATGTTCATGAGGGTGGACTTGCCGCAGCCGGACGGCCCCATGATGGCGATCAGTTCACCACGCTGGATCTCCAATGTCACCCCCTTCAGCACTTCCACCTCAGTGGGGCCGATGCGGTACGATTTTCGTATGTCCTGGAGCATGAGCATGGCTATCGCTTCCCGTCCCCGGTTCCGGGGCTCCCAGGCGCGCCCGGCGCCACGCCGCCAGAAGCCGCTGCCGGAACCTCGATCAGGTCTCCCGCTTTGAGCCCGGTAACAATTTCGACCATGTCCTGGGTCGTAAAGCCGGTGGTGACCTCGACCTTTTCCACGACGCCCTTGGGGTTGCCCCCTTTTTTCCTGGTCACGTAGCGTTTGCCGTTCTCCGGCGTTACGGCGGACAACGGCGCCATCAGGGCGTTGGGCTTCTCATAGATGATGATTTCCAGATTGGCGGTCATGCCGACCATAATCCGTTTTCTCAGCGCGGGAGGGATTGCATCGACCACGACCCTGACGCCGAAGGATGTGGAGGATTTCCCTCCGGCCGTATCCCCTCCCTCCTCGGCCTGGGCGGATATTCCCCGGATGGCGCCGGTCAACTGTTCGCCGGGAAAGGCATCCCCGGTCACCCGGACTTTCTGGCCATTGCTGATCCTGGTCACGTCCACTTCATCCACCTTGCAGTTGATGGACAGGCCGCCGAGATCGCCCACCGCGAACAGCGCCTCTCCCTGTTGGAAGGAAGCGCCGCGTTCCACGTTCCTTCCCTCCTTGGCCTGCCCGGCTCCGGGAGGTTTCATGACAATTCCCGCCACTGGCGCCACCACCACCGCGGAGGCGATGTCGTGCGCGATCTGCTCCATCCGGGCTTTGGCGTTTTCCATCTCGTAGCGCGCGACTTTGCGGTTTCCGGTGTTGCCCTTATCAAGAGCCGCCTTTACCTCTTCCTCGGCGGTCTGATAGTCCATCTGCTGGTTGAGGTACTGCTGCCGCGCCGATTCATATTCGGTTTCGGGTATAATCCCCTTTTTGAAGAGACGTTCGGACTCGGTCAGGGTCTTCTTCTGGGTTTCCAGGGAAAGTTTGGCCTTTGCCAGGGAACGGTTGGCCCGGACCACGTCGGCGCCGGAATCCCATTTTTCCATCTGCCGGTAGTTGGCAACCGCCTTGATGTAGGCAGACTGCGCCTCACGGTATTTTATCCGCGCCTCGGCGACATCCATGGCCACCAGCGGCTGCCCCGCCTGCACCACATCTCCGTACCGGACCATGACCCGCTCCACTTTTCCGGCCAGCGGACTGGTGATGGTGACCATCTGGAGGGGCTGGAGCTTTCCGGTGAGCGAGATACTGGAGGTGATGGGTTGCGGAGTAACGGGAAACGTGGTCACTGCTCCGGGGCCGGCCGCCGGCTGGGGCGATGGAGCGCTCAGCGCGGGCGCCTTCCGGTTCCAGACGAACAGGCCGATTCCCAGGAACAGAATAATGGTGAAGGCGGTGGCGGCAATCCTGATCACCTGCACCTTTTTCAGGGCCGTCTGCAACTGCTGGTTCCCCTGTTCGGTCTTCAGGTAGGCGTCCTGCAGTTCCCGGTGCTTGGTCTTCAGTTCGTCCGCCAGCCGCTGTTCCGCCTCCTGCAGGGTTTGCAGCTCCGTGATGTCGTTGAAAACGGCTATCACCCCCATCCGCTGACCGGCGCCGTCTTCGCTTTTGAGGAAAGTGGTGGTCAGGGAGAGAACGGAGCGTTTTCCGTTATGGGTGAACGGAACGACCCGGTTGTGGCTGGTGGCGGATTCGTAGATGGCGTCGAGGATGGTCTGATTGAAGTCGTCGTTCTCTTCGGCAAGGAGGAAAACCTCGCCAAAGGAGCGCTCCAGCGCTTCTTCGCGGCTGATGCCAAGGATACCGGCCGCGGACGGGTTAAACGTGATGATCCGGCCCGAGAGGTCGATGGCGACCACCCCATCGGTCATGTCATCCAGGATTCTGCCGGCTATAATGATATCGCGTTCCATGTTTCTCCCATGGGTATTGGTTCAAGGTTCAAACCGAGAACCACGAACCAGTTTTTACCGTTCCACCAGCGCTACGCCCCAGCGGTCCAGCGTGATGCCCAGCGTCTGTTCCAGGGTCGTCAGCGCATTGAGGTAACTGATGATGGCGCCCAATTCATTGTTCTGGGCGGACACCAGATCATTCTGGAAGCTGACCAGTTGGAAGTTGGTGGACCGGCCCGCCTTGAGTTTTTCAGTCTCGACCTCGACCTTCTGTTTGGACAGTTGCCTGGATAGCGTGGCCAGCTTGATCTGCCGCAGATTCATCTCGGCGTTCCGCAGGGCGTCCTGCACCTCGATCTCGATGGACTCCCGCAGCAAAGCGAGAGTGTTTTCCTGTTTCTTCAAAGCGATGTCGGCGGCGATGTATCCCTGCCGGATGGTAAGGTCTCCAATGGGGATGGTCAGTTTCAAGCCGGCGTTCCAGTTGTTGCCGGAGAAGTCACCGCCGGAGTCGCCGCCGCGGGTGTAGTTTTCCCCGTATCCCCCGGTGAGGGAGAGGTCCCAGAGCGTACTGTTCCAGGCTACGGCCAGTTGTATCTTTTGATTCTCATAGCTTAAAAGCGCGGAGAGATAATCGGGCCTGTTCTCGAAGGCCAGTTTCTGAGCTTGTTCAAGGGTAAACGGCACCTTTGGGGTGGCCGTATCCATGGATGGCGCGAACCTGGTGTTCTTGTTGATGTCGATGGCCTTGTTCAGGGCGAGGCGGGCCGCATCGACGGCATTCTCGGCGGAAAGAAGACTGAACTCGGTGGATGCCACGCTCGCTTCGGACTGAATCAGCTCGATGGCGGCCATCCTGCCGGTGGCGATGAGCTCCTTGTTGATGTCCATGAGCTCTTTGTTTCGTTGCAGCGATTGCTGGCTGATCTCCAGAGCCTTTATGGCCTGCACGTAGCTGCGGTAGGCGGTCACCACCGAGGTCACCGTGCTCATGATGGTTGATTTGAGGGAAAGGATGTTGTTTTTCTCAGTCAGCCTGGCCTCTCGCACCGATGCGGTATTTACCTCGAGCCCACCCCCCTTCAGGAGCGGCTGGGTAAGGCTGATGCTCCAGCCAAAGTCGCGGACGGGACGGCTATGCTCGGCGCTGGTGATGTCGTGGTTCGCGCTCAGGTTGATGGAGGCGCCGGTGGGCAATTGCTCGCTCAGGGTACCCGAGAAACCGGTAACGGCCGTGGTGGAGGTGGATTTGCCGCCGTTGGCCTGCAGCGAAGGGGTTAAATACAGCTTGGGGGTAAACTTGTCTTCCGCCACCCGCAGGTCGTACCGCTGGGCTACCCGGTCGAGGTAGGCGTTTTTGATGGTCCGGTTTTCCCGCACGGCAAGAACGATGCAGTTGGCCAGGGTCATTTGTTTTTCGGTGGCCGCCGACACGTCAAAGACAAGCAGGAGTGGAAAGAATGAAGCAAAAATGATGCAAACGGCATAGCGGATTTGTACCGCTAAAAATGGCGCGAATATCATGAAAGCACGTTCTTCCGGCACGGGAAAGCGCTGTCATCCGCCTCCGTGATAAGTATAATTTTCATACGGTTTACCTTGTCGTACATGTCGAATTTCATGGTTGTCAGGCGATCTTTGCCAGGGCACCGGTCACCGAATCATCCATCTGGAAGATCGTGCCGAAACCGGAGATCTCGAACACCTCTTTTACCGTTCCCTTGACATTGGCAAAACGGATTTTTCCGCCTTTGCCCTTGAGCCGCTTGGCCGTGGCGAGCAGTGCCCGCAAACCGGCGCTGCTGATGTAATCGAGCTGCTCGAAATCAATCACGAAACGAGTTGCTTCAGCGGCGATCAGTGCGTTGAGTTCCTTTTCGTATTCCGGCGCGGTAACAGCGTCCAGCCTGCCGGTAATCGTTACCACGGTGGCGTTTGCTTCCTTCTGTGTCTGAATATCCATGTTGTTCTCCTTGTTTTCAGTTCTTTTTCATCATCAGTGTCAACCAGCGTCGGTGTCAACCAGCGGAAAATTTCTTCTCTCAGGGATTCTCCGATTGGCCGACATCGAACCATTCCGCAAGCATAATCGCGTGTTCCGTCTCCAGGTACGTTGTGGAATAGAGATAGATCCCGGATATCGAGGTTTCCGTCGTGGCTATATCTTCATATCCCTCCGTGGCGGCCATCGTCGTCAGGCAGTCAAAAACCTGCCGGCATGCAAGGTTGAATGGCGTTTTTTCAAAAATCTCAAGGGGAATAGGGCGCTGGTATATGCGTGAGTTGTGGCGGACGGTTTTCGCGACGAGCCCCACCGGGCCTTCCAGTGTCTGAAGCAGTACCTTCGCATACGCCTCGGTCATTGAGCGGGAGGAGTAATACCATTGAACACCTGCTCCGCTTAACGCATGCAGGTCCTTGTTGTCGAAAACCAGCCGGGTGAGGAGCTCCGTTACACCTTCACCGCTTATGTTCGTGTCAGGCTCCGGATGCTCTTCCAGTAAGAGCGTGATCTCGGATGCGGAAACGAGCCGCGCGGCCGCGCTTCTTTCACGGATCACGGCTGCCGCCATTTCCGCCGCCGAATCCCTGTGCTCCGTCCCGTTATCCTTTCCCGCACCTTGCATGATAATCGGCGCTTTCATGCCGGTACCAGGTTTCTTTTGGCCAATGCGCCGGCAACGCTCTCCAGACCTGATTTCCGGTATGTTCCGCGTGTCGGCGCTCCGGTCGCTTTGTCCCAGCCCAGCTCTTCGTAAAACATGTCCAGTGCGACCTGGATGTCATCTCTGTCCATATGGGTGGCGCCTTTTGTGAAAGGAGGCTTGCCCGGCTTGTCCGTGTAGACCCATTCGGGAATCGTGTCATGACGGGTTCGCATCTCCTTTGTCCCCATGCCGCGGATAGTCAGCGCCCGGTGGAGGAGAAAGATGCGCTCCGCGACCGCATCAAGCTCCTCCCGATTCTTGTTGTCCCCGGTCGCCAGCCTGTAGAGCATGGATTCAATGGAATCATCCCCCGAATAGCCTCGCTCCATGAGGGGAGACGCCGCCCAGGGGCCCATCCAGTTGCACAGTGAGATCGAATCATGCAGTTCCTTGCGCAGGAGCGCCCATTTGGCCATCCGCGCCTTTGACCGGTGCATGGGTGTATACTCACCCATGCCGTCAACGGATTCCGGCGCCCCCCAGAGTTCGGCCGCCAGTCTTTTTTGCACCGGAAGCGGCAGCCCGTTCCGGAGGAAATTGGAATGGGAGTGGCACTGCGAGTCGCGGTTATACATCAGGTTGATGAGCAGGCCGCACTGACTCGTCTCTTCCGAGGAATGGTGCCTGGGATGCCCCATTTTCCAGTAGCCGAGAGCCTTGTCCTTTTTCCACATATCCTCGGACAGGTTCCATCTCTCCAGCATATGGCCGGTGCCGAGACCAAGTACCGTGCCCAACTCCCCCTCCTTGCCGGCGATCCTCGGCAGAAGCTCAAAGAGGAACGCGGGATCTCCCTTCTCATAGGCGCTCCAGGAATAGCTCCTGAATTCACTGGCGCTCAACTTCTTTTTTATTACGCCGTCATAATAGAGTTTGACGAAGTCGCGCTGCAGTTGGCCGTAATTACCCCATAAGCCGAAATCGTCGGCCATGTGCATGCCGACCATGCACGCCTCGAGGCTGATTGTTCCCTTGGGACCGCCGGGCAATTTCTTGAAAAAAGAGCGTCCGAAGGTGAGTCCCATGCATGTATTCTGTCCCACGGCGGGAATGCCGTATTTCGAGGAAACCGAGGGGACCTTCAGGATGGTGTGGCAGCGGATGGGGCAACTGGAGCAGCCATTTCCCCTGACAGTTGACTTCCAGGCGTTATCACCCAGGAAATGAGCGGCGACGTTTGACCTGTAGGCAATCCGGTTTTTGTCATGCGGATTACAGCTTCCCGTTTCCACGGTATGCGCCGCGCCCCCCCAGCGGCGGCCACGGGAGGCATTCCAGCGCGTATTCGGGTCGTAGAATTCAGCCCAGGGTTGCGGGGAATTGGGGACCACATGCTGATTGTTGCCGCCCAGCAGGGAGAGATGATAATTAATCACTTTTTCCCATTCCTCTTTATTGCCCGCGATCCTGATGCTGCCGGAGCCTTGGATGCCGATGGCCTTGAGGTTCTTGGACCCCATGACCGATCCGATGCCGCCGGCGGAGTGGGAAACGTCATTCATTACCACGGACATGGGCACCAGGTTTTCACCTGCCTGACCGATAGCCGCCACAACCGCGTCCCTGCCCATGATCTCGGTGATGGAGTACGTCGCGGATCGAATGCCCTGTCCCCATATGCCGCGGGCATCGCGAATCTCGACCTTCCGGTCCGCGATCATCAGCCAGACGGGACGTTCAGCTTTCCCCTGGATGATGATGGCATCGTAGCCGGCATATTTGAGTTTGGCGGCAAACTGTCCGCCCATGTGGCCGGATGCAACGAGAGGAATGGGCCAGCAGGTGGGCCAAAGGGTTGTTATGGCTGTCCGGCCGCTACATGGGGCGCTCGTCCCAGCCAGTGGTCCCACGGCAAAAACAATCCTGTTTTCCGGGTCGTACGGTTTAATCCCTGCCGGGACTTCGTCCCACATCACCTTGTAGCCGATTCCGGTGCCGCCCAGATAATCCTTGTACCGCTCAATTGTATCTTCGGTCCGGATCCCGCCGGTTGACAGATCGACACGCAAGACCTTGCCTGCCCATCCTCCATATCCTCTCATTTTCATGTCCCTTTCGGATCAGCTTGATTCTCTGCGTTTTCCTTCCTGTTACGTGACTCCCCAAAGCCCGTGATCATCGCTTTAGCGCCGGAAAAAACGGTTTCGCCCACTTCAGGATTGCCAAGTAGAGATGAACGATGAAGAAGATGACCACGATATAGTAGAAAACCACATGAACGGCGCCAATGAGCCCCACCAGGTTTTCCGACAGGATGTGGCGCCGCACTGGCTGAATGTCGAAAAAGAGCAGGCCCGTGGCTCCGAGCACGATCAGAAAAATAAACATTACCGCACCCGTGAAAATCAAAAAAAGATAATATCTCGCCTGGGCGGACATGCTCTTGAGATCTTTTTTAGCGATTCCGTAGTGGCGTGACGGGTTTTCGCTCGACATGGCATGTAGATGCCATAATACCGTCGAGATTATCATTACGAGGCCCAGGTACTTATGCCATGGCAGAACCGGATCATGGGGGTTGAGAGCCGCGATGCCGTATAGTCGCAGATAGAAGCCCGTAGCGATCAAAACGGTGACGATGCCGGCGTTTGTCCAATGCCATATCCGTCGCAACCGCGGGTGGAGATGGATGCTTTTCATCGTTTTTTTACCTTTAGCGCAACAGCATGAATCAGAACGGATGCGACCGTAAGAGGAACGAGAATCGCGCCGGCCATGTCGATCCATTTGAAACCGCTCCCTTCCGAAGATCCGCCTCTTCCGCTTCTGAATGCTCGAAGCATCATCGCGCCTGCCTGTCCGAGATTCATCGGCTGGCCCGGCAGGTGGCATTCCTTGCAGCCGTGAGTGCGTTGCGGCGGGAGCATGGCGGTGTTCGGATTGCGGGGAGGGATTTTCCCGGTCAGATCACGCCAGGATACATACCGCAGGGACCCCGCCGGGCATGCCGCCACGCATTTTGGTTTTCCCCCGCAGAGATCGCACTTGACCGCTTTCCGCCTGTCAGGGTCGTAGGAAATCATCTCCCATGGGCATGCCCGCAAACATATTCCGCAGCCGGTGCACTTCCCGGGATCGATACGGCGAGCTTTATGGGGGGGCGACATTACAATTGCGTTTTCCGGGCATATGTTGGCGCAGGGAACGGGATGGGGGCATTGCATGCAAAGGTCCTGCACGATAAGGCCATCTCCCATGTTGCCGTGCCCTTCGCGCCACATCATGGCGCCCTGGCGGCCGAAATTCAGATTCCGGCCAACCTTGATCCTGGAGAGCGAAGGAGAGGCCTTGCTGTCATTGAATTCCGTGCAGGCCAGTTCACAGCGGCCACACCCGACGCATACGACGGGGTCGGCGATGACCAAACCCTCGGCCTTTTCCATAATAATGAAGGGCCTGTCAGCCGCCGGTACAAGCGATGGCGACAGCGCCAAAAATCCGGCGATGGAAGCGCCGCCCCAGACAAGGACCTGTCTGCGTGAACACGGGGGGTTGAAAGGTGAGTGTCTTTCTTCCGTTTTTACAATCTCTTCCGTCATACGGTCGGCCTTCATGGGAACTTGTTTGCATCTCTCGTGAAACTGCCTGGGTTTATAACCACGCGCGTAAACTCAATTAAATGCCGCTCACACGTCAACGCATTATTAACGACAGGGTCACCCGGTTTTTGTTGTCAACCCGTTCGTACACGATGTTTTCCGCCAGATGGTTGATAATCTTCAACCCCAGGTCATCGGGCAACAGGCTTCCGTCAAGCAGGTTTACCGCTTCCCCCATGTTCTCCAGCGCCAGTTCCAAGTTCCCATTCTTTTCCGAGTAGGAGACGGTCAGGTCGATGGCAGTCGTTGGCAGGAGCGGATGGTAAATCTGTAGCAGTTCTTCCACAAGCAGCAGCAGGTTGTGCCTGGTTTTTCTGGGCAGGATCTGCTTTTCGCAAAACGCCTCGATTTGCGCATTCATGGCGTACAGGTCATAGTCGGGCGAGTTGATCCGATAGTTGAAGCTGCGGACCCTGTTGATAAATGCCCTGGTTTTTTCCTTTTGCGGATTCTCGAAAATCTGTTCCGGCGTACCCTCTTCATAGATAAGCCCCTCGTCCATATAAAAGACACGGTTCGATACATCACGGGCAAAATCCATTTCGTGCGTGACAATCGCCATGGTCATGCCATCTCTGGCAAGGCGGCGGATTACCGAAAGAACCTCGCTTACCATGGTTGGATCCAGCGCGGAGGTCGGCTCGTCGAACAGGATGATCTCTGGATCCATGGCCATGCAACGAGCAATGGCCACCCGCTGCTTTTGTCCGCCGGAAAGCTCGTCCGGATAATTGCCGGCTTTCTCGGCCAGCCCGACCAGCTTGAGCAGATCCAGGGATTTTTGTTCCGCTTCCTTCTTGCCCGTCCCCAGCAGTTTGACCGGCCCGATGGTCAGGTTTTCCAGTACGGAAAGATGGGAAAAGAGATTGAAAGATTGAAACACCATGTTCATCTTCCGGCGGATTTTCGGCACATCTGCTTTTGCATCCAGTATATCGACCCCGTCGATGATGATGGAGCCGCCGCTCGGCTTGTCAAGCA
>WSSedB1CaDRAFT_10000254_pt1 | contig 24376 bp, 14 predicted proteins | sample WetSurSB1Cattail_FD_9460 | JGI IMG/M metagenome (IMG submission 9460)
AGCTTCCATGACAACATTGGGATGTCCTTCACTAAGACTTGGCAAACAGAAACAATCCGCGGAGTTCATCCACAACGGCAGCCTGTCATGCGCCACGGCCCCCACAAAGACGGTATCCGCATTGATCTTCAGCTCATTGGCAAGCAGTTTCAGATCCCTTTTCTGATAGCCGCTGCCGACAATATACAACTTGACAGATCCTTCCTCCCTCCCCTTTCTGAGAGCGGCAAACGCCTCTAAAAGAAATTCAATACCCTTTACCGGAACCAAAGATCCAACAAAAAGTATTACCTGGGCGCTCGCGGGAATTTTCAGTTCATTGCGGCAAAACGATCGATCGCGGATCGAGAATTTTTGCACGTCAACCCCGTTAGGGATAATCGACAATTTACGCTGATCCACTCCCAGAGCCAGGCAACGTTTATACATGGGAGAGCTCAACACCGAGACTTTATCGGAATTAACCAAAGATCTTCTTATAGCGCTTTTTCTCAATCTGTATTCGCTGTATCTGTTAAGATCAGAGCCCAAAGGTGTCAGAATAATCGGGATTTTCAGATCTTCACAGATCCTTTGAACCGCTACCCCATCGGGAAAAATCCAATGGCAGTTGACTGCTTCAATCGGCCACTCTTCGTGGATATTCCTGATCAGGGAATTCAGCACCTTATACATTGTTGTGTGATGGGTAAATCCCATACCGGGCATTGCAAAATATCTGGGGTGATAAACCGTTATGTTGTCAATTTCTTCCTTGTATGGAATGACATGGCTGGTACGGTACCGTTTGAATGCGTCGATACATTTAAACGGACCAAGCGACGGTACAGGAGCTATTACCCGTATGTCTGCAAGTGAGGCCAACTCTCTAACGATTTGCAGAGTGAAGATCCCTTTGTTCGGTTCGGATGCGTTGGGAAACTGGGATGAAACGAACAGAATATTCACTTAGCGGCCTCTCTTATCCGGTTTATCACAACCTGAATAACGACCATCAACGGCAACACAACCCTGAGTAAAAACCGACATAGTTATCAAGCATAACCGGGAGCGTGTAATGCGACGTGATCTTGCTGCGTGCCTTACTGGTCATTTCAACGGATGCGTCTTTGCCATCAATAAGCTTCAACACTTTCTCAATAAACTCATCGGTATTACCGGACTCATAGAGGTATCCATCAACTCCGGTATCAACTATTTCGGCACATCCCCCGACATTTGCCGCGACAACAGGAAGTTCCATGCTCATGGCCTGAATCAAGGCATTGGGAAATCCTTCTTTTTTTGAACACAATACAAATATATCCATGATACCCATGTAGTCATGAACGTTTTGAACGTAACCTGTAAAAATCATATTACCATCCAAATTCATTTCCCTGGCCATTGCTTTCGTTGTTTCAAAGAGTTTGCCTTCACCAACACAAACAAGTTTAAGATTTTGTCTTCTGTTCACAATCTTTTCAAATGCATCAAAAAGAAAAGGATAGTTTTTTTCTTCCCTGAAATTTGCGACCGTGCCAATAACAGTATCATTGGAGTTTATAGCAAGCTTATTTCGCAGTGTCTGCTTCGTCATATCGTTTTTTCTAAAATTATCAACATCCACTCCGTTATTGATCACGTGTATTTTATTTTCATCCATGAAGCCCTGCATCAAAACTGCCTTGGTACTTGCCGAATTGCACAAAGATTTGTCTACGAATGTCAATAAACATTTCAGCAGTATTTTATGACGAAACTTATAACTGTGGAGCAAATCAACTGTATTATGAACAATCATAATTTTCCCAAGCGATAGCAGTTTAACAAACAGTGCAATAAGGAGTCCTTTTAAGTCATAAGTAGTGACTATTTTGATATTGTTCTTCCTTGCATAATCATAGATCTTAAAAGCCTGACCGTATTCCAAATAAGCTTTGTTGACAGGGACAAACAATATATTGGCATTGTATTTTTCAAACTCGGGAAGCAGTGTCGCATGACTGGTTGTTACACAGATATGGATGTCCATCTTGTTCCGGCAATACCTGACCAAGTCGAGCAACCGCATTTCATAGCCGCCGCGATCCAAATTATTGATGACAAAAAGTATAGTGGGATTCACGTTGCCTCACCACGTTTGAATCAGGAATATTTTCCATATAATTATCGTCAGCAAAGTAAGGCCAATCACTTTTTGATTAAGAATCTTGTCCCGTGACTCAGCAACTTGAGAAACTTCTGTTTCTGGCTTGTCCAATGAGATCCTATCCATTGAAATTCTGCTCACCACCCCGGCGAGAGCTATGATTATCATAAAAATGATGTCGTAAGTTCTGGTGGAAAATATTGACCCGACAGCATAAGAACTCAAGTATGAAATAAGGCCCACGCGGTAAATTTTCATGTCGGAGCCAGGGTCAGGTAAAATTTCCGATTGTAGAGAACGGAATGAAGAAAACAAAATACCTATGAAAGCAAAAAGGCCAATAACGCCAAGCTCCGCTCCCGCGCGAACGTATGAGTTATGAGAATCCCGCTCGTGGTGTTCGATGAACTGCCCCTTTCCGATTCCAATAAATGGATGCTGTTGCAGCATCTCCATCCCCGCGGCCCACGCTTCCACACGCCCCATCGACGATTTATCCTCTCGATAGTCCTTTGTCTGAATACTGAAAGCGGCAATGACGACGATGATTCCCGCAAAAAGAACCAGACGGCGCATATCCTTCCGGGAAATCCAGTAATAAAACCATGTTGCGATACACATGGTGGCTGCCAGGTAACCGCCCCGGGAATGCGTCAGATAAATGCAGAACCCGGAAATTATGAGCATGGACAGAGTAGTGAACTTTACTAACGGATCGGAAGTACTAAGAAAAAAACCCAAGGCAAATGGCAGCACAAGCGAAACCGAGTACGCCAAATCATTGGGATTATTAAATAATCCTGCACCCCTGATTTGCCAGAGTTTTTTATCCTCTGCCCACAACATCCCAACTCCGGTAATGTCGTAGCCAAAGTGCTGCAGGATACCCATTCCGGCTACAAGGGTCATCAAGACAATCATGGCCCATATGGTGGTTTTGAATCTTTGCTCGCTACTTACTATTGAAATGATAAACCAGTAGATAAGGGCTACTTTCAGTGTCTCTTCCAGTATAGTAAAGGTATACCCCAGCCAACCAACCGATAATGTTGAAATAACAATCATAGTAAAAAAAATAATATAATACTTATCCTGTACGTTTCTGATCAGCTTTTTGTCCTCATTGCTAAGCAACCAGGCTGTCAAAAGAACCATCATCACACCAAATACAATAGGCATATCTTTAACAGCGTCCATGAAATCTTGTGGCCGTATTATGACGATAAACAGATAAAGTAGTAGTCCTTTGAATAACATGTGCTTATCTTTCTTATAAGGTTATGTGTTACGCAGCAAAGCTTGGCGGATATCTTCGTAAACCTTGTTTCCCAACAGTTTTTTTGTAATGTAAAGACAATTATTACGCCAGATCAGCCTGTTAACATAGTTATGCTTACCGCGAATCATCATCTTGTATGTTTCCATGTCGGTACCTGACTGCAAGGCAAGACGAGGCACGTTATGCAGCACCGGATGTTGTCTGTTCAGCACGCCCGGCTGTGATGTACAAATAATTCGATATCCCAAGTCCTCTGCAACAACCCTCGCGCCTGACGGCAGCCTCCCGCCAGGTGCGGAAAACGAGACTACTTTCCGTCCGGTGATACGAGTTAAAAGCTCCATCGAATTTCGCAGTTCATGCTCGATCTCGCTACCATTCATGTCATCAAAATATTTGTGGCTTAAACCATGCGATCCAATCCCCATACCCGCATCACTCAGGGCCTTGACCTGATTTGTGGTCATGTAATGCGGTTTTCCAATGAAGCCGGTGGTTACAAAAAACTCGGCAAAAAAACCATAGCGGAGCAGAATCGGCAATGCCGACCTGAAATTGGATTCGTGCCCGTCATCAAACGTGAGAACCACTGCCTTGTCCGGCCATTTTTCCAGGTCAATCAATTCACCAAGAAGAAACGTCTTGAAGCCTTCCCTGTGCAGAAACTCCATTTGTTCGCGGAACCGGTCCACATGGAGTACATAGCGTTGTTCGCCGGCGTCTCTGGCGCCTGCCGGTTGCCCAGCAGACTCAAGGGCGTGATACATAAGGACAGAAACACTACTCATTACGCACCTGTCAGCATAACTCATTAGATTACTTCATATACGCTGGTTGCCATGATGTGGCGCAGCGGCCGGTAATCCAGCGCCAAAAACCGGCAAGCACCGCCAGGTTCATGACGAGAAAAAAATACGCGACATTTACAGGACGCAGTTTACGCAGCCCGGGAATAACAAAACCGGCAAGAGCGATTACATAAAAAAACAACTGGACAACCAGAGCTGCCCGATAGACCGGTACCTCAAGCACCATGCTTGCCATCAACATGCAGGGAAGAGCAAACGCCACCAGAAGCCGAAATATCTTGTGGGACAAAAACCTCCACCAGAGCGGGCAACGCCAAGGGATAACAAGGGATGGAGCAAGGCTCAGAAGCTGCCAGTTGCCTGCCAGGGTCCGCACCTTACGCGTCCATTCCTGATCGATATCCTTTGACATAACATCGTACGCCGTGGCAGTACCATCGAAGAGCACCCGGTAACCTTGCAAGGCGATGTTCATGGGGGTAAGGACGTCATCAAGGATCGTTCCGGCGGGCAAAGGGCGATAAAGCCCCTTTCGTATGGCGTAGATGGCGCCAGTTGCACCAACCACCGAACCGCTTGCGCTTTCGAGCTTGCGAATCGCCTTCTCGTATCGCCAATAGGCTCCCATCTCAGCCTGTATCCCGCTGCCGGCATCATCGAGGAACATCAGCTCTCCGCTGACGCATCCCACGGCAGGATCGGAGAAGTTTGCCGCCAAGCGACGCAAGGCATCGGAAGCAAAGGTCTGGCGCGCATCAGCAAAAACGATTATTTCCCCAACAGCCCGGGCAACACCCTGATTGAGCGCTACGGCCTTCCCTCCCCTTTTGGCGAGACGAATCAACTGAACGTTGCGTTCAGCATAGGCGGCAACGGTTTCGTTGGTCCCATCGGTTGACCCGTCAGACACCACGATGATTTCATACCGGTCCGGCGGGTAATCCTGCGCCAGAAGGTTTTCAAGCCGTTTTTCGATAGTGCGCTCTTCATTGCTGGCAGCTATCACGACGGAAACAAAGGGTATGTTTTCTCCAACCCTGACAGGCCTTGAAATCAAACGAGACAAGAGAGCCAAGAGAAGCGGATACCCCACATAGGCATACAAACTGAAAAACAGTAATATCCAAAACAGGTATTTCATAACCCAACCAATGAGTACATCAGTTGCAAAAACAACATAACCTGATCACGTTAAAAGCATATCAGGGGCGTTTTGGTTTTCAACAATATAAATAGTGAATTAAATTAGTTTATGTTTTAAGCGGGATGCAATGAACATCGAGGACTGAATAAGAGAGAGCTCTTTCTTGAAGGTCTGCTTCATGAGAATAGCGGAAGTTACATAATCAAACATTGCCACGAGAAATTCCCTGATGGAATAAAAAGGCACACCGGCAATGTTTCTTTTGGAATACGTTCCCATTTGAACTGCAGCCAGTTCGCTATTATCGCATATCCATCTCCTGAAATAGCTCTTCTGCATTCTTTTGGCAGGGACAAGGTGGTGAACTACGAGACCCGGTATATAGCAAACTTTTTCTCCGCCGGCCAGCAGCCTCTCGATAAACTCGGACTCTTCCCCGGCATAAAGCTTGCCGCGGGTTCTGCCTATGGATGTTTCAAAGGGGCCGTATTTAGCGAACATTGACGCCCGCACGATAAAATTGGCCCCATATACCTTCGGTTCGTTCAACTGTTTGGACATATCTCCGAGGTCCAACAGAGCAAGATAATTATATAAATCTCGGGTAAGCCACGTGGGGCATTCTTTTTCCCACAGCGGGAAGATCTTGCCTCCTGCACAGGCAAGGTCACTGGCGGCAAAGGCGTTGCGAATATTCACGAGCCAGTCGTTCTCAATCAGCACATCGTCGTCGGTAAAAGCCAGAATTTTCCCGACGGCTTCTCTCACGCCCCTGTTTCTGGCGTATGACAATCCCTGCTGTTCCTCGAAAATATACCTGACGCTAAACGGAGCCAGAGGCTGGAAGTGCGCCACCACATCCCAGGTCGCATCGCTCGAATTGTTGTCCACCAGCAACAGTTCGATCGAAGTATTTGCGGGAATATCCAGCCTTATCAGACTTTCAAAGGTCTTCCGCAAACTATCGGCTCTGTTGTAAGTGCAAATAATAATCGATATGTCCATGTCACATAACCTATTGTATAGCCTCTACCTGTAATCAACCAATAAAACCAAATCTGGAAATCAAATTCAAAATTTTGCCTTCAGGGCGAAACATATAAAACAGTTTCTTGTAATAGCGGGACGTAACTAGCCATGGCATTATTGATGAGAGCAGACCTGTTGCGGCAGCCAGGCCATTAATCAGAAAACAACGTCTCCGGTAAGGTTTCGCAACATGTAAAGCTTCTCTCAGCTTACGATCGAATTTCGGCTTCAACCCCAATTCACCGGCTTTTGGGAAAACCAGAGCAAGCGCATCGGAATACGCATGTTCTGTGAAGACGGACCAATAATTTGAAATATAGTCAGGTACGGAAGGAGTGGAAGGAATCGGGTATATTTTATGTGGAGCCGTAAGTTTTTTCTTGAGCGCGTCAATATGAACAAACCACCCCTTCCCGCAGTGATGGGAAGCCAGGGATGATGCAATCGCCTGACCGGCTTTCAGCGCCTCCTGCTCATTGCCGAGCAATGCGAGCGTAGCCATGACATATTCTTTCAGATCTGCCGGACGATCCAGCATATCGAGCGCAAGCCCATCCGTGGTAAACGGCGGGGGAGAAGTTGCAGGCGCCAGAACGCAGGGAATTCCTTTTAATCCGGACTCCATCAATGCAGTTGTTGAACCAAAAGGAAAGCCCTCAATATAGACATCAGCCGCATCATGAAAATGTTTCAAATCCGATTGCCGCCCCACAGCACGCAATCTTCCGCCGGCAGCTTCCCTGACTTTTGCCCAGCGGGCATCCTCATCCACTCCCACAGCCAACAGATAACTATTCGGAGACTCCTGTAGAATTTTCTCAGCAGCCTCCAGAAAGTCAATGCGAGGAATAGGTTTGTATTTATCGGTACTACCTACCGTCAAGACGACTTTCGCATCCAAAGGCACGTGTAAAGCCTCTTTAGCAGTTTTTTTCAATTGCGCCCGCTCAACGGTACTATCTTGCTGCGCGGGCATGGTAAGGGGTATAGGCAGGGTTACGCTGCGTTCAGCATTAATTCCGCGGTATTTGATCGTCCATTGATGTTCGAGAGCCGAACCGCGACAGTTGAGCACAAAATCAACTATGGAGCACCCAAGCCAAAAAATATGGGCAGCATGATTAACGAGCACAACAGGCGGCCCGCCAGGTACTGCAAAAGCCACTGTCGAAATCACATCAAAAGGAGAAATATGCAGAACTACAACATCAGCATTTTGCCAGGCATACGTCCGTAACCATGCAGCACGATCAAGTATTTCTGCTTTTGCATCCAACGCATGAATTTCACCATTCGTCAGCCGGACGGCCTCAGCCAAGGCAGGTGGCACGGGAGAACTTTGCTCAAGCAAAACAACACTATGAGTACTTTCCTCACAGTCCAGGATCATCCACCTGGCTGCCATGGCGGTATGCCCACCAAATGAGTGGGCGACATTTAGAACGTGCAGCCAGCGACGCGGACTTTGAGCGGAAGCTCCTTTCGGATGGCTGTCAGGCCGTACATAATCCGGCACCGGAAGATGTTTGCCTGCTTCAATAAGATATGATTCAAGAACTGAAGAAGAAAGGGGGGTACAATCGTAATGCGCGATAGTACCCGCTAACTTATCCCACTGTAAGCTTTCTTCCAGTAATTGGTTATCAAAGCAACGCCGGGCATTCCGAAGGCACCATTCAAAAAGAGCGTGTCGAAATACGATTCTTTCCTGTGGATGAATTTCCGAAAAATCATACGTTGTATCTATTTGGGCATCCATAACAGTTTCACATAGTGTTTCAGTTACCACATTCAACCTCACCCTGGCCCCCCGGCCATAGACAACCTGGAGAGCAAGCGACTTATTCCGGATTGCAATCAAATCGATACGTTTGTTTACCGTAGAGACGCATTGCACTGCGTCTCTACTGTGTCATTATAAATGAAATTGCGAAATAATCCTTCCTTCACGGTTGAAAAACCACATCGACCCAGTAATTGGAGCCTTTCCAGCCATTGCTGGGGAAGTTGCTGCCTGAACCGTAGACATACACGCCATTGGCACCGGACACACCATCGGCCAAAGCATGCAACGGCACGCTATCCATCCCCTTGCCTGCGAAATAATTGATATCGTCGCTGTAGTGTCCCCCATTGGTATGATAGGAGGCGACATACACTGTGTTGGCTGTTATGGCCACAGGATTGGAGAAGGTAACCTGCTGCCATCCCGATGCCGTCTCATTGGTAAATACAGCCGTAGCCAGCAGCGTACCGCTGCTCGACCAGAGATTGCCGACATGGGTTCCCGTGTTGGCGCTTGCCTTGTAGAAGCGGATACCGGTTATCGTGCCGCTGATATCCGAACGGAATTTCACGCCCAATTCTACGGCGCTGTCAGGTCCGCTGTCCACGGTGCCGGGAACGGTCGAAGACGGCCAGATGGTATACGGCCCGGTTGCTGCCGCAACCGTAGTAAAAGACCAGTTGTAATCAGATGCCAGCAAATTGCCCACCAGATCTTTGGCACCGCTTGCACCGCCCTTGATGGTAGCGGTGTATGTTTTGGAATTCGCGAGAGCAGCGGTGGGAGCAAGTGTGGCTGTCCTTGTCGCGCCATTGTAAGTGACGGTCGCGGGCACGAGAACATTGGACGGATCGCGCAACACGAAGGTGCTCGCAGTGATGGTGGATGTGTCCATATCCTTGCTGAAAACGGCTCCGGGATTAATGGAAATTTGCACATCGGTCGACGCGGCTGCCGGCGTAACGCTTGTCACAACAGGCGGAGTAACGTCAGGCGCGTAACTGACCAGATAGCTTCCTGTGGCCGCCGCGAAGCGGGCATACGAAACACCTTTTACCATTGATATGGTAAAGGGGATCGAACTGCCGTCTTTTGTTATGCCGGTTACCAACTGACCGGCCGGAACCGGCGACATGGCCATCAACCCGTTCGCGCCCTGTGCGGCACTCACCGAGAAACCGAGAGTCGAGCCGTTCCAGACCATGGAATTGAATGACGAGCCATTGCGGCCATCAAGCCAGGTTAGCATCTGGCTGGCCGTAACCACGGGAATACCGCGCGTCAGAGCGGAATTGACGACTGCATCCGATACAGCCGACGTAGCCGTATCGTTATGAGCATTCACGGTAAAGACTCCATAATATCCCGATGCCCCTATTGCTCCATCGAGAAGCGCATTAACAGTATAGGGATACGATTGGCCGGACTCATCAGTCATCTGGGTAGCAGCCTGATAGACATCGATCAGGTTGCCGTTTGCGTCGGTAAATCGCATCGGCATACCGGAGCCGGTAAACATGCCAGGCCGGTCGTTGGCCCAGGTAGGGGGGTAATAGTAGTACGTCGTATCCAGCCGGATTCCATGACTGAGTTCGGTCTTCGGCTGGGAAGCATAGTCACTCCACGAAACGCAGTGCATACGGTGGGTTTTGGGTGCCGGAACGCTTGTGTACACCAAAGCAAAAGAGCTGAGGCTGCTCGTATAGAAGGAATCCAATGCGCTGGGAGTCCAGTCGGCGCAATCCGGAGACGAATCGACATGCACGCTGATCTCGAATCCGGAGCTATTGTAGGAGGCTGCCTGGCTATTGGTCAATGGATTGTCCGCTACCGACGGCGGCAAGAGGTACGCCGTGCCCCGGACACATTCCCAGTTATCAACCACGCAGCCCTGGGGACTGTCGGCCAGGAACTGGTTGAAGCGTGATGCCGTAGCGCCGCCGCCAACAAAGGCTCCGTGATCGTCACCCGTCATGATCACGGCCGCTGCCAGGCCGCGCGGCAGGTACCAGAAGCGCGGAAGCGGTTTTTTGGCATAGTTCATCCGGATGATGAGGTTCGCCAAAAGACGTTGCTGTTCATCTGCTTGCGGAATCGCAACCTTGCTCAGGTCAACCCAGTCGGGCTGGGGGTCGAAGCTCGCAGCTCCGAAGAACAAATCGTCGGAGCGTGTTGGCGCTAACCCGTCACGCGTCTGTCCGGCCCAGGCCGGATTTCCCTGGCGGGTGTAGACAACGGAACGGGCCAGGTCATACGTGAAAGCAGCGGCCTGGCCTCCGCTGGTCCCGACAGTGTTCAGGGTGACCGCAGGGTCGGAAGCCGATGTGCTTGCAGTGGAGTACAGCGTTGCCAGTTTTGAAGCTCCGTTTACCGTATAGCGATCGGCAGATCCGTGGTACTGGATGGTCTGGTTGACGATGCCGAGGCCCGCTCCGCTCGATGTGTCGACGAGAAGATAGGCATTGGAGAGGGTTGTCCCCTTGTCCGTGAGACCGAGCAGACCGGCAAGCTTCTTGTCGGGATGCATGGTTATCAGGTTGCCGCCGGCATTCACCCAGTTGGTCAGCATGGTCACCTGTGCGGAGGTCAACGCGACATCTCCGAGAACGGCGATATCATGGGAATTGAGTACCGTTGACGTAAGAGCGGCAATATCGCTCACATCGAAGGAATTGAAGCCCTCGGTTCGCAGAATCTCCGCATAATAGCTGCTAAAGGGATTCGCGGTCGAGGAAATGATGAGAATGGGAATGTTCCCCGGAGGGGGTGCGGCCCCGGTGTTAAACGACCAGGTGAAGTCCGTGGCCAGAGGATTACCGGCTGCATCCTTCACGCCAGATGCCCCGCCCTTGATAGTGGCAGTATAGGTTGATGAATACTGGAAGCTGCTCTCCGGGTCCAGGGTTGCCGTATTGGTCGAACCGTCATAGGCGACCGTTGCGGACAGAAGAGTATTGGAGGCGTCGTGCAACTGGAATGTTCCCGAATTGATCGTTGAGGAATCCATGGTTTCACTGAAAACCGCCGTCAAATTGGCTCCCACACCGGTTCCGGTGGCCCCGCTCGAAGGGACAACGGCATTGACCACAGGCGGTGTCGTATCAATGCTGATGACAACACCGGCGCTTTTAGCAGCGGATACGTTACCGGCGGCGTCCTTGGCCCAGGCATAGAGCGTCTTGCTGCCTGTGGTAGCAAAGGTGTAGGACGTGGGAGCGGATGACGTCCATCCTGCCACCGATGCCGAAGGCGTGGTGGACGATTCGGTGACCAGATAACCGGTGACTCCAACATTATCGGTAGCAACAAAGCTGTTGATGGGTACCGTAAGCACGGTAGAGTTTGCCGGCACCGTGAAGGTGGTCACAGTCGGCGGTGTCGCATCGGCAGGCACGGAGGAGGAAAACACCACATCCACCCAATAGTTGGAGCTATTCCAGCCATTACTTGGGTAGTTGCTTGAAGAACCATAGGCATACACGCCGTTGACTCCCGAAACACCGTTCGCCAATGCATGGAGAGGAGCGTTGTCGATTCCGGCGGATACAAAGAAGTTGATAGTATCGCTGTAATGTCCTGCCGGGCATAAATAGGACGCCACGTAAACCGTATTCGCCGCTATGGCGACCGGTGCGGAGAAGTTCACCTGTTGCCAGCCGGACGCAGTTTCATTGGTGAAAGTTGCCGTGGCAAGGCGTGTGCCGCTGCTTGACCAGAGGTTGCCGACATGAGTTCCGGTGTTGGCGCTTGCCTTGTAGAACCGGATACCGGTGACGTAGCCGGCGGCGTCGGAGCGGAATTTCACCCCCAGCTCCACCGAGCTATCCGCACCGGCGTCTATAAGTGTGGGAACCGTGCCGGACGGCCAGATGGTATAGTTGGTTTGGGCTGCGACAGTAATGCTCAGGGAACTCGTAGCTGTCTGCACCGGAGTGCTTGAATCGGCCGCCTGGGCGGTGAAACTTGAAGAACCGGTGGTTGCGGGCGTTCCGGAGATCACGCCGGTACTGCTGTTAAGGGAAAGACCGCTCGGCAATGAACCGGTGGTGATCGACCAGGTATACGGCATCGTACCGCCGCTGGCCGCAAGGGTAGTCGAATACGCCGCGTTGAGCGTTGCAGCGGGGAGCGATGACGTTGTGACTGTCAGCGGTGCTGCCTGCACTGTCAGCGCCGCCCCCCCGGTCTTTCCGCTCAAGACGGCGGAGATGGTGGTGCTGCCTGCGGCAACGGCCGAGGCAAGGCCCGAACTGTTTATGGTGGCAACACCCGTATTTGAGGAAGCCCAGGTAACCTGTCCGGTAATATCCTGGGTTGTGGAATCGGAGTACGTTCCGGTTGCGGTATACTGCTTTGTGGTTCCCGAGAGTATCGTCTGATTAAGCGGTGTTACGGAAATTGATGAGAGGGTTGGGGGCGGTGTCTGGTTGTATACCACATCAACCCAGTAGTTGGAGCTTTTCCAGCCGTTGCTGGGGAAGCTGCTGGTGGACCCGTACGCATAGACGCCGTTGGCGCCTGATACGCCATCCGCCAGAGCATGCAGCGGCGGGGTATCCATCCCTTTTGTCGAGAAATAGAGCAGATCGTCGCTGTAGTGGCCGGTGTTGGTGTGATAGGACGCAACATAGACCGTATTCGCGGTAATGGCCACCGGCGACGGGAACGTCACCACCTGCCAGCCGGAAGCGGTTTCGTTGGTGAACGTGGCCGTGGCCAGCCGGGTTCCGCTGCTGCTCCAGAGATTGCCCACATGGGTGCCGGTATTGGCGCTCGACTTGTAGAAGCGGATGCCGTTAATGTAGCCATTGGAATCGGCGCGGAACTTTACGCCAAGTTCCACAGCGCTGTCAGGCCCCGAGTCAATGACGCTTGGCACGGCTCCGGGCCAGATATTGAAATTGGACTGCTGCGGGGCGACCGTTACGGTCACGCCGGACGAAGGCGTCTCCATATTGCCGCTATCATCCACCGCCCGGCTGCGAAGCGTGACGGAACCGGCAGCCGCCGGAATCCATGCGTAACTCCAAGATTCTCGGCCGGTCGCAGGGTGCCAGGTTGTGCCATTATCGGTGGAAACTTCGACGGCGCCGATTATGCCGCCCCCGCTATCTGCTGCGGTGCCGGTTATGGTAACGGCCGAACCTATGTTCAGGGTGGCGCCTGATGTTGGTGACGTAATGGTTGAGGAAGGCGCAGTCAGGTCGGTGGAAGCTGTTGCGGCAACCAGCCCGGACTGCAATGAAACCGGCTGGACTCCCATATCGGCAAGAACATTGACCGTTGCCTGCTGAATGTTCGCGTCAATAACGGAAGGTCCGTTGTCATGCTGGGCATCCAGCCCCCAGGACCATTGCACGGTACCGGCGGAGAACACCAGCGCCTTGCTCGAAGCGCGGTACATTGTCATGACATGGGTAGCGGTTCCCGGCAGGTAGACATCCGCGCCAATGTTCACATTGTCTCCCAGAAGCATTCCCTGTGTCGGCGTCGTGGTTGACGATAATTGAATGAGACCGGCAGGCCGGGAGCCGTTGTCGATATCCTCGTCAAACTCGTAGCCGACCACCTGGTTGCCGAGCGTAGCGGTCTGGCCTGCAGCAAGCGAAGCCACGGCGGTATTGCGCCAGAAACGCATTTTGCCGTTCGCCTGAGGCACGCTCAAGGAAATGCCAAGTGCATTGGGGCCTTCAGAAACCGTAAACAGGGTGCCGCTCAGGGCATTTTCGGGACGTCCCCCATCAGCAGGGGGACTAAAGGTCGGATTGCGCCAGGTTCCGGTCCAGATAGGGGGATCCGCTGGATCGGTCGTCACCGGGGCATTGCTTTCGTTGTAACAGACCATGGTGCGATACGGCGTGCCTGATCCGTCGATACTGTTTTCCCAGCGGATCTTGCGATAAATCTCGTTGCCGCTGAAGAATGCCAGGTTGACGCCTGCTGTCCGCGCTGCCTCCACATTGGTCCGTCCCTGTCCGGACCAGTATTCGTCGTGCCCTACCGACAGGAAGGTCTTGTGCCCCAGGATTTTGGAACCGAACCGGTCTGCATCGACGGAGGTAAAGTAGCTAATATTATAACCGTTGGCCTCCAGCCAGCGGACCATGGGATACTCGGCCTGGAAAAACCAGTTGTAGGCTCCCAAACCATTATTCACGGAGCGGGTAAGGAACGGCCGGTTGTAGCTGGCTTTGGTAGCCTTCTGACTTGGATAGCCATAATCGGGATACTCGATATAGCCAAGGCCGTAGCTATTGTATGCCTGCCAGGTGGTATCCGAGGTTTTGAAGAGTAGATCGGAACCGCCGGAGTCGTCACGTACGATAAAAATAATGTGGCTTGATCCTCCGGTATCCGAACGTACGAGCTTTGCAATATAAATTCCGGAAACGGCATCCACCGGCACGGCCCACGATGCCGATTCGGCCCAGTTGCCGCAGTCAGTGAGTTTTGTGGTGGTATCGTTGACGCAGGCCGTCTGAGCCTGGGGAAGTTGGGCGGAAGGAGTGACCGTGGAAACCTTTCTTGCTCCCATGCCACCGTAATAGCCGATACGGTAGATATCCAGCCTATAGGCGGCAGCAGTGGTACTGATCTTGAAGTGGACGGTCTCGCCCTTGTTGACGCTGATATCGGTGGCGAAACCCTGGATAGTTGTGTCGCCTGCCCCGTTGATATCCCACTCGCTGGTCGGGTTGCCGGTCTTGCAGTTTTCAGCCTCGATGGCATTCGCTGGTACGCTGCACGAACTGATTGCCTCCGGGGGAGTCATTATTAAGAAAAACGACAAAACAGATAAAACCGTCAATATCAACATGAGCCTTTGGCAAAGAATACTCTTCATACTATGCCCTCCCCTGGTAACGCTATCTGGTTATATTAGAATAGTGTACCTGCTATTTTAGCTATATTACGGGAAGTGCAATTATCATACCGCCGCTCAACATGCTGATATTTAAATACTATTTTAGCATATCACTCTAAAGGCATATCTTATGTAAAAAAACCCGACATATTTTGAAAGAAATTCCGACAGGATAATCGGACAGAGACAATTCAGGAACCAGTCTTCCTGATCTCCTTTGCAGGACTTCCAACGGCAATAACCCCCGCACGAATATCTGAAACGACATTTGAACCCAACCCTATGAGTGCCCCCTTGCCAATGGAAATATCCTCACGGATTTTTGTGCCTGAACCGATATAGCAACCGGAACCGATTCTCACTGATCCGGAAACCGATATATTCGATCCCATACAACAGAAATCATCAACAACGCTGTCATGGGATACGACCGTATTTGGTAAAATAATGCAATGATTTCCAATCATTACCTCACAACTTATAACAACATTCGGCATTATGAGGGTGTTGTATCCAATTAGTGCATCACGCGCTATCGCTACCGAGGGATGAACAATCGTTGCAAAGCGCGATTCCTCGACCTGTAGACTCTCGATAACCTCTTTACGCCTTGAATAGTTTTGGGGACTCCCCGGCACTGCAAGAACGTACGCGTCCGAATGATCTTTCAGGATATCCCGCCCGCCCAGCACCCTTACGCCGCAGCATTCCTTGCCCAAAACGGAATTATCGTCGTCCACGAAACCAAGGATATCCCATTCCTTCCTTCTCTCGTTTATGGCAAAGATGGACATCAGAGATTCTTTCGCATTGCCTCCGAATGGGAATAACAGGAGTTTTTTACACATGTCGAATTCCTTTCACGACCTCTTCGATCTGTTCCACTTTCATGCCATTGAAAATGGGCAGAAGGATCGTCGTATCCCTCATTTTTTCAGAGTACGGCAGTGATGATACCGGAGAGTATGCGGGTTCCTGATGCGCATTCATGATCCCCCGGCGAGTCGCAATCCCCAAATCGAGCAGATGCTGCATAAGCGCATTGCGGCTCACCTTCGCGCCATTCAGTACCTTTACCGGATAGCTTTGATGGTTTGTTCTGCAATACGGGGGTTCCAGGGGGGGCTCCAGCCAAGGTATGTCTTTCAGCCTTTCCTGATAACAAGCGGCAATTTTTCTCCGTTCATCCAAAAAGACCGGTAATCTTTTGAGCTGTTCGATGCCGATGGCCGCCTGAAGATCAGTCATGCGATAATTGAATCCCGTGGCCACGTAATCCTCGAAGATCACACTGTTCGACATATGCCTTACCGTGTCAGGGACGGACATGGCATGCTGCCGGAGAAGCCGGAACCTGGCATCATAGTCGGGGTTGGCCGTTGTTATCATGCCACCATCGCCGGTTGCCACGATCTTACGGGGATGAAATGAAAAACAGGCAATATCGCCGTGGGGCTTTCCGATTCTTTGCCAACTCCCGTCAAAGTTGATCTCGCTCCCGATAGCACATGCGGCATCCTCGACCACCGGAAGATTGAATTTCCCGGCAATTGAAAGGATCGACTTCATGTCGCATGGCATCCCCATCTGGTGCACCGGTATGATTGCCGCGACCCGGCCCAGCGTCGGACATGCCGGCAATGTTCCCGCCTGTACGAAACTGCACAAGGGAGATTCGCCTTTTGCCAGTTTGGCGGCATCACGATAATAGAGATCTCCGTTCTGCAGCGCGCACTCCTCGACCAGGAATTGCCTCAGACATTCCGGTGACATGTTGAAGGTGGCCGGATCGACATCGACAAAAACCGGCTCGGCAAAGCAGTACCGTACCGAGTTTGCCGTGGCAATGAAGGAATGGCTAACCGTAATAACCACATCACCGGGTTTCACCCCGACCGCCAGAAGAGCCAGGTGCAGGGCGGTAGTGCAACTGGAGACGGCGCAGGCATATGGTGCGCCAACGTACGAAGCAAAGGCTTCTTCGAACAACTTTACTTTAGGGCCTTGCGTCAGCCACCCGGAAAGGATTACCTCTCTGGCAGCTGCGGCCTCTTCTTCACCGATAAACGGTTTGGCTATGGGAATCATGGTTTTCCTGCCTCTCTACTTTCTATGATACACCGGCGCACGCACTCAGTTGGGTCACGCCCTGGGCCAGGAGGATCTCCTTCCTCCAGGCAAGGAGACGCCTCAATCCTTCTTCAACATCAACCCTGGCCTTGAATCCCAGGATTTTTTCTGCCTTCCTGGTGTCCGCCAGACGACGCGGCACCGGATTCACCGTGCGCTCGGGATGAAACTCCGGCTCCAGGGTTGACCCGGTGACCTTCAGCAGGGCACGAAGAAGTCCCAGAAGACTTGTTTCCGTGCCGCTGGCAACATTAAAAACCTCATCCGTGACATCGGACTCCATTGCCGTGATATTGGCGTCGGTAATGTCGTCGATGTTGATCATGTCCATGGTCTGGGAACCATCGCCGAAAATAAGCGGTGGCTCACCGGCATCGATCCGGTCAAGCCAGCGAATGAGAACCTCGGTGTACTTTCCGTAGATATCCATGCGGGGACCATAGACGTTGAAATAGCGCAAGGCAACGTAGCGGAGTCCGTACATCTCGGCAAAAGACCTGACCATGCCTTCCCCGGCTATCTTTGCAGCGCCGTAATAGGTCCGGTTATTGTAAGGGTGATGAGTCTCGGCGGTCGGAAATGAATCGGCCAGGCCGTATATGGAAGCCGACGAAGCATACAACAGTCGGCCTACCTTTTTTTCCACCACTGCCTGAAGCACGTTATGCGTTCCGTTCAGCATAACCTCCATGGCTTCACGCGGATTATCGGCACAGGCGGTAATTCGTATGGCCGCCATGTGAAAGATGCCATCCATGCCGCCGGCCAGATCCATGAGGAGATCACGGTCACGGATGTCGCCCTTGACAAGCCGGACTCTCGGATCCTTCAGGGTCTTTTCCAGATTGTGCATGCTGCCGCGCACGAAGTTGTCGAGGAGAATGATCTCCGATGCGCCGCCCGCTACCAGCCTGTCGGCAATATGTGACCCCATAAGCCCGGCGCCACCGGTTACCAGAAATTTATTGTCTTTTATCTTCACTCTTTTAACTCCTTGTATTCTTATTTCTCCCTCCCCTTGAAGGGGGAGGAGCATAAAACAATCTTTTATCTCACAAGGATTTCATCACCTCGGAAACTGCATTCGCCACCCTGTCCTGCTGGACAACGGTCATCTCGGGGAACATGGGCAGTGACAACACCTTGCTGGCAGCCGCTTCCGAACAGGGAAAGTCCCCTGCCTTGTATCCCAGATCCGCATAAGCAGGCTGAAGATGAACGGGAACAGGATAGTGGATTCCGGACTGCACGCCACGGGACGTCAATGCGATCTGAAACCTGTCCCGTTCCGGAACGCGGATGGCGTAAATGTGGTAAACATGGCGGTTGAAAGCAACTTCGCAGGGGATCTCGACACCGGTTCCGGCAAGAAGCTCGTTGTATCGTCCTGCATGGCCTCGTCGAGCCTCGGTCCACGTCTCCAGATGGCGCAGTTTGACACTTAGAATGGCCCCTTGTATGCCCTCCATACGATAATTGTACCCCTTCAACACGTGATGGTATTTGCTCTCCGCGCCCCAATCCCGGAACATGCGGATGGTCTTGTCATGTTTCGCGTCATTGGTAAGCACGATGCCGCCCTCGCCGCAAGCCCCCAGATTTTTGCCGGGATAGAAGCTGAAACAACCCAGGTGGCCGATGCTCCCGACCCGCCTGCCATGATATTCAGCTCCATGGGCCTGACAGGCGTCCTCTATGACGGTGAGTCCATGTTGTCCGGCAATCATCATGATCGGGTCCATATCGGCGGACTGGCCATGAATATGAACAGGGAGGATAGCTTTCGTGCGGGGCGTGATAGCCAGCTTAATCCGGTTGACGTCCATTGTCAGGGTAACCGGATCCACATCGACGAAGACCGGCCGTGCTCCGGCATAAACAATGGCCGCTACCGTGGCGACAAAGGTAAAGGGAACGGTTATGACTTCATCGCCGGGACCGATACCGGCCGACAAGAGTGCCAGGTGAAGGGCGCTGGTACCGGAATTAACCGCTATTCCGCACGCGGCGTTGTGACATGTCGCGAACTCCTTCTCGAAAGCCGCGACTTCTTCGCCGAGCACATAGGCGCCGCTCTCCAGTACCCTGCTGACGGCCGGCAGGATCTCGGATTTGATGGACTGGTATTGAGCCTTGAGATCCAGGAAGGGTACGGGGGTTGCCGGATCATCTGCCGCAGGACCTTCATCGGCCTTGCGTATGATTCGGGCCGGGACACCCGCAACAACCACGTGTGCCGGCACATCCTTTGTGACGACACTTCCCGCTCCAACAATGGCATTCTCTCCAATAGTTACTCCGCAGAGGATGGTTGAACTGGTGCCGATGGATGCCCCCTTCTTCACCAGAGTCGGAATGCAATCCCAGTCCGCTTCCGTCTGCAGACGTCCGTTCGCGGTGGAGCGCGGGAACTTGTCGTTGATAAAGGAGACATTGTGGCCAATGAACACATCATCCTCTATGGTTACGCCTTCGCAGACAAACGTGTGGCTGGAAACCTTGACGTTATTGCCGACCTTCGCATTCTTCTGAATCTCGACAAAAGCTCCGATCTTGGAGTTGTCGCCGACCTCGCAACCATAGAGGTTGATGAAATCCGCCAGCCTGACGTTTTCGCCCAGCTTGACGTTTTTGAGGCTCTGTTTCGAATTGTCACTCATAGTTTAACCTCTCTCCCCCTGTGTTTGATGGACATCTCGGACGCTTCCAAGATCTTCACGACATTCAGTCCGCTGATCCCGTCTGTGAGGGGAGTCCGGCCGGTTTGCACGCAATCGACGAACTCTGCGGCCATGAGGCGCAATGCCTCGGTATGATCAATTCTCGGCGCCCACATATCACCGAGCCGGTACGAGATTCGCCCCTCGCGTACACCTTCAGGTGTGGTAACGTCAATCCCGCGGTCATATATCTTGACCTTCTCGCTTACCTCCATATCGTCATAATGAATCGTTTTTTTGCTCCCGCCGACAAGCATGGTGCGGATCTTGACGGGTGACAGCCAATTATTGTGGAAATGAGCGATGAGTCCGCTGTCGAAGTAAACCGTGAGGTAGGCGACATTCTCGATTCCATTGCCTATATGACAGGCTCCGTTGGCGCATACGCTGACTGGTTGTTCCGTGACAAGATGCTCCATGATGGCGATGTCGTGGGGGGCAAGATCCCAAAGCACGTTTACGTCACGCTGGAACAGGCCGAGGTTGATGCGAACCGAATCGAAGTAGTAGAGATCACCGATATCCCCCTGATCGATGACTTCCTTCATCTTCCGTACCGCTCCCGTATAGATGAAGGTATGATCGACCATGAACGTCAATCCGTGTTTTTCCGCAAGATCCACGAGCTTTTCCGCTTCAGCGACCGACGCGGCAGCAGGTTTTTCCACCAAAACATGCTTGCCATGTTCGAATGCCTTGCGAGCAAATTCGTAATGTGTCGCCACGGGAGTCGAAATGGCGATTGCGTCAATTGAGGGATTTTTCAGCAGATCTTCATACGCGGTTGTAACTTCAATTGATGGATATTTTGCTTTCACCTGGGCGAGTCGTTCAGTGCTCCTGTCGCAGCAGGAGACAACACGGACATCATTTGTTTCCTGAAAATTGCGGATCAAGTTCGGTCCCCAGTAACCATATCCGACAACGGCAATATTGATCATTACGGCACTCCTCCTGAGTAATACTTGAATACGTGATACCTGAAAGGTGGAACGAGCGAAATGCCGGAGCCAATCGCCGCCCGTGCAGGTCCATGCCAACTCAATCAGGTGAACTTCGTCATTATCGTGACTGTAACCTCAAACGCTAAGGCTGAGGCATTCTAAGCGAGAGAAACCGGGAAGGTGTCACGGATTCAGGTAATCTGTAACCTTTGAATTTTGAACTCCCTGTGGAATCACCCATTCCCCTTCCTCATGAAAGACGCCGAAATGCGTACTGTAGAGGTGGTGCTGAACATGAAAACTGATGCCTTTATGAAAGCAATACATTCGCTGAAAATCCTTATCCCATACAAGCACATGGACAACATACGACTCGGAAACTATTTTCAGGGGAGGCGTCAATACCTCTATCGTGCCGTCGCCGCTCAGGGAAGAGATGAAATACCCATCGAGATGGGTACTGTAGTTGCAGCAGGCAACATTGTCCGACCTGATCAAGGCAACGACGAAATTCGGTTCGTGAATGATGTGGGAAACCGAATAGCTCAGCCGGATCCTCATTCTTTCTCCAAAATTGAATACGGCGCGGTTGACGCCCGCTTCATCCAGAAGCTCCATGCCGGTAATGTGTATCGACGGCTCGGCGGAATCCACACCTGCAACGCGGTGAGGTTTGCCGTAACCCGCACGGCTTTCCTTCTCGAACAGGGGGATCACGTCCTGCGCGAGTCCGTCGGCCAGCACCCTGCCTTGGGAGAGATAGATAACCCTGCTGCAGAGCGACTTGATGGAAAACATATTGTGCGAGACAAAGAGGACCGTTGCGCCGCTTTTTCGCAGTTCTTCCGCATAGGTCATGCATTTTCGCTGAAAGCGCAGGTCGCCGACCGAGAGCACTTCGTCCACAAGGAGGATCTCCGGCTTAAGGTGCGCCGACACGGAAAAGGCAAGCCTCACGTACATTCCGCTGGAGTACCGCTTGACCGGCATGTCGATAAACTTATCGATCTCGGCGAACTCCACTATGGCGTCGAAACAGCGTCGGATTTCTTCCTTTTTCATGCCGATGATGGCGCCATTGAGGTAGATGTTCTCGCGCCCCGTAAGTTCGGGGTGGAAACCGGTGCCCACCTCCAGAAGTGACCCGACCCGCCCGTAAATCTCGCCCGCGCCTTCGGTCGGCTCGGTAATCCGGGAAAGGATCTTGAGGAGCGTGCTTTTGCCCGCGCCGTTATGCCCGATGACGCCGACGATCTCGCCCTGCTTGATCTCGAAAGACACATCCTTCAAGGCCCAGAAATTGTTTTCCTTTGAGCTGGGCTGTTCTTTGCTCCGGAAAGCGGACTTCAGACTGTCCATTATCTGATCCCGCAAAGTGTTGTTACGGTAGTGCGACGCGCCGATGTTGTACTGCTTGGAAATATTTTCCATTCTGATTGCGGTATCGTTCATGCTTGATCCTCGTCAAATGACATCGGCAAAAGACCGTTCCATTTTCTTGAAGTACACAATTCCTCCAAACAATATGACCATAACCATGACAAAACTTATTGCCATCGCCATAAAATCCGGGGTTCGTTTCCCGATAAGCGCCCAACGGAAACCTTCAATCACACCAACCATCGGATTCAGGCTATAGAGCAGTCGCCATCGTTCGGGAATCATGCTCACAGGATAGGCTACAGGCGATGCGTACATCCAGACCTGGATCAAAAAGGGGATGGTATGCCCCACATCCCGGTACTGGACGTTGAGAGCCGAAGCCCACAGCCCCACGGCCAGAGCAGTCAATATGGCAAGAGCCAGAAACAACGGCAGCGCTAGCAAACCAAGAGTCGGCGTCATCCCGAACCAAAACATCAACCCCACCAGAACCAGAAAGGAGAAAAAGAGATCAACCAGGGGAGCAGCCGATGCCGCCAGGGGAATCAATAATCTGGGAAAGTAGATTTTGGTGATGAGATTGCTGCTGCCCACAACGCTGCTCGAACTCTGCGAAAGCGCCTGGGAAAAGTACGTCCAGGGAAGCAAGGCGACAAATGCGAAAACAGGGTACGGCACCCCGTCCGAAGGGAACTTGGCGAACTTCCCGAACAGCAGCGTAAAAATCATCATGGTGATTAAAGGCTGGAAGATGGCCCAGGCAGCTCCGATCGCGGTCTGTTTATAACGGACCTTGACATCCCTCCAAACCAGAAAGTAGAGCAGCTCCCGATACTGCCATACATCTCTCAGGTTAAGCTGAAACAAACCTTTGCGAGGTTGAATTACGGCTGAAGGTTTTCTGGATATTGTTTCAACGGCTAATTCCATTATCATTCCCCGGTCTGATGAACTCAAAATATCTTCTTAACTTCCACCACCGCCTTGTTGACGTTAATAGACCCTGCGGAAGTGTCCAAGTCTTGACGATAGGTGGCATATGTGTATGACACACCGAGTGTCAGATCCTTCTTGAACGCGTAGCTAAGTCCCAAAGTTCCTAAAAAACGATAGGGAGTGTCACTGGGGGACAAGCGGCTGGTTCGCTCGGCTGTGGCGGACAGGCTTGCGGTAAGGTCTTGCAGAACCTCATAGCGACCCGCTCCGGAAAATGAGAATCTGTTACGCCGATTTGCGTCGGTGGTTTCGATATTTTCGAATTCAATGTAGGATACGGACAGACTGGCCGCGCCGCGTTGCAGTTTTTTTTCGAGGCTACCGCTATAACTGACTTCCTTGGTCGAGACCCCCAACGGGTCGATGGAGACTTGCGACTTGGTCTCAAATGTTGCAACCAGAACATTGAAGTCATGAGTAACCCCGGCATTCCAGGAGACAAAACTCGAATCGTGGCCGTCGTTGAAACTCAGCCAACTGTTGCCGACCTGACCGTAGACAAATGATTTTTCGGCATATTCATATTTGAAGCCGCCTGACACGTCGTGTCTGTTGTATTGGGAAGGTTGTGATAGGAGCCGGGTAAACGCATACCCCGCCGAAAGAGTCAATTTCGATGTCACCTCATGGCTGAGGTCGGCAAAACCGGTATGTTCACGCCTATCGATGCCGTCTCCCCAGTAGCGGGTATCCGTATAGCGGTATCCGGTCTTGAGGTTGGTCTTTTCCCCCAGGCGCCAGAGCGTATAGGGAGAAATGGTGGCGATGTTCTGATCGGTCTGGTTGAGGAAAAGGCTGCTGACGGTGGCCGGATCACGGGCAATGTCCAGTGGGACCCGGTGGTATGTGTCGCTTACATCAAGAAACAGGAAGTTGTCGATTATCGAGATATTCCCCCGTAAATCGGCATTATGCACATATTCGTCGTCCCTGCTGTTCCGCGCAAAGTTGCGGTATTCAAAGGAGTACGTTGTGTCCCACGNCCAGAGTGGAGACTTGTAGTGAAATGTTCCACCTGGTTGAATCCGGGTAACAAAGTCGGAACGTTTGTTTGTTGCAGTCTCCTCGATATTATCGTTAAACTCTTCGCTGACTGCCAGCGACGGACGAAGCGACATATCAGCAGCACATGCCGGCGTCCCCCCCCCCGCCACCAACCA
>WSSedB1CaDRAFT_10000255_pt1 | contig 24350 bp, 19 predicted proteins | sample WetSurSB1Cattail_FD_9460 | JGI IMG/M metagenome (IMG submission 9460)
TATGTACAAATCTCAGAGGGTTATTATGAAATTTTAAAGTCCATTGAGATCCATCCGATAAAACAATTATCCGGTAATTATTTTTATTCAGACCTGTCCAGCCCGTGTAAGCCTCTTTATAAAATATATTTTTCACTCTAAGGAAATCTTCAGCTTCAGAACAAATGTTTCTTATTGATAATGAACCTGTATAGATATCCATAACTGATGTCCCAAGATGTTTTAGCTCTCTGGTGAGAGCTTGAATATCATTCCGGGGTTTATCAATGTTAAAATTGATAAATTCTTTTATAAATTCCAGGTGATGTTTTAGTGGATTGAACAGAAATGGCTCAGGTATTTGATAATCAGTATTCATAGCTACATATGCAAAGATAATCTAAAGTTGAGGAAAAAAACTTTATGATCAATACCCGGGTTGGTAATGGATATGGTTACTGATAGACAAGGATAAAAAAAAGAGAGGAAATCCTCGTATTTTCCCAGGGGCTTCCTCTCATTTTAATTGTTGAGATTGGGGGATATTAAAGTTCTTTAAAAAAGAACACATCTCCTTCAGGATTAACCTGTAAAACAATTTTTTTGCTTCCCTTTGCAAGTTCTACAAAATAATTGTCTGCATCATCAAATTGGATACCATACATTATCATATCAGTATCGTTTAATTGATTGTCGGCGAAAAAAACAACCTGACCAATGGTATAATCTTTATACTCTTTTTTGATTTCCTTCTGACCACTGGCTGGCAGATCAGCAAAAGTTTTAAACTGGGTTGTTCCAACCAATTTTGATTCAGCATCATAAAAGGCTTTCTTTTTTTGTCCATTCTTATCCGTGAAAGCGAACTCGTCATAGGTATCGACTCTTTCCGACACTACATTTTTTGCACCCGGAAAGTCAGCACTAAAAGCGGCCTTGGATTCATCACTCACCAAATTGCCTTCAAGCTTTCTTAATGCTACTCTTTCTGCTCTGAGTTCTTTTTTAGTTTCTTTAACTTTTTCTTTATCTTTTTTCTGCATTTGTGCCTGTGCTGCAGACATGGCGAAAATAAACACCATCGATAAAATTACTAACTTTTTCATAATTAAAAATTTTAAATTATTAATATAAAATTTATAAAAAGTGATTATACCATAGATTTTAAATTAATTGGAATTTCGAAACTCCTTTTTAGTTTATCTGATAATTTTTCCATGTGGCATAATTTTCAAAATAATAACTAAGTGTCTTCTGATCTTTATTAATCAAATTGTTAGTGTTATCCTTTTTTATTATTTTCTATTAGACAATTAAATACCAATTTTTGTTCTGTTGAATTCATATTTAACAAAAGATTAACTAATTTGTTCTAATTGTTAAATTATTTTATAAAGTGCAGGTATAGAATGTATAACCACGGACTGATCTTGCAGGATAGTCCTTGAATTCAGTTAATAGATTGGTTTTATAACAATCGTTTTAAAAATAATTTGATCGTTTTTAAAAGCAATTTAGTGTTAACCAGATTGAACATAGTGAGAAACTGATAAGAACGGATTTCTTAACAGCTGGTTAAATCTTTGTTAAAATGCCTAAACATAAGAATCATTTTAAATTTTCATGTGTCTAATAAAAAATGCTTAAGAATATTATACAGTCGATATGGAATGATTTGAGGAAGAAACGTAACCTGTTATTAATACTCATTTATCATGAAGATTTATATAAAAAATATGGTATGCAAAGGAACCAGATACTTTGTAATCCAGGAGCTGGAGAAACTTGGTTTCAGTTATAGCACATTTGATTCAGGGGAAATTGATCTTGAAAAAGATTTAACACAGTCAGAGAAAATTATGATTTATCAGAGTCTTCAAAAATACGGACTGGAATTATCATTTGGGAAGAGCAGTTTTTTATCTAAAATCCGTAACTCATTTCAGCGTTTTTAGGCTGTGAATCAGCTTCATGAACTTAAGTGTCTGAGCTACTGAATATAAAAAGCTTCTTCTTATCTATCATAACATTAAATATTAACTTGTCAGATTATGAAAACAATTATTGTACCCCTGGATTTCTCAAATGAGTCATTAAACGGGTTGAAATTAGCATTGATGCTTGCTAAAAAATCCAGGGCAGATGTTCAAATGATTCATATCATCGGGAATGATATTGATGATGCGGAATTGCTGAAAGAAGAAAACTGGCTTGCTGAAAAAAAATTTAAGGATATACTGCAAAAATGTAAGGATGACGGAAACATCGAGTGTGCTTTGAATTATACGATTAAGGAAGGTAATATTTTTAAGGAAATAACTAAGCTTACGGACAGATTTGAAGATTCAATGATAGTTCTTTCTACACACGGAGAATCAGGATTTGAAGAATTATTCATCGGAGGGAATGCTTATAAAATAGTTTCACATTCGAAAACCCCGGTAATCACTGTCAGGAAAAGTAAAATATCGGCCGGTATAGATAAAATTGTACTGCCTTTGGATATTACCCTTCAGACACGTGAAAAGGTTCCATATACAGTAAATCTGGCAAAAATGTTTAATTCCGAAATTCACCTGATTACTGTTAAAAGCTCACATTTAAAGAGTATAGAAAAGAAACTATATAAGTATACTGAACAGGTGTGCTCTTATTTTTGGGATCATGATATTAAATATAAGGTAGAACATCTTCATGGCAGCAATCTTACGGATCTTATACTTGATTATTCAACTTCTGTAAATGCCGATCTTATTTCAATTATGACGGAACAGGAGGGGAGTGTTTCTAATCTGCTTTTAGGTACATATGCTCACCAAATGATAAATAAGGCTCTAATACCCGTTTTATCATTTCCGAATTACCATTTAGGTAATTATGCCGAAGATTTTTGACCTATATATTAGATTGGATTAATTTCATTTGCAAGAATAAATACATTATGAGAAAATTTAACTTCCGCCCTTCATTTCTGCAAACTTTATATTTGATCATCTTTATAGTCCTTTTTGCTTTTATAATCTATACTCCGACATTAATTAAAGGTCCCATAAGTTTAAGCTCAAAATTTTTTTTAGAGGAGGAAACTTTCGAAGGGGTTCTTATTTGTATTTTGTTTATTATAAGTATTATAATATTCAATTTATATAAACGTGAAGTTGGGAAACAAAAAGAACTGATAAACAAAATTAATAATGATAAGAAGAAAGTGGAGCAGAGGCTTAACAATTCAGAGCAATATATTGCTATTATGAATGTCCAGATGCAAGAGATTAAATCAATTTTTAATACTATTGACAATTATCCCGAAACAAAAGAAGGTCTGAAAAAAGCATTTAACTTTTTTGGTGAACGCGTAATTGGAATTGTAAATTGTGAATGGGTATTATTCAGAATTGTTGACTTCTATAATCATAGGACTATTTGCGAGCATTTCGGTTCCAGACAGGGGACTTCAAATAATTATCCTCATGTGAGCAATAAAATGATCATTGAAAATCAACCTGTTTTGCCTTTTACTTATGTCATTTCCAGTCCGAAAAATTTAAACATCGTCGTCTTTTGCGTAATGCCTGTTGATAAAGTCAGCAATGATCAGCAATTATTTGTTCAGGCTATAATTAATGAAATTACCAAGCTTTTTGTTATATTAAACTCCTTGTATTACAAACAGGAAAGTAAAAAGATATTTGAAGATAAGCCTTATAAAAAATAAAATCAACAGTTTTGAATTCCGTGTTCTGTGAAATGTTTCAGGGTTTTGTTTATTGTGAAATCCTGGCAGGCACGAAGTGCAATAGCTCTGTGACAAAGGACCATCTGCTATTCATACCGTAGTGCGTCAATAGGGTCGAGGCTTGCTGCTTTTCTTGCAGGGTACCAGCCAAAAAACACTCCGATAGCCGTACAAACTGCAAATGATAATATTTCAGAACTTGGCAATACAACTATTGGCCACGACATGGCAGAACCTATTATCTTTGATGCTGCAATGCCAAGCAGAATACCGATTATACCGCCTGTAAGGCTAAGAAGGATCGATTCCGTAAGGAACTGCAGTAAAATGTCAAATCCCTTACCTCCGATTGCCATACGAAGACCGATCTCCCTGGTTCTCTCAGTTACAGATACGTACATTATGTTCATGATACCGATACCTCCAACCAGAAGAGAGATTCCGGCTATCGCTCCCAATAAGATTGTAAGAATATTGCTTACGGAACTGAAAGTGGATAATAATTCAGCCTGATTCCTGATCCTGAAGTCATCCTCGGCAGATGCCTTAATTTTATGAACTCTCCGGAGAGTTTCTTCTATCTGGGTCTGTGCCAGATCAGTAGATTTGGAATCAACTGCAGACGTATATATACTCTGAATATAAGGGATTGCCAGTACTCTTTTTTGAACAGTTGTGTATGGTGCCAGAATTAGGTCATCCTGATCCTGTCCGAAAGTATTCAATCCTTTTGAATCGAGCACTCCTATAACAAGGAACGGTATTTTTTTGAATCTTATGATCTGCCCGACAGGATCTGCCCCTTCTCCAAATAAATTTGTCACAACAGTTTTACCCAGTAGACAAACTTTTGCAGCGCTTGCAATTTCCTGTGCAGTAAACATACGTCCGCTTACTACCGAGCGTTCCCTTATCTGGAGGTAACTCTCATTTTCGCCATATAATGATGTTGGCCAGTTCAATGCCCCAAATACGACCTGTCCGTTACCCCGGACTTCCGGGGTTGCAGCAAGTACTGCCGGACAGTCTGCAAGTATTGCATTTACATCCGACTCTTTCAGGCTTTGCATGGTTGAAGCTCCAAACTGTACACCGCCTCTCTCTTGTGACCCCGGGATAACCGTAACAAGGTTTAATCCCATTCCTGCTATCTGTTGCTGAATACTGAGTTTAGATCCCTGGCCTATTCCAAGCATAGCTATAACTGAAGCAACACCTATAATAATACCCAGCATTGTCAGAAAAGCTCTGAGTTTATTTCTCAGCAATGCGTTCATTGCAATTTTCAAAAGATTTTTAATGCTCATAGTTCATGTGTTTACTAATCTGCTTCAAGTGGAATACTGGCAAGCATTTCGTGTGCAATAATTCTATCATTAACAGGGTTCTCTCTAAGAATGAGACCATCCTTAAAAATAATATTCCGGGTCGCACATCTGGCTATATCCGGCTCATGCGTGACAAATACTATTGTTTTACCTTTGTTGTTGAGCTCCTGGAAGAGCGCCATAATTTCATATGAAGTACGTGTATCAAGGTTTCCTGTGGCTTCATCGGCAAGAATAACTACAGGGTCGTTAACAAGCGATCGGGCAATAGCAACCCGCTGTTGCTGACCTCCCGAAAGCTGGTTTGGTTTATGATGCATCCTGTCAGCCAGTCCTACTGACTCAAGAGCGGCTTTGGCTCTCTCCACTCTCTCTTTGGTTTTAACTGTTTTATTATATAGAAGGGGTAACTCAACATTATCCAAAGCACTCGTACGGGGCAATAGATTATAAGTCTGAAAAACAAAACCGAGTTTCCGGTTTCTGAGATTCGAAAGTTCATTTTTACTAAGTGAGGAAATTCCTATTCCATCAAGAATATATTCTCCTTCGGTTGGTTTATCAAGGCATCCAATAATATTCAGCATTGTTGATTTTCCAGATCCGCTTGCACCCATAATTGCAACAAACTCACCTTCAGTTACACTCATATTAACACCTCTGAGGGCATGTACGGTAACTTCCCCTACGTAATAATCTTTTTTCAGTGATATTATTTCAATAAGTTTCTTCATCAGAATCGTATTTTTATCTTCTAACAGGAGTAGTCTGAGGTCTGCGCTGAGGCATAAAAGGGCTTCTTGTTGCAGAAGCAGGAGTCTCTTTGGTTGCAAGGGTCATTGAGAGTATTACTTCATCGCCTTCTTTTAGTCCCTCCTTAATTTCAGTATTTATTGCGTCTGCAGCACCAGTTGTAACCCTTACGCGGTGTACAGTATCATCGCGCATGATCCATACAACAGAAGGTCTTTTAAATTGACCTGTTCCACCTGCCATTCCCTGACCCCCTGTATTTCCTACAGCCGTTCTGTTACTTTCGCCCTGTCCCGTCTGCCCACCCATTCCTCCTGGTGCACCGGTACCTCCGTTACGTTGCCTTGGTCCAAATGGACTGTTTTTCATATATTCGGCTAAGAAAGCAGCATCAGGTGTAAATCTCAGGGCTTTACCCGGAACAATAAGAACACTGTCAACCTGTTGTACAAGGACTGTTATATTTGCTGTCATACCTGGCATGAGTTTTAAGTCAGGATTAGGAGCATCTACTATTACAGTATAAGTAACAACGTTTGAGGTTACCACAGGCTGTAATCTAATCTGTTTTACAGTTCCTTTAAATGTATCGTTTGGATAGGCATCGACATTAAATTCTACAGACTGGTTATCTCTTACCTGACCAATATCTGCTTCATCAACATTTGCCTGCACCTGCATTTGGGTAAGGTCGTTACCAATTGTGAACAGGTTAGGTGTATTGAAACTTGCTGCAACGGTTTGACCCTGATCCACTGCCCTGTCAAGAATGACGCCGTCAATGGGCGAGTAAATAGTTGCATAGTCGAGATTAACTATTGCTTTGTCATATCCTGCCTGAGCCGTTTTCAGGTTTGCTCGTGCGTTGTCATAATTATATTTTACCTGATCATAATCAGCCTGAGCTACCAGTTTTTTATCCAGCAAGGCTTTATATCTTTCATAAGTTGCAGTCTGAAATGCCACCTGACTTTTTGCATCATCGAGCGATGCCTGAGCTTGCTGTACCTGGGTTTGAAGAGGTGTTTTATCCAATTCTGCCAACAGTTGACCCTTCTTGACATGTGAATTGAAATCCACATAAATTTTTTTGATAACACCTGAAACCTGGGTACCAATTAAAACGGTTGTATCAGCTTCAACAGTGCCGGTTGCAGTAATTGTATTTCTTATAGATCCTTTTTTTACAACTGCAGTTTCATAGGTATAAGCGTTTCCACTTTTATGACAAGAACTTGCCATGAAAAGTGCTACTGAAGTAATTATTAAAATAACTGTCCCGTTGATCTTTCTTCTGCTTTTCATTATTGTTTGATTTACTATTGATTACTATTTGAATGAAAGAGGTTGTCCTGAATAAAAATCAAGCACTTTATAACTGAATATAAGATTGTATTTTGACTGAAGAAATGTGCTTTCGGTTGAGATAAAAGTAGTTTTCTGTATTAAAAAATCCACTGAGCTCATTAAGCCCTGAGTGTACTTTTCTAGGGCTACATCATAAGATTCCTTAACTGCTTTATATGCCTCCGAACTAGCTTCGTACTCAATCTGATTCGAAACAACATTCTGACATGCCTGCTCAATTGCTTTTCTGAGAACATCCTTTGTATTGAATTCATTCAGCTCTGCATTATTTAAATTAAATTTTGCAATTTCAACATTTGTCTTAACCTGTCTGTTCAGATATATTGGAATTGAAGCCGAAAGACCTATAGAAGGACTTATGTTTCTTGAGAGCTGACTACCGAAAGATCCTTGTTTATAACTAGTTGAAAAACTCGTTTGATAACCTGAATATGAAGATGATACACCTGTATTCAGCGAAATATCAGGGTAATGCCCGGCCTTTGCAATATCAATACTTAGTTGCGAACTGTTTTTGAGAAGTTCAGCATTTTTCACCTCAGGTTTTATTCCAAGTGCAGTTTGATAAACTTCCACAGGATCCGGAGTCCTTTTCTGATTGACCAGACTGTCAAGATTCGGGTACTGTATCTGAAAGTCACTGGTTATAGGAAACTCCATTAACTGCATCAAAGCTATTCTGTTTATAGCCAGCTGGCTCTGAGAGGCAGCAAGGGTTTGTTTTTCTGTGGCGAGTTGTGATTTAACCTGCAGATAATCGGAATTGGCGATAGCTCCTAATTTCAACCTCTCATCTGCAAGGTTCAGTTGATCAGAAAGTGAGGAGATCTGGTTTTCATTGTTTTTGACCTGTTCTTCTGCAAAAAGTACCTGTAAGTAGGCATTTAACACATTGAGGCTCACAGTTTCTTTAACTACTTCAGTATTGTATTTATCTGCCTCAAGATTGGTTTCCGATTGTTTGATACCATTACGAATCTTCAAACCATTATAAACTGTCATTCCTGAATTGGCAGAAACATTTACTCCATTGGTTCCCTTGAAAACAGTTGATCCCGTTGTGTTATCTGTTACATTGTTCCAGTTAAAATTCTGTCTTACCGAGCCACTCAGTGAAGGATACCTGGCAGATTTTGCCAGATTCAGATCTTCATTATAAATACTATTGCTTACAAGCGCCTTTTGAACCTGAATATTCTTTTCCAGTGCATATTGTATACAATCATCGAGAGACCAGATTTTAGTCTGGGCATTTAATAATGTTCCGCTTGTTATAAAGTAAAAACAAGCAATTATAAAAACGGATAATTTAATTTTCATTTCTTCTTTTTTTGTCTTTTATTTTTCTTCGGGATGCAAATACTCTGCTCCGGCAACTTTATAATTAGTAGGTATGAGAAAAAGTTATTTTTGTAAATCTTGTCATAAAGACATAATTGATTATCGATTTATTCCCAATTGAATGGGAAGAGGTAAATAATTAACTTTAATTAACAAATATTAATATTTAAACAAGATTAAATTTAAAAGGTTTAAAGTAAGTGAAACAATAATTATTGAATTTACTGATATAGATATGCAGATAAATAAATAAAAGAATAAGTTCTGCAATATTTTTTGAATAATTTTGTTATTCATTCAATAAAAGGATTGTCAGTCACTAATTAATCATAAATCTGAAGGGTATGAAATCCAGGTTTTTAACTTTTTTTTCAGTTGTAGCGGTTGTCTTGGTTATTAGTTGTACAAAAAGCGGCAATGATACAAATTCACTGTATATTCCTACAAGTGCTGATGTTACCGCAAACGCGACATTGCCTGAATTGCAGCAGGGCCGAGCATTGTATGTAGATAATTGTGGTCAATGTCACGGACTTTATTCTCCTGACAATTATACCTCTTCCCAATGGTCGGGAATTATAAGTAGCATGGCTCCAAAAACCGGTATGTCATCATCAGAAATTCTATTGGTTAAGAAGTATGTTACAAGGGGGAAATAGTCCCTTTTAGTCTTTTGGAACAATAAGTATCAGTATATAGCTATAAATAATCTTTGTAGAGACGCCCAAATTGGGCGTCTCTACTTTTCATTTGGTATCTCCGATCTCTGTTTAGCCGCCTCTGTACTACCGGAACTGACTGTTCTTGATCCGGAAAAAATCCACCATCTGTATAAGTAAGTTCACATCTGAGTTTTTCAACTTCACTGACTTATTTTAAGTAAGGGTTGTATCCTCAAATTACACTTTTGGACATGGATTAAAGAAAGAAAGGATTGATACTATTCTATTTAATAGTTTCTAAGCTTTAGCCATTGATCTCATTATTCTTGTTTTTCTGAGTACCTTTATAACTTCCTAAAATCTTAATCGTTAAAATTAAAACATAAAAATTATGACAGTAATTGTAGTAGGAATAGTAATTATTATTATAGGATTTGTAGCCACAAAATCCGATGAACCGATGTTGCGTAAACACAAATCATTGATTAAAACTGCGGGTGTAATTGTCATCCTTATTGGTGTCTCGATTGCCTGCATTGTTCAGGTTGAACCTGGGCAGGTAGGCGTACAGAAGCTATTCGGTAAAGTCAACAATAATATACTTGAAAGCGGATTAAACATTATCAATCCGATGGTGCAGGTTGTTATGTTTGATGTTAAAACGCAAAACTATACTATGTCAGGAGTGCAGGACGAGGGATCGAAACTGGGAGATGATGCAATAAGGGTTTTATCGGCTGATGGACTTGAAGTGATCATCGATCTTACTGTCTTATATAAAGTTGTCCCCTCAGAAGCTCCACGAATTCTTAAAGAGGTAGGAACTGATTACAGGGATGTTCTTGTCCGTCCGATATGCAGGACTAAGATAAGGGACAATGCAGTTTACTATGACGCTGTTGCATTGTATTCAACCAAAAGAGATGAGTTTCAGTCAAGAATTTTTTCAACTATTGAAACAAACTTTAAAGATCGTGGTTTGACGCTGGAACAGCTTCTGGTCAGAAATATTACCTTGCCTGCATCTGTAAAAGCTTCCATTGAATCAAAAATAAACGCTGAACAGGATGCACAGAAAATGACATTCGTTCTTCAGAAAGAAACTCAGGAAGCTCAAAGAAAAAGAGTCGAAGCTCAGGGTATTGCCGATTATCAGAAAATTCTGAGTACCGGGCTTAGCGACAGGTTGTTACAGTATGAAATGATCAAGGCTATTTCTGCATCGCCAAATGCCAAACTTATCTTTATGACTAACGGTAAAAACCTTCCTATTCTGGTGGACGGCAAATAATTAAAATGTAAAGTCCGTAAGATTGAAATATTGATTCTTGCGGACTTTACTCAGACTTGATTTTAATAATTAAGAATTGATCCCACTTCAATAGCATATTATCAATTTTTTGCAGGAGACTTTATGCTGGAAATTAGTTCAGATCAACAATTAAATCATTGTCTTTAGGGGGCAGATCAGTATACAAACCATAAATTATATTTGCAAGATCTGGTGAAACGTCAGAAATTGCCTGAATCTCAGCATTTATTTCCTCAGAGAGAGTCTCATCTCCTCCGAAATGTGCCAGCATAGCCTCGGCAAAAACAGGAGAGATTTGCGATGCAACGTCTTCTGGAACGTTGTATGGTGGGCTCATTAGCATATATTTGGCCTGAATTTCAAATCCATTCAGTGAAAAGGATTTTTCATAATCCGGGAATGAAACCCCATTCAGTCCCGGGTAGTAGATGCGCTCAACATGGTCCGTTTTGATATATAACTTATTATTGACAAGGTTAATTATTCTATAAGGTGATGCATAAATAACAGGAGAACCTGTTTCGATGTCAACCAGAGAAAGGTTGCCCAGATTGCGCTGTGTTGCATCGTTGGCATGGAAATGACCTGTAAACATTACTTTTAAGCCGGCCTTTATAAACTCATCAGCCCTGTCACCCCAGTTATCAACAAGATAATCAGGAAAGATTTCAGATTCTCCCATGAAATGTTCTACAATTCCATGATGCATCATTCCAATGACAGTTTTGCCCTTTGCCCTGGCATCAGCCAGCTGTTTCTTTGCCCATTGCATTGTTGCGTCCTTAATATTACCGGCCACAACGCAATACACAGGTGAATTATTGTAGTATTCATTTGCATCAAGTGCAAGAATGCGCAGGTCTTTAAAAGGTTCCGAAACATAACTCAGTGAGCTGGGATCTTTTGCAATGGCAGTCCTGTAACCATAATCTGCATACAACGATTTAAAGTTATCAGGTGTGATAGTTGGCGTTGAGTATGTATTGTCTCCATTAAATACCTTTGAATCAGGATTGTTAATATCATGGTTCCCAGGTATTACCAGAACCTTAATATGGTTTAAGTCTAGAATCTGTAATTGTTTTATAAGGGATTTGTGGCTAATAAGTTCTCCATCTTTGGTCAGATCGCCAGAGATCAATACCAGATCAGTTTTATCAACTAATAACTTATGTATTATCTGCTGCAGAATAGCTCCACTTTCGGTCAGCAATTTTGGATCCTGCATAAGGTACATCTGAAATGCACTCCCATCTCTCTTAAGCAATGATGGTTCCATATAATGCAGATCGGAAAGCACAGCAATTTTTACTGATTTAGAACTTTTACAGAAATTGTCATTTTCATTTCTGGCATCAGGTTGCATGCGAAAATCCTGATCTTCCTTTTTACAGGCCATTACAGACAGCAGCGCAAGAACGGGAATAATGATTTTAAAGCTTTTCATAATGTTTAAGATTTTGGTTAATAATAATATTTCAGATAAATATTGATACATTTATTTCTGGCGTATAATAAAGAATGGCCCAAAAATAAATCGGCATCAGTCGATAATTCTGTTCTGACTCTGAGGCTTAAACCTTTTGCCAAACGAAAAATACATTCCTAAGCTAAAGTGGTAATATTCACCAATATGCATATCTTCATAGGTTAAATTACGGGAATATTCTGACTGGAACTGCACCTTTGTAAACTGCCATCCGGCGCGAATTGAAATTGCCGGCTCAAAAAAATAATGAATCTGAGGTGAAAGGCTATTCAATTCATTAAACAGGTCATAGTTTCCTAGAATATTATTTGATATAATATTAAATGTTAAAGCGCTAATCCGGGTCGATACAGCTATTTCAATAAATTTAGAAGTAAAGCCAAAAGATGGTTGAATATAGAATTTTAACGATGACAAATCAGAAGTACCGTTATTCAGATTATAATAGTTGCTGGTGTATTCATGATGCTGATTGCTAAAGCCTAAGCCTCCATATGTTTCAAATACACCAAACTTTCCGACCGGTTTGTAATAACCAGCCGCTCCCTCAAAGTAGTTCCCTGAACCATAATTATGGCCGGTAAGATTTCCTCCTTTTGCCGTCATAAAATCTGCCATAATGCCAATCCTGTCTGTAACTGAATAAGCAGTCTGAATCTCGATGCAGTTAGATTCGTCTCCTGATCCCAATGATCCGGAAATGCGATACTCATTCTTCTCTTTGAAGAGATGGACATTAAGAACATTGCCAACGTAATAGTAATGAGTGCAACTGCTATGAAGAAATGCAATTAATATTGTCAGGCTGCAAGAGAAATGACCAGATATATAGGGCATAAACAGGAGTGTCGATTCTTTAATTTCTTTTTTCATTTTCTAGTGAAAATCAGGCTAATTTTGTTATCAGAGATAATCCAATAATCAGGCCGATCCGCGTAACTATAACACAGACAGATATATAAGCTAATAGTGTGAATCTATATTAATTCAGAGTGTAGCATTTTGCTACAAAGCATTGATTCAGAATGCAACAAATCTTATCTTTACTTATTATTTGAATATTATCACGTAAGAAATCATTAATATAATTTTAATGAAATCGGTTGGACCATCCGGTATACTGATAGTTGATGATGATAATGATGTTTTATACACTGCCAGGCTCGTACTTAGGGACCTGTTCGGGAAGGTAGATACTCTTAACCGTTCTGATTTAATACCTCAATACCTTAGATCGAATAATTATGATGTGATTATCCTGGATATGAATTTTTCACGTGGCAGCACTTCAGGGAAAGAAGGATTGGATTGGCTCGTTAAGATTCTCAGGATAGATCCTGATATAAGTATAATTACAACCACTGCGTATGGAGAAATTAAACTGGCTGTTCAGGCGATGAAAGAGGGTGCCAGTGATTTTCTAATAAAGCCATGGAATAAAGATCAGCTTATTAGTTCGGTTCAGAGGGTGGTTGCTCTCAGAAGTGAAAGACAGCCGGAAAGAAAGGTTAAAACAGGCAATGCAGGGCCTGCTAATTCAGTGAGAACAAACTACCCTGATATGATTAGCCGTTCACCGGTAATGGCTCAAATTCTTGACATCATAAAAATAGTTGCTCCCACAGATGCAAATGTCTTGATACTTGGCGAAAATGGAACCGGCAAGGAACTTGCAGCATGGGCTCTTCATAATAATTCCCTGAGAAACCAAAATAAATTTGTTCATGTTGATCTTGGCTCCGTTTCCGAGACTCTTTTCGAATCTGAATTATTCGGGCATACACGAGGTGCTTTTACTGATGCTAAGGAAGAAAGAACCGGAAGGTTTGAAACAGCATCCAACGGAACATTATTTCTGGATGAAATCGGAAATCTCACTCTTCCCTTGCAGGCAAAGTTACTTACTGCTATTCAAAACAGGGAAATTATCAGAATTGGAAGCAATCATCCTATTCCTGTTGATATAAGACTCATTTCGGCTACAAATAAACCATTATACAAAATGGCGGATTCCTTTGAATTCAGACAGGATCTTCTTTATCGGATTAATACAGTGGAGATTGTACTTCCCCCTTTACGGGAGAGAAAGGAAGATATAGGTCCCATTGCGGAATATTACCTGAAGCTCTTCTCTGATAAGTATTGCAAGAAAAACATAATTCTGAAAGATGACACGATATTAAAACTTAAAGAGTACTCCTGGCCAGGAAACATCAGAGAACTTGCCCATGCTATCGAAAGAGCTGTAATTCTTTGTAAATACCCTTACCTGTCTCCTGATGATTTTATTCTTCGGGAAAAGCCCCCTTGTGTCCAGATTATTGAAGAGTCTCCTCTGCGCATTGAAGACTATGAAAGGAAAGCAATAAGCAGTGCTATGAGCAAGTACAATGGCAACTTGTCTAAAGCGGCTGAAGAAATTGGAATAGCCCGGAGCACTCTCTACAGGAAGATTGCACATCTCGGGATTATTATCTGATAATAATCTGAGAGGAACATAGAATAAATATTTTGTCTGAAAAACTGAAAATAGAATTTAAAGAATAAGACAATATGCAAAGCTTCTGGAATTACATATCTAACCTGGGAACAACAAAGGAAGAAAAGCAGTCAGACAGGAAACCCATTGTCCTTTGCAATCAGCTAAACTTTGTGATGCTCATCACTATGTTGTTTTTGCTGATATATACACTAATAGGACAGGAACTCACTAACAATGTACTTTCATATGGTACATTGCGTGTGCTATTTACAATTCTCCTCAGCTTCCTGAACCTTGTACTCGCCCGATATGGTTACACTAAGCTGAGCAGATTGTCGCTGATTTTTCTTCCTTCAGTCGTTTTCCTCCTCGGTCCGACGATGATAGGATATGTTCAGGAGGAAGAATTTACATATTATCCATATGTAGTGATAGGCATCTCAATAATTCCGCAACTGCTTGTACATCCGCATAAAGAAAAATTTCTTTATTGGTTTTCTCTGTCATATTATTGCCTCCTGGTACTATTTATCGACAGAATTATGGTGTATTTTGGGAAGCCCCAGCTGGTAGAATCTTACATGAACAACTACCCAATTGTTGACAGGATTAATACATTTTATCTTTATTACAAAATTGCGCAGATAGGCCTTTTCCTGTTTATTAATGCAGGTATTTATTACCTTAGGTTACTTAATTTCCGTTTTGAGACAGAGTTAAGCAAGAAAAACAGTGAGCTTAATTTGCAGAACAAAGAGTTGAAAGAACAAAAAGATGAAATAGAACGGCAGAAAGATGAATTAATTAATAAAGAGATAAATACATGGCAGAAACTTGTTAGTATTATATCGCATGAGATTGTGAATTCAGCTATTCCTATTACCAATCTTGCGGGAATGACTGCTCAAATGCTTGAAGACGATACCGGTACGGTTCAGAAACCTGAAGAAATCGGAGAAGAAGTAACTGCAGATATCCATCACAGTTTGAGAATTATAGAATCACGTACTCAGGGACTAATCAATTTTGTAAAGGCCACAAAAAGCCTCACTGAGATACCGAAACCAAATCTCAGAAAAATAATTTTGCATGACCTTTTCGAACGGATCAGTATTCTTTACAGTGCAAAGTTTAAGGAAACAAACATAAAGTTTGAAAAGACAATTCTTTCCCGGGACCTTTGTGTTAACGCCGACCTGGAACTTATAGAACAGGTAATTATAAATCTCATTCAGAACGCTCTTGAAGCAATGAAGGAAAATGAGGAACCCCAATTGACTTTAGCTGCATCAAAGAATGAATGGGATCATATCCAGATATCAATTTCTGATAATGGGACAGGAATTGGCGCTGATGTCCTCGAGCGGATTTTCCTTCCTTTTTATTCTACCAAAGCTAATTGTTCTGGCATTGGACTAAGCTTGTCACAACAGATTATGATGCTGCATCATGGCAGGCTCGAAGTGAGCTCTGTCCCTATGAAGGGCTCGACTTTTACACTGATATTTTAAGAGATGGTTTGCCTGTGGTTTGTATTAATCCTCAACAGTTACCAAATCATTGTTTTATATTAAAAATATGATATTTATTATAGTAATAAAGCCTCCGGTATTATTTTAGTATTTTTGACCCCAGATGAAACCAGGGTTGGATCCATATCAAAATTCTGAGAAATCACTTTATCATTTTAGCTTCCTGCGTGATATTAAAGTGCATGGGATTTACTATAATAGTTTTAAAAGGTTCCTTGATCTCTACTGTTTCATCAGGAAGGAACATGCTTACGATTTTTATTCTCTGATTTTATTCACACAGGGCAGTGGGAGCATTAAAATCAAAGATGATATCTTTCCTGTGAAGCCTCAGACATTGTGTATTATTGGCCCCGGCCAGTTGCATTCATTTGAAGGTCTTGAAGATGTCGAAGGGATAGTGTTTTTCTTCTGTCAGGACTTTTATGTTGAAGAATTCAGCTTTGTCCGGCTTTTAAATGTCTATTCCTATACTTCGCAAACAGGAAACAATATATGTAATCCATGTATTCGGCTGTCTGATAATGAGTTTGCTGCGATTAATTCCGAAATAAACTCAATACATTCTGAATACGAGCTATATGCACCTACAAATAATTCTGCAGTAATTATCCGTTCTCACCTGAATATTTTGCTCTTAAAGCTTACGGACTTATATGAATTAAAATCGGGAAAATCTAATAGCACCGATAGTATAATTATTCACTCATTATCACATCTTGTTGATTCTTATTTTATTAAGGAACAGCACCTTGGTTTTTATACCACTGCATTCAATATATCTGAAAGCCAGTTAAATGAGATCTGCAATAAACATTTTAATTGTGGCCTTAAAAAAATATTACAGAACAGACTCATGCAGGAAGCCAGGAAGCTGCTTCTGTCATCCGACCTTTCAGTTTCAGAGATTGCATACAAGTTGAATTTTGAGGATAATTCCTATTTTAATAAGGTTTTTAAGAGTAAAATAGGAATAACCCCCAAGAGATTTCGCGACATTCATAAAAAATTACTACCACAAAAACCCTGATTTTTACCATTTTCAAAATTCTTGCGATTTTATTTTTGCAATTTAAAATCGTAAGAGTTATGAATAAAATTGTATTGTTATCAGCGATCGTCATTAGTTCCTTAAGCGCCTGCAAAAAGGGAGACACTGCACAACCCATTTTGGCTCAGACCTTTGAAATAAATTCCACCAGTTCAACTGAATGGAAATATTTTAGTTTTGACAGCAACGACACTATTACTGTAGCAGATCCGGCCAATTCAAACGCGTGGGATATCGCTTTTCAGCGTTACAGGATTAAAACCAATGGAGGGAAATCGGGAAATGGTTCGGGAAGTGCAACAAATTCATACCAGCATGGACAAACCGGATTTGACGCATTGAAAATTGTTTCAGATACTGCAACATTCGTATCCGATGATTCAACTAAAATTGCAATACAGGAATCATATGCTTACTACATAGTTAATCCAGTATTGTATACATGGTTCTCCCTGGAGTTTGCATCAGAAGGAACACAAATCATACCATCTGATTATATATATATAATAAAAACAGCTACAGGCAAATATGCGAAAGTCTGGTTTAAAAGCTATTACAGTCCTGAGAACGTATCAGGTTATGTTACATTTCAATATAAATATCAGCCTGACGGATCAAAAAATCTGGAATAGATGGTCAGTAAATTGTCTGCTTATAAACGATCAGTCTTCCTGTTGATATATTTAGTGTTTATTCCATCAATAGTCCATTCCCAGGGAGTAAGTTTGTCGGGTTTTGTTACCGGTACTGACAGCTCTTCAGTTGCAGGCGCAACCATTATCTTAAAGGGGACTACTTTCGGCACTGTAACTGATAAGAAGGGATTTTATATAATCAACAAAATCAAGCCCGGTAATTACACGCTGAGAGTATCTTTCATAGGTTATGAAACACAGGAGAAGAGTTTCAGCATTGCCAGTGCCGAAAAACATATGGATTTTTCCATGAAAGAATCAAATATCGATCTGAATGAGGTTGTGGTGACGGGTACAAAATCGGAAAAGACACTTAAAAATGTTCCGGTTCTTACTCAGGTAATCAATGCCCGGAAAATGCTGGAGCTTGGTATTACAAACGTAACTGAAGCATTACAGAGTATGGTGCCGGGTATTAATGTCAGCCATCAGGGAACATTAGTTACTGTCACACTTCAGGGGATGGACGCAAAATATGTGCTGTTTCTTATGGATGGAGAAAGAATTGCAGGTGAGGTAGATGGTAATATAGATTATTCCATGCTCAATCTGGAAAATATCGATCATATTGAAGTTATTAAAGGAGCTTCTTCATCGCTTTATGGATCCAATGCCATAGGGGGTGTTATTAACATAATCACAAAAAAGATTAATGACCCCTTCGATGCAAAATTCTATTCACGCTATTCAAAATTTAATGAGCTTTATTCCGGAGGGACCATCGGCCTGAAAAAAGGAATTATCGGATCAAGGACCAGTATTAATTACAGTCATACAAATGGATATGACGTAACTCCCGAAACTCCGCATGACTGGACTCAAAATCCATACCATTCCTACAGTATAAGTCAAAAATTCGAAATTACTCCATCCGACAAACTCTCATTTGTTCCTTACTTTACGTGGTATCAGTTTGAAAATGGAAATGTTAGTGCCCGGCCTGTTCACAATCTTTATACCGATCTGAGTGCAGGCTTAAGGGGGAAATATTATTTTGGAAAGAATTCAATAGATTTTTCATATTATCGTGATCGTTACAGCTCTTACGATATTCTGGAACAACTGAATAACAAAAGGGATACAGCTTCCTATGATTTTATCAGGACCTTGAGGACACAGGGAAATTTTAATCTTTCAGATAAAAACACCCTAACAACAGGTTTGGAGTACAATTATGAACGTCTTTACTCAACGAGGGTGGAAGGAGGATTGAAAAGTTCAGGAGAGGGTGTCTTTTATGTTCAGGAAGATATAAGCTTTGGTGAAAAATGGGATCTGATTGCAGGAGTTCGCGCAAGTTCTCACAGTAATTATGGATTTAATGCTGCTCCTAAAATCTCTGCAATGTTTAAACAAGGATTTCTTAATTTCAGAGCGTCAGCAGGAACAGGATTCCGATCTCCGGCCCTGAAGGATTTATACTTTTATTTTGACCATTTTGGAGAATTTCTTATAATAGGCAATCCGCAATTAAAACCTGAATCATCAAAATATCTTTCAGGGTCAATAGAATTTTCAAAGCCCTGGAATAACAGCTCGGTATCTGTTTACAGAAACGTACTGTCAGATATGATTACCGAGCGCATAATAACTTTACCCGATGCTGTTGAGACTATATATCAGTACGAAAATGTTGCAAATGCCTCGGTTAATGGCATCGATTTAATATCAAAACAAAAGATATTTAAGGGGGCATGGCTGAGTGCAGGATATAGTTATGTCCATGCTATTGATAAAGAGACAGGCCTTCAATTGTATGGTACCGCAAAACACTCCGGCAATATATCAGCCGATTATAATTTCAGGGAAAAGAACTATTCATTTTCTGCGCAGGTTTACTGTCAGTTGATGGGAGAAAGGGTATATCAGCAAGCTGATGGAACTACCGGATACGACAGGCCTTTCAGTAACTGGCGGTTTACTATTTCTCAGGAATATAAATGGTTACGGATATCAACTGGTCTGGATAATATATTCGGAATTGTGATTCCTCAGAATTATGATTTCATTTCCCCCGGAAGACGCTTCTTTGTCGGGATGAATATCGATTTCGGGAAGATGAAGTAATCCCCTTCTAAATCGTGGTTGGGCTGCTGATAAAGGTGAAATCCGTTAACCACAAAGTTCGCAAAGTCCCGTCCCGATAGCTATCGGGAGTTATCGGGATAACACAAAGAGCACAAAGTTCCGATAACTATCGGAATGAAATTCAGATTTTTAACTTTGAGTTCTTTGTGCCTTTTTCAACCACCGAAGCTTTCTTTGACCAACGAAGCTTTCTTTGACCAACGAAGCTTTCTTTGACCAACGAAGCTTTAGCGAAGTTGGTAGCGAAGTTGGTAGCGAAGTTGGTAGCGAAGGTGGACTTCGTGTGCTTTGTGGTTAAAAAGGACTTTATCCACAGCACCGTTTTGGGGTTAATTCAGGTGGAATGATTATTTCTTTTTTGTTTCTTCAACTTCCTCTGTACTTTCCAGCTTTGCAAACTGAAGAGGTTTTTTAAAGAAATTAGTACGATAAGCGCCATAGATCAGTCCAACTGAAAGCCAGCTAATACCTACTATTTTGGCTTTAATTCCCAGGCTTAACCAAAGATAAAGACAGATTGAAAATCCGAGAAGGGGAACAATAAAATGTGTGAATCTTTTATGTTCACTGCGTACGAAATAGCGCATGAAAGAGGATACGTTAACTCCCATAAATGCAACCAGCGCTCCAAAATTCAGTAACTGCGCACCTAAGGGATAGCTCAGAAGGAAAACGCCAACCAGGATTAACACGCCAACCAAAATTATATTATTTGACGGGATGCGTGTCTTTGGATTTATTGCGGCAAAGAACTTCCCGGGAATAGCATTGTCTCTCCCCATACCATAGAGAAGACGTCCGGCTCCAAGCTGAGCACCTGCCCCGGAACCTATTGTTGCAACAAGCAAAGCCATATTGACAGTCTGGAACAACCAGGGACCTCCTGCTCTCTTAGCGATAAAGCAAAAAGCTGTATCCTGATCGGGGAAAGTTGAAGCAGCCTGGGGCCATACAAGCTGAGCAAAGTAAACTTGCACCGATGCAAGAATACCTGTTATGACACATACCAGCACTGTAGCCAGAAGGATATTTCTCCTGGGGTTATGAACTTCTTCCGATAAGGTTGAAATACCATCAAACCCTATATAAGTAAGAACAGCGAGGGATGCTCCGGCTGATACTGATTTAAATGAAAATGTATTAGGATCATAAAAGGGTTTTGTCCATTCCGCTGCATTTGCCGGCGGATTTAAAAAAAGATATCGGATTGCAGCTCCCAGGAAAAGAATAATAACTACCCCAAGACCGGTAGCAATTATAGTGTTTGTACGTGAACTTGATTCAATGCCCCGTAAGTTCATTGCTGTGAAAAGGACTGTAAAGGCAACTGCATAAACCGGGAATGGGATCTCCGGAATTAAGTTTATTGCAGCCTTGCTGATCCAGATCACACATATAATAGGGTTCATTATATAATCGAAAATCATTCCCCAGCCAACAAAGTACCCAAGCGAAGGATGTATTTCCCTGCTCACATATGTATATGCAGACCCGGCACTCGGATAAGCATTTGCCATACGCCCGTAACTGATAGCGGTAAAAAGCATGGCCACCATTCCTATTAGAATGGTAGTGACCACATGACCTTTAGCCAGGCTCGATGCGGCTCCGAATAATGGCATTGGTGCTGTTGGCTGAATAAGGATAATACCGTAAAGTACCAGTGCAGAGAGTCCTAGAACTCTTTTTAAACCCGGACCGGAAGCAGATGAAGCAGGGACGTCACTCATGAGGCTAACTTTATAAAAAAATTAATTACCATAAACCTAATAATTATAAACTTAATTCAAACAGACGATCGAAAAAAAATATAAATAAATTATTTGAAAATGTTTTGCAGTAATGCTATCAATATATTTAATTAACTTTATTACTTAAAAAATGATTTATTTTCATAACTATAAGAATCTTGAAATGAGAACCCGTATTATCCTAACATTCATTCTATTGGCTATCTTTACACTTAACAGTCTGGCACAAGATCCTGCTGAGGGAAAACTTGTTCTTAAAGATAACTGGTCAATTCAGTCTTCAAAAGAAATCAAATCAGATGCCAAAACTATCTCGTCTGTTGGTTTCAGTACTGATAAATGGTATCCAACATCTGTCCCTACAACAGTTCTGGCAGCGTTAGTTGCAAACAAAGTTTACCCCGATCCATATTATGGGACAAATTTTAATAACCTTCCCGGATTAATACCTTATCCTAAAAGAGAAATGCCGGAAGGCAGTCCGTTTAAGGTTGCCTGGTGGTACCGGACAGAATTCAAAATACCTGCTGACTTTAAAAATATGCATACATGGCTGCAATTCCACAGTATCAATTATAAAGCAAATGTGTGGCTAAACGGCAAATTAATAGCTGATACAACCACTATTGAAGGAGCCTATCGTCTCTTTAACCTTGATATTTCGAATGCAGCACTGCCAGGAGAAACTAACTGCCTGGCTCTTGAGATATTTCCGCCGGAGAAGCTTTCCCTTACTATCACCTGGGTTGACTGGAACCCTACAACACCCGATAGAGGAATGGGTATCTGGTATGATGTTACCTTACATGCTACAGGCAATGTGGCAATTGAAAACCCTCATGTGGTTACAAAACTGAACCTTCCCTCTACCGATCAGGCAAAACTCACGATAACAGCGGAAGTAAGGAATGTTGAACCAAAGAAGGTTACCGGTATACTTAAGGGGACAATAGAAAATATTTCTGTATCACAGGAGGTAACACTGGACCCAGGCGAAACAAAATTGGTGAGCTTTGTACCTGAATCGTTTCCACAGCTTGTGGTTGCAAATCCACGTCTGTGGTGGCCTCATACCGTAGGACCACAGAATCTTTATGACCTGAATCTTAGTTTTGAGACATCCGGTAATATAACCGATACAAAAAAGATTCGGTTTGGTATCAGGGAAATCACAACCTGGATGAATGATTTTGATAAACAACATACTAAAGTTTTCCAGATAAATGGAAAAAACATTGTTATACGAGGAGGTGGCTATGTTCAGGACCTTATGCTCAGACCATCAAATGAAAGGATTGATGCCGATCTGTTGTATGCTAAACATATGAACCTTAATGCACTGAGGATGGAGGCCCCACGCGGGTCGGATTATCTGTTTGAAAGATGTGATGAAGAGGGAATCCTGCTGATGGTCGGCTGGTGCTGCTGCAGTACATGGGAAGGATGGAAAAACTGGACACCTCATACGGGAGATATAGCTGAGGCAAGTTGGAAAGATCAGATAGTTCATCTTCGTAATCATCCTTCTGTATTTAACTGGCTATACGGTAGTGATAATTTTCCACCTGCTGAAGTAGAAAGGCGATACTTAAAGGTCCTGGATGAGTATGACAACACCAGACCTTATGAATCATCTGCTACCCAGGCCCCTAGCACCATTGCAGGAATTACAGGTGTTCATATGGGCCCATATCCAAACGTTTATGCATATGAGACACCAAACTTCTGGTATTCAAAACTTGAATTTAATACCGAGGCAGGGCCGACAGGTGAACAAATACCTCCTATCGAAACGATGAGAATGATGATGCCTGAAAAAGATCTCTGGCCAATGAGCGAATCGTGGGATCTGCGTCTTCATAAAGCATTTTATCCGATTGCCAGAGCTGCCTTTGAATCGAGGTATGGTAAACCAACCGGAGTTGAAGAATATTGTATGAAATCGCAGATGTTTCAAAACGAGGCTGTTAAGGCAATGTTCGAAGCTTTTGCGGGTAATAAATACCGTTCAAGCGGGATAATTTACTGGATGTATAACTCCGCCTGGCCCAAGATGTACTGGCAACTCTACGACTATTTCTTTATGCCAAACGGAGCATTCTATGGCGCAAAGACAGCCTGCGAACCACTTCATATACAATACTGCTATGATGATAATTCGATAAAAATTGTTAATAGCTTCTATCACGATTTTAACGGACTTATAGCTACTGTGGATGTATATGATTTTAACATGAAGCATGTTTTGTCGCAAAAGATGGATGCCAAAGTAGCTGCTGACGGTAGCGAGAAAATATATACTCTCAATGTGCCAAAAAGTATATCCAGTGTTTATTTCCTTAAACTTCAATTGCATGATGCAGCAGGAAAACTGGTTTCTTCCAATTTTTACTGGCTTAGCTCTAAAGGTGACGAGAAAGCAGATTTTACAGATCTAAGCAGACTTCCTGCAACAAGCATAAATGTTACTGCTTCTTCGGTACAACAGGAAGGAAATAAATGTAAACTAACAGTTACAATTGAAAACACGGGGAAAGGCCTTGCCTTTGCTGTTAATCCTAAGATTCTGAAATTAAATTCCAAAGAACCTGTACTTCCGGTTTTCTGGGGAGACAACTATATCTCTCTTCTTCCAAAGGAAAAAAAGGTGCTACAGGTTGAATATGAGCTGAAAGACCTCGATGGTGAAAAACCGCTTTTAAAAGTTGACGGCTGGAATGTGAAGGCAGTTGAGAAGGAGATTAAATAATAACAACTGTAAATCCGGGAAGTGTTTAGGTAAA
>WSSedB1CaDRAFT_10000256_pt1 | contig 24226 bp, 14 predicted proteins | sample WetSurSB1Cattail_FD_9460 | JGI IMG/M metagenome (IMG submission 9460)
GCCGTTAGACTGGCTTGTCTGATGGGTCTACCTGTGAAATATTTATGGACTCACGATGCCTTCCGTGTGGGAGAAGACGGTCCTACGCACCAACCGGTTGAACAAGAAGCTCAATTACGACTTATGGAGCATCTTAAAAATCATCATGGAGAAAACAGTATGATCGTACTGCGACCTGCAGATTCTGCTGAGACAACAGTTGCATGGAAAATAGCTCTGGAGAACCATAAAACTCCGACTGCTCTCATATTGTCGAGACAGAATATAAAAGATATTCCTCCTCAGGGCGATAACAGATATACCGAAGCCTTACAATCGGAAAAAGGGGCATATATAGTTCAAAATTGCACAGGTAACCCTGATGTTATTCTAATTGCCAGTGGTTCGGAAGTAGCTACGCTTGTAGATGGAGCATTGCTTCTGAAAAACGACAAACTTAAAGTCAGAATCATATCAGCTCCGTCAGAAGGACTTTTCAGAAATCAATCCGGGAGCTATAAGAAAGCTATACTTCCTGATGATGTACCCATATTCGGTCTTACAGCTGGCTTGCCAGTAACTCTTCAGGGCCTTGTCGGGCCGAAAGGAGTTATATGGGGAATGAAGAGCTTTGGATATTCTGCTCCTTATAAAGTTCTTGATGAAAAATTAGGCTTTACGGCTGAAAATGTATACAGACAGGTCAAAGATTATCTTATAAAGATTAATGGCTAAAAGACCTTTTATCTTTTATGGATGAATTCTGAAATTTTATCCATGAGGCTCTTTTTGTTAATAGGTTTACTGAGATACCCATCACAACCTGCTGCCATAGTTCGTTCCTCATCTCCCGACATAGCGTACGCGGTTATTGCAATAATATGAACATTCGGGTTTATCAATTTTATCTGTCGTGTAGCTTCAAACCCATCTATTTCAGGCATCTTCATGTCCATGAGTATCAATGCAATATCCCGATTAGCTTTAAAGAGTTCAATAGCTTCCCTTCCATTTGAGGCATGTAAAACTTCCGCTTCTGTCTCTCTGGTAATTAAAGCATTAAGATAATAGAAATTTGTATCATCATCTTCAGCCACCAGAATTGTTGATCGTTTTGCAGTATTTATGGAATCTATTACTGTGTTACCCGGGGAACTGAGTTTAGTGCCTGTTTTTAACGGAATTGTCAGGAAAAAAGATGATCCAACACCCGGCTCCGATTCGAGTCTGACTTTAGCTCCTATTGCATCAGACATTCCCTGGGCTATTGACAATCCGAGTCCACTACCTTCTAAAACCCTGTACGAGCTGTGATCCTCTTTCATAAACATGTTAAAAATAATATCAAAAGAATCCTGATTTATGCCAATACCTGTGTCTCTTACAAAAAATTCAATTCCCCCCTCCTTAACATTAAACCCAAGTTGAACAGATCCTCTCTCCGTAAATTTGACGGCATTATCCATAAAATGGGAAAGGATTTTCTGCAGAATCTCAGGATCGGAATTGATAACATAATTATCGTAATTTTCAGGAATCTGAAGTGTAAATTCAAGTCTTTTATTCTGGCACAGATGTTCAAAATTGTCGTAGATTTTTTTTAGAAGAAGTGCCGGATTCATATTTTTACTGTTAACCGACAAACTGCCTGATGTGATCAGAGAGATATCCATATAGTTGGTTATCGTATTCAGTAACCTGTTGCTGCTTTCAAAAAGCATTGCCATAGAATCCTTCTTCTCTTCTTCCGACAGACCCTGAATAGAAATTATTTCAGCAAAGCCGAGTATTCCATTAAGCGGTGTTCGCACTTCATGTGAAATATTATTAAGAAAATCAGTCTTAAGCTTATCACTGGCTTCAGCTTTTTCCTTTGCCAGTTTAAGCGCTTCAGTAACATTTTTCCGGTCGGTAATATCATGCAGACTTCCGATTATTTTTGCAGGATTCAGATTTGTATCAAAGACAAGCTTTGCTGAGATGGAACATGGAACAGTAGAACCATCTCTGTTTTTAAGTGTGATTTCAAAGTCTGCAATAGTTCCTTTATTATTTAATTCTGTCAGAATAGTTTGTCTTTCGATAGGATCAGAATAAAAATCGAACATCGACTTCCCGATAAGATCATCCATTTGATACAGACCTTTAGACAGAATTGAGATAGAAGGACTGACTTCAAGAATTGTTCCGTCGATTAATGTCTCGTAATATACATCCTGAACATTTTCAAAAATACTGCGGTATTTTCTTTCGCTCGCAGTTATGGCTTCCTCTGATTTTTTATGATCGGTAATATCAGTAATTGTACCAATATAACCAGTAACTTCATTGCCGGCCATTTCAGGAACTGCGTTTCCAATAACCCATCGGATGGTTCCATCCGGTTTTAGAAAACGGTATTCAGCTATTGAAGTTATTTTGAGTTGAACATCTTTTTGCCACTTCCCCGCCAGAGCTTCTTTGTCATCAGGATGTACGGCTTTTAACCACCCAAATCCAAGAGCCTCTTCGTAACTTAATCCCGATAATTCAAGCCATTTGGGATTCACATATGTAGTAAATCCATCGGATTGCGTTCTGAAAATACCAACAGGTGAGGTTTTAGCGAGAGTCTCGAATAGCTTCTGACTCCTACTCAAAGCCTCCTCCATGTCTTTTCGTTCAGTAATATCCGTTATAAATCCCTCAAGATATTCAAGTTTGCCCTTTGGGTTGAATATTCCTTCTCCCTTTTCCCAAACCCATTTGGTTTCGCCGCTTTTTGTTACAATCCTGTAAGTAATCTTATAATGTTTTTTGTTTTTTATTGCGCTATTGACCTCTGCGAAAACAAAATCTCTGTCATCTTTATGGATCAGGTCGCTGTATGAAATTTTGCTGTTAAGGAGTAAATCTTCCGGAGGGTAACCGGTCAAATGCCTGGCTCCTTCACTGAGGAACTCCATGGTATAATATTTATCCTTCCTGCATCTGTAAACCAGACCATGAAGATTGCTGATAAGTGTTTTAACTGACCTGTGAGTTTCTCTGAGTTCATCTTCCGCTTCTTTGCGATCGGTAATATCAAGTACTGTAAACGTGAATCCATTTGAATGATCATTTTTATCAAGTGGAGCAAGACTAAAAATCACATCCAGGATCTTCCCGTCTTTGCGCTTAATTTTTGTTTCCACTGACCCTTTCCCACCAGTTATTATTTGTTGCAATAACTGTTCGCGGGCAATCAAAAAATCTTTCTCAGATTCGTATAAAATTTTGGGAGATTTCCCTATTATTTCCTTTCTGCGATATTGGACCATACTGCAGAATGTATCGTTAACTTCAATCAGTACCATGTTTACCTCAAGTCCAATTCCGACCGGGGCTGCACTGAAAATACTCTGGAGTTTCTGCTCGTTCTCTTTTAAAAGCAGTTCAGAAGCTCTTTTCTCACTATTTATATATACCTGCTCCAATGCTTCTTTTACAGCGAATGGCAGTCTTGCAGAATGCTCTTTAATAACATAATCTTTCGCTCCTGCCTTAATACATTCAACTGCCGTCTCTTCATTTACAGAACCGGTATAAAGAATAAAAGGCAGGTCGGGGTTGAATTCCTTAGTTGCTTTAAGAGCCTGAAGCCCGTTAAAAGCAGGCATCATATAATCAGAAATAATAATATCGGGTTTGAATTCAGCCAACGCTTTTAATAAATCTTTCCTGGTACAAACAGTAGTGAATTCAAATTTAATTTTCTCCTTCCGCAATTCAATGACTGCCAGATCGACGTCTGAAGGCACATCCTCCACAAATAGGATTTTCAGCAGATTCTTTTGAATCATTTGATAAGGTCTTTTATGTCTGGTTGCTGATTCAGAAGAAGCCAGTAAAATCCGATTTCCCTTACTGAATCAATGAAATTATCAAAATTGACAGGTTTCACAATATAACTATTTACTCCAAGACTATAACTCTCAACCATATCCCTTTCTTCATGTGATGAAGTGAGAACCACCACAGGAATAAGTTTTGTTACCGGATCGGCTTTAATCACCTTAAGTACTTCCAGTCCATCTATCTTCGGTAATTTCAAATCGAGTAAGATAAGTTTAGGAATATTCAGACTGTTATCCGATTTATAGGACTTACGCGCAAAGATATAATCGAGCGCTTCTTCACCGTCGCAGGCCCTTACAACATTATTGGACAGATTATTTTTTTTCAGAGCTCTCAATGCCAATTCAGCATCATTTGGATTGTCTTCTACCAGGAGAATTTCAATTTCATTTTTCATATCTGAAACTAAATTTGAAATAATAATAATTAATTGTGTAGCATGGGTACTATAATTAAACTTCTAAAGTTGCATCTTCAACAAAATATCATTTATTTGACGATCAAGAAAGATGATACAATTTACAGCTAAATTATTTAATACTCTCCAGAAATCTTTAAAAGGTAAATAGTGATTACTGGTTTCAATTCTTCACATCTCATATCACATATTTCACTCCTCACCACCTACTTCTTATTAATTTCTTTTAGAAGGTAAGCTAAAATAGAAAGTTGCTCCTTTACCTTCTTTACCTTCTGCCCAAACTGTACCTCCATGCCGGTGAATAATTCTCTGAACTATTGCTAATCCAACACCTGTGCCTTCAAATTCATCAGCTCCATGGAGACGCTGAAAGACTCCGAATAGTTTATGGGTATATTCAGGGTTAAACCCCTCCCCATTATCTCTTACATAATAAACATGCCGTCCTTCTTCAGAATAACCTCCAATAGTAATTTTCGGTACTTTTTTTAATGAAGAAAACTTAACTGCGTTTGAGATAAGGTTTATCCATACCTGTTTAATATAAGTTGCATCGGCATAAGTATCAGGTAATTCTTCAATCACAAATTTCATTTTCCTTTTGTTCTCATCCGAAGCTGCTTCATTGAACATAGACAAAGCCATTTTTGTCATATCAATTTTTGATTTCTTTTGTTCACTCCTGGTAACTCTTGAAAGAGAGAGTATATCGGTGATAAGTTTGTCCATTTTAATGGTATTACTGCGGATAAGTCCTAAAAGTCTCCGCCCTTCATCATCGAGTTTAGAACTATAATCCTCTAATATAAACTTGGAGAAGCCGTCAATAGCCCTTAAAGGAGCCCTTAGGTCGTGTGATACGGAATAAGCGAAAGCCTGGAGCTCGCTATTGACTTCTTCAAGCTGGGAAGTACGTTCATTAACCCGTTTTTCAAGTTCAGAATTTAGCTTTTTAACTTCTTTCTCAACTTTCTTTCGCTGTTCCATTTCCAGCTTTATATCTTCCAAAAGGTTAATTGTTGCGATTTTAGTTGTTTCTGAGTGGTTGTTAGAGTTCTTCAACTCTTTTTCCGTTTTCTTTTTATTGGATAACTCTCTTTGCTGTTCCATTGTTCTCTGAACAAGTGTCTGTTCTTCCAGCTTTTTTTTCGTTATATCAGTTGAAATATCTCCTGAAGCATTAACATTTTTACCAGATATCTTCGACAACTCAATTATTTCCTTTTTAAGTTCGATCATTTTAAGTTCTCTGCCAAGCATCAGCCTGTTAAATCGTTCAAGCTCCTCGGCCTTTGCAAGCAGCGCTTTTTCAGCTAGTATGCGATCTGTAATATCCAGAATAGATACTATACTTTGACCGGAACCATGAACCATCCCAATATCCAACATGGCGTAACGTGTTTCACCATTTTTATGAATGAGTTTCACCTCATATTTTTTGGGAGCCAAAGAAGGGTCGATACGCCTGAGATTATGGTTTTTTATCATATTCTGCAGGCTCTCTGTTTCAACATATTTAGTCCATTTCTGCCCGATAAGTTCTTCCTGGGAATATCCGGTAAGCGAAAAACATTCATGATTGGCCAGTGAGATTGTACTGTCTTCCTCAATTATCAGAGTGGCGGTACCTGTCGATTCAAAAATTGACTGATACTTTTCATGACTTATCCTCAATTCCTCCTCGGCCAACTTGCGCTCAGTTATATCTTCAAATATGCCTAGAACTCCAACGATCTTACCATCAGCATCACGATACGGAACTTTATTTACATGTGTCCATCGTTCACGGTTTGAAATCGCATATTTTTCTTCAAATTCCTTTTGAATGCCATTTGCTATAACATCCTGGTCGTCTTTGCGATATTTTTCGGCTAACTCATTTGAGAAAAAATCAAAGTCATTTCTGCCAACAATATCATTAGAGTTTATACCTAAGTCCTTTGAATATATTTCATTACTTAAAATGTATTTTGAATCAGTGTCTTTAATAAATATTCTTTGAGGAAGGTGTTTTATTAATGTCCTATTTAAGATTTCACTCTTAATTAACTCATCTTCCGCCTGGTTCCTGTCATGTACAGATTTTATAAGCTGCCTGTTCTGATAGGCTTTTGAGGATAATTCATTTGCTATGGCAAATAACATTTGAGCCACTTTAAAAAACTTCTCTTTTGACATTACAGTAACATCCTCAAGAGCGGCAATAAATTTTTTCTCGTCGGCGCCAATGATCTTGGCATATTCAATTATTTTTTCACGATCCAGATCATCATTTTTTACCTGACCTACAAGCCAGTTAGCAAGATGTCTGTCACCAACAATAATGCTGGCGCCTGCATCCCATAAACCACAACTAAAACATGGCCGGATCGTGGGGCCGGAAGAATTTGGCCTGCCTATTTCGGCATCAGAATTTAAGCAGTTTTTAAGCCCGATTTCTGTTTTTCTTATTATCTCATTACAAAACCATGAGAAATTGCTTGGCCGGGTAATTGGAGTTCCGTCTGGATAAGTGATTATTGATGCCACCCCGGTCGCATCTGCAAAGAGGTCCTGTATATGTTGAATATCATTTAAATCGAAGATATCTGAAAAACTGAAATTGTCATCTGCACCTGTTCCTTTTTCATTCTTCATGTTTATTCTGTTAGATATCAAGTGATTTCATTTCAAATAACAAGAGAAAAAGAAAATCTTCCGGATTTTTAAATTTTTAGTTCACCAATTGTGAATGAGAATGTACTTCCCTTTCCAACTTCGCTCTCAACCCATATTTTCCCATTATGCTTTTCTATAAACTCTTTGCAGAGAAGCAATCCAAGACCGGTACTGGATTCTCCATCAGTACCAGGCCTGCTGGTCTTTTGATCCATCTGGAATAATTTTCCTTTCAGCTCAGATGACATGCCAATACCTGAATCAATTATTTTAATCTCCAGTAAATTATATTCGTTATATCCAGCTGTTACTTTTACTTTTCCTCTGGCTTTAGAAAACTTAATGGCATTAGAAACCAGGTTTCTGATAATTGCTTCAAACATATGGTTGTCGGCAATAACTTTCAAATTATCCGGAATATTAAATTCTATTTCAATCTCCTTTTTCTTTGCTGATTCGGTTAAAACATCTATTGATTCACTGATAATCTTTTTAAGATCAATATTTTCAGGGATAAAATTCAGTCCACCCCGTCTGAGCCGTGACCATTCAAGCAGATTTTCCAGTAAACTATAGATATTTATGGCAGAAGTCTTCATACTACCTGTAATATCTTTTATCTCCTCAGTGCTCATTGTCTGAATTTCATCAGTAATGATCTGAGTAGCAGCAACAAATGCGCTTAGCGGCCCGCGAAGATCGTGAGCAATAATTGAAAAGAATTTATCTTTTTCAGCATTAATTGCCTGTAATTGCTCATTTTTCAGACTAATCTCCTCCTCTGCTTTCTTTCGTTCAATAGCTGTTGCAATCTGACTTCCAATAGATACAAGAAATCTTACATCGTTTTCTGAATATACATTTTCCATGTCGTAATGCTGAAGTACCAAAACCCCAATTACTTTTGAAGGAGTCTGCAATGGTATTCCAATCCATGAAGGGGAGTTTGAACCCACTAATTCGACTTCATTCTGTTCCAATAGCTGGTCGAAGTGTTCCTGTGTCAGCAAAAGAGGTTTAACTGTATTGAAAACGTACGCAGAACAGCTCTTCTCCAAAGATGCTGTTGAAGGTGTTGCATCGATCTTATCTACAAAATAAGGAAAGCTAAAGAGTCGGGTTTTCTCATTAAAAAGAGCAACAAAACAATTTTCAGCATACACAACCTTTCCGATTGAGTGATGAATCAGTTTTAATAATTCATCCAGGTTATCTGTTGAGGTTATTCCCTGAGTGATTTCAAATAGCGCCTGACTTTCCATTTCAGCTCTCTTCCTTTCAGTAATATCGCGCGACATTCCAAAAGTGCCAATTACTTTACCTTCATTATCGCGAAGCGGCATCTTAATAGCATAAAACCAGACATCAGAACGATCCTTCCTTGTGAGTTTTTCCTCCTTTTGAATCGGTTGCCCCGATTTTATAATTTCCTGCTCATCATTATATGCCTGTCTGGCAGCCGATTCCGCAAAAAAATCAAAATCCGATTTACCAACTATCAATTCTGGCTTATCCAGTCCGAAAGAACGTGCATGAGCTATGTTTGTCCTGATAAACTTGCTTTCAAGATCTTTGAAATAAACATGATCGGTAAGGTTATTCATGAGAGAGCTAAACAGGAATTGTTCTTTCATAAGTGCTTCTTCAGCCTGTTTATGAATAGTTATATCTTTTACCACTGTAAGTATATGCGGGACATTATCAAGATTAATAAGGGATGCAGATAACAAACCGTATACTATTTTACCATCCTTTGATAGAAATTTAGCCTCGAAATTTTTTATATTCCCATTTGCTTCAACTTCACTTACCATATGCTCACGGTCACGAGAATTGACCCAAATGTTCATCTCAATTGATGTTTTACCTATTGAATCGTTTTCCGTATAACCTAAAATATTCGTGAATCCATCATTAACAGACACATACATTCCATCTGACAGCCTGTTGATATTAATTGAATCAGGACTTGTCATATATGCTATCCTGAATTTTTCTCCGCTCTTTTTTGCATTTTCTTCGATTTCACGAAGCGTTACTTTTTCTTTTTCATATAATTCTTTGAGTGAATTATATTCACGCTGTAAATTATTGAGCTCCTTAATAAGATCCGTTTGTTTTTGATCTTCTACGTTCATATAAATATTCATTTTTGAGAATACACAAGATACGAATTTTCAGACATAGTATAATTTTTTCCTGATTTCGTATTAAAGTTAATATTACGCTCCTTAAAAGATGAAATGATTAATTGGGTTGAAGGGTTGATGGGTTGAAGGGTTATATAACTTTACATTTCAACTCTTCAACTCTTCAACTCTTCAACTCTTCAACTTTTCTTACTACATTTGCCGCAATCTAAAAAAAATGCAATACGATATAAAACCTGGCATCAAAGGCCTCATTTTTGATCTTGATGGAACGTTAGCCGATACTATGCCATTTCACTTTAAAGGTTGGCGCACGGCGTGCCGGAAATTTGGAGCCGACATTGATACCGCATTTCTGAGAAAACATACCGGATCTCCCGGATGGGTCATCGCCGGTGAAATTATACAGAAATGTAAGCTGAATGGTAGTGTCACTATCGAACAGATTATGGATGAAAAGTCGAACGAATTCTATAAAGAACAACATCTGGTCAAACCAATTAAACCGGTGGCAGATATTGCTAAAAAATATTTTGGCATACTACCAATGTCTGTTGGCACAGGTGGTCACAGGGAAGCAGTTGAACGGACTCTGGAAATAACAGACCTGAGGAAATATTTTGAGATTATTATTACTGCCAATGATGTTCAGAATTTCAAGCCACATCCCGAAACATTCCTCAAATGTGCGGCATTGATGAATATTGATCCGGAGTTTATTGAAGTTTTTGAGGATGGAGATCTGGGTATCGAAGCTGCAAATACAGCCGGTATGATCGCCACAGATGTCAGGCCATGGTATAATTCAGGCTGGTAATAACAAAAGGCGTAAAGGCTCATAAGTTTATAGGAAAAACCTTTAAGAACCAGGTTTGTGCCATTGCGCCTTTGAGCCTTTGGACCTTTTTTCCTCTTATACCAGAATCTTTGTAGTCAGGTTTGTTATGCTGGTTTTTATATCTTCAAAAGGATTGTTTTTACCTGCATTATCCTGTTCAACGAACATATATTTCATCCCGGCAATTTTCTTTGCAGCCAGAATTCTCTTGAAATCAATTAATCCGGTACCTACAGGAGCGAAATCATCTACTCCGTTTGTTGTGTATATCGGTGGATTTTTTGTAAGCATATCTTTCATATGAAATAGCTGGAACCTGCCAGGGTATTTTTTGAATATTTCAACCGGATCCTGTCCTGCCTTTGTAGCCCAGAACAGATCGAGTTCCATAGTTGTAAAGTCTTTGTCCATTTCTGGCAGGAAGACATCATAATAAGGTATCTTACCTTCAACGGTAGCAAACTCAAAATCGTGATTATGGTATCCGAACAGAACTCCGTTTTCTTTCATGATCCTGCCAACTTTGTTCCATTCTGCCACCATTTTCTGATAACCTGCAATGGAATTGCGGTCGGCCTCCTCAATCCACGGTTGCATACAATACTTTGCACCTAGTTTTGCATGATCTTCAGCCATTTTCTTTGCTTCATCATCAGAAATCCCCATTGGACTAACACCAGCATGACTGCTGAGTATTTCCATTCCAAGGTCATTCACCATTTTCCTGAATTCCAAAGGGTCATAACCATAAAACTTGCCATTAGCGTAATTCGCCAATTCAACATATTTATATCCGATATCAGAAACTTTTTTCAACGAACCCGGAACATCTTTTTCCATAGCTTCACGGATAGTATACAACTGAAGTCCGATTCCGAACTTCTTGAGATCAACATCATTTGATCGGGCTGCAGGATTAACAAGGCTTCTCCAGTTACTCTTCATAATAACCATAGCTCCAAGAGCACCTGTACCCGTTACTCTCAGAAAATCTCTTCTTGATTGTTTTGTTTTCATGGCAATGAGGATAAATATAATAATTAGGAAATTATTGATGTCGCAAAATATTACAATTAAAGATAAAAGACAAAAGTAAAAAGATAAAAGTAACTTTGAATCATCGTTCAGGGATTTTATTAGCATGCAATAACATATATCATGCAGCAATGATTCTTTAAACATGCATCATGAACCAGGTAACAAATGATGAATAATTCAGAAAATTTGAATCAGATTATCACTACTGCCGACGGATCTCATACTATCTATGTACCTCGATTAGATGAGCATTATCATTCAGTACATGGTGCGGTTCAGGAATCTAACCACATTTTCATCAGTAATGGTTTCGGATATTGCAAAGCAGATCCTGTTTCGATTCTTGAAATAGGCTTCGGCACAGGGTTAAATGCGTTTCTGACTGCAGTCATTAGTAATAAAGGTACCAGAGAGGTCTTTTATACTTCAATTGAAAAATATCCTCTTGATACTGAAATTATCAGCTTACTGAATCATTATAAATTTGCCGGAGAAAACAGCAGGGAAATTTTTCAGATTATACACTCAGTTCCTTGGAATATAAGCGTTAATATATCCAAAAACTTCACACTTAAAAAAATCGAGGCTGATTTCACAAAAGAGCGACTAACAGGAAAATATGACCTGATATATTTTGATGCTTTCGGACCTGACAAACAACCTGAAATGTGGACAAAGGAGTTATTTTCAGAAATTTCAGATATCACAAATAAAAATGGCGTATTTGTTACTTATTCTGCCAAAGGTGAAGTTAAGAGGAATCTTAAAGCATGCGGGTTCGATGTTATGTTGCTACCAGGTCCTCCGGGGAAAAGGCAGATGATCAGAGCCATCAAAATATAAAATTTATTTTTTCGATGGTCTTTTTGCTTTTGCTAAAGTATTATCTTAGCGGAAATTTTAAATTTAAAAATGTATTATATGAAAATCAAGGGATTAATTGTATTGACCGGTGTAATAGCTTTAATGCTTGGCTCTTGCGGTAAGAGCTCTCTTAAAAGTGCAAACCTCAAAAGCAAAGAAGATTCATTGTCCTACGCTTTCGGTATTGTAAATTATAACGCTTTAAAATCAGACAGTCTTAATCTCGATCCGATGATTGTTGCCAAAGCAATGATGGATGGGAAATCTGGAAAGCCTTTGATGGCAGATGAGCATGCACGCTCATATATTATGGTATACATAAAAAAACGTGAAGCTTTAAACGCTGCAAAAAAAGCTGAAACTGACAAAGTTAAGTATAAAGATTACATCGAACAGAATGAAGCATTTCTTGCCAAGAATAAAGAAAAACAGGGTGTGACTACAACCGCCAGCGGTCTGCAGTATGAAGTAATTAAAATGGGTTCAGGTCCAAAACCGACTGCTCAGAATACTGTAAAAGTAAATTACGTAGGAAGTCTTATCGATGGCACTGAATTTGACTCCTCAATAAAAAGAAATCAACCAGCTACATTCCCCGTATCAGGTGTCATACCTGGTTGGACAGAAGCCTTACAGCTTATGCCAGTTGGTTCGAAATTCAAACTATACCTTCCTGCATCTATAGCTTATGGACCAACCGGAGCAGGTGACGTAATTAAACCATATTCAACGCTTATTTTCGAAGTTGAACTTCTTGAAATCGTAAAATAACATGACTACGGCAGAAATACAAACTCCTAAGGGTACCATGAAAGTCAGCTTTTTTGAGGCTGATGCACCCGTTACTGTGGAAAATTTTATCACGCTGGCAAAAAAGGGATTTTATGACGGCCTTGCGTTTCACAGAGTTATTCCGGATTTTGTTATCCAGGGAGGCTGTCCGCTATCAAGGGATATGAGCGATCCGAGGGTTGGAACTGGTGGCCCGGGTTACAAAATAAACTGCGAATTAAACGGGGGAAATCAATACCACGACAGAGGAGTTCTTTCGATGGCTCATGCAGGTAGGAATACCGGAGGATCGCAGTTCTTTATTTGTCATAGTCGTACCAATACCAAACATCTCGACCGGCAACATACCTGTTTTGGAAAAGTGTTTGAAGGTCTCGATGTTATTGACAAAATCCGTCAGGGTGACAAAATTGAAAAAATAATCATTCACGAAGAATAGATAGACATGGCTTTTGAAATCACTGGAAAAGTAATAGATATCTCTCCTGTAAATCAGGTTAGCGACAAATTCAAAAAACGCGAGTTCGTAATAGAAAAAAAAGAAACCGGCGGAGCAGCCGTATTTATTGACTATATTAAATTCCAGCTCATACAGGATAAGTGTGACCTGATCAACGAATCATATCTTAACGAGGATGTAAGAATATGGTTTAATCTGAAAGGAAACAAATGGGAACGCGATGGAAAAATAAATTATTTTACTAATCTTGATGCGTGGAAGATTGAAAAAACTTCAGATGCAGTAAGAGACCAAAATATTCCGTCACATCCCACTCTTGAGGATATCCCGCCGGAAAACGACGAACTCAGTGATCTGCCATTCTGAGAAAAATAAAGAGACTGAAAATGAAATTCAGTCTCTTTTTATTTCCGTCTTATTTTCACCTTTTCCTTAAAACTATAACTGTTTCTGATTTGCATTACGTGTATCAATTAGCTATTTTTGAATGGGTTGAATTAGTTCTAATATCACTGAACATAAAATTATGAAATCAAAACTGCTTTTAATATTTTCACTTTCCGTCCTTTGTATTGCCGGAGAATCACAGGTTAAAACTCATGAGTTACCGTCTAACCAGCGTCAGATACTCCTGCCTTATAACAGAATGCTTCAGCCTGCTGGCACCCAGATCTATTTCGGTGACAGGTCCCTTGAAAACCATTCCCTTGATGCTGCAATATCGCCTGATCATAAGTGGCTTGCTGTAGAGGAAAGATATAGTATCGTATTTATCAGCACAACTGACAAAACTGTAAGATTTGTTTTCAGGAATGATACTTATGCGGACCTGCTAGGCGGAATGAACACTTATTCAGGAATTACCTGGCATAAAGGGGAAAAAGGTATTGAAGTAATCTGGAGCGCTATAGGGAGTATGAACCGTTCGTATGTTGTATCAGCTACATGGAACGGCACAAAAGCTGAACTGGGAAGAATACTGGAGTATAAAACACAATCACCAGCCAGATTGGCTCTGCCAAATGAGATACTGATAACTAAAGAATCATCAAAGGAGTTTTTATATGTAGTACTTAATGGAAATAACAAAGTTATAAAACAGGACTTTATAACTGGGGATACAATATGGATAGCTGATCCTGGCATTGCCCCATACGGTCTGACAATGGCTTCTGAAAAATTATATGTAACAAACTGGGCAGGAAGGACACCGGAAGCTGATGACAAAGATGTTGCGGGTGTACCATGGGGGTTGGCAAGAGTTGATAACAAAACTGCAGGCGGAGCTACAAGGGAAGGCAGTGTTGCTATTATTGATGGCAAAACAGGAAAGATAATCAAGGAACTGATAGTCGGCCTGCATCCAAATAGTATCATATCTGACAAATTGGGGAAATATGTCTACCTGACAAACTCTAACAGCGATAATGTGACCGTTATAAATACATCAACTGACGAAATCTCTGAAACTATCAGTGTAAAATTGCAACCTGTCATCAATACTTTTTTCGGAGATTCCCCAAATGGTCTTTGCCTCTCACCTGACGGAAAGACTTTGTATGTTGCAAATGGGATGGACAATGCTCTTGCGGTTATCAGCCTTGGTAAAAATGCAACATCCAAAGCCTCTGAAGCAAAAAGTACAGTCACTGGATTCATCCCTACTGGTGCCTATCCCTCAGCCGTTTGTGCCCTTAATACAGGTTATCTTTATGTTTGCAATATTGAAGCTGCCGGTGCAAGGGTAGCGTCACCAAATAAGAATACTAAAAACCTTGTCTATAACTCACATAATATGCTTGCTTCGATATCGGTGATCAGGATCCCGGGCCGAAAAGCTTTGCAGGCATATACGGATACTGTTATTGCCGTAAATAACCTCTCAAGAGCGACCTCGGTAAGAGAAAAACCACGGGATTCAATTCAACCAATTCCCCTGCCGGAAAGAATTGGTGAACCCTCTGTATTTAAACACGTCTTATATATAATTAAGGAGAACCGGACATATGATCAGGTACTTGGAGACATGAAGCAGGGAAACGGCGACCCTGGTTTATGTATTTACGGTGCTGCGGTTACTCCGAATATCCATAAACTGGCTGAAGAGTTTATGCTTATGGACAATTTCCATGTTTCAGGAAAATGTTCTGCAGAGGGGCATCAATGGACAGACGCCTCAATTGTAACAGATTATATTGAAAAGAATATGAGAGCCTGGTTCAGAAGTTATCCTCATGTTCAGGCTGATGCTCTGGTTTACGCTCCTTCAGGATTTATATGGGATAATGCCTTGAGCAAGGGTAAATCTGTAAGGATTTACGGAGAAGCTTCAGTGCCTGTTTTTGACAAAAACCTGAAATGGTCAGACATCTATAAAAAGTATATTAACGGGGAGAAGGTTGAATTTACCAACTATACTACCATAGAGCCCGTAAAAAAGATACTCAGCCAGACTTATCCATCTTTTGGAAATCATGAGTTTTCAGATGTTATGCGAGCTGACGCATTGATCAAAGAATTAAATGATTATGAAGCTGCCCCTGGAGACGAACTTCCGGAACTGATGGTTATTGCTCTTCCAAATGACCATACTGCGGGAACCCGACCCGGCAGTCCCACTCCTAGAGCAATGGTTGTTGATAATGATCTGGCCCTGGGACGGATTGTTGAGGCATTTTCTAAAAGCAGGTTCTGGAAGAATACCGTTATATTTGTAGTCGAGGATGACTCGCAGAGCGGATGGGATCATATTTCTGCATACAGAACGGTTAGTATCGTCATAAGTCCATATTCAAGACTAAAAAATGTCAACCATACTTTTTACACACAACCTTCGCTTGTAAGGACAATTGAGCAGATACTCGGACTTCCTCCTATGAATATACAGGATGCTATCGCCAATCCGATGACAGATTGTTTTACTGATAAACCTGATCTGTCTCCTTACAAAGCGCTGCCAAACAATTTCCCCATTGACGAAATGAACCCATCACTAACATCCCTCTCAGGAAAAGCGCTGCACTTTGCAAAAGCCAGTATGTTACCCGAATTTGATGGAGTAGACTCAGGCAATGATGATTTGCTGAACAAAATACTCTGGTACGCTGCAAAAGGTGATACACCTTACCCTGCAAAGTTTGCAGGCAAAGAAGATGACAAAGAAGATTAACTTTAAATAATGCTGACCAACCCGCTATTACAGGAATGGAAAACCCCTTTCGGTACTCCCCCATTTAACCTTATTGAGACAATTCATTTCAAACCTGCTGTTGAAGAGGCTATGAAATCTGCAGAGAAGGAAATTAAAATAATTACTGATAATCCTGAACTGCCTGATTTTGAGAATACTATTGCATCTCTCGACAGAGCAGGTGAAACTCTTGGCAAAATCACCTCACTCCTGTTTAACCTTAACAGTGCTGAGACTAATAAGTCACTTCAGGAGGTAACACAAGATGTATCTCCTCTGCTCACACGCTTTTCAAATGATATAACACTAAATGAAAAACTTTTTAAAAGAGTAAAAACCGTTTTCAAATTAAAGGAAAGATCAGGACTCACAACTGAGCAGAAGATTCTCACAGAAAAAAAATTCAGGAATTTTATACTCGGTGGGGCCGCTTTAAAAGAAGATGAAAGGAAACGGTTCAGGTCAATATCCGAGGAACTTGCCACTCTCTCTCTGAAATTTGAAGAAAATGTGCTTGAAGAGACAAACTCATTTGAGTTGCATATTAATGATAAAAAAGATCTTGAAGGATTGCCTGAAAGCCTAATTGAAATGGCAAAGATGGAAGCCGGAGTGAGAAAAAAAACGGGATGGGTTTTCACTCTGCATTTTCCAAGCTACGTACCATTTATGCAGTACTCTGACAATAAATATCTTCGTGAGAAGATGTTTAAAGCTTATTCTTCGCGTGCCTTCAGAAACAATGAATTTGACAATAGTCAACTCGTTTTAAAGATAGCAAACCTTCGGCTGGAGATTGCCAGAATGCTTGGTTTCAGCACTTTTGCCGAAATGATACTGGAAGACCGTATGGCCGATACCCCTGAAAAGGTTGAAAGATTCCAGGAAGAACTTTACCAGGCTTCCAAGCCGGCAGCCTTCAGGGATTTTAACCAGATAAAGAATTTTGCGGAAAGGATCGGACACACTGGGAATTTCGAAAGATGGGACTGGGCATACTATTCTGAGAAGTTGAAGAAAGAACTTTTTGATATTGATGATGAAATCCTGAAACCTTATTTCAGCCTTGAAAGAGTTGAAGCCGCAGTTCTTGATCTTGCCACAAAACTATACGGCATAAGGTTTGTCAGAAATAATACAATTCCAGTCTATCACTCTGAAGTAAAAACCTTCGAAGTGTTTGATAAGGATAATTCATTTCTTGCAATTCTTTATACCGATTACCATCCACGTCCCGGGAAGAATGGAGGTGCCTGGATGACAAGCTACAGAGATCAGAAAAATGAGGATGGTAATGATATAAGACCCTTGATCTCAATTGTTGCCAACTTTACCAGACCTTCAGATACGAGGCCTTCTCTCCTTTCATTTAACGAACTGACTACCTTTCTACACGAATTCGGGCACTCATTGCATGGTATGCTGACCAGATGTACCTATGAAAGCTTGTCAGGAACAAATGTTGCCCGCGACTTTGTGGAATTGCCATCACAATTTATGGAAAACTTTGCATACGAAAAAGAATGGCTCGACTCATGGGCAACACATTATCTTTCCGGAGAAAAAATCCCCGACAATATTATCAATAAAATCAGGGAAGCTTCGACATTCAACGAAGGTTATTCGTGTTACCGCCAGCTAAGCTTCGGTTTTCTTGACATGGCGTGGCACACAATAAAGAAAGCAGTCAACACAAATATATCTGATTTTGAAACTGCTGCTATGGCAAAAACTGAATTGTTTCCACCTGTTGAAGGGTTGAATATGAGCGCATCATTCGGACATATATTCGGTGGCGGATATGCAGCGGGCTATTATGGATACAAATGGGCAGAAGTACTTGATGCTGACGCCTTCGCTTACTTTACCGAAAAAGGAATATTCAACAGGGAAACAGCTACATCGTTCAGAAAAAACATTCTCGAAAAAGGAGGCACTGAGAAACCACTTGATCTCTATGTCAGGTTCAGAGGCAAGGAACCTTCAATTGATGCCCTGCTTAAAAGAAGCGGATTAAGATAGAATTTCTGTATTGCTCTGTGGCTTTTTACTTTGTGCACTTTGAGTCATCTTTGAGATCTTTGTGGTTAAAAAGGTTTTTCTCAACAGCTCGAGAGCTGAATAGGATAATTTTAAAACTTGAATTATATTTACTCGTTGTCTATAGATAGTGGAAAAAGTTGTTAAAGTATTGTTAATCAAAATAATATATCTAATCCTATGATTCTTTTTTTTGAAGCAGCCACAAAAAACGTCATTGCAGTAGGTACAGATGCAAAACTTCCTGATTCAGAAATAGAAAAGCTCATCTGGCTTTTTGGAAAGGCTGCATTAATTAATGAAAATCAAATTAAAGGATCCTTTATTGGTCCCAGGAAAGAGATGATAACTCCCTGGAGCACAAATGCGGTTGAAATTACTCAGAATATGGGTATAACGGGAATAACGAGAATCGAGGAGTTTTATGAAACCAAAGATGAAAAACCTCATTACGATCCAATGCTTCAGTCGCTTTACAAAGGTATCGACCAGGGAATATTCACAATTGATAAACTTCCTGACCCGGTTTTTTACATTGACGATATAAACCAATATAATCAAAAAGAAGGTCTGGCTCTTAACAATGAAGAAGTTGAATATCTGAATAAACTGAGCAGATCAATAGGACGCAAGCTAACTGATAGTGAGGTATTTGGTTTTTCACAGGTAAACTCCGAGCACTGCCGGCATAAAATCTTTAACGGAACCTTTATCATTTCAGGGAAGGAAAAAGAGGAAACTCTGTTTCAGATGATAAAGTCGACAACAAAAACCAACCCTAATACTGTTGTTTCAGCTTATAAAGACAATTGTGCCTTTCTTAAGGGACCTGTTATTGAACAATTTGCACCTGTGACACAGGATAAATCCGATTATTTTAATATCACCGACTATGAATCTGTTCTTTCCATAAAGGCTGAAACACATAATTTCCCTACTACTGTAGAACCGTTCAATGGCGCTGCAACAGGTACAGGCGGTGAGATACGTGATCGGATAGCGGGTGGTAAAGGCGCATTCCCAATTGCCGGGACTGCAGTATATATGACATCCTATCCCCGCTCTGACGGAGAGCGCCCATGGGAAGAGGCAACACAGGAAAGACCATGGCTTTATCAGACACCCGAGGACATCTTAATTAAAGCATCAAACGGAGCCAGTGATTTTGGAAATAAATTCGGGCAACCTCTTATTTGCGGCTCGGTTTTTACTTTTGAACATTTTGAAAATCTAAAGAAATTCGGCTACGACAAGGTTATAATGCTCGCCGGAGGAATAGGAATTGGCAAAAAGAAAGATAGTGAGAAAGATATCCCTGAGAGAGGAGATCTTATCGTATTGCTGGGAGGTGACAATTACAGGATCGGTATGGGTGGAGGAGCTGTTTCTTCCGTTGATACTGGTAAATTCGAGAGTTCAATTGAATTAAATGCCGTGCAACGGGCAAATCCCGAGATGCAGAAAAGAGTTTACAATGCAATAAGGGCACTGAGTGAAACTGAAAACAATCCAATCGTCTCAATTCACGACCATGGAGCCGGAGGACATCTGAACTGTCTTTCTGAACTCGTTGAAGCTACAGGTGGTAAAATTGATATAAGCAGATTGCCGGTTGGGGATCCAACGCTCTCAGCACGTGAAATAATAGGAAATGAGTCTCAGGAACGCATGGGTCTGATAATAAAAAAGATTCATGTCGACACATTAAGGAAAATAGCTGAAAGGGAAAGGGCCCCGATTTATATAATCGGCGAGGTAACAGGCGATATGCTGTTTACACTCGAGAATCCCGTTACGAAAGAAAAACCTATTGATTTGGCTCTCACATCACTCTTCGGCGATCCTCCTAAAACAATAATGAATGATATTGTTGTTGAAAATAAATACAAAGGACTGGTCTATTCTCTTCAGGATGTTGAGATGTATGCAGAACAGGTTCTTCAGATTGAAGAAGTTGCCTGTAAAGATTGGTTAACCAATAAGGTAGACAGATCTGTGACCGGCAGGCTGGCAAAACAACAATGTGCTGGACTACTACAGTTACCTCTGAATGATCTGGGAGCTATTACTCTTGACTACAGGGGTAAAAAGGGAATGGCTACTTCAATAGGTCATGCTCCTGCTGCCGGACTTATTGATCCTGCAGCAGGTTCGGTACTTTCTATAGCAGAGGCTTTAACAAATATCATTTGGGCCCCTCTCACAAACAAACTAAAAAGTGTTTCCCTCTCTGCCAATTGGATGTGGCCATGCAAAAATACGGGTGAAGATAGCAGACTTTATTCAGCTGTTAAAGCTGCAAGCGATTTTGCAACTGCACTTGGGATAAATATTCCAACAGGTAAAGATAGCCTGTCAATGACCCAGAAATATAATGATCAGGTTGTATATTCACCTGGTACCGTGATAATTTCTGCGGCAGCTGAGATTGATAATATCAGAAACATAGTTGAGCCTGTCATTGTAAACGATCCCTATACCAGCCTCCTGTATATTGACATGAGCCGCGATGAACTAAAACCTGGTGGCAGCAGTTTTGCACAAATTCTCAATATGCTGGGAGACGATGTTCCTACAGTAAATGACCCTGAGTACTTTAAAGATGTTTTTGACACAGTTCAATATCTTATCTTCAAAGGAAAGATTCTTTCAGGCCACGACATATCAGCCGGAGGCATGTTAACTACTCTACTGGAAATGTGTTTTTCAAACACTCTTGGCGGAATATCCGTCAATCTTTCAGCCATTGATAATCCTGATACAATAAAAATTCTATTCAGTCAGAACCCGGGGGTTATTATCCAGGTAAAAGATGAGGATGAGGTTGCCGAAATACTTCTTGAGAATGGCGTTTCATATTTCTCTATAGGCCATCCGGTTAATGAAAGAACAATGTATGTGACTAATAATGATATCAACCTTACCTTCGATATTGACAGGCTTAGGGATATCTGGTTCCGTTCATCGTATCTTCTTGACAGACGTCAGTGTGGAAAAGATCTTGCTCTTGAAAGATTCAGAAATTATAAAAATCATGAATTGAACATCAGAATCAACGATTTCGACGGTACTTTTAAATCTCTCGGAATAACTCCTGAAAGAAGGAAAAAATCCGGAGTACGGGCTGCCATAATAAGGGAGAAAGGTGTAAATGGCGACAGGGAAATGGCTTATGCCCTTTACCTGGCGGGTTTTGATGTTAAGGATGTACATATGACAGACCTTATTTCCGGAAGAGAAACTCTGGAAGACATTGGACTGATAGTTTTTGTCGGAGGGTTTTCAAATTCCGATGTATTAGGATCTGCTAAAGGGTGGGCCGGAGCCTTCAGATATAATGAAAAAGCACGGATTGCTCTTGACAATTTCTATAAAAGAACTGATACCTTATCTCTTGGCGTATGCAATGGATGCCAGCTGATGGTTGAGCTGAACCTCCTGTATCCACATCATAGTGATAAACCACAACTGAAGCTAAATAAATCACATAAATTTGAGTCTGGATTTCTGGGAGTGAAGATTTTAGAAAATAATTCGGTGATGTTAGGCAATATGACAGATATGGAACTTGGAATCTGGGTAGCTCATGGTGAGGGTCAATTTAGCCTGCCCTATCCTGAAAACAAGTACCGTATTCCGTTGAAATTCAGCAGGCATACATATCCGGCTAATCCAAACGGGTCAGATTATGATGTAGCCGGACTATGTTCTGAAGATGGACGTCACCTTGTAATGATGCCACATCTGGAAAGAGCCTATTTCCCATGGCAGTGTGGTTATTATCCTGATGAAAGAAAAAATGACGATGTCACTCCATGGATGAAAGCCTTTGTTAATGCCAGGGAATGGCTTAAGAATAAGAAATAGATACACATCCTTCAGACATACTTCATAAGGCATTGTTTTGAACTCTTTACAATGCTACCTTGTGGTGGGTGTCAGAAAAACGGATAAAAGCTTCGAATTATCTGAGTTGGAAGGAGTTCCATTATTAAGATCTTTAGGCGCAATCTTCTCACTGATTATCTGAATATTAAAAAGTCCGGTATCCTGTATGTACAGAGAGCCTATGAATGAATCGGCTCTGTACCATGGATAAGATACATCACCTGTATTATGAACAATTTTATCACAGGCAGGACTTGCTTCAATCCTGTTATCAAGAATGCTAAGCATCACTTTATTATTATATTTCAGATCGGTAGTGTCTTTAGTGGCACTCGATAGCCATACATTAAACCTGCCGGATTTTAACACCTTTACACTCCACTCAGCAGTATTGCTTGATGGATTAGCTGCATCCTCATAGCAGTCAGCTTTATCAACTTTCAGTGAAATAGTACCATCAGGCTGCTGAATTATCTTGTTTTTAACAACCTGGTTCTTAAACTCCTTATCTCCGGATGTATTCTTGCATGAATAAAACAAGAATATCACAATTAGTGCAAGTAACCCACAAATTTTCCTTCCCATTTTCCAACAATTTAATTTGTTTTAACTTGTCATATTAACGTATAAAAAACAATTTCAGTATATGATTTGTTTGAAATGATAAATTTAAATCCCTGGATTTCTCATTCACCTGTTTTACAATAGTGAACTATCTGGTATTGACTTCATCAAGAGCTTTGAAAGAAGAAAAAGCTCTAAGCGGACCTCAGATATTTGCCAGTTCTTTAATAGATGTTAAGTGGCTGCTGCTATAGATCTTCAAAGGTTTCGCAATTAATGCTTCAGCAGCAATTTCAGCGATATCCGCGATTTTTATTTCAGTAACGGAAGAAAATGTTTTTTTACAAAGAGGGCAGGCAGTTGCCAGAATATCAGGATTGTTTTTGGTAAGTGCATTGACAGCATCAAGAGCTATTTTCTTTTTAATACTGGAACTTAATTTCATATTGGCCAGACTACCGCCGCAACATAGTGAATTTTCATCTTCAAAACTGCTTTTTTCAAGACGAGCCAGATGACTAATAACCTCTTTTGGTTCACAATAAACACCCGATCCTCTTCCAAGATCGCAGGGAGAATGATATACAACTTTCTTGTGAAGGAAGTTCATTTTTACTAATCCGTCATCTATAAGCATCTTGATAAATTGAGTATGATGAAGTACTTTAACATCAAGATAATAGCTCTCCTTAAATACTTTATAACATATAGGACATGATGTTACCAGAGTGTGAGCACCTGATTTCCAGATCATTCTGGAATTGAAATTTATGAGTTCACGGGCTTCCTTATCCTGACCTGAAAGCATCAATGGACGTCCGCAACAAACTCCACCATGTTCATCTATAAAATTGTATTTTAACCCTGAGGCATCAAGAATTTTTACCATTGATTTTTTTATGGCAGGTGTCAGATGAGTCATACAACCTGCAAAATATATAATGTCCGTTTTGCCTGGTTCTTCTTCCTTAAGAAAATTGTAATTTGCCTGAATAATTTCATTTTCCGGATTGACAGACTGTCTGCTCCTGAAATAGCCTTTATAAATGTTTCTTATATCATTTTCTGCTTCACCTCCCCTACGCTGTATCATCCTTATAGGTGAAAGTTCTATTCCGACCGGACATTTCTGATCGCACCTGCCGCACATCAGACAGTTATATGCGATATCAGTAACATCATCATTATTACGGATAGCTTTCATAAGGTAAGCCGACTGAATATTGGTAATACCGGCTGAAAAGTTAAGTTGGCATGCATCAATGCATATTCCGCATGACGAACATGAATAAGTCTGAACCTCTGAATATGTACCGGCCTTATCGCCTGTTTTAATACCTGAATTTCTCATAAAAATCAGGAACAGTTCAGTTGGGATATGCATATATCTGGTTATAGGAAGAAGTATAAAAAAAGTACCTAAAGAGAGAGAATACAGCCACCAGAAAGGATAAGCCATCTGCCGGGC
>WSSedB1CaDRAFT_10000257_pt1 | contig 24218 bp, 13 predicted proteins | sample WetSurSB1Cattail_FD_9460 | JGI IMG/M metagenome (IMG submission 9460)
CCGGATAATTGTTTTATCGGATGGATCTCAATGGACTTTAAAATTTCATAATAACCCTCTGAGATTTGTACATATTTTCCCTGCACGTAACAGCCAGCATTCTTTCAGGGTAAAATCAAATACCTTAAAATCAGCCCTCATTTATATTATAATAATCGGGAAGGATCTCATTACCGGTGATGATCTTAACAAGGTACGGCCACTTTTGGGTCTGTCACCTGTAAAAGATGCTGTAGATACTGAAGCGATTCTTGAAATGATTGAAATATTAAGGAGTTAAATTGAATTTTCTTGTGATTAATTTTTAGAAAAACGCATATATCATATTTGAAAAGAAATGATATTGTTGAACTATATTTGCCACTCATTAGAATCTTAAATAAATATTCAAATCTCTGAAAAATGAAAACTGCTTCAATTACAGGCTCAATTATAGTGACCATCGCCCTTGTATTTTACTCCATTGGATTTGCAAAGGAACGAAGAGTAAAACTTGTCAATTCCAGCATTTTATTATTTTATACTATAGGTATTTCGCTGGATATCACGGCAACCATCTTCATGATAATAGGTTCAAGCAAGGGGTTTTTGACAATTCATGGATTAATCGGATATTCCTCACTCCTTGGAATGCTTACAGATACATTTTTGCTTTGGAGATATAACATAAAATCTGGTCCTGAGAAAGAGATTAATAATCACCTGCATCTTTACTCCCGTATAGCTTATACATGGTGGATCATAGCATACATTACCGGTGGATTATTGGTAGCCGCAAGTAAAATGAACAGCTGAAAAATATTCTAAGAATCTTATTCTTTCATAACTCCTTTTATTTCTGGATGATTATTATTCAATCCACCACTGTTATGGAAATCAACCAATATTTTATTGTTGTCAAATTTACAGTTAATCGTTTCTGTATGGGGACTCTGGATATAACGAAGCACCAGTTCCAGTGTATTTTCATCCTTCCATCCGAAACTTCCAGCTACTATGGAAGGAGGAAGACCTTCAAAATGGGCTTTGGCGAGCAATAATAAATTGGGTCCCAGGAGAGTTGTTTCCCCTTTTATCCATTCTCCCGATCCAAAAGAAAAGTTATAACGGGCAGAATCAATTAACATTGAAACCTGGCATATATTATCCTTGAATTGGAAACTCAACATCCCCAGATGTTTATCATTGGGTTCAAGAACAAAAGTTTTACCTGAAATCTGAGAAACCACTGCAGGATTATTCCTTACTACGGGCATTGGAAGTGACAATGATGATAATTTTTGTTTCAGTGCTGAAGCCAAAACGTTGTTTTCATGAAGCTTATCTGCTTTAATTGCCGGCAAGAGGTATTCCCATATTAAGTTTATCTCATCCTGCATATCAGCGGTTTCGGCAGTAATGGCGATTACGGCATCCTGACCGGGCATAACAATTATATACTGGCCAAATGCTCCATCGGCACGAAAGGCATTATGCCGGCAACGCCACATCTGATAACAATAACCTTGCATCCAGTCACTCGAATCTTTTTTGGACTGAGGAGCATCAGGTGCCTGGAAAATCTTAACTGAGGTTGCTTCTTCTACCCATGAGGCAGGGAGTACCTGTTTGCCATTCCATTTACCTTTTTGTAAAAAAAGCTGACCGAATTTTGCCATATCTTCAGTCTTCAACCTCAGACCCCAACCTCCGCAATTGATCCCGTTAGGATCAACCTCCCAGTCCATCCCTTCAATTGCCAGCGGGTCAAACAGCCTTGGTTTGAGGTAATCAATCACTTTCTCCCCTGTCACTTTCTGAACTATAGCAGATAGCATATATGTAGCCAGGCTGTTATAAAGGAATTTCGTTCCTGGTTTATTAATGATAGGGACAGAGAGGAATGCCTTTACCCAGTTGCTGTCGCTCACTGCTATTCTGAATGTAGGATCAGGATCCATCCCTGCTGTCATACTCAATAAATCCTTTATTTTAAGTTCTGACAGGAACGGACTTAAAGTATCAGGCAACAAATCGGGGAAAAAATAAATGACTTTATCATCCACTGACAATCGCTTCTCGCTCACGGCTAAACCAACAGCGGTAGCTGTAAAGCTTTTACTCGTGGAATATAATGTATGTTTTAATTCTGGTTTGTATGGGTTCCACCAGCCTTCGGCTATTACTTTTCCATGCCTCAGAAACATAATGCTGTGAAATTCATTCCGGCTCTTCGCTGCGGCATTAAGAAAATCGAGGATACCTTGCGAAGAAACCCCTTCTGCTTCGGGTACACTTCTCGGAAGAGATGTTGTTAAAGATTCTTTTTTACATCCGCTGAATAAAAAGAAGAAGAGCAAAAATGAATAGCTGAATGTTCTGCAGGTAACTTTCATCGGAGATTTGGTTTGGAATGAAGAAATTTTAATTCATTAAATGTACAAACTTTCCTCAAAAAAGATTCCAAAAAAGATGATTTTGAAATTATTCTGACTATCCGTATCTTTTATTAAACAAAAACTTCTGGTTTCTTAATATGTTTTTTATCTTTGATAAAATCATACCTATGCCTAAAATATTGTTATAGATAAGTTTGCAATGATCTAAATTTTACCTAAAATCTTGAAGTATGAAAAAGACCATTTTTTTAATCTTCCCCTTTCTGGCAATAATCGGGATTATAACATCGTGCAGTAAAGCGAACAGCAAAACTGATTCCACTGAAAAATTCAGTACGTTAAGTGTTGAAGCGAATAAAGCAACCGTTGAAGATGCAGGAATCGATCTGGTGGCAGTTTTGAAAAGAATGAGAACAATTCAAACTGTCGATGTTATTGTCAACCTGGGCGACATAATATCTTCAAGCAACAATAGTGTATTAACTAAGGGATCGAAACTTTTTTCAACACTCGGTATTTTTGCCTCAACAGCAAATGGAGATACCAGAATGAATGATCTGTTTAAATCATTGATCTCCCCAAAGGAGCTTACCCAGGATCCCCAAAGTATTAAGGAATTCTGGGACAATAATGTAGGGACTTATACCTGGGATCCTGTAAATAATGATTGGACAATTGTTCTGGGCGGAACAAATATCATTATGAAGTTTCCGTCCTCTGATGTCGCATCAACTAATGATGCAACTCTGACTATTTCTGGTTATGCCGGAATAACCGTCAGCAATCCTCTGGATGAAGATTATACGGGAGATCTACCTGTCGCACTCAATGCTGACCTGAAAATTGGCTCCAAGACCCTGATAACCTATGTTTTCAGTGCTAATTACAGTTCAGATGGTATTCCAAAAGCAGTTGCATCAGATCTTACAATTGAAAACTATAAGTTTGAGGCTGATGTTACAAATGATACAAAAATAGTATCTGTATCTTATAAGTTTCTGGAAAATGATGCAGTAGTTATGAATCTGTCTGTAACAGGTAAAGGATTATTTACAGAAGCCAATTATAATGCCAATACAACTACTCATACTGAGACAAATACTTATGTTTCCGATTATATATGGAATTCTGATACACAGGAATGGGATCCTGTCTATAGCACTTATACTGATGAATGGGACGAAACCGAATTTGAGGAAATTATTAATTCTTCAACTGTTGAATTTCAACTCTCAACTATAGCATTAAGAGGAGATGTTGATATTAAGGGACTTACAGACCAGATACGACTAATTCAAAAGGACCGCGATAATGATGCTATTACAAGTGAAGAGGCTGATAACCAGTATGCTGCTCAGATAAACAAGTTTTTAAACCTCCGGATTGTGAAGATCAGCAGTAATGAGATATTAGCAAAAACAGAAGCCTATGTCGTTAAGGAAATTAACTATGGAAATGTTGATACCTACATCAATTTCAGGCTAATATTTAATGATGGATCACCAATCGATCTGGAGACTTATACAAATTCGGGTTTTGGCAACTTCGTATCCGAATTAAATGGTTTAATCAATGATATAAATTCAGAATACGATTTGGGCATAGAAACGGTTGATTATAAAAAATAATTGAAGTAATATCTCCACAAAAGAGCTGTTTCGAATCAGGTTAACCTAAAGATGGTTGTTGTGTCTTTTAGGCTATTTCATGAATTCGAAACAGTTTTTTTATTTTATTTTCAGAGTGTAATAACTTACCCCATAACCTCCCCAAATTCCAAGTCCATCTCCCTGTACAGGTGAATTTATTGTTGAAAGGGACGAAGCGAAAGGGTTACTGACATTCAATACTTCATTCTGAAATGATTTCCAAAAATCATATTGGGTTTTATCAATAGTGCAAAACTTTATGCTGACCGAATCTCCTAACTTGAAATATTCATTACCTGCAGAAGAAAGAAAGGAGTCAGGTCCCCTGCTCAGGGAAAATCCGAACTTCTGTCCACTGAAAAGAGCATCATCCATTGCCATAATCATAGTGGAATAATACCTGAGGTCTTTACCTATTCTCATTGTCAGAATCCGATAATAATTTTTCACACCCGGAGGATCTCTAAACTCCACATATATTGTCCCAAGACTATCACTCTCTGATTCAAGTTTAAAATAAACCGTATCGAGTTTTACAGCAGGAGGAATCGTTGTACAGGCCCAGGCAGATTTCCCTCCATACTCTGCAGTTAGTGTATAAGTTTTCCCTGTGTCTCCTATAATCTCATTCCCTTCAAAAATGAATGGAGGGAAATAATTTTCATTTTTTCTTAATATTAAAATCTCACTCTTTTCACCATCAGTTAATATCACTTTTGCTCTGGTTAATACCAGGGCTCTGATTGATGCAGAATCAATTGTGGAAAAGTAAGCCGAATTACTGGTGAGCAGGACTTTTGCGAACTGCCCATAATCAATCCAACCATCAATAACAATTTTATCATCAGGTTCAGGCAGATTGAGGTTAAGATCATTATAACAACTTGTTGTACCTACACAAAATATTGTTAATATGGAAAAACAGTATAGAAATTCTTTCATAAATACTAAAATTTAAAACTCCAGCTAACTGATGGTATGATAGGGAAAAGACTAACCACAACTGGTTTTACTTCAAGAGAGTATTTGTCAAGGTCTCCTGAAGCCTGAAAATATATAAAATACGGGTTAGCCCTGTTATAGATATTATAAACTGAAAATATTAATTCTGAGGTCCGGTTCTTCTTTGTAATTATTGTTCTGTTTAATGAAACATCCAATCGGTTATAGGCAGGCATTCTGAAGCTATTAACACTGCCATACTGATTAACAACTGAGCCCTGAATTATATATCTGCCTATTGGTAGCGTGTAAGCATTTCCGGAAGTATAAATGAATACTGCAGAAGCACTCCATTTTTGATTAAATTTCCTTACATATGTTATTGCAACATCATGCCTTCTATCATACTTGGCAGGATAAATATAACCTTCATTTATTTCATTAAATTTTTGTTCTGCACGCGACAAAGTATAACTTATCCAACCGGTCGATTTCCCTGATTTAATTTGCAGATATAATTCAACTCCATAAGATTGACCATAACCAACAGCTATATTTTCATCCATATTTCCTTCAATTGAATTATAAATAACGCCCTGAAGAAACTCCAGTTGGTTATTCATCTTCTTATAGTAGAGTTCAGCAGAAAAGTCAAAATTCCTGTTTAAAAAGTTTTTAAAATAGCCCAGACTTACCTGGTCACCAATTAGTGGTTTTAGCCCGGAGGTACTTGGGATCCAGATATCTGTTGGCAATGAAGCAGAAGCTGATGTAGCCAGATGTACATACTGGGCTATTCTCATAAAGGAAGCTTTTATTGAATTGTAAGGATTAAATTGATACTTTAGTACGATCCTGGGCTCAGGATAAGCAAAAAAGGCTAATGATTTACCCCGTGGATAATCTAGAGTATCTGTGACTTGTCCCAATGAGTTACTTTCAATTTTTCTATATGGACCTCTGTGGTCAAAAAAGGATAATCTTAGTCCCGCTGAAATACTAAGTTTTGATGAAAGAGGAATAGTTCCATCGCAAAATAATGCTCCTTCAACAGCATTCATTGTACTAAACTGTTCAAAATTTAAAATATAGCTGTCTGCCCTGGCATCGATCCTGTTCGGAATAAAACTATGTTTTGTCAACTCAAAACCAGTTGATATCTGCTTCTCATTCTGTTTAAATAAGACATTACTTTTTACTGTGTAATCCTCTATAGATGAATATAATCCGAAAAAATAGCTGCTTTGAGAACCGGATAGCTCAAAATTATACCTGGTCCATGAGATATTGGTATTCCATTCTCCGTTTCCATTTATTTTATGGTCCCAATTCAATGAAGCTAGGCTGTTACCCCACTTTAGAGAGTTCTGCTGATCAATTCCAGTCCTTCCCAATGTGAAATTATCCCTGCCAAAATAACCTGAAAATGTAAGATTATCTAAATTACTTATTTTAAGAGAGGCTCCTGCATTAAAATCATAAAAATTATACCTGCTTTTATTCTGAAGAAATGATTTACTCTTAACTATCTTTCTGATCAAAGGCTCAACGAACAATTCAAGATAAGTACGTCTGGCGCCTAAAACAAATGTCCCTCTTTTCTTGAAAACCGGGCCTCCTATTGACAGCCTTGAAGAAATTATACCTAAACTTCCCTTAACATCTATAGAATCTCTGTTACCTTTAAAGCTGTCAAGCATAATTACCGACGAAGCTTTGCCACCATACTGCGCCGGGATTCCTGATTTTATGATACTTATATCTTTAATAATTTCCGGATTAAAAACCGAAAAAAAGCCCAGAAGATGCCCTGGGTTGTATAACAGAGTGTTATCATATAATATCAGGTTCTGATCGGTACCCCCTCCCCTTACATAGAATCCTATATTTCCTTCTGATCCTGACTGAACTCCTGGCGTAAGTTGGAGAAGCTTTATCGGATCTGTCTCACCTAAGAGAGAAGGTAACATTTTCATTTCTTTATTAGTCAGGGTAAATGATCCCATAAGCAATGACGAGACGTGATCTCTCAGCCTATCTGCTGATATTGTGACTTCATTTACAGAAACGGTTAATGGAGTAAGTGGCACCGACAATTCAATATTTTCATAAAGAAAAATTATCGTATCATTATGTTCAAACCCTGTGTATGAAAATACAATTTTATGCTCCCCCCGGGGAAGTGAGATTTTAAAATTTCCGGAATTATCTGTGGTAGTTCCTCTTAAGGTAGTTCTATCATAAATAGAAACAGCTGTTATAATCTGATGAGTAATTTTATTATAAACATTCCCTTTGATTACTAATTCCTGGGAATACAGTCTGGGCAAAAACAAAAAGAGTAATAGTATATATAGTTGCCCTTTGAGAACTTTTTTAAATAATTGATTATTGAAAAGATGTATGTATACAGTTACTCTCATAAGTTAATTTAAGGGTATTGGAGCTTTAAATATAAGAATATTTCGAGCTTAATAATGATTTATCCTTCATCGGCTCCTTGTAGTAACCAGCAAATACCAAAATTGAATTATGAATAATTATAATTGATTTATCGAAAAGAGGTTACCCTGCATGATTGTACCTGTTTTTGTATCTCAGGGTTTAACTCTCTTCCACAATATCGGATAAGATTTTTATTTCTTTTTCCTGGCAAGTCAAACAGGAATGAGTACTCAAATAAATAATATGTCGTCTCACCAGTTAAAACATTTGAATAAATAATGAAAATCTCTATCTTTCCAGCTATTACCCTAACTGGCAACATACCGTCTAAAATGATTTTACCAAATAAACGGATAATTATATTGTTGTTAATCTTATTTGCCTTTGACACTGCAATATTTTCTCAATCATATTCAAGCAGGAATAACTATACGGGAGCATGGGAAACACCTGCAAGCTGGACCCCGACCTGGACAACACCTCAAACCAATGTTTTATTACAAAATATAACCATTAACGGATATATTACTGCAAATGAGTCTCTGTCATTCTCGGTTCTAGGACAGTTGACAATCAATGATACACTCGTAATAAAAGGGGACCTGACCATAGACAATTCAAATAAATTAAGAATAGGAGATCAGGGAATTCTTATTGTCTGGGGAAACCTTACAATAATTGATAATGCCCAAATTGAAGAAAATGGTTATATTATTGTAACCGGAAACATTAATAAAACAGGAGCAACTAACTTAGGACAATTTAAAAGTAATGATAATCCGGTGAAGGTATTTATAGGAGGAACTATTCCATCTGAATTAACTAACGATAATTCAGACTATAGAGCACTCAATTGCGCAATTCCTAATACAATTCCATATCCTAATTCAGGTTGCAGCTATGGAAACCTGACAGATCTTATTAATGATCCTATCTATCCGTTTTTCCAGATCACATGCAGTCTTTCAACTCCCACGATCACGGCCGGAGGCCCGACATCTTTTTGTGCCGGAGGAAGCGTTACATTAACGTCGAGTGCAGGGTCAGCTTACCTTTGGTCGAATGGCGCAACTACCCAAAGTGTAAACATCACATCGTCAGGAAGTTATTCAGTAAGAGTAACCAGTGCAGGCGGATGTCAGAGTGCTGCCTCAGTAGCTACCGTAGTAACTGTAAACGAATTACCTTCTACTCCTGTTATTACCGCCGGTGGTCCCACTACCTTTTGCCAGGGAGGCAGCGTAAATTTGACTTCCACCGCAGGGAACTCATATTTATGGTCAACAGGAGCGACCACTTCAAATATAAACATCACTTCATCAGGAAGTTATACAGTAAGAATAACTAATTCAAACGGATGTCAGAGTGCAGTATCAGCAACCACATCAGTAACTGTAAATTCTTTACCTGCAACGCCAAATATTACAGCCTCCGGCCCGACAACATTCTGTTCGGGAGGGAGTTTAACATTAACTTCAAGCCCGGAAACAGCATATTTATGGTCTAATGGTGCAACCACTAATAGTATAAATGCAACTTCATCAGGAAATTATTCCGTAAGAGTAACCAATTCTAATGGATGCCAGAGTCCATCGTCGACAGCAACGACAGTAGTAGTGAATTCCTTACCGGTAACACCTGCTATTACGACCGGTGGTCCGACAACTTTTTGCGCCGGAGGAAGTGTGACATTAACATCTAGTGCAGGATCAGGATATTTATGGTCCACCGGAGCAACAACTCCATCAATAAATGTAACATCATCAGGAAATTATTCCGTTCAGATAACTGATGCACCCGGATGCCAGAGTGCTTCATCAGCAGCCACAAAAGTGACTGTAAATGCCATACCGGTAACGCCTGTTATTACAACTGACGGCCCAACAACATTCTGTGCTGGTGGAAAAGTAATACTGACTTCAAGTTCTGAAACAAGTTATTTATGGTCAAACGGGGCAACAACACATAGCATAAACGTCACAACTCCGGGAAATTATTCAGTTATAGGAACAAGTTCAGATGGGTGTCAGAGCGCATCATCTACGGCAGCGGTTGTAAGCATTAACCCTTTGCCTATAGTGAATGCCGGTTCTGACGTAACTATTCCAAATGGGACAGGTACAACAATAAACGCCACAGTTACGGGTGATGGTCCCTTTGCTTATAACTGGTCGCCTTCCATATTTCTGGTTAATCCTGATGTAGAAGATCCGACAACTGTCAATTTGCCTTCAACAACTGTCTTTACCCTTACTGCAACTTCGCTGACTACATCATGTTCTAATTCAGACAAAGTAACAATATCGGTAAGCGGGGGTCCCTTAGGTTCAACTCCTGAAGCTATTCCAGGTACAGTCTGTTCAGGTGAAGACGTACAATTATATGCAATTGCAAGCGGTGGTTCAGGTTCTTATACCTACACATGGTCATCAATACCGGCAGGATTTTCATCATCTGTTGCTAATCCCATTGTCAATCCAACTTTAAGTACTACATATAATGTTGCTGTTTTTGATGGGTTTAATACTGTAAACTCGCAGGTTGTGGTTACCGTCAATTCTCTACCTTCAACACCATCCATTACGCCGGATGGTCCTACAACCTTCTGCAACGGTAGTAATGTAACCTTAACTTCAGATGCAGGAACAACGTATCTTTGGTCAACCGGTGAATCAACACAAAGCATAAATGTCAGTACATCCGGAATATATTCTGTTCAGGTAACCAACTCAGGCGGATGTCTTAGTACACCTTCTGCATCCACTGTTGTAACAGTCAATTCTTTACCTGCTACTCCCTCTGTAACAGCAGATGGTCCTACCATTTTTTGTGAAGGAGGCAGCGTTACATTAACAGCAAGTGCAGGATCAGCTTACCTTTGGTCGAATGGCGCAACCTCGCAAAGCATAAACGTCAACTCATCAGGAAGTTATTCAGTAAGAGTGACCAGTGCAGAAGGATGTCAGAGTGCTGCGTCACCAGCTATTATAGTAACTGTAAATGCTTTACCGGCTACTCCGGCTATTACTGCCACGGGTCCTACAACTTTTTGTCAGGGTGGCAGCGTCAGTCTAACCTCCAGCACGGGTAACTCTTATTTTTGGTCAACAGGTGAAAACACAGCAAATATAGATATCATTTCATCCGGAAGTTATACTGTAAGAATAAGCGATGCAAACGGATGTCAGAGTTCAATATCAGCAGCCACAACTGTGACGGTAAATTCTTTACCGGCAACACCAAATATATCAGCCGATGGCCCGACAACATTCTGTTCAGGAGGGAGTGTTACATTAACTTCAAGTCCGGAAACAGGATACTTATGGTCGAATGGAGCAACAACAAATAACATAGAGGTTACATCATCAGGAAATTTTTCTGTAATAGTGACAGATGCAAACGGATGCAATAGTCTATCTTCAGCAGCAACCCCTGTATTAGTGAACGCTTCACCCGTAACGCCTGCAATAACAGCCGATGGTCCGACAACTTTTTGCGCCGGAGGAAACGTTACATTAACTTCAGGTACAGGATCAAATTATTTATGGTCCGATGGAGAAATCACTCAATCGATTGTTGTTACCTCATCCGGAAGTTATACCGTTCAGATTACAGATACAGAAGGATGCCCGAGTGAGTTATCTGTAGCAACAATAGTAACAGTAAATACCCTGCCGGCAACGGCTGTTATTACGGCTGACGGTCCGACAACATTCTGTTCAGGGGGAAGTGTAACCCTTACTACAGTTGGAGGAAGTAACTACTTATGGTCAACTGGTTCAATTGCACCAGATATAATCGTTTCGTCAACCGGAAATTATTCAGTTCAACTAACAGATGCAAACGGATGCTCCAGTGCATTATCAATAGCCACTGAAGTAACAGTAAATGCCTTACCGGTGGTGAATATAACCAGCAGCAATTCTTCACTATGTATTGGTGATCAGCGGATTTTAGCAGGTGATCCGGCAGGTGGGAACTTTTATGTATCAGACGGACCGGGTACGATAACCGGAAATGTTCTTTCGGCAACAGGTTCCGGTAATATAAATCTCGAATATATCTACTCGGATATCTGCACTAACAAAGCCACACAAACAATTGTAGCAGATGAAAAAGCGGCTGCATATGCAGGACCGGATCAGACCCTCTCATATGTGTTTGATACTCAAATGGAAGCTGAATTACCTCAATATGGTACAGGTGAATGGTCTTTGGTTACTGGTTCAGGCAATATTGAGGACAAGCAATCCCCGACAACAAGAATAACCGGTTTATCCATCGGCGAAAATAAATTTATCTGGAAAGTGCATAATGGCAGTTGTGAATCAACAGATGAAGTTGCAGTGACTGTTAACGACATTGTAACACCAACTGTAATTACACCTAATAACGACGGGCTGAATGATGAACTTATCTTTCCTGGTCTGATTGCATTCCCGGGGAGTACTATGATCATATACAACAGGTGGGGCAGTGAGGTTTACAGAAGTTCAGACTATAAGAATGACTGGAATGGAAAAGATACAAAACATCGGGATCTGCAGGCAGATACCTATTTCTATATTTTAAAGATTTCAAACGGCAGGATATTAAAAGGATTTATTGAAATAAGAAGGTAGAAAATGTTTAAAAAGATCGTACCTGCTATTTTCATGTTGGGAATTGGGAGTATTGCTTATCCCCAGTTACAGCCTTTACTTGATCAGTATCTGCTTAATGTACTGGCTATTAATCCGGCTTATGCAGGTAGTCAGGAAGCACTTAATGCAGGACTCTATGCGAGAACTCAGTGGGTCGGTTTCGAAGGAGCACCAAGGGACATTACTTTCTCTCTTCATACTCCATTGAGAGACAAGCATGTAAATTTGGGCATTCTGGTTATGAATGACAAAATCGGTGCGAGAACAGAAACAGGGTTTTTACTTAATTATGCCTACCGGATAGATATGGGTGCGGGAAAACTTTCTTTTGGATTGGCCGGGGGGCTTACAGATCTTTCAACTGATGTGAATATGTTGCGCTACACCGATCCGGGAGACGGATTAGTACTGAATCCAGGTGTCAGGGTATTATTACCTGAATTCAGTTTTGGATTATATTATTATTCCGACAGGTTCTTTGCAGGTCTTTCAACTCCACTGTTTTTGAAACACCCTTTTAATGAAGCCAGTGGTAAATATAAGATTAGTTTTGACCCATCGGAAATGAATTATATGTTAATGGGTGGATACATATTCAACCTTTCTGATAACTATAAATTGATTCCTTCAATGCTCCTGAAAACAAATCCGGCAAATAAAACCCAGCTCGATTTGAATTGCAATTTGATATTCAGAGAAAAAATATGGCTTGGAACGAGTCTGAGAACAAACCGGAACCTGATTTTCCTTCTACAGTATCAGGCAAACCAGCAAATTAAAATAGCCTATTCATATGGATATAATTTCTCAGAGTTAAGTACTTATCAAAAAGGGTCACATGAGGTTATGCTTTTATACAATTTCAGATATGTTATTGAAGCAAAAAGTCCAAGGTATTTTTAACAGAGAAAAGATGAAGATTTTCCTCTGCATACCGGTATTATACCTGCTTGCATATAATTCATTATGGGGACAAGAGCATTATACTGCAAACAGAGCTTATTTCAGCTCTGATAAATATGACGAGTCTTCACCGGTTATCTTAGGGAATAAAATAATTTTCTGTTCAGACCAGGATGAAGGACTTTTCTTAACATACACGAATAAAGAAAAAAAAGGCCTTTTCAAAATTTTTTCAGTTCAGATGGATGACTCTGTGCATCATTCAAGACCTGAAATTTTCAGCAAGAGTATATATTCTCCTTATAATGACGGCCCGATAACTTTCGATGCTTCAGGCAGGAAGGCTGTCTTTTCAAGGAATATTGATATTGAAACAAAAACAAAAGACCGGTTCGGGCATAATAATAACCTGGGGTTGTTCATCACCGAACTTGTAGAAGGGAAATGGACAAATATTGTGCCTTTTAAATATAATAATGCATCATATTCAAATACTACTCCTAATTTAAGTCCTGACGGGAAGTATCTTTATTTCGCCTCTGACAGACCAGGTGGTTTCGGAGGGTCTGACTTATATCGCTGTGAATTTATAGATAGTACATGGTCGGAACCAATAAATCTTGGGAACATTATTAATACGAGCGGGAATGAGGTATATCCTTTTATAAATTCTGCAGGCATGATGTTTTTTGCTTCCGATGGTCATAAAGGCCTTGGTAAAAAAGATATCTTTTTCAGCACAGAGTTATCTGACGGATGGATGGCTCCGGTCCATCTTGATCCTCCGATCAATTCACAGGGTGATGATTTTAGCCTGATCACCGACAGTGCCTTCACATCGGGATATTTCGCATCTGACAGAAACGGGTCAGATGATATATTCAGATTCGAAACAAGGATTCCTCAGCTTTATAACTGTGATACATTAAAAAAGAATCATTATTGTTTTCAATTCTGGGATGACAAATACCCTGCATGTGATTCACTATCTGTTGAATATGAATGGCAGTTCAGTGATGGAACCCTTCTCAAAGGACTATCTGTTGAACACTGTTTCAAGGGCGCCGGTAAATACCGGGCAGAGCTTAATATAGTCGATAATGCAACTCATAATACTTTTTCCACCCAGACCTCTATGGAATTTGAAATTAAGGATTTTGAACAACCCTATATCACATCTGCAGATACTGCGGGAATTGCAGAAGAAATTAGATTCAGCGCCCTGAAATCAAATTTACCCGGCTTTCATGTGGAACAATACTTCTGGGATTTTGGTGATGGAGAGCTGCTTACTGGTCCGGTAGTCTCCCATTCCTTTAAAAAAGAAGGCGTATATAATGTCAGATTAGGGCTTAGTGGAAAAATAGAGGAAAACAAAAACAAGATAACCTATTGTGTTTTCAAACCAGTAAGGATATTTTCTGATAATAAAGCACATTCATTGATTCAAGATAAATGAAACAACTCTATTGGATTAATGAAACCCGTTAAAGAGTAGCTGGTGATCGACTGAGACTCTATCCGGCGCTCAAAACCAGTTCTGAAAGAAAATCATATTGGGTAGAGTTATTGAAAAAGTATTCAGTTCAGATATATTAAAATCCCATATTCTGCTTAAATTGCAGCCGATTTTATTGAACTGATTAACAGAACTTTTTCAAAAAGTGTGTCGAAATGAAAAAGTGTAGTTTGCTTAAAATAATAATTCTGATTGTGGGTTGTTTTCTGGGTCTTAGAGTACAATCTCAGCCGGCTCCGGCAAGAGATGAGAATATTCCTTATCTCGTAACCTTTGGAGGAGATGCAGATAAATCGTGGGGAGATGATGATTTTTGTCAGATTTTCTTTGTCAGAATACCCTTAACCTATAAAGAACCTTTCTATATCAGGGTCTTTGATCCGGATACAGGTGGTGCTATTGATGAACAGAAAGGTGAATTCAATACTGTTGTTAAATTTTCAATTTATGGAGGTAACGGAGCCTGGAGTGAAATTGATGCTCAATCCCTTAGTTCAGTTGAAAAATTCGGGAGTGGTAATTTATTAGATTCCAAATCGTTCGGCAATGATGCTATATACGATCAGAAATGGTACACTTTTGGTCCTTTCAATCCAATGGAAGGTGAATTTACAGATAAACTAAACGGATACATTTTTAAAATTATAGCAAAAAGAATAAGTGGTGATGACGGAAATCTTTACAAATACTACCTGAGCACCGATAGTAAGGAAAATAAGCCAATAGAAGGGGGAAATCTTTTTACTTATAAGTATCATTTCAGGTTATCTGACAACCAAAATGATGTTTCCCAAATATATCCGTATATTGATGATAAGGTAACATCGGTGAAAATAATGAACTTCGATTGGGATGAAGATGGTTATATAAGGGTAGTTTCAATTTCAAAAAGAGGAGAGCTATGTACGATCTCAGGAGAAGGAGACTGGGCAACAACTGAATTGCCTATTGTTAAAGAAGAGAGAAATACCTCTCTGGAAATACAGTTTATAAAAAACAAATCTAAGCTGATAAAAAATAATAATGTTGTTATTATCGTTCAAAACCAATACGGTGCATCGCTCCCTTTTTATGTTATTCCAATTGGGGGCATACCTGTCTATAAGCCAGCATTAAAGATGAAAGCGGTAGAAAAAAAGTAATACTTTCAGGCATGAGGATTAAGCTATTTTTCGTTTTACTATTTGCACAGGTTTGTATACAACTTTCCGGACAAGACTATTTTTTCAGGCAATATGGTCCGAATGACGGATTGGAAAATTCATTCATTTATTCTTTGAATCAGGGGAAAGACGGCTACTTATGGATTGGTACTGCAGAAGGCTTATACAGGTATAATGGATTTGAATTTCAACACTTTACTGACAGGGATAGTCTGACAGAAAATTTTATAACCACGATGTATGAGGATTTTTCCGGAGGATTGTGGCTGGGACATATGAACGGTGGCCTTACTTATATTAAGAATAACCGTTTTAATAAATTTGTAAATGCTTCACTGATTAACTCTCCTATTACATCAATTACAGAAGCCGACACAGGGACAATCTGGTTTTCATCTCAAAACGGAGGACTTCTCGTTCTGAATAATATTAAGAAGCCAGTAAAGGTCTCGACTCCATTGAATAGTGAACTAATTTTCAATATCAGATATCTTTCCTCCAATTATTTCCTTATTGGAACTCAGGAAAACGTATACATTATGGAATATCAAAAAGATTCCAGCTCCCTGATAGTAAAGACAAAAATTAAAAACTATCCATTATCAAAGGTGGTTGATATTATTAAGTTAAAAGAAGGAGAATATCTTATTTTATCAAAGGACAAAGGCATTTACAAACTTTCAATTAACATGGCAACCCTGTCGTGCAACCTCACTGAAAGTATCTTAAATCAGAATGGTGATCTCGACAACGTTCAGGGAGGTCTGATTGTAAGGAGGAATGAACTTTGGGTAAATACAATGGGGAAAGGAATTATTAAATATCAAATCGATGATGAATCGGGCAAACTTGCACTTTTAGGATACATCAATAATGAAACCGGACTGAAATCAAATGAAGTAAAGTGCCTTTTTGAAGACAATCAGGGTAATTTCTGGCTGGGTTTATATGGTGGCGGCCTCCTTAGACTGGTTGATGATAACATTAAATTCCTATCATACTCTGAAAGAATCGGATCTAATCATATATATGCCCTGTCAAAAGACAGCAGTAGTATCTGGCTGGCAAGCGACAACCTTATTGCCAGGGTTTCTACTGAAAGAGGACAGATATTAAAATCTTATACTTTCCCTGCAGCTTTATTGGGAGCCCGCATTAATTCTATTTACTACTCACAGAAAGGCTTAATATACCTTGGTTTCGAAAAAGAAGGAATTTTTTCATTTAATCCTGTCAATGAAACATTCTCAAAAGTATATTTATCGAACGATGCACTTGAAAATTCAATAAATAATATAACCGGTAAGGGGAATACTTTATGGATCAGCACAAAAAAAGGAGCATGTAAGCTGAATACTATTACGGGTATCAGGAAATGGTTCAATAAAACTAATGGATTGCCAAACAATGATATACAGCAACTTTATATAGATTTAAGCGGGAGAGTATTAGTTGCAACAAGTTGCAATTCTATCTCATACATTGGTCCGGACGACAGTATAAACACTCTTAACATTACCGGAACTTTCGGGCTTAACTCAGTAACATCATTTGCAGAAGACAATTCAGGGTCACTCTGGGTTGCCACTTATGGAAACGGGGTATATAGATTTAAAACTGATAAAAACCTTAATTATACATCCTCCTCAGGATTAGTCTCCGATTACTGTTATAATATTATTTTTGATAAAAAACATAAGATTTTTGTTGGCCACAGAGGTGGTTTTTCACAGATCGATACTGAAACCGGTAAGATAAGAAATTACATCTATAACGAAGGTATCAAGAGTACATCAGATTTCTATCCCAATGCGGTATTGTCTGACAATCAGAACAACATCTGGTTTGGTACTTCTGAAGGTCTTATAAAACTGCTGCCTCAGGATTATTCTACCAGACAGATCCCACCAATTCCTCATATTGATGCAATTTACATCAATAAAGTCAAAATCAGGTACTCTGATAACATCACACTTAAACCTGGTAATTACGAGATTAAAATAGAATATACAGGTATTAATCTAAGCGATCCGGAAGTTGTTAATTATCAAACATTTCTGGAAGGATACAGTCAAAACTGGTCGGATATTTCATTTCGCAGAATGGTTGTATATGAAAAAGTAGGTTATGGACAATATGTTTTTAAGCTCAGGGCATTTAATGAGGATGATGTTACTCCAAAAGAACCACCATTAACGCTTAAAATAAGGATAAAGAAACCATTTTACCTTTCAGGATGGTTTTATTTAATAATGATCTCTTTAATAGGATTCTCCCTTTACAAGTATATCGGAATAAGAGAGAGAAACCTGAGGACTTACCAGGAAAGGCTATTAAAGAAGATTGATGAAAAGACTAAAGAGATAATTGTTAAAGAGGAAATCATCAAGGAGAGGAAAAAAATTGAAAAGGAACTTATTGCAGCAAAAGAAAAAGCAGAGTTATCGGACAAACTTAAAAGTTCATTTCTTACAAATATGTCACATGAAATCAGGACTCCAATGAATGCAATTGTTGGATTATCCGAACTGCTCAAAGACAAAGGCTACTCCGAGGAAGAAAAAACTGATTTTGTAAACCTGATAGTTTCAAACTCAAATAGCCTGCTTGGGCTTATTGACGATATCCTTGATATTTCAAAAATCGAATCTAATCAACTGAATATCAACCTGAAGAATTGTCAGGTTTATCCAGTTTTAAATGAACTTTTCCAAAGATTTACCAGGGAGATTAAGTGTGGAGAAAAATCTAATCTCGATTTTCATCTTTCGGTTGACGATAAAATTAAAGATCTGACTTTTGAAACTGATGTTTTCCGTCTCAAACAGGTTTTAAGCAAACTTCTTGATAATGCAATTAAATTCACCGATTCAGGACATATAACTCTGGGATGCGACCTTGGAAAAAACAAATTACTATTTTATGTTGAAGATACAGGCATTGGTTTATCAGACGACCGGAAGGAAATAATATTTGAATTGTTCAGAAAAGGGGACGGTAATAAATTACGACTCTACAGGGGCACCGGATTAGGACTATCTCTCTCTCAGAATCTTATCAAAATCTTAGGAGGGGAGATCAAAGTTGAATCAGAATTAAATAAGGGATCAAAATTTTATTTCACTCTTCCGCTTAAAAAAGCTTAGCTACAGATGTACTTCCCGCAATATGTAGAGACGCCCAAATTGGGCGTCTCTACTAGATGCCACTATCTTTGTGATCCCGGGGCGACTCGAACGCCCAACCAACAGAACCGGAATCTGTCATTCTATCCATTGAACTACGGGACCAATACTTCAAATCCGAACCTTCAATGGAATCTGTCATTCCCTGCCTACCGGCAGGCAGGTATCCATTGAACTACGGGACCAATACTTTAAACCCAAACCTTCAATGGAATCTGTCATTCCCTGCCTACCGGCAGGCAGGTATCCATTGAACTACGGGGACCGGATCAATACCGCAAAAGTATAACCAAAAGCCGGGTTTTACAACTTAATGATAAGAATAAAAATGAAATCCATTAACTACAAAGAGCACAAAGAATTCTCAAAGGTCACAAAGAAACTGAACTTTGAGTACTCTGCGGTTCCCTTTGTGTACTTTGTGGTTAAATGCTTTCATCCCCAATGATAATTGCCAAAGATTTTCTATTTTTGCCATCTTAAAATCCGGGTTATAACTTTTAAGCTAAGAGCAAGATGGACTACAATTTTCACGAGATCGAAAAAAAGTGGCAGAAATACTGGGAAGATAATAAGACATTTAAAACTCCGGAAGATTTAAGCAATCCAAAGAAGTGCTATATCCTCGATATGTTCCCCTATCCTTCGGGAGCAGGGCTTCATGTGGGTCATCCTGAAGGATACACTGCAACGGATATTTTCAGCAGATACAAGAGGATGAAAGGGTTCAATGTCCTGCACCCTATGGGTTGGGATGCATTTGGCCTTCCGGCAGAACAATACGCAATTCAAACTGGAACACATCCGTCAATTACTACAAAGAATAACTGTGATACCTTCAGAAGGCAGATTAAAGAACTTGGATTAAGTTATGACTGGGATAAAGAGATAAATACCACCGATCCAAAATATTTTAAATGGACACAGTGGATTTTCATCCGTCTCTATAATACCTGGTTTGATGAAACTTTGCAGAAAGGCAGACCAATATCCGAATTAATAATCCCATCAGAATTAATTGATAAAGAAAAAGTAAAATATATTAATTCAAAAAGATTAGCCTATTACGATAATGCCCAGGTATGGTGGTGTCCACATTGCTGCACAGTTTGTGCAAATGAAGAGGTTTTGAATGATGGTTCTCATGAGAAATGCGGTAACAGGGTTGAGAAGAGAAACCTTAAACAGTGGATGCTGCGCATACCTCAATATGCAGAAAGATTGCTGAAAGGCATAGATAAGCTTGACTGGCCTGAAGGAATTAAAGATATGCAACGTAACTGGATAGGTCGTTCAACCGGTGCTGAAGTTGATTTTAAAATTGAGGGACTGAATTCAGACCTGACCGTCTTCACCACAAGGCCCGACACCCTGTTTGGAGCAACCTATATGGTAATTGCACCTGAGCATCCTCTGACCGGTTCAATTACAACAGACGACTATAAGAATTCTGTTAAAGATTATATAAAGGCAACATCTCTTAAATCGGACCTTGACAGGACTGATCTTGCAAAAGAAAAAACCGGTGTTTTTACAGGGAGATATGCTATCAATCCTGTAAATAAAAAATTGATCCCTATCTGGGTAGCTGATTATGTATTAACAGGTTACGGGACAGGTGCGATTATGGCAGTACCGGCTCACGATACAAGAGACTTTGAATTTGCGTTGAAATTCAAGCTCCCGATAATTTGTATCCAGGATCCTGATGTTACTGATCCCGAACAAAAAAAGAAGATTATTGAAGGCCGTGAATGCTGGACTGAAGACGGTAAATATATTAACTCCTCCGATACTGCAACAGGTATTGACATAAACGGGCTTAATAAGGAAGCCGGGATCGCACGAATAACCAGCTGGCTTGAGTCAGAAAAGCTGGGTAAATCAAAGGTCAACTATAAGATCCGAGACTGGCTTTTCAGCAGGCAGAGGTACTGGGGAGAACCATTTCCTGTAATTCACTGGGAAGATGGTGAAGTTACTGTGATGACCGATGATGAGCTTCCTCTGGAACTCCCTATGCTTAAAAACTATCTTCCGTCAGAAACAGGAGAATCGCCTCTCTCCAACTCGGAGGAGTGGCTAAACGTCACAGATAAAAAAGGTCGGAAAGGAAGAAGGGAAACTAACACAATGCCTCAATGGGCAGGGTCGTGCTGGTATTATCTGCGCTTCATTGACCCAAAAAATAACAAGCAGATTTTTGATAAGGAAAAAGAAAATTACTGGATGCCGGTTGATCTGTATATCGGTGGCGCTGAACATGCTGTTCTTCACCTTTTATACAGTCGTTTCTGGCATAAGGTATTATTTGACCTCGGGATTGTCTCAACTGATGAACCATATCAGAGATTATTCAACCAGGGAATGATCCTTGCCTCTGCCTATGAATCAGAATCCGGTTCTAAAATATCAGGAGATCTGGTAGTGGAGCGTGATGGCAAATACTTTCATAAAGCCACAGGAGCCGAACTGAAGCAGATCGTCGCAAAAATGTCAAAATCACTGAAAAATGTGGTAAATCCCGACGATGTTACATCAAAATATGGTGCTGATTCCCTGAGACTCTATGAAATGTTCATGGGTCCTCTTGATGTCACAAAACCCTGGGATGAGAAAGGGGTAAAAGGCGTTTTTGGATTTCTTGGAAGAACTTTCAGGTTTATTTCCAATCCTGAAAATATTTTTAACGGACCGGAAGATCCGGAAATACTTAAAGGACTTCACCAGACTATCAAAAAGGTTGAGTGGGATATTGAGAACCTCCATTTTAATACGGCAATCTCTGCAATGATGATCTTTCTAAATCTTGCGACAAAGAAGGGCAAAATCTCATCAGATTCAGCCAGAATTTTTACTATGATTCTATCACCGTTTGCACCACATGTAGCCGAGGAACTGTGGCAATATCTTGGCAATGAAAAATCTCTTGCTTATGAACCCTGGCCACAGTTTAATGAAGAGTATCTGAAAGAAGATACTTTCAGTTATCCTGTCTCATTTAATGGAAAGATGAGGTTTAACATTGAACTGCCTGTAAGTATGACAAAAGAGGAGATCATAAATATTGTTATGGCTGATGAAAGGACAAAGAAATGGATAGGAACTGCCACTCCGTCGAACATAATAGTGGTTCTTAACCGCATTGTCAATATTGTCATAAAATGTTAATCATTGATCCGCAAATTACATAACAGACAATTTTTTAATTCCTTTGTGGACCTAAGTGTTGGTCATAATGCCCCCTTGTGGTAAAACAAGATAATACTTTACTACAAAGGATCTCAAAATAAGGCACAAAGTAACACAAAGGGTAAAAAAACATTTCATGCCTTTTACTGATTTCCGGCAGAAGATGGTAAACAACCAGTGAAACTAATGAATTTCATAAAAAGTCATCAACAAAGAAAAAATCGAATAAAATTATGTATATCAACTCGAGAACCTTAATATTTCTGCTATTCGTTTTTATTTTAATTTCTTGTCACAATTCAGTTAATGAAAAATCTGATTCCCTTCAGGTTGAGGCAGATACATTAGCAAGGCAACAGCCTGACAGTTCGGTTTTTATGTACGGTATTCCAATTGATTCCTTCGAACTTATATCAGGTAATATTAAAAGAAACGGATTCCTTTCAGAAATTCTCCTCAAACATGGTGTTTCCATGCAGGAGATCGACCAGGTCACACGAAACTCCAAATCAGTTTTTGATGTAAGAAAAATCAGGTCAGGAAACAATTATATCCTTTTTTGCGACAGAGACAGCGATGCCAGGGCAAGGTACCTTGTTTACGAGCATGATCCGACGACCTGTTACATATTCAGTTTTAATGATTCATTGAATATTACACCATTCCGGAAAAAAATTGTAAGTGAAATCAAATATTCATCTGGTACTATTGAAACCTCACTCTGGGATGCTATGGTCAACGGGGGACTACATAAAGAACTAGTCGGTGATATGTCAGAGATCTTCGCCTGGACAGTAGATTTTTTCGGATTGCAGAAAGGAGATAACTTCAAGGTTATTTATGAAGAGTTTTTCATTGACGGTAAATCATATGGCACCGGGAGGATCTATGGAGCTCAGTTTAACAGGACCGGATCCTCAATAACTGCGATCCCTTTCATTCAGGATGGCAAGGAATCATTTTTTGATGTCGACGGGAACAGCCTGAGGAAGGCATTTCTTAAAGCGCCATTGCAGTTTTCAAGAATAAGCTCTCATTTTTCCTCAGCCAGAATGCATCCTATTCTGAGGATCGTTCGTCCACATTATGGAGTTGATTATGCTGCTCCGGTTGGAACTCCTGTGCATTCAATTGGTGATGGAAGGATTATTTCAGCAACTAACGAAGGAGGTTCAGGTAGAATGGTCAAAATACAACACAATAGTGTTTATGCCACCGGATATATGCATTTGAGCAGATTTGGAGAAGGCGTTGCACCCGGTAAATTTGTTAAACAGGGTGATATCATAGGTTATGTTGGCAACAGCGGGCTGTCAACAGGACCACACCTCGATTTCAGGTTTTATAAGAACGGATCACCTGTCGATCCTCTGAAAGTTGATGCGCCACCGGTAGAACCGATTTCTGAGGAAAATAAGGAAAAATTTGAGAAAATAAAAACTGTTGTTTTAGACCTCCTCGGGACCTTTAATTAAAAAATCAGGCAACTTTTCCACAAGTCCTTCGATTACCTTCGGATAGTGCAAATATTCAAGAGCATGAATTTTTTCTGCAAGCGAAGCAGGTGAATCAGTAGGATCAACTTTGCAACGGGTCTGAAAAATTATGTCGCCCTTATCGTAAAATTTATTTACGTAATGTATTGTGATACCTGATTCATTATCGTGGCTTGCAATTACTGCCTTATGAACTGTTTCCCCATACATCCCCTTACCTCCGTAAGCAGGTAAAAGAGCAGGATGAATATTAATTATTCTGCCCTGATACTTATCTATGATATTTTCAGGTACAAGCCATAGGAATCCGGCCAGTACAATAAAGTCTATTTTATACAGTAAAAGGTATCGAAGCACTTTCCCTGTGACATAAAATTCTTTGTGTTCGAAAAAAACAGTACGGATATTATTTGCTTCAGCCCTTTTTAAAACCGGAGCCTGACGCTTATTTGACAAAACCAGACTTACTTTGGCTGTATTTTTGTTCGAAAAGTATTTAATTATGTTTTCAGCATTGGTTCCTGTACCGGAGGCCAAAATAGCTATGTTCCTCATATTTTGATAATTAGCATATTTGTCAACTATTTTTAATAATCCCTTAAAGTAAGATTATTTTTCTAATTATCAACACATTAAACTGTTTCATAAATAAAAAAACATCAAAACTCTTGAAAAATATGGTACAAATATATTTCTTTGCATG
>WSSedB1CaDRAFT_10000258_pt1 | contig 24180 bp, 17 predicted proteins | sample WetSurSB1Cattail_FD_9460 | JGI IMG/M metagenome (IMG submission 9460)
CCAGCCGGTAAACGAGTATCCCTTCCGTTCGTAGGTTACGGCAGCCAGCGGCTGCGTTGTGCCATATGTAAATTCCTGTGTATATTTCGCGCCGCTGCTCCCGTTAGGATGAAACGTCAGTGTATATTTATTTGCCGTCCATTTTGCATAAAGCGTTATACTCCCTGTCGACCCCTTTTCAATCTGCAGTATCCGTGAGCCGCTGAAATCCGGAGAATTATACCATCCGTCAAACACATACCCGTCCCTTACAGGATCAACAAGAATTATTGTTTCCGTTTCTACTGTATAGGTTGCAGGATTTCCCTCGCTTGTTCCCCCGTCGTCAAGATTATACTTAATCGAATATTTTTCAGAATCCCATATCGCTGTATATTCCGAATCCTCTGCCGGAAATGTTTCCGGTATAGGAGGATTCCAGTCCGAGAACACACTTCCTGCCTTTTCCGGCGGAACAATGGAAATCGTATCACCGTATCTGCCCGACAATACTCCGCCCGAAAAATCAGACGGGAATACTCCTCCGGCCGGATCAAAGATAAGAGTGACTATATTTCTTGTATAATATAAACGTACAATCGTACCGCCGCCCGCAGATACCCTGCCGGATGTCTGTGATATGCCGTTTATCGTAGTACGCAGAGAATCATACGTAAAGCCTGCATAACTTTTCGGTGTGTAAAGTACATCCGACGATTCCATTCCCTGTAAAGATTCCGATTCATCGGCAGCTTCGGGAAATCCGCCGGCCAGAGTTTCTTTATAATGTTCCACTGTATAGGTACAATTTTTTTTACCGGCTTCTTCTGCTGCGTTGCTGCAGGATAAAAAAAACGCCGATAATCCGGCCAAAAACAAGCCTGTTAAGAGCCTCTTCATATACTCATCCTCCTCTTGATGATTTTCTATCCTTAATAATCGTCCGGGGATGATAAAAAACGGAAGTCTTTAACGAGAAAAATATGTCTTAAAACTGATACCCTGAAAGGAGTTACTGAGATTGCAGGACAATTCTGTCCCCTGCTGCTATTTTTGAGACGGCAGCAGGCTCTGAAGGAATGAAATAACAAATACCGTCCTGCGCATGTATCATACCTGTCGTGACTTTCCGCGACTTTCCATGGTACACAACGACGGGAATATCTTTTCCATCAGAAAAAAGCCCGGATCGGACAGACTGAACAACAAACGCCTTCAGTGCGGAAGGTTCGGAAACATCAAGAATATATCCTGCCGATTTTTCTTCTGCTGCCATTTGTTCAAACCAGGTATTATACATCGAAATATTTCCGGATACGCCGCTGTACTCTCCTTGAAGCTTGTTGTATTCGGTCTGAAGTTCGTCCCTGCTTTGACTCAGAGAATCACGTTCCTTCTGTAGTCCGGCATTCTCTGTCTGCAGATTCTGTATAGTCGTATGCATATCAGTTATCTGCGAAGACAAAGCCCTGCCGAATTCCATTCCGATTTGATTCACCAGTCTGTTTTCAGCTGTTTTATACCCGGCAATCGAGTTCTTTTGTGGAATGCCTGCAACAAGGTTATGGATATACTGATAATCTGCGGACATCTTTTGGATGGAGTCCATACCCGTAATAAAATCCTTCGTCAATATATCCCGGGGAAAGGAATTAATATATGAAAAAACGTCATGAGGTTTCGATGACATATTGCCGGCCGACTGTACTATGCCTGCAGCCCGTTCATCATCCAATACAGGATCCAGGGCATCTACTTCCGAATGGTATTTATCTGCAAGTTCAGAGACAGCGGTTTTATTTGAAGCAGCCTCTGACCGCTGGTATGCCGTCATATTCTGTTGAAGTTCTCCGAGTGTTTTTATATATGTATCAACAAGCAAGGAGCGTTCATGCTGCTGAACCTGCTGGCTGAAATCGGCATTTCCCGGATTGCCGGTATCCATCGCATCCAGTTTCTCTTTATACCCGGAAGCTTCATCAGATGCGCTTTTTATTTTGTCATCGTATTCTCTATGAATCAAGGTAACCTGTTTCCTGTATTTTGCTTTGACATCCGCAATCCGGTTATCCTTGTTTTCCGCCCGGAGAGCTTCTATAAGACTCAGATTCGAATCACGGTCTATAACCGCCTGTTTCAATTCAAAATCGCGTTCCGCTTCCAGCTGCCGGCGCGTATTGTCAACTACCAGATAGTTCATTTCCGCATGAGACTGGGTATCAAGCATACTCCGCAAATCAAGATCATTGAATGCTTTTGAATCAACGGTAATTTTTTTATTCTGCTTCGACAAATACATGACAGTCAGGACAGTTACAGCAGCAACAACAGCAAAGCATACACCAAGAATACTCCAGATAAACACACTCTTGTTCTGTTTTGTTTTCGCATATTCAGTAACAAGATTGTAGGAGTTTACGTCTCTGCTTTTCTGTAACGGAATAAGTTCGTCGTTAAGAAATAAGCGGACTTCCGCCTTCCGGTTATCTCCGGATGCTGCCGCAAGGTTTATTTCGTTGCCATTACCCATATTCCACTCCACTCCTCAGGTGCCTGGCCGAGTCCTATCCGGTCAAGAAAAAGCTGCGCTACATCAAGCCCGCATTTTAAGAAATGCGTCCGTGCAGAACTCCAGTCACCTTTATAATATGCATTCAACCCGTTTTCAAATACCAGATACCGCTGTTCTTCGTCTTCATTAAAGCGCTGCGTATCAAACGGGAAATAAATATGTTTTCCTTCTGTCTTGCCTTTTACCTGTACAGTATCAATCTCATAAAAATGATATCTGTCGGTTTCGGCCTGTGTCTCGTCCCGGATATACGATGAAACGATCACTGGTAAATGATAGATGCGTGTCAGGCCTTCCAGCCGTGATGCAGAATTGACATTATCGCCGATAACAGTATTTGCCATATGTTCTTCGGAACCGATGTTCCCGTAAAAAACATTTCCCCCGTCAATACCGACTCCTACGTCAAGTAAAACTGCATTAAACACCCGCTCTTCCGCCTCTGTGAGTCTGCGGGATTTTTCTATTTCTGAACGTCTGCCGATCATTTTTTTCCGCAGTTCCGCGGTTACCGTTGTGATTTCCCACGCAGCCTCAACCGCATCCTTTGACTTAACGGTACCGGTTTTCTGAGTCCCGAATATGGCTAAGATTGCATCGCCGATAATAGAACCGATAACTCCGTTCTGCTCGTGGACACGATGTATTACTCTGTTATAGTGAACGTTCAGAACATCAATAATTTCATTTCCGAGTGTTTCTGTCCGGTAAGTGAATCCCTTAATATCTGAGAAAAGAATCGTCAGTTCCCGCTGATTTCCTTCCAGCGCGATGGTATGCTCTTCATATGCCTTTGCGACGACATCTTTTGAAACAAATTTCTGGAAAATTCCAAGCAGATTGTTGATTGTAGAGGACAATGCATTGAACGACGCAGCAAGATACGTAATATCATCATTCGGGGCCTTTGATATATCTATTAAAGAAAGCCGCGAAGATGCCTGCATCGCATACAAACTCTCATTGATTTTTTTTATGCTTTCAAACAGCCTGTTAAACATTACCACGCCGATACCCAGAAAGCCTGTCGTAAGCAGTATGATAACCAGCGATATAATGCCGAGAACACGATATGTATCACGCTGCGTGTCTTTCCTGAGTTCTGCACGAATCAGAAAACAATTCCAGTCTTTCTGGTATTTATAAACGCCGAAATATTCCCCGGAAGGAGAGGCAAACCTGAGGGAACCTTCCATAATATTATTGTTGTAATTGTCGTTCAGTTCAGTAAGCACTGCATCGTAATTCCAGTTCGGCCATGAAATATTCCGGTTGGCACAGGCACGGAACAATATTTTTCCGGACCGGTCAATTCCCACCGCGAGACTGTTCGGCAGTGTAAAATCTCTGGAAGCGGTCACTTCAAGGGCTTTGAATGCTGCATCTGTATCATGTGAAAAAGACGCAAGTTGATACTGACTCCCGGCATTTGTATACAATTCTTTAAGCCTGTCAACAAGAACCGTGTTGGTCAGATTAATAATCTGGCGTTGTGAAAGCTGAAGCGACATAAAATTTGTCATGAAATTCGACAGTAAGATAAGCGTGATAAAAATTGTAAGTATTTTTGCAGATATAGGAATTATCGGCGTCGAACCAGCATGCTGAAAAAAGGTATGTCTGGCGGACATAAGAACCTCCACATTATTCAATATATCCAAAATATACATTTTTTAGTAAATAGTTGCAACATAAGGTTTTAAGACTGAGTTCCGCGTTTGAAAATCCGCTTATGAAAAGGCAGGCTGTCTCTGGTATGACCGGCTGTTTCCGCTATTGATCCATCCCAAGACCGAACAAAGCAAAATCTCCGCGGGCAGGATCATCGGGCCAGACCTGCCTAAGTACATCGGTTAAGCGGCGCGCCGTTCCGGCTGTCCCTGTACTGCCTTCAGGAATAAGCCCGAGTTTTACCGATTCCTGAAGCACGTGAGTATCAAGCGGAATGAGTAAATCGGAAGGAGAAAACCAGGTCCAAAGTCCGAGGTCTACCGGAGAACCGGTACGTACCATCCAGCGCAAAAACATATGTATTCTTTTATTTGCCGACTGTTTTGTATGCGACACGGCGCGGCAGGTACCGAATGCAGATGAAATAAGCGGTGCGAGTTCCGGAGAGGAACCGCCGTTTCCGCAGGTGCCGCGGGCTTCATCATAGCGTTTCTTCATATAACTGCCGAATGTTTTTTCTTCATGCAGTATCTCCTGAAGTACGGCAAAGACCGCTCTTAAATCATCATAGGAATAAAAACGGTAAAATTTTCCGCTTCCTCCGGGAAAATCTTTTTTCCATTTTCCGCTTCGTATCCATTCGGAAGGGTGTGCACCCGAACAGGAAAAAATCATGTCAGCTTTCTTCATAAAAAGGTCACGCCGTCCAAAGGAAAGCACGGCCATAATAAACGCTGCCGTTTCGGCATCGGCCGCATCAGCATACCGGTGCAGTATACAGCTCGGATCACTGTCGCAGAAACAGCACGTCTCGTATTTGTCCGCCAGCCTGCAGAGAAGTTTTTTTGTTTTTACAGGAATCTTCTGTTCTATCATTCTCTGTAAATGTATGGAACCTGCCGGAGAGAGTCAATAATCACCTGTATTTATTTTTTTCCCCTTCTAAAAACCAGTATTTTGTATTATAGTATTGCGTGCTTCTTTTATTATCTGCTGAGAAAATGAAAAAAACTATCTCTGTAATTTTTATCATAGTTATATGTACCGTGCTTTTTTTCTTTTATTCGCTTCCGTTACGGGGACAGAAAGATGCCTCCGAAGAGGAGCAGCGTACGCTGCAGCATGTACCGTCGTTTTCCGTACAGGATTTTGCGTCCGGCACCTATCAGGATAAAGCCGAAAATGCAATCAGCGACCAGCTGCTGTTTTCCGCCGAAATCAAGTACGGTGTAAAACAGATGCAGAACGCATTGACAAATGCGACGGCCCGGCTTGTGCAGCAAATCAAACAGAAAAATCAGGCTGAAGAACAGAATGCGGAAAAACAGGAAACCGAAACAGTTGTACAGCCGCACTATACGTATACTGAAGTCGTAGCCGGCAAAGTATATAAGCTCGACGATTCAGGTTACCTTGTGCAGAAACCGCTGCCGCCTGATCAATTCGACTACACTATTTATGATGCTGAGATGCTGAAACGGGTGACTTTTCCCAAATACCTGTATTTCATAAACACAAGCGTCTCCGTCGATTTTAACGATATGCATAAATACGATCCGTTCGATTATGTAAAAAAACAATTTCCGTCGTTCACCGGTTATGCCGAATTAACATTCAATTCTTTTGAAGAATACAAAAGATACTTTTATCAGACTGACCATCACTGGAATTACAACGGCTCGTACCTCGGGTACACGCAGATCATGCGGATGATGGAAGGCAGTCAGGTCATCCTGCTTAAGCCGCTCAGCATATACATATACGATGTTATTTACAACGGCTCCCTTTCCCGCGACAATCTGCTTACAAACTCAAATGAGAAATTTACGGTGTTCACTTTTGCCGTACCCCGTTACGAAACATTTATTAACGACAAAAAAATGACATACGGTTCAAGGCAGAGATACGTATCTGCTGAAGAATGTCCGGATAAAACGTATTCAAATCATTACGGTTTATATTATGGAGACGACCGCGCAAAAATCGTGTATAAATTCAACAACCCTGATGCGGAAAGCATTCTGATTCTTGCGACATCTTTTTCAAATGCCATAAACGAACTGATTGCGAGCCACTACAACGAAACTCACGTCGTCGACTACAGATATTATCCGCGGCAGTACGGTGCTCAAATCGATGTTCAGACATATATGGAACAACACCACTTGTCAAAATTACTTATTATAGGAGATCTTCCTTCCCTGGGTTTTCAGAAGAAGAATTAATATGTTATTCAGCAGCATGATTTTTATTTTCGCCTTTCTCCCGATACTGTGCATCCTGTATTATCTGGTGCCGGACAGAGCGTACCGCAACGTACTGCTCTGCGCTGCGTCGCTTCTGTTCTATGCATGGGGCGAACCGCGGTATATATTTCTCATGATTGCGTCGATTACCGCAAATTATTTTTTCGGCCTGCTCATAGAAAGAAGCGGAGCCGTTAATAAAAGAAAACTGTTTCTCGCGCTTGCCGTAGTATGTAACATACTTGCGCTGGGATTCTTCAAATATTCCGGCTTTTTTATTAAAAATTTCAACATATTATTCCATACATCCTTTCACATGCAGAATCTTCCGCTGCCCATCGGAATCAGTTTTTACACATTCCAGGCGCTTTCGTACATTATCGATGTGTACAGGCAGAAAACTCAGGCGCAGAAGAATTTCTTAAATCTGATGCTCTACATATCGCTCTTTCCCCAGCTTATTGCAGGTCCTATCGTACGCTACACGGATATTGAAAATGAAATACGAGAACGCCGAGAATCTTTTGACAGCTTCATCAACGGACTTGAACAGTTTATTATCGGGCTTGCCGCAAAAGTTATTATTGCAAACAACATGGCTGTCATCGCCGATGCTGTGTTCGCGGACTATAAGAACGCGAACGCCGCGATACTGTGGATTGCAGCAGCCGCATATACATTTCAGATTTATTTTGATTTTGCAGGATACAGCCGCATGGCGATAGGACTCGGCCGAATGTTCGGCTTTCACTTTCCGCAGAACTTCAATTATCCCTATCTTGCAAATTCCATAACTGAATTCTGGCGCAGATGGCACATCACTTTGTCATCGTGGTTCAGGGATTATGTCTACATTCCGCTCGGAGGCAGCAGATGTTCCCGCATCAAACTCGTACGTAACATACTTATTACATGGATGCTTACAGGATTCTGGCACGGCGCCGAATGGAACTTTATTCTGTGGGGACTGTATTACGGACTTTTATTATTAATTGAAAAACTATATACCGGCAGGCTCATGGCAAAACTGCCGGCAGCAATTTCGACTGCATTAACATTATTTTTCGTCATAATGGGCTGGGTATTATTCAGGACAACGAACAGCAGCGACCTTTTCTCCATATTTACCCGCCTGTTTACACCGGCAGCAGTATCCACAGGGCAGTACATCGCCGAACATGCAGACACGATGAGCAAACTTTTTTTCTTTATTCCTGCCGTCGGCGCCTCGCTTCCCCAGCTCAGAACGCTGTACCGGAAACTTCATTCCAGTACGGGAGGTTTCGCGGTTGAACTTTTCTGTATGATATGTCTCTTTGTCCTTTCAGTGTGCCTGCTCATTGCTTCAACATATAATCCGTTTATTTATTTCAGATTCTAAAGGAAACCTCTAAAGGCATGAACCATGTCCGGTTTTTATGAGCTTCACACCGGCTGCTGCCCGAGTTTTTCCGGATTCTGCGGCAGCGCGCGGCGCGGTGTAACTGGCAGCAACAGGCCTGCGAGAAGCGCGGTAAACGGTGCCGTTGTCGCAAGGCCAAAGCTTCCGACTATCGTATCGATAATTTCGGCCGTAACGCGGTTGTAATTCAGTATGTTGTACACAGGTGTGCCCTGTGCCATAAACGTCATGAGAAGCGCAATGCTGCTGCCCGAATATGCAAGCAGCAGCGTAGTCGTCATAGTTCCCATTGCGGCACGGGCGACTGACATACCTGATTTTATTGCATCCCGCCGCGTAATTTCAGGCCTGTTCCGCACAACTTCATGCACAGCGGAAGTGATGTCGACGGACAGATCCATAACCGCACCGCTTGCTCCGATGCAGATGCCGCTCATAAAGATACGCGTGAGGTTAAGCGACTCGAATCCTGAATAAAGAAGCGATTCCGAATACGACATGATTGCGCCGTGAATCTTAAATCCTTTTGTACAGATAATCGAAAGAACGGCTGTAAGACAGATACCGAGCATAGCTCCTGAAAAGGACGACAACAGGCGTTTGTCGAATCCGTAAACGAGAGCAAGAATCGAAAGTGTGAGAAAGGCCGTAACGGCAAGTCCGACAAGAACAGGATCCGTCCCCTTTAAGTACAGCGGCACAAGCAGTTTCCAGATAACAAGTACGGTAAGTATGAAAGAAACAGCCGCCCTTGCGCCGACTCCTCCAGCAAAAATAATAAGGAACAACGCGAACGCGAGAGCAAGAACAAGTTCTCCGGAAAGGCGGTAATGATCTATCAGGTTTACGGAAATAATTTCGTTTCCGTCATGGTGGACGACAGCTTGAGCCTTGTCTCCGGCTGCAAACAGTTTATCCTCAGAAAGAGAACCGTTAAGCATATTCCAGCCTTCCGCCGTCTGTCCTTTGAATCTGCCGTTAATAAATTTTATTGTACATATCTGCTGCCCGTAACGGATAAGCCCCGTATCCCTGATGCGGCTGTTATCGACTGATATAACCTGAACTTTACATTTCACCGCATCGCGGAACTGAAGCGCGCCTTCAAAACCTGTAGGCAGCAGAAAAAGTATGACGATGCATATAAGCGATGCAATTACTGCCGCCCTGCTTGTATCCTTGTGAATCATTACATCGTTCCGTAACAGCTCAGGCTGTTGTAATACAGCATCGGATCTATATTCAGCGGATGATGCAAAAAATCAGGAACAGAAAGACCGATGCCGTGCATAAAACCCGTGTACAGAACATCATGCAGCCGAATCATACGAACAATACAGCCGCGGACAAAATCGGTTACGTTCAGCCGCAGCAGTTCCAATTGATAACGTATTTCAAACTTCATTGTATCTTTCATATCCTGCTCCTAAATTAATTTTTCCTTTTACAAAACTCCGGCAGTACGCAAGGAGGAGAAATCACACTGCCGGAAAACTTTATTAATTTATTACAAGTCCTGCTTCACGCTGGTAAGTGATGCAAGTTTCTTATAAATATCCGTGTTATCATAATAGCCTTTGAAATCATCCTGACCGCACCCTGCTGCAAACACAGGAACGGGAAGTCCTGTATGAGAATACGATGTAAAACCTATGCCGCTTTTATTGTTAATAATGTGAGTAATCGTAACGGTAAGCGGTTCATAATTTCCGTACAGCTCATATTCCTGCTGGGTACGGCTTTTATCACCGTTCATAGTTTTGTCATACGCAGCTTTTATTCTGCCGTACTCATAGTCGGTAAGATACAGCCCGCCGTTTTTATCATTTCCGGCTGTATGAGCCGAAGCATCAGGAGCTTTCAGTCCGAAGAGCGTCGTAACATCCTTCATAACATCGTCAAAGGATGTTTTGTTCGCCTTGTAGTTTGCAACGTAGTCGCTGTCGAATTTCGCATAGGAAATTTTCTGATTCTTGAGAGTGTTGAAGAACAGATTGTAATCTGTCCCTGCAAATCCGATTGTAAGGCCGCCTGTTTCATGATCCGCCGTTACAAGAATCAAAGTCTCTTTCGGATGTTTATTGTAAAAAGCGACCGCTTCTTTTACCGCATCGGCAAGCGCAAGTGTATCAGCAATCGAAGAACGCGCATCGTTGGCATGGCATGCCCAGTCTATTTTTCCGCCTTCAACCATCATGAAGAAACCCGTTTTATTATCGAGCACATCGATTCCTTTTTTGACGTAATCGCGGAGCGCCCACTCTCCGTTGCTGCGGTCTTCGTCGTAGTTCATTGCGTTCTCATCCGCAAGTGTTTCTGCAACGACAATCGCCTTGTCGCCGTTTTTGAGAGCCGCTGCGTCTTTCTGTGAAAATGCAACCTTATAGCCTGCCTGTTTTGCCAGATCATAGATGCTTGCCTTGTCGTTGTTTTTATCCTGCGGTTCCATGAGTGCACCACCGGCAAAATAATCGAAATTGCTTGCCACAAGCTCAAGTCCTATCGGATAGTTGCTCTTGCGGCTTGCCTGATGAGCGTACATGGCCGCAGGAGTCGCGTGGTTCAGATTGACTGTGCTCAGAACGCCGATTTTCCATCCCTTCTGTTTTTTGAGCTGTTCCGCAATCGTGCTGTATTTTATTTTTTTTGTGATGTCGACATTGATTGAACTTGAATGTGTCTTTTTTCCGGTCAGTATCGATGTGGCGGTAGATGCGGAATCAGGCGCGAATGAAGTTGCATCGTATGTCTGTGCACTTCCTGCTACCGGAAATTCCATAAAACTCAGAACACCGCCGACAGGGGAATCGGCCGGGTTTGTAGAATTTTTCACCGTATCAACAATACCGGCTGCATCTTTTCCCGAGTAATAAGCTGCAGACTGAACCTGCGGATAACTCATTCCGTCTCCAATAAACAGGAATACATACTTCGGCGTCCCTTTTCCGTCAGGGAGTCTTGCAAATTCCTGGGCATGAACGGGAGCCGCAGTAAAAAATAATATAGCCAGTATAAAAGCTGCCGCTAATTTGAAACAGTTTCGTATTGTTTCAGTTTCATTTCGTGTAGAATCATCTTTTTCTGTAGTCATTCTAACCTCCAATTGTGCGCAGTATAGACGGCATATGTTAGCACTGCGTCAGACAATTATGAAAAATATGTTTATTTGGAGAGAGAGACCCCCTCTACTTTCAAAGCGGTGTTTCTCTCTCTCCAAACCTCTTACTTTTCCCAGCATGACCAGGGGAACACCCCCTGGACCCCGTTTTTCTGTTCTCATAAACGTCGTTTATTATTTCATGCTTGTCAGGTAGTGCAGAAAGGTACCGATTGGCAGCAGCGTATACCGAAAAACAGTCCGCGGAACCTGAAATAATTACGCGTGCGACTCTCGCCTATTCTGGCGAGCCGGAGCACAGCGGAATTATTTCAGGTGGGAGCAGACTGTTTTTCGGTATAAAGGCAATATAATCAGTTTTTTTGCGAATCTATAACGTACGTATAATAAACGTATGTTTTTCCTATATTGAGCACAACTATAAATCGCGGTACAATTCCAAAAATACAGAAGACACAGTATGAATTTTAAAATAAGCAGTAATCGTATACGGCGCGTATGCAGCGCAATGGCAGAAACGAATCTGGACGGACTCATCATCAGCGATCCCCAAAGCATCTGGTACCTGTCAGGTATCTGGAACGAGCCATATGAACGAATGTATGTACTGTATTTGGAACGAAACGGAACAGGTAAACTTTTTGTCAACAAACTATTTAACGTACCCGCATCGGATTTTAAGGAATTCTGGATATCAGACAGCGACAATGCCGTACAAATACTTGCTGGGAACATAACAAAAACCGGTACAGTGGGAATAGACAAAAACTGGCCTGCACGTTTTCTTGTTCCTCTCATGCAGTACAATCCCGGCGTCCGATACATTCTCGGGTCGGACTGCATAGATGACGTGCGTGCGTGCAAAGACAGTAAAGAACAGATTCTTATGAAAGAAGCCTCCCGCATAAACGACATATGCATAGAAAAAAGTTTCTCATTCATCAAACAGGGAATCACTGAAAAAGAAACTGCACAATATATAGAAGCCCTGTTCAGGGCAGAGGGAGCTGAATCTCCCTCTTTTGAAACAATCGTATCGTTTGGTGCAAACGCCGCAGACCCGCATCATTCGCCGGACTCTACAGTCATACATGACGGAGACTGTGTATTAATCGATATGGGCTGCAGGAAAAATCACTATTGTTCCGATATGACGCGGACAAACTTTTTCAGATACGCACCTGAAAAATACGCAGAAATACACGATATAGTCCGCTGCGCAAATGAAAAAGCAGAAAGCATCATCCGTCCGGGTATACCGCTCTGTGATATTGACGCCGCAGCCCGAGGTATTATTTCAGCCGCAGGATACGGAGATTATTTTACACACCGGCTGGGGCATTTTATCGGGCAGTCCGACCACGAGCAGGGAGATGTCAGTTCATCAAATGTTTCTCCTGCAAAAGAAGGTATGATATTTTCGATTGAACCGGGCATTTATCTGCCAGGAAAATTCGGCGTACGCGTGGAAGATCTTGCACTTGTAACAAAAAACGGATGTGAAATACTCAATACTGTTGATAAACACTGGAATATCATCGGACAATAAAATTCCCCGGAAATCTGACTCCGGCTGGATGGAATGGGTTTGTATATATCCGTTCCTTCTCAAAATAGAACTGCTATATTCTGATACTATCGATAACTGTTAAAATCGCATTAACAGTTTGCGGCGGCATATGTTCAAGCTTTTCAATCAATGATAAGTACCGGGACAGAAGTTTCTGCTTCTGGTGAATATCGGAAATATCCTGTTTGGAAACAGCCGAATTGTCACTTTCAAGGAGATTTTCGAGAGGCACTTCAAGCACCTTTGAAATGCGCAAAGCCAGATCAGCCGCAGGCATTCCATTCCTTTTCAGCCCCGTAGAGATTGTATTGACAGAAAAATGAGCCGCTACAGCCAGTTCTTTCCTGCTAATACCTTTGTATTTACATTCCTGTTCAACCTTTTGCCAAAAGCTCATAAGATATCAATATCACAACTGCGATATTAATGTCTTTGTTATGTGCTTATTGCGTTTTTATTTTATTGTAGTATACTGTAAATATCACAGTTGCAATATAAAAAGCAGACAAAAACAAACAGTTGTGAAAAATATGCTGCCTGTTTCACTACACTCTAATATTGCGCATAAATAAATTTTCATTTTACTAAAGGTAAATGTAATGATTAAAAACAAGCCTTCCCGTTCCGGAAATTCAAAGCAAAGTCGTCTTGTCCGTTTTTTTGTCCTCACTCTTGGTCTTGTCATCAGCGGGCTCAATGTCATGCAGGTTCTTATTGTTTCGCAGAAAACAAAAAACTCTGTTGAGCAAAGCTATATAGAAGACTGTGAACAAATTACAGCTGCATATTCGCTTGCACTTACAAACAGGATGGGTGAATATATGAACGAGCTTGACAGATATGTTACTGCAAGCGTCGTAGAAACGAAGGATGAAACACAGATTGTACAGTGGATCAGAACCCATACAAATATCCGCGGCAAGGACTTTGATTACATATTCTTCTGCGGGACAGACGGGATTGCATATACCGATACAGGCACAACGGAAGAAATCTCGGAAAAGACATATTTCAAAGCAATCATGGAGGAAGGAAAAGACGAATACATCGACAATCCTGCCACATCAAAGACAACAGGAATGCCTATTATTCATATTGCGCATGCTGTAATAGTCGGAGGCCAGAGAATCGGCTTTTTCGCCGGAGTCGTACCGCTGACAACCATACAGGAAACGATACGCAATATAAAACTCGGAGACACAGGATATGCGTGGCTGCTTGCAGGTGACGGAACCGTTATTGCACATCAGGATGCCTCTCTTTCCATGAAAAAAAATTTTCTCACAGATCTTGGCGAAGAACATGCAGATTTGACGGAACTCGCAAAGCACATGACGGCAGGCAAAACCGATACAGCATGGGTAAACGATTTGAACGGCAGCAAAGTCTGCGTTGTATACATTCCGGTAGTGAATACTCCCTGGAGTTTTGCATTCGCCGTTTCGCAGGATCAGGTACATAGAACTGCAAATGAACTAAGCCGGACAATGATTATAACAGCAACCTTAATTCTCTTTATCCTGCTCCTTATAAGCGGAATAATCATATACCGCGCACTAAAGCCCCTTGAAATTGTCAAGAATACAGTAATGGATATTGCATCGGGTAATGCCGATTTGACCAGACGTATAGAAGTTAAATCAAATAACGAAATAGGTGCCGTTGTACAGGGATTTAACAAATTCTCTGAAAAAATGCAGACTATTATTACAGAACTCAAGAACTCAAAAGATCAGCTTGCAACAATAGGCGAAGATCTTCATGCCGATACGCAGGAAACTGCTACGGCAATTACGCAGATACTGTCGGATATCGAGACTGTAAGCGGACATATCACGAATCAGTCTTCAGGAGTTGAAGAAACAGCTGGTGCCGTAAATGAAATTGCATCGAATATTGCTTCGCTCGAACGGATGATAGAATCGCAGGCTTCTGGAGTAACAGAAGCATCTGCAGCCGTTGAAGAAATGATAGGCAATATCAATGCCGTCAATACAACTGTGGAAAAAATGGCAGGTTCCTTTGCGGTGCTGGAACAAAATGCGATGGACGGAGCAAAAAAACAGATAGACGTAAACGAACGCATCGAACAGATAGAAAAAGAATCGGAAATGCTGCAGGAAGCGAATACCGCAATAGCCGACATAGCAACGCAGACGAATCTTCTTGCGATGAATGCCGCCATAGAAGCAGCACATGCAGGCGAAGCAGGGAAAGGATTCAGCGTTGTCTCGGATGAAATCCGCAAGTTGTCGGAAACATCTTCCGTACAGTCAAAAACAATAGGAACGCAGCTTAACAAAATAAAAGAATCCATCAACAGCGTTGTTCAGGCATCAGAGGAATCAAGCAAGGCATTCAATGCCCTTACTCAGGGAATAAGGAGTACGGATGAACTTGTGCGGCAGATAAAAAATGCAATGGAAGAACAGAAAGAAGGATCAAAACAGATTACGGAGACACTCCATTCGATGAACGACAGCACAACAGAAGTACGTACAGCATCATCGGAAATGTCAGAGGGAAACAAAGCGATACTTGAGGAAGTAAAGAGCCTCCAGGAAGCAACGACAGGCATGAAAGACAGCATGACAGAAATGAGCCTCGGTGCAAAAAAAATTAACGAAACGGGAAAAGCCCTTATGGATGTTGCAAGCAGAGTTAAAACCTCTATAGAAAACATCGGAGAACAAGTTGATCAGTTTAAAGTCTAGAAACTGAAAAAAACGGAGAACAGTATGTTTGACAACAATGATTACTACACGTTCCTCGAATCAGTTTCAAGTGCGGTTGTCGTATTAGAACCTGTCTGTAATGACGACGGAGTTATTTCCGATCTCCGTATAGACTACATGAATCGTTCATACAGAGATTTGTTCCGCGGAATAGTAAAAAAGGGACAGACTATCAGCGAACTTTCCCATTTAGCTGTCTCGGATATAAACTGGTTAACAGTCGGTACCGGCACGATTATAAACGACAAGGTTTTTACTGCATCTTATTATTCGCCGATTGCACAAACATATTTCTACATGACAGCCCGCGGCGCAGCTCCCGCCGGCGGGCAAAGATTCTGTATACTCACGCTGACAGATCTTGCTGCGATTAAACCTGACTGCACAAAGCCTGAATGCCGCGGACTTCATGAGCAGCTGCTTCATAAAACGGTACTCAGAAAGCGGTTGCAGCAGGCGACGGGAGCACTGAATTTTGAACTGCATTTCCAGCCCCAGTTCACAATAAAAGAAAACAAATTACGCGGATTTGAAGCACTGCTGCGCTGGTCAGACGATCAGCTCGGGCAGGTTCCACCGAAAGAATTTATTCCGGCAGCAGAAGAAAGTCATGCGATTATAGACCTCGGATACTGGGTGCTGGAAACCGCAGTGCGGACACTAAAACAGTGGCAGGAATATTATTCCTTCGACGGTATTATGTCGGTGAACGTGTCACCGGTACAGCTGACAGAAAGTGGTTTTTCAGAGAAGCTGTTCAGCCTTTTGCAGTCGTATGATATCAGACCTGCCAGCCTTGAACTCGAAGTAACCGAGAGTATACTCATAAATAATATGGAAGAAATCGTACAGCTGCTGAATAAGATACGGCAAAAAGGTATACTCATTTCCCTCGACGATTTCGGAACAGGATACTCATCGTTTCTGTATCTGCAGCGGTTGCCTGTTACGACTATCAAAATAGACAAATCGTTTATTTCAAACCTCGTATCGGAAAACAGTAAAGATGCAGTTATCGCTGATTCAATCATCTCGCTTGCGTCTAAGCTTGGGCTTGAAACTATTGCGGAAGGGGTGGAAGACGAATCTCAGCTTGCAATACTCAAAGATATGAACTGCACGACAGTTCAGGGATTTCTGTACGGAAAACCGATGGCTGACAAAGAATGTGCAGTGCTGCTTAATGCATATAAAAATTAAAATGTCAAGTAGTTTTCGATAAAATGAAGTATTTCTCCCGTCATAAAAAATCTGTGTTATTGCCCCTTATGATATTTATTTTTTTATAAAAATTAGTTACAGTCATCTGATATATATGAAGTAAAAAATATTCCCGCATATCAGGGAATACAGGCTGATATGTTGTCAGGAGACCCGCTTATGGTTTTTATGAAAAATGCGAAAATCCGCACGAAATTGTTAATGCTTTTTTTATTGTTTTTTACCGGCATGATCCTCTATGCATTCTTTTCTTTTAAAACTATCAACGCCGTAAAAATTACAGGTACTACTTACAATGACATCATCAGAAACAAAGATCTCGTCGCGGACATTCTTCCTCCTCCGTCCTATATAATAGAATCGTACCTGACTGTGTATCAACTTTCAGAGGAAAGAAACGTCAACAAACAGAACGAACTGGAAAACTATCTTCAGAGTCTTGAAAAAGATTATATGACCCGCCACGCATTCTGGGAAAAAGAACTGCCGGAAGGAGATATGCGGACAGATATGCTCTCGGGGGCGTATGATCCTGCTGTAGAATTTTACCGTATCGCCGACACGGAATTTATTCCGGCGGTGAAGAATGGCGATTATGAAAAAGCTTCCGGGCTGCTCCGCGGACCGCTTGAAGAAGCATACAGGACACACCGGCTGTATATAAACAGAATCGTATCGCAGGCAAATACCCAAAGCACAATCATCGAACACCAGACAGAAAGCATTCTGAAACAGGCAAGTATTCAGATGCTCGGATTGTTTATTATTATTATTATAATCTCTTCGCTGTTTATATTCATGATTAATATGTCGATCTCCGGAACAGCCGAAAAAATGCTTGTCCGCTTTCAGGATATTGCAGAAGGTGAAGGAGATTTAACTAAGCGGATCGATGTCACCGGAAAAGATGAAATCGGGCGGATGGGTTTATATCTGAATAAAACAATGGAAAAGATAGCTTCACTGATCAGGTCCGTAAAAAGCGAGACAAAAGCGCTCAGCGACATAGGACAAAAACTCTCCGCAAACACGACAGAAACAGCGGGTTCACTCAATCAGATAACAGCGACAATAACAAACATAAACTATCAGAACAGCACCCATACGGCCCGTATTCAGGAAATGCAGAAGACTCTTTCCGGTATGACAAGCCAGATTGCAAATTTAAACACATACATTGAAACGCAGTCCGCTGATGTAACGGAATCATCTGCTTCAATAGAGGAGATGGTCGGAAATATAAAATCGGTCTCCGATATTGTGCAGAAAAACACAACTTCCATGAAGGAACTTATAGAAGCATCGGAAACGGGAAAAAGTGAAATCGATCAAATCATTCCGTTAATTCAGTCGATGGTTACAAATTCAGAAAATCTGATAGAAGCAGGAAACGTCATTCAGAATATTGCAGACCAGACAAATCTGCTTGCAATGAACGCAGCCATTGAAGCAGCCCACGCAGGAGAAGCGGGCAGAGGATTCGCTGTTGTAGCTGATGAAATCCGCAAACTTTCGGAAGACTCCGGCACGCAGGGAAAACATATCTCGGAGGCACTCCTGGAACTGAAGGATATCACCGATTCTATTTCAAAATCTTCTGCAGCTGTCTTTTCCCAGTTTGACACAGTGTTCAATAAGACGCAGGTTGTAAAAGATCAGAATACGGTCATCAGAGATGCAATGCTTGAACAGACGGAAGGCGGCACGACGCTGCTGTCCGCAATAAAGGAAATAAACGAAATCACATACGAAGTAAAAAACAGTTCATCCCAGCTTCTTGCAGGTACTGAAAAAACGCTGTCGGCAATACAGGAACTGGCCGACACAGGTACAAACATCATGACAAGCATGTCAGAAATGTCTTCAGGCGTGGGCGAAGTCAACAGGGCCGTCAGGGAAATATCGGATATGAGCATGCAGAACAGCGACAGCATTACGTCCCTGTCGGCAGAAATGGAAAAATTTAAAATCTGAAAAGAGCATCTACTTGAGACACACATCAACCTCAAACGGGCCGAACTGCGTCACAAACGGGATTGCTACCACAGGATAGCTCTGAGGCCACGAAATGATATGATCCATTCCCGTTATAACGACAGGAGGAGTAATATCAATATTCTTATGGGTAATAGCCGACGCTGCATTTCCTCCAATAATATTCGTAAACTCACTGACAAGATGATGCGACATTTCGTCTTTTTCTTCAGGGGTATTTACCTGTACACCTGAAATTTCAAGCATTTTACCTGCAAGGACTGTATGAAGCCGGAAAGCTATTATTCCGCTGTAATCACCGGTCAGCCCGAGGATTCCTGAAATCTCCCAGTGGCGGTTTGCCAGTACGTCAAGGAGATATGGTGCTTTGTGTTCCGGAGTCAGATTAAACATACTTTTAAATGCATTTTCACACGCTGTAAGAAACGGATTGACTACTGTTACATCCATGAAGGCCCCCTTCTCCTCTTAAGTATAGACAAGAATGCCGGCTTATGCAAATACAGAATCATCAGTCCTGGCAGCATGGCTTATGTCCATTTTCCGGTAGAAATCAGGAGTTACGCCGAATTCTTTCCGGAAACAGGAAATATAATGGGACTGGGAAGAAAACGAAAGCGTGTTGCTGATTTCCGTACTGTCCAGGCCCTGCAAAAGCATATCTTTCGACGCTTTCAGTTTTTCCCTGAGAATAAACGAATGAATACTCCATCCCGTCTCTTTTTTAAACAGTATAGAAAGATATTCGGGCGACACCTGAGCAGACCGGGCAATATCCGCAAGCATCAGTTTTTCATGCAGATGAACATGAATGTAATGAAGACTTGTCCTTACATAAGTTGAACAGGCATTTTTTTGTTTAGCGTCATGAACTGCCTGCGTCAGTTCAACAGCCTTTTCTTTCAGATATTCGACGCATTCATCAGCACTTCCGGTCCTGTCCACGTGCCTGATATATTTGTCGCTTACATTATATGCATCGGTCTCGTCCATTCCGCCTAATATTGCATAATGGATTGCTATGGAAATACACGCAACTGCCCAGTATCTGAACTGGCGGACTTCGTTTGGAGAAAGATGACCGACGACTAAGCCGCTGCGTATATAGTTATCGATGTCGGGAATAATCTGATCAACATTGCCGTCGCGGATTGCCTGATACAGCACATACTCGTACCGGAAAGACGTATGTGTTTTTCCCGTTTCGCGTTCTTCATAAATTGAATTGTCCGATGCAGGTAATATTTCCATATGATTGTTCCGGTATACATAAGTATAACACATTTTTGATATCTGCATTAATTTTTTGATATTCACCGTACTTTTTCTGTGTTAGCCTTATACCATGGAACTTTCACCGGATGATAAAATACTCCTGTTAACAGGAAAAGGACTCTGGCATACAAACGACTGCGGTAAAAAACTTCCGTCTATGCTTCTCTCTGACGGGCCGCACGGACTCCGCAGGCAGGAAGAAAATGAACTGGAGAATAATGCCAGTTATCCCGCCACCTGCTTTCCGCCGGCATGTACTGTTGCGTCAAGCTGGGACACTGACGCGGCAGCAGAGCTTGCATCAGCACTTGCAGACGAAGCGCTGGCTGAGCACGTTTCCGTCGTTCTGGGGCCGGGTGTGAATATAAAACGCTCTCCGTTGTGCGGGCGGAATTTCGAATACTTTTCGGAAGATCCTTTTCTGAGTGGAAAACTTGCCGCTTCTTATATCAGGGCACTGCAGAAAAAAGGTGTTGCCGCCTCACTCAAACATTTTGCGGGAAATAATCAGGAAACACGCCGGCAGACGTCAAACAGCCAGATAGACGAACGGGCGCTGCGAGAAATATATCTTGCCGCATTCGAGACTGCCGTAAAAGAAGGAAAGCCGGCGACTGTTATGGCATCGTACAACAGGCTTAACGGCACGTACGCCTGCGAAAACAAAACGCTGCTTACCGGCATACTCAGAAACGAATGGGGATTTGACGGCGTGGTTATTTCAGACTGGGGGGCGTGTACAGATCTTCCTGCCTGTATTCAGGCAGGAATGGATCTTGAAATGCCGGGCAGTGGCAGCATCCACACAACCCGACTAATGCAGGCTGTAAAGCAGGGAACTATTTCTGAGGCCGACATAGACAAAGCCGCCTCCAGAATAGAAAAGCTTGTACAAACGTATGCCGTACCCGGGGAAAAGCTGCATGAAACGGGTATTTCTCCCGCTCTTTTTGAAAAAAATCACCTGACTGCAAAAGATATTGCCTGCAGATCGGCCGTCCTTCTGCAGAACGACGGTATGCTTCCCCTGAAACAGGGACAGGATGTCCTTGTAATCGGCAGTCTTGCAGAACGCATGCGCTTTCAGGGCGGAGGCAGCAGCCACATTCATACGGCGGCAACCAAAAACGCCGTCGAAGCACTTGCAGACTGCGGAATGCATGTCCGGTATGCAGGAGGATATACATCCGTAACCTGTAAGCAGATAACCGATACCGCTCTTGCAGAACAGGCAGTTGCAGCCGCACGCGAAGCAGCAGCAGAACATATGCCCATTCTCTTTTTCGGCGGGCTGACCGACAGCATTGAAGGAGAAGGTTTTGACCGCAGAACGCTCTCCCTGCCGGAAAACCAGCTCACCCTCTTCAATGCTGTTCAGAAAGCAAATCCGGACATAGCTTTTATTTCATTCAGCGGTTCACCGTTTGAAATGCCGTTTGCAGACAAAACGAGGGCCATCCTTCAGATGTACCTTCCGGGACAGGCTGCAGGAGAAGCATGCGCTGCGCTCATTACAGGCAGAGTCAATCCCAGCGGAAAGCTTGCGGAAACATTTCCGTTTTCCGTGGACGACGTACCGTGCAGAGACTGGTTCGGCAAAAATACTGATGATGTTGAATACAGGGAAAGTATATTCACCGGATACCGCTATTACGACACGTTCAAAATTCCTGTGCTCTTCCCTTTCGGCCACGGGTTGTCGTACACGACGTTCTCATATTCCAGCCTGCATCTGAGCACGCAGGTTTTCACAGGCGGAACGCTCACCGTAAGCTTCACCGTAAAAAATACGGGAACTGTTACAGGCGCCGAAACCGTACAGCTGTACGTGCAGAATCCTCCGTGCAGCTGCCTCAGGACGAAAAGGGAGCTCCGGGCGTTCGCAAAAGTGTACCTGGAACCGGGAGCGCAGCGGCAGATTGATTTGACGCTCGACGAAAGAAGCTTTTCCCTGTATGACAAAAAAGAACGGGAGTTCATCATGCCGTCCGGTACGTACACAATACTTGCCGCCGCATCGATTGCAGACTGCAGGCTGAAAGCGGAACTAACCGTAAAGGGTACAGAATACGAGTGCGACGACAGAGCCGCACTCAGCTGCTACTTCAGGCGGGACGGGTCTCATCTTGAAGTTACTGAAGAGCAGTTCCGCATCCTGTACGGCAGGGAAACGAGTTCGTTTGATGTTTTGAAAAAAGGAACGTTCACCGTACAGAATTCGCTTCAGCAGCTCGCAGAATATTCACATCTCGCAGGAATCGTAAAATGGGCCGCTGTACACGGTGTCTATCTGATGTTCAGGAAAAGACGCCGTGACGATCCCGAAGTCCTCATGATGATCAGCGGTATTCTGGAGGGAACTGTCGACAGTGTCGTCTGTCAGAGCAAAGGAATTGTCCCGTACCGGATTGCAGAGGCCGTCGTCCTTTCTGCAAACGGCCATCCATTTAAGGCATTCAAAAAATTAGTGTGGAGGTAACACATGAATACAAAACAAATTGATTCCAGGACAAAATGGTCGTACTGTGTAGGCGCAACCGGACGGGATATGGCATATACGCTCGTCAGCCTGTACCTCATTACCTATATTCAGTATACGATGAAACTTACCGTAGCGCAGTTCAGCGTCATATCAGGCTGCGTCGTACTGTGCCTTATATGGGACGCGGTAAACGATCCGCTTATGGGAATTATTATTGAGAACTGCCATTTCAAAGCCGGTAAATTCAAACCGTGGATATTCACCGGTGTGCTGCTCAACGCAGTTATCATCGTACTGCTTTTCTCCCTCCGTCCGCAGGGATGGGCATTCGTCGCATTCTTCGGTGTAAGTTACCTGTTGTGGGGAATGACGTACACAATGAACGATATTGCCTACTGGGGAATGCTGCCGAGTCTGAGCAGCGACCCGCAGACCAGAAATTCGCTTGTTACACTCATGAGCATTTTTATCTGCATCGGACAGTTCAGCGTGGCAGGCATACTGCCGGCACTTGTCGCAGGCAACGCAGTACGTACATACCGGTATGCAGCACTTATAGTTGCATCCTGTTTCATTGCGTTCCAGATGCTCACCTGTTTCGGAGTACGCGAACGGCCGGTCTGTACAACTTCCGAAAAGCTGTCGCTGCGTAAAATGTTCGGAATTTTCAGACGAAACGATCAGCTTATTGTCATAGGGATAAGTGCCCTTCTGTTCAACATCGGAAACATACTGCTTATCATTTTTGCAGTAAATTTTTTCTATTTTGAATTCGGCTATGCGGAAGGAGGAAAACTCGTTTTTATTTTTACGGTCATGTATGGACTTGGAACGCTTGTATCTCAGGCATGTTTCAGCACTATTTCCCGCAGATTCAACAGAAAGACGCTCATCAAAGTATGTATTTCAGTCATTACGGTATGCTACACGCTGCTCCTCCTGTTCGGATATGCAACACCCAAAAATAGTATTCTGCTTAATACAATCGGACTCATCATCTTCTTTTTTCAGGGACTATGGAATCTGATGGTCATAGTCATGCTTAATAATACGATTGAATACGACGAATATAAGTTCCACGAACGCCACGACAGCGTTATTGCAGCAATACGTTCTTTTGCGGTAAAACTTGCAAGCGCCATAAATCAGGGAATAAGTGCCGTCGTTCTCATAATAAGCGGAATTTACACGACAAGCCAGAAAATCTCGCAGCTGGAAATAGAAGCGGGCAAGGGTATTATTTCGGGCAGCACAGTCTTAACACAGGCCGATGCATATATACGCACAGTACTGCCGTATCAGACGCTCCTCCTGCGCATCGGCATGGTACTGTTCCCCCTCCTTGCGTTCTGGGGCTGTTACCTGCTCATCACGGCAAAATACAAAATCGACGAAAAGGAATATATCCGCATAGTCGGAGAAATCGAAAAACGCAGAGAGACGGAACAGCATATTAGATAAAAAATGCCGCTTTGTACTACCTGCAAGGTAAATAAACGTACGTTTATTATTCACGGGACTTCCAGAAAAAATTATTGTCGTGCATTTGTAAAAGGGAATGCTCCCGCAGAAAATAATCCGCTTAAGCTCCAACTTCGCTTCGCTCAGGGTCGCACGCGGGCTTATTTTCTGCTCCGCATTTCCTTTTACACACGATATGCAGTTTTTTTCAAACGTTTCAAAGTAATAAACGACGCCTGTAAGAACGAAAAAGCGAAATCCAGAAAGTTCCGTTATTCTGATTCGAAAAACGTCGTTTATTATTTCATATCCCGGCGGTAGTACAGAAAGGTATCAATTGGCAGCAGTGTATACAGAAAAACAGGGAGCGGAACCTGAAATAATTCCGCGTGCGACTCTCGCCTATTCTGGCGAGCCGGAGCATAGCGTAATTATTTCAGGTGGGAGCGGACT
>WSSedB1CaDRAFT_10000260_pt1 | contig 24152 bp, 26 predicted proteins | sample WetSurSB1Cattail_FD_9460 | JGI IMG/M metagenome (IMG submission 9460)
TCCTCAACCGTCTCGATGAGCGGCTCCTCCTCTTCGTCGTCAGCGTCCTTGGGTTCCAGCATTCTGACCCTCTGCACCGCTTTGACACATCCACCACCAAATGCAAGAGGCAAAAAATTTTCCTCCCTCGGCTCACGGGGGAGAAAATTGGGTGTGTTGTTCATGTAGCACTCTAATCTTTGCCATGCTTCATGACAGTCCTCTTCTCCTTGTTCTTAGGGCCCGCCTCAGCGATGCGTTGCATTCTTCTCGTCCTACTGGTCGTGTACCTGGGCGGTGCTCATGCTCTGTCCCTGAGATCTCTGTGGGGCACGCGGGCGACATCTCCCAGGACCCCGATCAAGGCCCTGCTGTTCGCATCATGCTCTGTCAGTGCGGACAGCAAAACATTGCAAGGAACGGCTTCCTCCGGTACCAGCACCATTGTCTGCTCAAGCGACACGGCTTCCTACGCAATCGGCTGCCTGACTGAGCACAACTCGTACATGTGCAACGGTGCCACGTGGACGTCAAGTTGAGAAAGATCCGATGATCCTCTCGACCCTCCGGAAAATTCCACTCCGACTTCCCGGGAAAAAATAAAAGTGCTCTTCCAAGGCCTGGCAACACCTCAGCGCACCTCCCACACATGTCCATGCACGGTTCTGCGTGTTTCCGGGCCATTCCAAGTCAATTAATTTTTCATTTTCGCTGAAGCGAGTTTGTATCACTTTTGGCCCAACAGACCGTGCTGCACGGATCGAGTTTTAGGGCCTGGAGAGGGGGTGTCCCAAAAATGTCACTTTTGGGAAACGCGGCCAACGATGTTACATAAGCAACTTTGGAAAAACGTCCATATGGGACCTGGAGACTCGACTCCATGTCCGGCCTGGAGACGCTCCGAGACCGGAAAGTTTTTGACTTTTTTCTTACCGGCTCCGGAAATCTCCAGGCCCTCCAGACTCCATGGGGTCAAAGCTCCAGGTCCTCCGATCTCCACGTGGTCAAAAAATCTCCATGGGGTTAGAATCTCCAGCCCGACGACAAACTCTCCAGCCCTCGCGAATATTTTTTTTAAGATTAAAATTTTCCGACGCAAAACTTTCCGGCTCCGGACCGTCGGGGTCCGACACCCTGGAGTCAAGGTCTCCAGGTCCCATATGGACGATTTTCCAAAGTTGCTTATGTAACATCGTTGACGGCGTTTGCCGAAAGTGACATTTTTGGGATACCCCCTCTCCAGGCCCTAAAACTCGATCCGTGCAGCACGGTCTGTTGAGTGAAAAGTGATACAAACTCGCTTCAGCGAAAATGAAAAATTAATTGACTTGGATTGGCCCGGAAACGGGTGGGACCGTGCATGGAGAGTGTCTTGAGATGATTCCGCACTTGGGATGTTGTTTCCGGGCCATTTCATTTTTGTACCGGGAACCCTTGGGGCGGTCATCGACCGGTGACCCATTGAGAGCAATTGAGGTCCGTTAAGTTCCAGTTCATCATCATGGAATACTCACAAAAGGATCGCAGGAACTCAGTGGGCAACACGCGGTACCACGGCAGTCTGGATAGCGCGGCCACGCTGGGGATGGATGGGAGAACTTGTGCAACCACGGGTACACAATCGACAAGCCAATGGCCCAGTTGGTACAGCGAATGGAGACGTGCGAGCTGCAGCGCAAGGGATATGAATGTCCATTGTCGGGTGAGGGAAATGCGGTCTGTCGCATCGTGTCCGACCACCAGTGGGGCTCGGTCTCGGGCAATAGCGATGCAGAGTGAAATGCCAGCATCCTTGACCAGCCACAGTTGATAACGGAGCCACACTGACACCATTTGATTGAGCGCAGGAGGTCGCAGATGGAGTGCCGAGTCCAAGGCAATGGCCGCACTTGCCATGGGCAGGATCATCACGTGGGTGAGTGTCCACCAGAAACCGGGCCGATTCACTTCGTCATCATGGTTGGATGCCCAGGGCAAATGCCACCACTCCAGAGCGACGACGCTGATCATGTAGTAGGCATGCAGAACGACAATGCACACTGTGTAGAGAGCGTAGTGATCATCGTAGACGTTGTAGGCTCTGACCACGACCAGCACGTCTCGATGGCCCCAGGGCATGACGTGCCTGAACAGGAGCGTCCAGCCAAAGGTTGCTCCGGCCGTAACCCCGAGCCACACCACCTTTTCTTCGGTTGTCAGAAGAGAAGGGGGGAAATGCGAATGAAAAAGAACCTGGTGACCCCACGGCCTCTTGCCACCCACTCCAGCCATCCTGGCGGCTGCATGAAATACAAGCAAAACAGCGACTGAGCAGGCAGCCTCGTTCTTCCACTCGTCCATCGTCGTCGTCGTCAAACTTTGAGGAGAGAGACAGACGTTGTACTGCAATGAAGAGTAGAGGCCAGATATTCCACAGCTTTCTTCCGCTCAATCATCAGAGACGCGAGAAAAGGGGGAAAAATGTTTGGCTTCCCCCAGGCTTATGGGCCCGCTCCCATGGGCAGTTCTCAGCGAGGTCCTCCTCCTATGGGTCGTGTACTGAGAGCCTACGATCACGAGAGTCGCCGAGCAGCCATGACGCAAGATCCAGAGGGAGCCCAGGCCCGAGCCATTGAGGATGCCATTTGGGCTGACACGGAGGACCATGCCTACTTTGAGGAGGCCGAGTACGACAGATGGAAACGCCAGGCCGTCGAGGATCTGGACGAATTCGAAAGGAAACTCCGAGCTCGTGCCCGTGGTGCCATTGCTCCTCTTGAGACATCGGCTGCGCTTGTGACCAAGCGACCGAAGAGCAAGGCCAAGAAGCCAGCAGCGGAATCCACGGAGAAGAAGGACGACAAGGGCAAGGACGACGCAGACGTGGAACCGGCTCGACCAGCAGAAGCATTTGGCGTGGTGATGCTTGCCGCCGCAAGGGGGGACGCTGCCGAACCAGAGACGGTGGATCTGGAAGGCGCCAAGGCGTTCACGGACGCAGAGATGAAGATGGCCTTAGACGGCTGGATGGCGAACAGTCGGCAGCCAGCATGGAGAGACGTGGCAGCGTTTGGCAGTGAAGTGTCCGACCGTTTGCTTCCGCTGGCCCGAACGTCTGGAACTTCGTCCGCGCCAGACATCACCAAGTACCGAATACTCGTTGCGGTTAACAAGACTCCGCAACAAGTGCGAGCCGCAAAGGCCATCTTCTTTGCCAGATACGTTTTCCCCGTCTACCTGGCCTATCTCAACAGCGCCACGAAGGAGATACCGGAGGCCGATTGGATTCATCTGAGATTTGGTTTGGGTCTCTACGCAACCGCCCTTGGAACCACATCCGTGGGTGGCATGTGACTTTTCCGCGCAAGGAACACACGCCTGGTGGTGGTGGTGGTTGCAACTCATTGCACAAGTGCAATGAAACAATGCAAGAAAAGTGTTTGGCAATGTTATGTTCCCTTGAGAGTACGTCCACATCACAGAAGAGACGCCGTCCATCAAGCCCCGCTGGTGAGATGAGGAAGCCAGGGCGTCAGACCAACACCACGGTCGCACCGCCACCACCCTCAGAGGGCGTCAACAAGATTGGCGTGAGCTTTGCCATGCAGTATGCCAACGGGTTGTCACAAGCTGAGAGCAAGCCCGTCATCAACTGCTACTTTAGCTCTCCGGTGCATGGGAACGTGCTGGAAGTGGCAGTGCCCGAGAATGACAGTACCCATGCCACCCGTGTGCTCCTCGAGGGTACGCTGGGAAGCGGAATGCTGTTGCCCAAGGACACGGAGGTGGTCTTCTACCAGACGTGCCAGCGCAAGAACGAGTTCACTACAGAGTGCACGATGCCAGCAGGGATCGCCGTGGTGCCGCTGCAAACGCTCATGGATCTGGGGTCCAAGAACACCTCCATGGAGCTGACGCTCAAGATGCCGAGCGCCGACTGGCTGGAGAAGGGCAAGATCCGCATCAGCATGAGCTCCAAGGAGGTCCGCATCGACTCTCGCATCCAGTGGGAGGCAGCTTACCCCGGAGGAGACATGTACCGTCGCGTGGGACTGCTGCAGAATGGACAGCCAGAGCCCGAGCAGACCTCTTGGGAGCGGGCCCGCATCGAGTACATCAACAAGGTGATGCGCACTGAGGTGGCCATGCCCAACACATTCCGTGACACGAGCAACGTACGGATCCCCATCTACTACGGGGACTTTGGCATGATGAACGTGAGGGCGCCTCTCCCTGCTGCTGCCTACTTTATGTGCAAGGTACCCCTGTCAAATCGGCTCTTCTGGACCAACGCACTGGACGTGGTGCTGGCACGCGAGGGGAAGACTGTTCATGATGTGGATCGTGCCACGCTCGATGAACAAAGCCGCATCATGGCCGACATGATCTGTCTGGTCATCCACGGGACCGACTACATTCCCGACTTTGTGGATCGCAACAAACGCACGCTCAAGAACGTGTTTGGCTTCATTGGGGAGAACGCTGCCCGCCCCTTTGACCCCGCGCTGGTGGACAATGGCGAGAACTTTAGCGATCTGATGCGGACGCTGTGCGGCGACTGCGAGGATATGGGCCTGGGCCTGGGCGGTCAAATCTTCCCAGCTTTCTTGGCCGCCAACTTTGACGACCACCGCCAACTCAAGAGGCTCAAGGAGATTGCCCAACAGTACGTGGCCGTCATGACCCTTGACAGCGTCATGGGAGCTGCCGTTGGTGATGGCAAACGCAAGCTGGGGGCCCACATCAAGTGCAACTTTTTGCCTGCCATTTGGGTCAAGCGTCAGATGGACAAGGCCGCGGCGGATCTCAGTGCAGTCTCTCAGGCGGCCAGAGCCCTTATTGCAAAGCGGACAACCACCGCAGCCAAGGTTGGTCGCAAAGCTGCTGTTCCCTTGAGAGCCGAGATTGGTGTGCACATGGGCTTTCGCATTGGAGATAGCATGGCTGGCAGCCCCGGAGAGTTCTCCACTGGAAAGGCAGTGGCAGAACACATTGCAGCCACATACCTGGCCAACGACTGCATCGAAGTCATTGGAGAGGCCATTGCTGACCAGCAGGCCCTGCCCTGGAAACCCTTTGCCCCATGGGCTGACCAGCTGAGCTGCATCATTGCCGAGGGCACTGGAATGTACGAGACGCGCGATCGCAAGCAAGATGCCCTCCACGAGGCAAGAATCACAGTGGACAAGGACATGCCCTCGTTGAGAGGCATGAAGAAGCCTCTTCTCCATGCTGCTGGAGCTCCGTCTCCCTTTTTCGTGGGTTCCATGGTCGGGTTCACTTCCTACTGGTTCGAACAGGGCGCCAATGTGGGAGGTATGTGGCTTGGCTACACGGAGCCAGGCTGCAAAACCATGCAGCGTGGGATCACCTTTGAAGAGTTGGCGGCCAAAAGTGATCACATTTCCATGCTGGCACATCCAGCTTTCACGGCCGAGTGTAAGGCCGACATTGAACGGGCTCTGCGCATCAGGATCCCACCACGAGACTTGATCCTGACTCCCGAAGGACTGGCCGCTCATTCTGTTCGTTCTGCCAAGCTGGATGAGCTCGCTGCTTTTTGCAAAGAAGAGGGCCGACGCATCCAACCTGGGAACATGGCAGCGCCCTTCTACATTCGAGATCACCAGCTGACGCCCGAGATCATGCGGGCCATCAAGGGTGACATTCGAAACAAAAGCAGCATCGTCGGCATTGCTTACAAGCTGGAGCCCGTCACAGACTGGATGTGCATCTATCGCACGGGTGTCTACGTCAAGTGATGCCGTCATCTCCCTCATGGACTTGCAGTCAAGGGGAATTCACGCGGAAATTGTCTCCTTTTGTCGCGGCAAACAAAGATAAAAATTGCCCCTTGCACAAACACAAACATGGCACTCCCATCCCAAAGCGACCTGCGGGTTGTTGCATCCACCATCAAAGATCTGTACGAGGCACTGTACGATCTTCACAAGTACGATGCAACCCAGGCCCCAAAGCGGACGACGATTCATGCACCCATTGGTGTGAACATCGATGCCATGACACCAATGGGCCGGGCCCACTGGTTCACGACAATTGGTGCCATCTCTCGACAGATTTGCGCCACATGGGGCCAAGGCGCCCAGCTGGACGTGGAATGTACGTTCAGCACGCCTCCCGATCTGTTAACAGTGCACTGCACCGACATCTACCAGCGGGAGATGGACATACGTAACACGCGCTGCAGAGACCGGTGCCGGATGGCCTGCGTGCTGTTGATCAGATTTTTGCGCACCAAGTTGGTGCAACGAGGCACAGTGCAGAAAAACATGGTTTCCCTTATTGCACGGACGCTGTGGCAATCACGTCTCACAAACGATTGGGACGATGACCTGGATTGGGTGATTGGCAACGTCAAGCGGAACAAGTGGGAGCCAGACGATGATGGCTCGGCCGAGGACGATTGCAAATAAACATGGTCCCATGCCTCTGAGTGGCGTCTTTATTCTCGTGCACCCCCAGTCAAAAGACGAGCACCTTCCTGCCCACCTTCACGAGGGCCTCGAGTTTCTTGCGCTTGGACTCTTCTTCCTGCAGCTTGAACGGACTTTCCGGTCCCACTGCCGGTTCGTCGTCTTCCTCTTCCTCGTCGCCTTCTTCTTCCTGCGCGACGGCTGCGAGCGCTTCGGCAGGAGCTTCGGCCATGAACACAGCCAGCTTCTGTCGATCTGTCACCTGATTTCGTAGACGAGTGACTGCTCTTCGCTTTGCGCCACGCTTGCTGATCAGTTCCTGCAGCTGCGTGAACATGGCCTTCTCATCCTCCAGCAGGGCCCGGTTTCGATTTGCCTCGGCCCTATTCCAGTCGAACTCTTGGTCGAGCGTCATCCCCTTTGGCTTGTTTTCCAGCGTGATCCCGGCTCTGCGGTCGATCCTAAATTGCTTAATCGCTGCCTGCTGAGCGGTCACAGCTTGCTCTGCTGCTTCCGCCTCCTTTTCGGCCTTGACGAGCTTGGACGTGAGCTCCGCCTCGCTCATCTTGGTCACCTTGGACTTGAGAAACTTGAGCTCAAGCTCGTAATTGCGTTGCCGCAGAATGTCCAGTTCGGCTCGCTCAGAGGCTCCCAATCCACCGCTGGCAGGGGCCACCGCTGACGGTGGGGACGACTCTCGTCTCTCAGCCATGAGCTGGGCCAGCTGCTCGCGGTAGCGTCGGTTTGCTTCTTCCAGGCCGGCCACGTTGCCAGCAGCCGGGCTCCTCTCCGCCGAGTAGCGCAGGGCTCTGTTCTCCGCCTCGAGGTCGGTCAGTCGTTCTCGATCAGCACTCACTTCACGAAGGAGCCGGGCGTTGGTCTCGTGCAGAATGCGGTCTGCCTCTTCCAGGCTGCGAATCCTCCTGTGCAGCTCGAGGCTGTGTTCGCTCTCGCCTGCTCCTCTTCCTTCGGGAGTGGTAGCCCCACGACTTCTCTCCTCTTCGACGACACCTCGGCGACGCTTCTCTTCCAGGAGACGACTCATTTGGCCATGGAGATCCTCAATCTCATTCTGAAGAGTGCGGTTGTCCTTCAAGAGCTCTCGGATCTTCACGCGGGCCTCCTCGTCGCCTTCGACCTCCTCTGCTTCAATGTCCTCGATGATGCGATGGAGACGTGCCACTTCTTCACGCAGGTCGGACGTGTTGGACTCGTTCTCGGCTGAGCGTGCCGACAGCTCCTCGTAGTCCTCCTTGCAGACGTCGCGCTCCTCTTCCACCTCCTCGAGCTGGGCATGGAGGCTTTCCTTCTCGGCTTCGGCGTCGACAAGGCGGTCGTGTGCCTTGCGCGCCTCCTCCAGTTCCTCCTCCAGGACAGCCTTGGTGTTCTCCAGGTCGCGGATCTCCTGGTGAAAAGACTCCTGCTCGCTCTGCAGCTCCTTGACGAGGGCTTCCAAGTCCATGATGCGCTGGGCGTTCACTCCAGGAACAGCTTTGGCCTCAGCTGTTTGCGCTCGGCTCGCCTCGAGTCTCTGAGTGAGGCCCAGGTTCTGGCGACGCAACTTAGCCCCTTCGTCCTCCAGCGCCGCTATCGTGACTCTGAGACGCTCCACTTCCTCGGAGCTCGAGGAGGAGGAGGGCGACTGGGCCTTGTAGGCAGCGTTGAGTTGATCCGTCAGTCTGTCAATCGTGTTGACCAACGTAGCCCTCTCTCCTTTGAGGCGTGCCACCTCCTCGGAATCCGAGCCTCGGGCCGGTTCGCTCGACATGACTTCATGGGCGCGTCTCAGCTGGGATCGTAGACTCTCGGCGACCTCCGTCTTTTGGGCGTTTTCCGCCATGAGACGCTCGACCACCTGCTTGGTGCTTCGTAGCTCACGTCGAAGTGCTGGTTCGTCGCCTGAGCCTGACCCCAAAGACTCCTCGAGTTTCTTCAGCTTGGCAAGACGGTCGTAGAGGTGGCCGTGCATCCTGAGAGACCATTGCTCGACAACCATGTCAACCGTGAGCATGGCTTCGAACTGAATCTCCTCCGCCTCATCGCCAGACCCTGGTCCGGCTGCAGCCACGGTCACTTGCTCAATCATCTTGTCCAGCTTATCGAGCAGTTCTCCATCGTGCTTGGACAGCGCTGGATCCGTGCCATGTTCACCATGCAGATCCGGTGCATCCCTTCTAGGGGGTTCAGGCGGTGGGACGTCCATGCATCAACCTCTCTCCGTCTCCCAGGTCTCTCTCTCGGACGATGGAAGAAGGTCTGAGCTCTCATCGCAGAAATTTTCTCTCTGTCCGACGCAAAAAATTTTTTCTTTTCCCCCCTCTCCACTGAACCGTTGAGAACGTTGAAAGGGTCGGCACACCATGGAACACAAGGACGACGACGACCCCGCTACGTTTGTGACCGTGTCATCTTTCAAACTTGGGAAGGATGGCAAGCCCCTCGTCTACGAGGCGGCTGATGTAATCGAACATCTTCACGAGACGGTGGAGGAGGACCCGACGGAGCGTCAGGCAGAGGAGCTGAAGAGGATGTGCAACGAAGCCAAAGAGGACACGAAAGCGTATCAAGCGTGGCTGTCGGGTCGCCCACCGACGGCGACCATGACAAAAGAAGACGTCGCCCAGGTACACAAGACGAGTGCACAGGAACGGATGACTCTGGAGGACCTGGACAAAGAGGTTGCACGTGAATGGGCATCAGTTCACCCACCGACGGCGACCATTACGAAAGAACGCCTTGCCCATGTCAACAGAATAGATGCGCATGGACAGCGAATTCTGGAGGACATTGAAAAACATGACCTGAAGGCGGCTGAAGACCGCAAGCGGCTTCTCCGTATGGAAGAGCTCTACAGGAAGTACCTGAGCGACCTGGATGCAGGTATTGCAGGGCTCGAACAAGACCCCACCAGGCCTCCGCCAACCCTCTTGTTGCCCAAGGACTGCTACGACTTTGTCATTGGGTTCCACCGCGAGGAGGAGGCGGAGATGGACGAAATGCGTCTCCGTCTCTTGGAGTGTATGACACCCGACAAGCTGTACCTGCACGTGCAGAACAGCATCATGCAGCGACTCGAGCGTCGCCGCGGACGCATGTACAGCCTGACCCGTGACGACTTTGTGGCTGTCATGCGTGAGGTGGCTCAGCACGACCCCGAGATCCGCGATGCCCTGCGAGACATGTCCACGAAAAGCAAACCGCTGGCTTCTGTTTCGAGAGAGGTGTTCGACAAGTGGAGCAAGGACCAAGACAACAACGACGACCACGTCCCTCCTCTGGTTGACGAGCATGGGAAGCCATTGACAAGAGCTCAGCTCGCGCTCAATGCCTCGATCAACGCCTCTGCTACCACTCAGCCACGTGGTCCTCCTCCTCTGAGCAACCTGGAACGAAACAGGAAGATTCCCGTCAAGACCCCAGGACCGTGTGATCGTTGCGCTCAAGTGGAAATCGGCGACCGTTTCAGCTATTTGATCACCGTCTTTCACACGGACGACATGCCCTGTCCAGAGGACAAGGTTCCCAGTGCCACGGCCAACAACGACGACGAGCCACCTCCGTTGATTGATTTTGTGCAACAGCAGCCACCCTCTTTGGAGCGCATTGAAGACGACGAGGGGCCACCGTCGCTGGAGGATGCCAGTACACAAGATGCCGACGAAGGGCCGCCGTCGCTGGAAGAGGCCAGTTCAGACGAAGACGACGGTGCGTATGATCAGCCATGGGCCATTGGTGAACAGCACGTCGGAGGCCTGCCAGAGCGTTTCGAACACTCGTTCAAGCCCAAGCCCAACTAAATACAATGTGATTCATTTGCGATCCCCACGTTCCATCTCGGCTCGCTCAGCCTGGCGGTCGTAGTAGTCGTCGCGGTGGTACATGGATGAGGAGAAACCATCTCCGCCACTGGGCCACGACCGACTCAGCGACTTCCTGCCGCGCTTCTTTGACGTGCCCTTGCTCTTGTTCTTCTTCTTGTTCTTGCTAGCAGGAACCTTGAGCACCCGCTTGGACTTGGTTGTGATGAACCTGCTGCCGTCAGACTTTGTTGTCGTCGTCTTTTTCCCAGCCGCCTTGGCCAAGGCCGTCAAGTCGTCCCGTCTGTTGCTACCACCACCCTTGCCTGCTGCTGCATTCTGACCGTTGTACAGGGACTGTTGGGCGCGGCTGTAGAACTGTCGCTGGGCCACTGTGATTTGCGGCGGCGCGGCTGGCTGATAACGTGCTGCTGGATGTACATGACTCACAAGTGTACGCCGGGGTCCCGAAAGGTAGGCAACAGGTTGCACAGTAGCAGATGCCGTAGAGATGCTTGGTGGACGGTTCAGTCGAGGTGGGCTCGCGTCCGAATCGTTCTTCATAGCCTCAGCAAGAGCGCGTTCCAGTCCTGGGTCAGGACACGGAGACGGCGGTGGTGCCTCAAGCAGAGAATGACTGTCTTCCTCGGCGCGGTCTGTGTTGCCAAAAAAACCTTGGATCCAGTCATCCGAGACGGAGAGTGTGCGCGCCGACATCCCTTTCGTTGTCCTCCGCCGGGTTTGCACCTTTCGCCTTCTGACCCTCTGCTCCTCTGTGACCAAGTGGGAAATTTTTTTCGTCCACAAGAGGGAGGATTCAACTTTGAGGTTTGCTCCTCCACGTACAACGACACATCCGCCGAAAAGCTCCACACATGCTCGATAGGTCTTCTGAGTGGGGTACTCTTTTCAACACGAGTGAGAGGCAAGCACATCTGACAAATGGGAAAACGCAAGGAAGCGCCGCCAGTGCAAACAGGACTGAAGAAGGCACCGCCCTTGCCAGCAAAGAAGGAGGCGGAGAAGAGGAGGAAGGAGGCACCGCCCCTTCGCAAGGCTGCGGGGAAGAAGGCAGCCCCTGCCGAGAAAAAGGCCAAGAGACGCAGCATGCGAGAGCGTTCGGGCCTGGTCATCAGTCCCAACCGATGCCAGCGTATGATCAGGAACACGTGGCAGGGTGGCAAGATCTCAAAGGTTGGCCATGATGGTTTCTTGAGTTTTCAAGTTCTGAAGGAGGTGGGATAGGAATCTCAAGTCATCATGGCGGCCATGTTGCAGTATTTTGCCCAGACTGCTCTTAAACGAGCCACCCTGTTTGCCAAGGAGGGACCGGTAACTTGCGCAGAGTTGCAACGTGCCATTGAGGAGATGGGCTGGCCAAAGCAAAGCGGTTTGCTCAGGGTCCACATTGTGGGAGCCGCCATGGATGTTGGAGGCGATGACGAGGGCGACGGTGACGGCGGAGATGACGAAGAGGCTGAGTGAAAACACTGTTTTTGTGCAGAGACATTATTGTGTTGTTGTGAGGAACGTATGGGCGGCCTGCTGAGTACATCGACCACGGCCATCCCTACGTCTGTGAAGAGAGTGGCGCTTGTGGGACTGACTGAGACGGGCAAGAGCCATTTCCTGAGCGTGCTGTGCGGGGACGGCACAGAGGTCCTCACTCCCACCTTTGGACTGGATCGCGTTCAATATCGACTGGGACGGGGCAAGGCTGTCAAGTTTGTCGAGTTTGGCTGGAGTGTACTGCGTCATGACAACGACAACGACGAGATCATCATTGGTCACAGCAATCGGGGCGAGTCGGAGCCCTTTGATAGTGTCGTGTGGTTTATCGATGAACACGACACGCTCATCGATGTTCAAGAAGCTCGCTCAGCCTTGCTTGCCTTTCTGGAGACTCAGCCCACTGGCTATCTGCCCCTCTGCATCGTGATCAATAAGGGCCGTCCCCGCACCAGGCGCCGCATCATTGAACACGGGCGTTGGAGCAGTCGTCCCGATGAACAGCCCCCTGAACGCATAGTGAACTGGGTGTCGTTACCCGAGTTTGTCGACATGTCCAGCCTCGGTCGCCACTTTGGAGGGGCCGTCTACGCCACCGAGCTCTCCTATCGAGACCCACAGGCGGCGGCTCTTTGCCTTGACTGGATCATGGATGCAACGACGAGGGTGTGACGTGATCCTTCATTTTAACATGACGTGCACCAGGTCATCTCGGTGCCAAAGGAGATGAAATCCACTTGCCGTGGCGGACCGTTCATACAAAAACATGAGAGCATCCTGATAGTCAGCCTCGTCTGCCGTTGCTTGGTTGTACACTGTCCCAAATGATATGCCCGGGGCGTTGAAAAACTCGCTGAGTGTCAGTTCCTTCAGTCCGATTTCACGGAGGATTGCCGGAACGATATGATTCGGGTCGGCCATGCAGGTTTGCCTCTTCTTCCCTCACAAGCAGTGACAATGTTGTGACTCGAGAGGGGGGGAAATGGACAGGCCGCTCACACCTCTGGATCGCGGAGACCACTGCTGTCGCTGGTGTTATGAACACCGGAAGTATGTCCTGGCCATTGGGAGTGCCATGGCCCTGTGCCTCCTCTTTGTGGGCGTCGTGCTCATGGCCCACTTTGCCGACCGGACGCCAGGCTGGACCCTCCTCATTGCAGCGGCCTGCATCTGCATTGCCTTTTTCACGACCTACATCATTCTGCGTCTCGTCCGTTGTCTGTGCCCGCGTTACGTGGGAGAAGAGACCGAGCCCGCGTTAGAGCCAGCTGTTGCTCCAGTGAAGACTGCGGACACTCGCAAGCCCATCAAGGCTGTGTTCCTGAACGACGGGCCTGGTGATGTTGACGACGACTTTGAACTCTAACGATCCTCCGACGAAAAAAAAATTTCCTCCGCTTGGGACAAAAGACCAAGACTAAACAAAGTGTACCGTGTGTGGAGGGCACGCGCGGCGAACATGAAGCGCGGTGTCGAGTCTCAAGACCATTGGTTCTACATCCCCACCCAAGCGTCACGGACGTTGATTGCCCAGGGACGGGTGGAGCAAGGGAAGATCCAGCGACGCCTCGACTGCATGTTGTGCTGGTGGAAGCATCGCAGCAATGGTCAGTTTGTACAGCATGACAGTGCCCGTATGCTGGAGGCCATGCACGAGTGCGGGGAAATGGATCTGGCCAATGAGGCGGGACGCTTGGACGAGCTGCGCGCCTACTGGGTGTTGGCCTGGATCTGCGCTCATGACACCTGGCTCTGGGATGTTCGTAATCACTGGGAGTACACGCTGCTCAAGTGGCGGGTAGTCCACTACTACTGCCATGAGCACCATTTCTCGGCCTCGTTGCTGCATAACATTGGCCTGTGCGACATTGTGGCCTTCTCCAAGCCCGAGGACGTTGATTTGATCGTGACTGAGAACTACAAACGCCGGTTTCCAGGCTGTCCGCTCCCCTTGTGCTGGGCCAATGTTCCCTTTGGATCCATGCCAGCCTCTATCATGAGCAAACCCCAATGGGAGGTGCGTGATGGACTGGTGTCCATTACGTTTCGTGACTTTGTCCCTTGGGCCTGGCACCAAATGCTCAAGGCCACTGACGAATGGAATCGCCGCATCCACGTGCTGCGTTGGGACGATGAGCTTGAGGCCGATCGCATCCAAGAGGACAAGGACCTGGGTGATTTTGTGGGCCCCTTCTTGGCGCAGTGTTATTTCATGCGCGACAGAGAGCGGGCTGCCATTCGTCAGGCCCAGGCCAACCAGATACAGGCCGGGCTGCCTTCCATGGTCTCGCCCGAGGCACTGCTGCAAGGCATTAAGAGCCGTCTCCCACTCTGCATGCTGCAGCACTTTTGGCTCGCCTTTGAAAAGGGCCAACATCCCAAGAACGCCTCACGAGTCACGCTAGCCAAGTTTCTCCTCGAGGCTGGTTACGAGGTCAAGCACGTGGACGATCTCATGTATGGGCTCTTCTCGCTGGACAAGGGTTTTGTCGATCGCTACCCCAATGGCGGTTGGAATGATGCAGCCTATCACAAGAAGTTTGGCGTCCAGGTAGTAGGATTGCACCGAAAAGGCGCCGCCAGTGAGAGTGGAAGGGCTTATGGCTGTGTCAGCCTAGTCAAGGCTGGTCGAGAGGGCGAGGCTCGGGGCTGTCCCTTTTTCAAGACTGCTCCAGGTTCTCGCAAGGATCTCATTATGATGCTGGACTGGGCCGGCATGAAGGAGGTGGACATTGAGGACATTGTGGCGAGCAATGTCAATGCCACACAGGAACGCTGTCTCAAGGATTTTGGCCGACGCAGCTCCCTCAGGGATCAAGTTCGACCCTTCACCATTTTCCACCCCAATGCTTACATGCGGGGCTACAACAAGTTCACGGGCGAGTCCACCAAGGACAAGGCGACAGGCGAGGTAGCAAATGAGGAAGAATGCGGTGGCGGCGGAGAATAAATCATGCCATCTTTAGTTTCTTCCTTCCGGATGCAGTCGCACTGATGCGTGTCCACACCTTGATCTTGTCCCACCCCTCGCTGCGTACATGCTCTTTCCAGAGCTGATCGGCTACGAGGGTGAAACCTTTGCTCTTGAACGTGCCTCTGGACTTTCGAGCTAGCAATAGCAGGGCAACACACGCATTCTTACACGACCGAACACGCCGGTCGTGTCGCATGTCCAGGTCAATGACCTGGATCTTCATACCCGTGTACGCGATTTCCACCTTGATGTTAAGAGAACTCCCTTGTCCACATTGTTCGGCAATGGCCAAACCCACGGCCTCCACGACGTAGTCCCGACACCCTGCTCTTCCCCCGCCAGGGTCCATGTCTTCTGCCGGCAAAAAGATGGTCCATGTTTGTTCTTCGCTCGTCGAGGTCGCGGGAGACTTCCTGACATGGTCGCGGTGTTCGCGTGCAAACGTAAGGGCCCATTCCTTGCGATGCCTCAGCAAAATGTCCTCATCGTCATCGAGCGGGCTCCATGCCGAGTAGAACCAGTGCGACTCACGCCCAAGGTGGTACTCCTTGTCCCTCAGTCGTTTCCAGGTGCTGCGTCCATGTTGTGTCTCGTCGTCATTGGTCGTCCCAGCCATTGTCTCCTTGTTGTTGTTGTTGTTGTATCAGGTTTCAAAAGAAAAAATTATTTCCCACGCTGTGAACACCCTCCAGTACACGAAAAAAATCAGAGAGCGGGAACACGACAAGGGGTGTCCTCATGAAGCAACGAAAGCGAGAACGCGATCCTTCCGCATCGGGGTCTCAGCAAGAGCCATCGGACAAACATCCGCTCAATCTCTCCGCGATTGTGGATGCCCTCTGGCACCATATCGACCGCGAGGTCACAGCATCACTTGCCAACCAGGATGACAAAGACGAGGAAGATCACCACACCAGCACGGAGACACTGCGTCATTGTGTCGCGATCCCGGATACAACAATGGGACGTCGCGACCCGCCCAAATTTCTGTCCATGAAGGATGATTTCCCGTACCTTCTTCTGTGTCCATCTCAGTATGCCCAACTCCTGCAAACGCGCGATGTTGTCCTGCAGCGTCGCTGGCCGCCTGCGAAACGGGGTGCTGCAGCGGACTACCACATGACGGTCCAGGTTCACGGAGCTGAAATGGAAGTCATGGAGCATGACGACTGCAACTGCGAAGGACCGAGCGAGATCAGCCTGTCGCTTCGCACTTCAGTCAGCTTCACGCGCGGTTACTTCTACGGTCGCCACGAGTGCCAAGTTCGCAAGGCCATGCCTCTGGGTGACAAACGCATCCTGTGCAGCAACGAGGAGACTGGAGTGGAATGTGCAAAGTGCCTTGCTCCGATTGGGTGCTCAAAGTGCAAACTCATCGAACCGGACGTTCCCAAGCTGTGCAAACACTGCACAGCAAGAAAATGAAACATCAGAGGAGTTCATTCTCCGCGAGCCTGCCTCTTTTTCTTCCCCGTGCCGGCCGCACCCTTTGGTTTGCGGGCCGCCTTGGTCTTCTCCTTGTCCTTCTTGGCCTTCTTTGCCTTCTTGGGCTTGTCCCCTGCTGCTGCTGCTTTCTCCTTCTTGGGGTGCTTCTTCGTCTTCGTCTTCTTCACCTTGCGCTGGATAAGTCCGCGCACTTCTGGTTGTTTGCCCCCGTTTTCGTAGAAGGTCACCACGTAGGCCTGCTTGGCGCTTCGGTCCGCAAGGATGATCTTGATAGGGGCATCGTGGTCAATCTCACTCCATTGCATGATTGGACCCTCTTGCTTGCGGAGAAAGTACAAAGCCGACAGAAAATTTTTATTCCATCGTTTGACTCTCTCACACAGTTTCCAAGCCCATAACGCAGTGCACAATCATGAGGGCCACGTCCTTGGGGATGAAACGACGACCAGTCTGACGCCATCGCAGGACGCAAAGCATCCACGTCACAGCCCTGTCGAAAAAGCATGGGCCATACCAACGGACCACCTCGCGGCGAGGAGGCTGTGTTGCATAAGCGATCAGCTTCGAACGCATTGTCGCATCTTCGGTCTTGTTGATGGGAAATGAGCGTTCTTTGTCACGAATAAAGGGATTGAGCCAGAGCTTCATGAGAATGTCAACGGCCTCTGTGTTGTTGGCCTTGACTGCCACGTGAAGGAGGGTGGTCCCCTCGGTGGGGTGGCGAACGTTGCCCAGTTCGCAAGCCGCCCAGTACCATGTTCTGAGATTGCGGCACAAGGACAACGTGCCAAAGACAGTCGATATGTCGGGAAGACAGCGGCGCAGCATGCCCCAGGACATGGCCGGTCCCGTCCACTCGCTTGCGGTGAAGTCCACCATCCTGGGCACATATCCAAGAGGAACCATCTCATCCATGAGTCCAAGCATGTCCCCGTACTCCGTACTCCAGGAGGGGTGCCAGGTGTCAAACTCTCGCCATGCAGCGTTCGGTGCGTGCTTCTTGAGTGCCCTGATGACAGCCACGTTACCCTGGTTACAGGCCATCCCCATGACGTCATCGCCCTCGTTGTTGTTTCCGCCGAGGCCAACCTTTCGATCAAGGAGGGCAGCAACAATTTCCCCGCCGTACAGCTTGTTTCTCGTTGCGGACATGAACACATCCTCGTCATCGTGGTGGTGGTGTGCATAGACAAAGGCCCCGCGCTGGATTATGAGATCAACCACATCTGTTCTGCCGCAGCGACACGCTGCCAGAAGGGGCGACTCGGCGGCATCAGCTAGAGGCTCGACTTTCGCCCCTTTGTTGAGCAACAGCCGGACAACATGAATTGCTTCATCGTCAATGCGGCTGCAGGCGGCGTGAAGAGCTGTTTCCTTATCGTCGTTCCACCACTCGAGAGAGGCCTTGGCATCAATGAGCATGGCCACGACCTCTGCACTCGAATACGCACATGCCCAGTGAAGAGGCATCCAACTGTTGCTGCACGGCTGCCGAACGCTGGCTCCGTGTCTCAACAGCTCGCGCACAATGGTGGCAGCTGTCTGGGAATCCTCAATGTTGCTGCACGCCTTGATCAGAGCCGACTTGTGGTGTCGACGGCACACGTCGTTGAGATCGGCACCCTCCTTGATGGCGTCCCGCACGGCAGTCAAATCTCCTCTCTTGGAGGCTTGTCGGAGATCGCGGTTGACACATGCCAAATGGTCCTCTCGTTCCTCGCGTTCGTCCTGTTTGCGTTTCCGCGGTGCATCGCTGGCGTGCTCTTGGCAAAGCCACTTCAGCTCCTGGTCCTCCTTCAAGTCCGCTAGGGATTGCAAGAGGACCGCGTTTGATCCGACACTACTGAGTCCCGCGTAGAAACACGCATTCTCCAACTCGCGGCGGTACTCGGCCTCCATCGATTTCAGTCGGCTAAGCGGTATGTCGGGGTCCATCGCGGAACCCCTCTGAGTGGCAGTGGGCTGGAGTCTTTAGAAATTTTCGGCCAGAAGCCAGGCAGACAAAAAAATTTTTTTCTTCTTCTTGGTTTGTTTTGCTCACACGAGGATAATGCCCCTGGCCTTGAGTGCTCTGCGTGTGTCACGGCCCTTGATTGTCTTGCGGCCCTCGCACGCCGCTGATCGGGTTGCATCGGCCACCACGGCGGCCACTACGTCTTCCACTTGGGTGCGGATCGCGTTCACCGCCTTGGGACCCACGCGCTTGGGCCCATGCACAATGACGGCCCTCCTCAGGGTCGTGTCGGGGAGTGACTTGACGCTCCTCGGCACTCGTTGCTTCTTCTCGCCCTTGTCCTTGGGCTTTCGACCGCCCTTCCCAGCCTTGGTAGACACGGGAGGTGCGCGTTTGTACTCTGTTGGTCCATCATCTCCACCTTCTCCCTTGGCTCCGAGTCGAGAACGGTAGGCTACTTTGCGCCGAACCATTTGCTTTGGACTCTTCTTCTCTTCCTCGGCTATCTTAATCTTTGAGTTTTAGGGCGAGACAAAGAGCATGTCTGACGACGAGGCTGAGGACAGAGCAGGGAAGGCGAGGGTGAAGTGGCCGCGTGTGCTAAGGGAGGATCCCAGCGCCGAAGAGGACCACCATGACGACAAAGCCAGTCCCAGCGAAGAGGAGCTCCGCATGGAGATGGACGATGATGACGGCGATGAGGTGGCCATTCCCGGAGACTGGACGGTCCATGGGAAACCCGTTGCCGACGGCCCCGCCGCCTTTCAAGTCGTGTATCATGGAGAACCTTTCTACTTCACCGCCCCCGCCGAGAAGAAGAAGGGTCGTCCCAAGCTTGATAAGACAGCTGGCAAGAAGAAGACTGCGACGACGACAGCGGCGAAACCGTCCAGGCCTGGACGCTTCTACAAGAACCTGCTGCCGCTTGCCAAGTCCATTGACGAGCAACGCATCCAGTCGGAGACTGTGCTGGCACTGAGCCGATGCGTGGACGTCATGGCGGACAGCATTGCGGAGGTTCCCCCATCCTGTTGCCCTCGTTGAATTTTCTAATATGTGAAAAAGGCCTACGCCTCCTTTGCCAAGCCCATCCCCGAGGACGACGCCGGCCACGAACGTCAGATGCTCAGCGGGGTGCTCGCTTTCAACGCCATCTTTGCACGCATCCCAGCGACGGTGGGAGACTATCACGACCTGTGCAGTGCTGCTGTGAATGAGAAGCTCGACCTCTACCTGGGCGTCGATTCTTCCGGGGCGTGATAAAAATATTTTTCGGTTTGTTCGCATGCTGGTGAGGGCTGGACCATGAAGACAAAGACGGGCAAGGACGTTGTGGTCCCACAACGTTACCGTCTTCAACGACCGGACAGGGCGGTACCTCAACCCTATCTAGAAGAAATCCTAAAGGAAACGGGTGGCATCAAGCGAGTGACAGAACACACCGTCTATTGGCACCACGTCTCCAATCCCCTTGCCAATGCAGGTGGCTATCCCGGTCCCCGGTACTCGATCGGTGAAGTCATATGGCACGCCAGTATACTCTCGGACTGCGTGGTCACGCGCTGGCCACAATCTCGCTACCGTCACGTGTGGTCATTTGACGACAGTGAACTCCCCGACACACAACGCGAGCAATGTCATCCCCGACTGGCGTACGAGTGCAAAGATTGGCTTGTGCATCATTTGGTACGACTGGGGTTTATGTCGGACACCAAGGACTCTGTGGGTCAGAGATCTGCCTACCTGTACACCGGGGACAACCTGACATGGGACTTCACGTTTGAAAAACGGGGCAACAAAGTACGAGTGGAGGCACTATGCGAGGGACTCAAGACAACGGTGGAACATTGCGCCTCGGCAGTGGTCACGATCTTGGGGACACCGTGTTTGATGCCACTGTTGCCCAGGGACTTGCGCTGCATGATTGCGGCCATGGTATGGGAAACACGAACCCACGTGACCTGGGTTGGCGAACCAGAAGCAAAGCGCGAAATCGACCGCATTACGACCAAGAGGCAGAGGTGCTCAAAGGACGCAAGTGCTCAAATAGAGTGAATTTATCACCGAGTGCAATCCTCATAACAATCCGTTGAATCGACCACGTCCAAAAGCAGGGATCGTCAGCTCAGGGCCTTGCTTGGCCAGCCGACGGCTCGTCCTCGTCGGAGCAGTCGCCACCGCTGCATTCATCACATTCCTGTTCGCTGCTCTTTTTTTCCTCATCGAGGCCCTCGTCGTCGTCGTCGTCTGACATTTCGAGCCAGTCGTCGGCTGCATTATTCGAAACGGGAGGACGAGTCACGCACTTTGAAAGGCCTCAGAGGAGACAAGCGACTTACGTACGTTACAGAGCGCCGCGTTGATTGGATCCTCGTCCACTAGAATCTGTCTCTGCTGCTGTGGAGCATCTACGGGCTTATCACCAACCATCCCTTGGATATCATGATGCAACCGCACCCAGTCCTCGTAGATTGCCTCCCGGCCTTTTTCATCGTCGTTCAGCGCAGAGGCGGCACCATCATCGTCATGGTCCAGCCCCGATGATAAAACCTGTTGTTTGCTCGGCCGCTCTTCAGACACTAGCTCCATTACAGCAAGAGCGTCTCTGTCTTCTTCGTCCTGCTGCTGCTGCTCCTCCTCCTGCAAGTCTTCCCGAGTCCGTACCCGTTTGGCATCATCCTCATCAAGAATGCCAACGACGGCCACAGAAATGCCACCGTCATCGTCGTCTGATCCTGGGGAAGGATCTGGCAAGGGGCGTTCCCAAAGGACACGTGTCGGTGTTGCTGTGTCTGCGTCATCAGAGTGGTGGTGTGATTCCTCCGCGCCTCCGCCACCGCTGCCGCCACCACCACCCACGAGAGAGGTGAGAAAATGAATGAACTGCATCATTTCCCGCGTTTGACCATGCCAAGTGCTTGTGGATTATTCAGTAGCTGCGTCTCTAGCTCAGTGTGCAAAACAATGTGCTCCTGTGTACGCAAAACAGCCTGTTGCTGTATTTGCCAGCCTTGTTGCATCTGCTGCCTTTTGCCCCTTGCAGTGCTAGCGCTGGGCCTGGGAGGAGTCGCCGCCTACGCCTGGTCGCAGGGAGAGTTTGATTCTACCGCCAGCTTCGTGGCACGGTTTTGGTGATTGTCCATAGAGGGGGAGAAAGAGAAAGCAACATGTGGCTCCTCATCTACCTGGCGCTCCTCGTCTGGGCATGGATGCATTCCTTGCTGTACGGTCGGATCCACCTCTTTGTGATGGCATCGGTTGTCTACGCCATGCATTACTTCCTCTGTGTGTTCAACGTGAGCGATCCGCGGTCTTGGCCATGGCTACGTGGCTGGCGTCTCTGGAACTGGTTGCATCACCGTCACCTGGGCGGTGTCATTTGGGCAGAGGGAGGGAACTGGACCGATTATGAGAGCAAGGGCCCGCGCATTTTCTTGGTCGCCGCCACTGCTTATGACGTGCTGGCCGTGGTGCTGACCTTTGGATTGCATGGCCAGGAACCCAAGGCGGTCAAGGATCTAAGCCCCCTGTTGGTGCTGCCTGACCATTTGTTCCGCTATCCACTGCTGGCCAATGTGTTGCAGTGGGTGGGTGGTGTGCCCTTTGATCGAGCCCGCCTGGAAAGAGCCGTCAAGGAAGATGGCGCCTCGTTGGTTGTGGTGCTGCCCGCCGTTGGTGGAACAACAGCATCGGAAGACGCCATGGAACGAGGGGAGTCGGCATCCGACAGTGTTCTCGCAGACTGGCTGGTCACCCTCCCACAAAACACACAGCAGCCCGTCAAAGTGGTGCCCGTGTACTATCATGGAACCGAGCATTTCTACACACACCCGATTCCCTTCTTGGATCTTGGTCTATTCTGTTCTTGCTTGCCTCGCGCCGTTCGGCTCAGGGCTGGAGTGAGCCGGGCTCTTGTCCTGGCACATGGAGAGAGCCAGATCGACGACGACACTCGCATTCATTCGTCTGGCAGTCTCGTGGAAACGACGCGCAAGGCGTACACATACATGGCCAGCCTCATGACGGGCTGATGTGTATTTAGCAAACAAAAAGAATGTTTTTGGGGTTGCATGAAACCTCGCCTGTTTCTTGCCGAACATATGTCGACCAGAGGAAAATGAGTGAGTCTGCAACCAAACTCACAAAAGTTGCTGGCAAGAAAAAGAAATATGGCAGGCCGAGTTTTCCAGCGGGAAGAACGCCTACCCTTGACGGCCTCAGAGCAGCTTGGCCCGCCTACCAGTTTAAAATCGGGAAATATGGACTGCCCCAGTGTTGGAGAGGAAAGTGGTGGATGTTTGTGTGCGAGCACAACACACGGCCAGGAAGCTGTGTCACATGTCAGCAGCTTCTCCGCATTGAAAATGGTACATTCGACCTGAACGACATCCCACATACCCGTCCGACCTTGCGATTCATGCGTCTGCGCTATTTCAATTACGTCTTTCGCATAAGTCCACAGACTAAACGCATGCAGCGCTGTCGCAAAGATGGAGAATGGATGACGGTGTGTGGTCACAACCGTTCTTCAACGTGTCGGTCGTGTGGCTTTGGCAGCAATCTTTGTCCGGGTCACGGTGTTAGACGCAACAGGTGTCTGCGATGTGACCCTGGCCTCGGCTGTTTTCACCACAGACTTCCCGATCAATGCGGACCGTGCGGTGGCTCCGAGTGGTGCAAGGAGTACAACAAGAATCGACATTTGTGCGCTCATTGTGGTGGCAGCCGTGTATGTCCCTCGTGCAAGACCAGACTCATCAAGCAAGACGGACTCTGCATCAGTTGCAATCCAAACTTTGTCCCGAGCGAGGCCAGGACTTCTAAACTTGCGTGCCACGTGCTGGACACACTCGATCTCGAACAGGACTTTCACATCCAACACCGGCACTTGGATCCTGAAGGCGTTTGGACTGGCGACGAGTACCGACTGCCCGAGTGGCCAAAGAAACCAGTGGATGGCAAGTGGTTGCATCCACAGACTGGGCAAACGTGCTTTCTGGAAATTCTTGGAGACTACTGGCATGGACACCCACGCATGTGGAAAGACGACGAAACCAAGAGCGGTCACGGCGGGAGACTCCTCAAAGATCTTTTTGCAAAGACACAGCGGACGTTGCACAAGCTCAAGGATCTGGGGCCCTATCGCGTGTTCTACATCTGGGAATCTGACTATTACGCCTGGGAACCCCCAGATTCACTGTGGTCACGATGCCGCGAGTTTGTCGAGGTGCTTGAATATTAAATTTTTTTTTGTTTTGCTACGTTGTCACCGCCTGGCAGGGTCAGACCATGGACGAAACGCATTATGATCTAGTGTTCCCCATCCCCCGCGAAGTTGAGCGGCAAACACCAGCACAGCAATGGTGGGTCGCCGAGCAAAAGACCGGCACCGGCGACAACTACACCGAGGGAGACTGGCTGCTCAACGGCACGGTGCACATCTTTTGTGGAGACACCTCCATTTATTCATGCATGGTCGCTGAGCTTCGCTTTGGCAAGCACCCCTACATGCAGTCGTGCGAACCCCTGTGCTTGGCGGCGGTGGACTTTGAGGGCGACGACAAGCACCTGTTTGAGAACCTCCGTGCCGACTACGCGAGCAAAACGCTTTGCGGAACGGTCCATGGACACACGGCAGTCTTCTGCCCGTGTCCATTCCAGATGAGCCGCCTGCGCCGCCTCCTCGATGCCATGTACAACAAACACAACCACAGCGACCGAGGCCTGTGCGCGCTCATTAGTGAATGCCTCCGTTACTACCAAGGGCTCCTGGACGTGTCCACGTCTGAGGCAGAACACGATGCCGGGGCTGCAGAGAAGAAACGAAGTAAAAAATAGAAAAATCGAGTGAAATTTCGCTGACGATAAAATTGAACGGCTGTCCCAAGGTTGGAGGCGTGTCGCACATGGTCAGGGTGCATGTCAATGTACATCTGGCACCGTTCCCGGGCCGATCCAGCTCAATTAATTTTTCGTTTTCGCTGAAGGGAGTTTGTATCACTTTTCACTCAACAGACCGTGCTGCACGGATCGAGTTTTAGGGCCTGGAGAGGGGGTATGTCCAAAAAGTCACTTTCGGC
>WSSedB1CaDRAFT_10000261_pt1 | contig 24101 bp, 27 predicted proteins | sample WetSurSB1Cattail_FD_9460 | JGI IMG/M metagenome (IMG submission 9460)
CCTCTCCGCCATGATGGAGTGGTACTCAAGCGGCTGAAGAGGACGGTTTGCTAAATCGTTAGACGCGCAAGCGTGCGAGGGTTCAAATCCCTCCCACTCCGCCATATTACTAATATCTTTTTTATGAAAATTAATAGTGTATTACCTATAGAGCTGTTTGAAGTGTTATCTTTACGGGATGACTTCAAACGGCTCTATTTATTTTTTGCGGGTCAGAGTTCGTAATTTTTGGATTAAACTTATAGGCAATATTTATGTCTATAAATTTTTCTCCATTTCTGTCATAGGTTTCTGAGACATCTACGCGATCGATTAGTTCAACTACAATAGCCCTTGTTAAACTATCAATGGTTAGACACTCCTTAATGCGAGTTATCCAATTCGTTAAATCTTGCTCGATACGCTGGTATTCGCTCAATTCAGCTTCGAGTTCTCCAATATCCGCGATTAGCCGCTCTTGTTCAATACTATATTTTTGTGACATACGTTTGAAGAGCTCAGCAGTAACTTCTCCAGAAATTTTATCTTCATACAGGTTTTGCAGAAGTCCGTCAATCTCCTTAATCCTGTTTTGGGATTCACGGATAGTTTTTTCGTATCGTTGCAGGTTTTTATTCTTAAACTCGTCGTTGTTTTTAAGAATTTTATTGATCAAATTCTTTTCATCCTCGACGGCTAAGACTGCATACTCTTGAACACTTCCTAGTACGGCTTGGTATACGGTATCATAGTCAATACAGTGCATAGGACAAGCATCTTTTCCCTTTTGGGTATACGTACTGCACCGGAAAAATTTTCTTGTGCCTGATTTTAGGATTTTTTGGTTGAAAACAAGATTAGCACCGCAATCAGCACATTTTATGATTCCTGCAAATATAGAAACTTCACCGTTTGAACTGCGTCTTACCGTTTGTTTCTTGTTTTGCTTGCTAATCTGTTGTGCTTCAAGCCATGATTTTTTACTGATTATCGGTTCATGGGTATCCTCAACGATAATCCATTGATCAATAGTTTTCCGAACAACGATCTTGTTCTTGAAAGATTTAGCGGAGCGTTTGCAATTGGCCATAGCTCCGTAATAAGCGGGGTTTCTGATGATTTGCATTATGGTTGCGCTGCCCCATTTGTTTCTGGTGTTTTTGAATGGGTTAGGCTTGCCGATGGTACTATAAAAATATTCATTTGCTGTTAGTATATTTTCATGGTTGAATATATCAGCTATAGATCGCGCAGTGTTACCTCTTAAATACATTTCGAATATCTTGACCACATTATGAGCAACATTTTCGTCTACAACTAGGACGTGCTTATCTTCCTTTGACTTCAAATATCCATAAGGCGCACGGCTATTAGAGAATTTTCCCTGACTAGCCATTAATTTCTTTGTTGAACGGGTTTTACGGCTTATATCCGCAGCGTACATTTCGTTCATGATTTCCTTAATTGGTGTTGAAATATTATTATAGTCATCATTAAGGCTATCATGGTTGTCGTGTATGGCTATATATCTGACACCACATTCATTGAATAATTCCCTGTGCCGACCTGCTTCAATATAGTTGCGTCCTAAGCGGCTTAAATCTTTTGTAATGACGCAGTTTATCAAGCCGTTTTCAATATCGCCCATCATTTTTTGAAAGCCTGGGCGGTTAAATGTAGTTCCCGTTACATCATCATCAATGTAGGCTTTATATAAGGTCCAGCCTTTTTCATTGATATAAGCTTCAAGCATGTCTTGTTGATTATGGATACTCATACTTACATCTTTTTTTCCGTTTTTCAAGTCTTCTCTTGAAAGACGACAATAAATTCCAACATTATATGCTGTTTCCAAAATTTTAGCTCCTTTCGTGAAAAAACAGCGTAATGTTAAGAATGCCTTTATTCATTATACTAAAGACACTCCTAACCAGTCTATGAGTTTACGCAGATTTTTCTTTTAATCTATTAATTGCTATCGAGAATAAAATGTCGAATAAATTTTTTTCAGGATAGAAACAATTTTTTATATTGACGGTGAGCTTGTCAAATTTCATAGAATGAGTTGTATATCCATAATTTGTTGTCAATTGATCCTTTATCACAGAAAACCACCGAACCTTTCGTATATACTTTTAATAAAATTATAATTTCAATGCTAACGTTAGCATTGATGCGAATTGTGACTGTAGATTACAGTTTTATCTTAATGCAGAGTGAACAACTACCCTACATGTTTAGCACAATTTACTCAGGTAAATTCCATAATATCTGGTTTTACCGATTTTAAAGTTTTTACCTTCACTATCTAGCTTTAAGACATCTCTGGCTCTTAAGGAACGACTTACATCTGCGCAACTGAAGGGGTATCCTTTTCTTTTTAAGATTGCAATTAGGGATTCACTTTGGAAACACAAGAGCTCATTGTGAATTAACCCATCGTACTTTGAAGGAGCGGAATCAAATCGTTTCCTATTCTTAGCTATGTGAAAATCACCTTTTTTATAAAGAGTGCAGAGCAATTCAAAAAGATCAACATTGTTGGGGCTGGAGTTTATTCCCTGTTTGACATGAACGTCTTGTGCCTGTACTAAACAATTGAGCAAATTTTCAAATGATTTGTGGTAGACACTTGCTTTCTCGGGTGAAGTAAGACCTTTTTCCATACAATATTGAAGGAAAATTTTGTTAGCAGTGTTAAGAAAAAAATGAGTTTCCTGTAGCCGCCTATGAACACCTAAATCAGTTTTTGTATATTTTTCCCACCATATCCTCAATAAATCTTGAATCGTTGAGTACTTTTCGATATACCACTCGATGTAATGGTGAAAAAATGTAGATACAACAAGGGGATTAGTCTGACATTCACTTAGTTTCACTTCATCAATGGGGGTAGTAAGTCTGATGGGTAATAGCCGGGCGGCATCGGAACCCGTTCCAATCAAATATTCACCTGTAAACAAAACGCCACAGGAGGGCGATTCCTTTTGAGGAACCGTACGTCCTCTAAATTTCGCTGGGCGAGTACCGTCTGCAATGATTCTTGCAATTTCTAATAGGGTTTCTTCTTGCTGTGCCATACTTTTTTTAGAATCTCTTGGACACAGATCATCTAAAACCACAACACAATCGCTTTTCTGGTAGATAAGTTCAATGGCAGCCGGAATACTTGCATTCAACCGATCAGGTCTAAGGATACCTTTGTTGCGGTTGTGAATTTGGGTCAGAAAAGTGGAGTAAGTGGTTTTAAACTGCCCACTCCCGCCATAAAGAAACAGGGAGCAACAGGGTGCTATTACGGCATCCTTGTACGCTTTCCTCATGATATAGAGCAGTAAGTGTGAAAAAATTACTCTTCCGACATCTGGACTCAGGTTTACAAGCTTCATCATTGCAGCAGCAGCTTCAGCTTCGTTAAGATTTTGGTCTATATCTAGGCTGTACCCTTGCGAAAACACTGAAATTTTGGGATGGCTTTTAGAAATAGGTGAGGAGCTGACAATATCACCACCGGTGTTGAAAATTGGAGCATTTTCGATGATATGTGTTCCAAGACGTTTGATTTGATAAAGAGTCTCCTGTGGAGCCTTTGGCAGGGCAGCACGAATTAAGTTCACGAGATTCTGCTGGGCAACGGAAATTTTCTGATAAAGTTCAAGGTGAGGGTGGAGTAAATACCAATCGAGCTTTCCTAACCCCTCTAATGGGCAAGTAATATATTCACTGATTGTTCCGTTGTCAAATTTGAGCTTGAATTTTATAGAGTATATTGTTTCGGTCTCGGTGATCACGTTTACGGCACAGATATCCTCTAATGTAAAATTGCCAATATCTATGTTAGGCATTGCCGTTATCGTCCTTTCAGTGGAAGATTACGATCCATAATGATCGTTGCAAGTTTAATTAATTCGGGTACAGACTTTTCTATTGCTCCGTCCCAACGGCCTTTTCCAGTAACTTGCTTTGCGTTATAAAGGAGCGATTGCAATTTTTTGTTTTCTTTTTTTAGTTTTTTAATTTTGATCTTGAATTTTTTACCATCCTTTCCTTTTCTTTTAGCCTTTTTTAATTTTTTTTCAGCTTTTCGTAACTCTTCGCGGATTTCTTCTTTGATAGCCAATATTTCATTCTCTGGTGTTTGGCCAGAATTGGAAACGCTAGGCGTGAAACTTTCTAGGATGTCATACATAACAAATACCACCTTTTTGATAATTTTGTCCTAAACTATTAGGGCGTGTCAACGCCAATACACTCAAATACTTAATTTTATTGAGACGGAAAGCAGGATGTGTTAAAATGGGGAAAAGTATTTTCAACATTGGTGCTGTTCTGGTTTTAGTATATAAAATTCACGTTTGTTTTTTTAGTAGCATAATACGTGCAGAATGGGGGGCATTTTAGGGTACAGGATAATATGTTGAATGGAAGGTAGGACTTATGGAGTTTGACGTTGTTATTAACACAATAAGAGCGATATGTAATATTCGGCTCAATCGTGATCAGTTTGTTATTAATCTTTTTGAAAAGGCAGGAGCTAGAGAGATTAGCCCAGAAACAGTAGCTTCGTGGTTTAAGAATGGTAAAGCTAAAAGACATCCTGACTTTACTCGGCATTTTTATGGGAGCATAAATGAAGCTGGTGTTATTGATTTTTTTAAATATTGGGTAGAACCTTATTGGAAGGAACTGTTAAGAGAGTTTCATAAAATAAATAATAAAGGTACCATCAGTTGTGATACGGAAGATGAATTTTATCGGTATCTGTTATATCAATTCTTAAGGTTTCTTAATGTAATGCCGAAAGAACCAATTTTTTTAAGGAATACTCCTATTGATAAGTCTGTAATCTTTGGAAGAGAAGATTATTTAGAGAAAATTGCATATATACTAAAATCAAGTAATTACGTTGTGCTTACTGGCATCGGAGGGATTGGTAAATCACGTACGGCATTAAGCTATGCTTACGGGCTGCAATGTATAGGCAATTGGGTAATCCAACATGTAATGTGTGAAGATTCTGATTCACTGCGAGAGGCTGTGGCTCGGTTACAATTTGATGGACTGGAAGATAAGGACGAAGACACAAAGTTTGATATCAGAATAAAAGCTTTAAAAGACTGCCGACACTCCACACTCATCATCTTTGACAACTTGAGCCAAAGAATAAAGCCTAATGAGCACGACGATTTCAAAAAGTTGAAAGGGTGCAGTCAACATATTAAATTCATCATTACAAGCCGTGATTCTAAGATTGCAGGCGATGACAGACAGAATGTGCTTAAAATTAACCCTTTAGACACTGTTACGTTGCTGAAACTCTATAAATATTACCGCTTTGAAGAGCCTGATAGCCATGCAAATTATATTACCGAGCATAAAGTACTCCTGACAGAACTGTTTGGTCGGGTGTGTTGTCATACGTTGGCGATTGAACTTTTAGCAAAATTATCCCGGAACAGCAACATGGATGAGAATAAGATATATGAAAAGCTAAAAACTGGATTTAATGTATCACCAGAGGTGGTGTATATCATAAAAGACGACAAGGCACTTGAAGATAATATACTGGAAATTATCAAGACGATATTTACTATGTCATCATCGATCAACGACATAGAAAAGGATATACTTAGGCATCTTGCCATTGTGCCTACTCGTGGTATGGAAATCGGCTTGTTCAAAGAATTATCCGGTTATAGGAGAGATGGTGAAATTATCCGTCTCAGAGATAGAAGCTGGATTACAATGGATGAAAAAAACCATAGAATATGGCTACATCCTTTGGTTTGCGAGGTTATTTGCAATGAGGATACTACTAAACCATCTCAAGAAACATGCAGTGTTTTTATCGGGAATTTATCGGCCAAATTAGAGAAAACAGTTAAATACAGTCGTGAATGGCATGTTCTAAATAAGACCTATGCCTGCTACGCATTGAAAGTCTTGTTTCCTTCGACTATTGGGCGATACTTACATTATCTAAAAGACGAATACAAATTGGAAATTCTTAATCTTAATAAATGCTTGATAAAATACTTGGATGCTGATTCGCTGGATCGTTCTCAAACGCAATCCTTTTCATTAGAATCGGAGGGTAATTTATCAAACGAAAAAAAACAATGAGTTCGCTTTTAAGGCGAATTCATTGTTTTTTCTCTTATTATATATGAAGAGCTACTGTTCTAAAAAGGTTCTAAAAACAGTAGCTCTTTTATCATTTCTGCCGTTAAATCATTGTCTTTAGAGTTCTTACTTTTGTCATATAACGACTTAATAGTTGATCCTTTTAATTTAGCTTCTGGATTGCTTTTTAGAAAATTTATTATTACTATTGTCTCTCCGTGTTTGAGTTGCGAGAGCCGATAAGCTGCCATAAAACCGAGCCTTTTCTCATCCAACATATCACAGAGACTATTTAATATACCGTCATCAAGTTTGGAAATACTCCTATATCTCTCAAATACGGTAGCCGATATGCCAAGCTGTTTTGAAATTTTATCTCTTGTTTTAGGGCGAGTTTGTTTATCGGCCGACTTGTGTTCAGTGTGGACATAAGTTGGATCGGCTGTTAAGTCGCTCCTTTTTCCTTGTTGAGAGTTCTCTTGAATATATTTATTGTATATCTTTATTATTCGGATTTGTTGAGAATATTTCCAATCAGCGAATGACTGTTGGTTTAGATTGCTTTCAATAACAATTCGCTCAGCTTCTTTATCTGATAATCCTTCCATAACGATAGCGTTGATTTTTTCCTGACCAAGTAATTTTACCGCTTCAACTCTATTATGACCGCTTAGTATCTCATAACTTCCGTCAATATTGGGACGCACAGTAATTGGGCTAATCAATCCGCCGATACTGATGCTGTCTGCTAATTTTTCAAGCCGCTCACCTTCATATGTTAGAAAAGGATGTTTGGCAAATGGAACAAGTTTACTAAGCGCAATTGACATAACATTTAATATTTTATGTCCCGTACTTTCTTGGGTGGACTTTCTTTTTGTTATTGGTGTAAATAAACCATTTTTCACTAGACACACCTCGCATTTTATTATTATCATAAAGGATTTTCATATGAATGCAAAGTTGTTTGTTATTTATTTAAAATAACTATAGCATGAACTAATACACGTTGGATTGTTAAATTGTCCAATAACAACTGCTGTCAATTGGAAGAGTATAGGGATTTTATGGGATGGAGAGGTGGAGATGTGGTGATTTTCCACCTTTTCCACGCCGAAAAATGCTATATGTAACTTGTAGGCTGACTATCAACCGGTTGTTTACGTTCCAAAGGATGACAGTTCAGGGTGTTATACGGTATACTATATATTATAAAAAATACGTCATATTGTATCTTTATGAGACAACTATTTTTTATAATTGGCTACGGTTTCAATTTTAAGAGAATTCAAAATTTCATTTGTTTGCATGATAGAATTCGCGTTTTCAAGGGAATGGATAATAACGGCATCACGCTTGTTTTTTGGATATAGTGCGCCTACTCCGGCAATTTTGAGAAGTCTAGCCGTTTCCTCGTTATTCAGCCCGAAGCCAAAGGCTAAAGATAGGGCTTGATTCCTGCTAGGGTTCGTTTTGATACCACTGAAAAGCTGGTTTATGTAGTTGCTATCAAGTTGGGCATTTTTGATTACATCTTGCCGTTTTAATCCTTTTAATAATAATAATTTCTTTAGATATTCCTGCAATGTAGGATCTGTAATATATAATTCATTTTCTTGAAGAAAACTGTTGATGTCCTTCGCATTTTTTAGGATTTCTGCTAATCCGCTGGTGCTTATTTCCACTTTTGTGCCTCCAATATTTTTCTCTATTATAATATCGAGGTGTTTGTAATGCAATACTTTGCTGAAAATTTTGACCCACAGGAATACGAAGGGCTGATTGATTTAAGCGGAAATGAAAATATAACTCTTATGTGCCATACTAAAACGAAAAAACTGATTGTCCGAAAAACCATCGGTGGAATAAACATGCAATTGTATAAGCAGTTGGTTAACGTAAGGCATAGAAATTTGGTTCAGGTTATGGGTCTGAAAGAAACTGAATTTAATTGCCATACCTATGAAGAATATATCAACGGTGAAACGTTAACAGAGATTCTTGCTAATGGACCGGTACCAGAGGAAAAAGCGGTACAATGGATTGGGCAGTTATGTGAAGCGGTAAGCCTGCTCCATGAGCAGAGTCCGATTATCATTCACAGGGATATTAAACCGGGTAATATCATTCTTTCGTCTGATGGTGTTATAAAGCTCATTGATTTTGATGCTTCGAAAGAATTTACCCCCAACAAACAAAGAGATACCGAACTTATTGGAACGCCCAATTATGCTGCTCCTGAACAATACGGCTTTGCATCATCAGATCCTCGTACCGATGTATATGCTATTGGCATTCTTTTTCATGAGCTTATCACCGGTTATAAACCGAATGAAATCAAAGCCCCTTACCAAGGGCAATATAAAAAAATAATACAAAACTGTATTGAACTCGACCCGAAAAGACGTTATCAGAATGTACAGGAGTTAGAATGTCAGCTTGGAATGTATGAGGTGACAGGATTTATCGGGTACATACCAGGGTTTCGTACAGGAGTATGGTGGAAACGGGAAATAGCATTGGGTGTCTATATAATCATAGCGGTACTTATGACCATCGCTTTTTTATCACAGTGGAATTTGCACGGAAATATAGTGAAGGCACTGCTTGTACTTGGGTGTTTGATCATTTTGTGTGTTCCTCCGTACCTGTTGATTACAAATTTCTTGCGTGTATGGCAAAAATTACCCCTACTAAGATCAAGAATTATAATAGTAAAGGTCTTTGGAGCTATAATTTATCTTCTGTTAGGTTTATGGTTGTTTTCTATAGCAACCTCTATCGAACAACATCTCTAAGAGCGTAAATAAAGGACAGTGCTGGCAGCACTGTCCTTTATTGTTATTTTCTGTTATAAATATATAAGAAAGCTATTGTCATGCATAGTGTTTGCATGAAGCAGTAATTTTTACTAAAAAGTAGACAATAGTTACATATTAAAATTTTAAAAGGGGCGAAATAATAATGAAAAAAACAGCTATACTTGCAATGGTAGCAGCTACTATGTTAACAACTAGCGTGGGTTTTGCTTCACCGCTGAATGATTATTCAGCAGGAAAAACTCAGGTGGATTTAACATGGAGACAATCCGATGTCAAAGCAGAAGGCGATTCCACCGATGGTAATTTTAATAAAAAAGGTAATATGGAATTTGGGATCACTACTGGTTTAGGAAACAACTTTGCATTGCAATATAACAACTTCAATGGCAAATCCAAAGATACTGATTTCACCAATGCCGGTGGAGCATTTAGTGCTGCAGCAACTCTTAAAATGCAGGAATTCAATGTGCTTTATAAGGTGGATAAAAACCTGTCTGTATACACTGGTATTGCTTCGGTAAAAGGTAGCTTTGATTCCACAATTGGTAATTCTGAAAGTGATACCAAAAACAAAGTGCAATTCGGTGTTATCGGCAATACAAAACTTAGTGATAAAACAACCGCATATGCAAAAATTGGTGTTGCTTCAGGAATGACAAATTGGAAAGTCGGTGTATCACAAGAGCTTGCTCCTAACCTTGAATTGAACTTGGATTATGGCAGCCTTAAGGTTAATAAAATGGCATTCAATAACGGCATGGGCGATGTTGACATGACAGCCAAAGGCATCGGTGTTGGGGTAAGCTACAAATTTTAAAACACCAATTATTTACTGTGGTAAGCAGAATGTGCATCTCTATAGTAGCTGGATATTACTATATCGTATGTATCTAAGTGAGTCGGATGTAACTTGGTAATTTATTGTAGCGCGCAACAAAAAGACAGTGCTGGCGGCACTGTCTTTTTGTGCCTTTTTCTGTTATATATATAAGGGAGATACTGTCGAGAGTATTAGTTAAAGGAATAGTAAGTTTTGTTACACAGGCCACATATCTTGGTGCGCAGACAGCGTTTTCATCATATTAAGAAATACCTTACGCTGATTGTTGCTCATACGGTTCAATGCATCAAGTATTTCAGCAGGAAGCATATCTGGTTGATAATTGAACTCTCCGCAGACAATGTATTCAATACTGAGGTTCAAAGCATTGGCAAGTTTAGTCAATGTTTCTATGCTTAATGTGCGACCACCGCGTTCTATATGTCCCATAAAAGAATCACTAATGTTGGCCATTTCTGCTAACTTTTCTTGTGTCAGGTCTTGCTTGCGTCGTTCTGCTCGAATACGTCTTCCAAGTTCTTTATAGTCAATATTATACATTATTAGCATCATCTCCTTTACTATATACAGGATAGATGACATAACAAAAGGAATTAATAGCCTGTATGACATAATGTTGACCGTGAGAATTATTAATGATATATTTATTAATAAATGGAAACTAAATTAATGGAGGTAAACAGCATGGCTAAACAAGTCGCTCATCCAAAACAAGTGAAATTTTGTGTATTTTGTAAAAGATGGAACGGAAATGCTGATCTTGAATTTAAGAGTCCAACAGCAGGATTCCAGTTCACCACAGGTGTTCCTGGTAAATGTATGGCAACTAACGGAGTAATTGGTTCTACGGGGAATAATACTTCTAATTGTAAGCGTTACGAGCCTAGTGTTGAGGCAAGTAGGCTTTTATAAATAAGAGTATTAAGTAAAATGCTTTAGTCATACTTTAAGTGCAAGGTTTTTATATCTTCTTAGATACAGCCTATGGAATTTGTCTACCTCGTATTTCCATAGGCTGTATCATTTTTATTCAATTTATATGTATGATTTAAAATGTTTTTTACATCGGAGGTAACAATATGTTTTGTACTGAATGTGGAACAAGATCGGCAGATACGGCCAAGTTTTGTGCTAATTGCGGAACGAAGTTGTTTAATGAAGAAGCCGTAACAGAGAATAATGAAAAAGAAATATCTGATGCAAATGTTGGCGACAGCAAAAATATCAATTTCGGCGAGATAGATAGTTTTTTCAAATCGGATACAAACTATTTTAAGGATCTGCCAAATGACGTTGTAATAAAAGCCGCCGAAAATGGCAATATGTACGCCCAGATGGATATGATGCGCAGATATCTTGCATTTGATGACGAAACAGGTTGTCGGATATGGGGTATAATGGCTTTGCCTGACAGAATAAATATCGCAAAACAAGGTGATTTTGAAGAACAAATTAGCTTAGGTTATGCATATAGGGATGGTACGGCAGGTGCGGAAAAAAACGAAAATGAATATAAGTATTGGCATAAAACTGCTTTTAACGATAGCATGAAAGCTGCCGAACAGGGCGATGCTATGGCGCAATGTAACCTTGGAAAATGTTTTGATATGCCTTATGGCACAAATGAAGATATTGAAGAAGCTATTTATTGGTTTGAAAAAGCAGCTGAACAAGGAAATAGCGATGCCATGTGGCAGTTAAGAAATATATATGAAGATGAAACATCCGAAAATTATGATGAAAACAAGGAAGAATATGTTTTAAAGTATCTTGAATTTCATGATGATAATAAAGCAAATTACTGGGAAAAGAAATATGATGCAAGGCTTGCTGAAGAAGCGGTAGAGAATTTTCACAAACTAAAAGAAGCCGCCGAACAAGGCGACGCATGCAAGCAAAGCGAGTTAGCTAATTGCTATTTTAACGGTTCTGGCGTGGGAAAAAATACAGAGAATGCTGATTTATGGTGGGGATGGGCTTTTTCAGGGTTTGAAAAAGCCGCAGAACAGGGAGATGCACGTGCACAAATTCAGGTAGGGCATTGCTATTGGTATGGTAAGGGTGTACAGAAAGACAGGCAAATAGCTCTTATGTGGTATAAAAGGGCGGCTGAACAAGGAAACAACGAGTCTATGATGCATATTAGTATTTGCTATAAAACTGAAGGAAATGATTATGAGTATAGGCATTGGCTTAAGAAATCAGCCGAACAAGGCAATGAATATGCTTTAGCCAAAATTGGTTTTGATAAGAGCCTGAAGGAATGTAAAGAGATATTGGAAAGGTCTGGGGATTGGGAAGAGGAGAGAAGGAACATTATTGTTGCAGTTAATGAACCACTGCATACGGAGCCACAAGATGGATTTAGGAATATCATGGGAAGCCTTTTAAATGATGTTGATATTATTGAGGTTATGAAGAATCCCAAAGAAGCAGTTTTAGAGTTTGGTTTTAATGCTGTAAAAAAGCTGTTTGAGGAAAACACCATAAAAAAATGAGCCGTTCGCTAAATAATAGGAGTAATTCTAATTATTTGGTGGGAGGACGCTTAGGATTGAGGTTCCTATGGCGGAAAAACTTAAAAAAATACCTACTGATCTTGTGACATATATTCAAATTGAAACAGAAGCTATCAAAGACGTTAATGATAAGATGATTATTTCATCGTATTGTCTTCATAGATTGGAGCTGGTCAATTGGTTTATCAAATTGTTGGAGGTAGGATCTGAAAAATATATAGTGCCGCATAGCAAACAGCAGCTGGAAACTATTAGAAACCAACTTATAGATTGCCACAAAAGAATTATGGGCACTAAAATTATGAATACAAGCAATCATTCAACTATAGGTATAAAATATCCAAAAGGATATGAGGGATAGTAGTGATTAATTTAAATTTTCATTCATTTTGAGATTTGAGGTTGAGTTCATGGGATTTTTAGATTCGCTATTGAATATGGGGGGGAAGTAGCTTCAAAAGTACAAGACAACATGTCTAAAGTTCAAGAATATAAAGAGGGATATTCAAATCTTTCTGACCAAGAATTGTTAGATGAATTAAATCAACAAAGACGAAAAAAAGATAATTTTATAAAAGATAATGCTCATTTTAGAATCAAAGCACTAGGCTTGCTATTACAGGAACGAGGTTATTATTATGCTGGAGATGGTAAGCTAAAAAAAGATGATTGTAAAAGCCTATAGTAAATGATGAAGGTTATTTTGAAAGAAGTCATTTAAAACCATTAAACGAGGAATGCCATAAACTATGGAGAAACCTCCAGTATAAAATGCCCAGGCTGATTGGCCTGGGCAAAGTTCTATAATAGTATATCAATATGCTTCATTTATATATTCTATATTTGAATAAGAGAATGAGGAGGTCTTTGTATGAAAAAAGGATTAATTCAAATGGTATTATAAAGTTTAAAAATAATGCATCAAACTGGAAGATAATAAATCAGGTCAAGTGGCAGAACGGCCTTTATCTGCTGGAGATTATTTATGAGGAAAATTGCAGTTGCCTTTGTGGGAATTGTCATGATGATGGTAGCTTCCGTAGCTTTTGCCTATCCGGGCCATCTTAATGGAGATGCAAATTACATCTTGTGTGATGGACATATGGGGGGAGCGTATTATGTTGACCGTAGTTCTTTGGTTGTGGAACAATATAAACCGCCGGTTTATATCATTGCTATTAACGTTGTAAGCGTACCTGATGCCGATAGGGGTAAGACGAAAATATCAAATGTAAAAACATATCATTTTATGTATAGATATGATCAACGAAATATGTATGTTCCCATGGAAGATCCAAACTCCGATTTGGATTGGCGATACCTTAATCCGAATGGAACCTATGCAGAAACAGGCGTTGCCATGCCAGCAGGTGAAATAGCTTTTTACTTGGCGTATACTATGCGGTTCTATGGTGAAAAAGGCGATTTTAAAGATTCATTTTATGACAGAATCTAAATATAGGGAACAGAGTGACGGTGGTGTTCCATCGTCACTTTATTTATATGATGGGAGCGGATTTTATTGCAAGTAAAGAAACTGTTTTATCTGACAAAAAGACACTGTTTCCAATGTCCGTATACTCTCGGATTGGTACGATTTGTTGGTAATCCTTGTCCAAGATGCAAATTAAATAATGATCAAATGTATCATATGCTTACCAAGCAACGCCATGAAATCAATAAAATTTCTATTCACGAAAAATAGGAGGGCTAAGAATATGGATAAAGTGTTAGTATTGTTAATATTAGGAAGTTTAATTGCTATAATTATTGGTTTAGTCAAACCGGGTTTAGTAATTAAGTGGGGAGAAAAGAGAACAAGACCGAGAGTACTGGTGTTTTATGGTGGTTTATTTATAATTCTTTTCATAGCCTTGGGGATGACAGGAACTTCTAATAGTGAAAAAGATAGTAGTCATGGAAATAAATCTTCTGCAGCGGCAGTAGATGAAAACTCTAAAAAGGACGTGAACCTGAATGCTGATGAAGCGAAGACTCGTCTTCAAACATGGGTAGATACACATAAATTTCTATCTTCCGTTTCCATTACCGCTAAAGATGGAAAACGTAAGTTTGATGGATTCGAATCAGAATGCTATACGTTTGCCTTAGTCGGATTAAGTCGAACGCAGCTGATTCTTGTGGATCCTGCAAATGGAGGATTATTTATAGATGACGGCAAGATAATGCCATTGGAAGAATGGTACCAAAAGTATATTGCTCCACATAATGACACTAATACGGATAAAGGTAATAAAAATACCGGTAATTATATCAATAAAAAATTTGAATGGGTCGAAAAACCATCTATAAAAAATGGATATATCGTAGGGAAGATAAAAAACATATCGAATAGAGAACAATTTCCTACGATTACGTTTGCTTTATATGATTCTCAAGGGAATCAAATTGGTACTGCTAGTGATAGCCTCATGAGCTTAAAAGATGGAAATACATGGAGCTTCAAGGCGAGTGTGAATAACCCTAGAGTAACTGATTATGAATTTTCCGGAATAGACTAATTCGTTACTATAAAGATAGAAGATTGAAAGCACAATAAAACGATCGAATAACCTTAAGCTTCGCCTATATATTATGAATTTAGAAATATAGTAGAGGGGGCGTTTTATTGTCGAAGAAGATAATCAATATGGTGCTGTTAGCAGGCTCTGTGATAATTGCTGTAGCAAAAGCGATTATTGAACAGGAGAAATCACAAGAGAATAGGGAGAAAACTTCATAATGGTTTAAACATAGGGCTTCCAGCGTGGAAGCCCTATGTTTTCATGTAAGAAAAATCAAGTTCTTGATATGAATCAAATGATAAAGCGATATAAAAGGAGATGTTTTTAATGTCAGCAAACGTAGAAACCATGTTTTACACGAGGGTAGCCCCTTGGCACGGTCTGGGGGTTCGTGTCGAATCTGCTTTAAACTCAAATGAAGCAATTGAACAATCGGGTCTCAAGTGGAATGTCATTCAACGTCCGATTATGACCAGTAACTATACACCTATTCCCGGCTACAAAGCAAACATCCGGGATATTGATGAAAAAGTTCTCGGCGTAGTCACTGACCGCTATAAGGTTGTCCAGAACGCAGAAGCATTTGCCTTTACCGATTCCTTATTAGGTGAAGGGGTACGTTATGAAACGGCAGGTGCTTTGCAAGGAGGTCGTAAGATTTGGCTGCTTGCTAAACTTCCGGACAAGTACATCATTGAAGGGGAACAAATTGAACCGTATCTTGTATTCAGCAGTTCTCATGATGGTAGTGCAGCTATTAAGGTGGCAATGACACCGGTGCGGGTAGTTTGTCAGAATACACTCAACATAGCCCTGTCCTCGGCTAAACGTATGTGGTCAACGGTTCATGTCGGTGATTTAGCTCACAAGATGGATGATGCTCATAATACGCTTTTATTAGCAGAAAAATATATGGGGAAACTCGGGGCAGAATTCTCACGGCTATCTAAAATCAAACTGACCGATGCTAAGGTGATGGAGTACATTGATATGCTGTTGCCAATGAATGATAATCCTACTGATATTCATAAGAAAAATATCATCCGAATTCGGGAAGATATGAAGCTGAGATATTTCGATGCCCCGGATCTCAAGGGGTGCGTTGGCAAGAACGCTTATCGGTTTATCTGCGCAGTCTCAGATTTTGCTACACATAGCCAGCCACTTCGGGAAACGGCCAGCTACAGGGAAAACGTATTTGCTAAAACAGTTGAGGGTAATCCGCTGATTGACAGAGCCTATGAACTTATCCAAGCAGTGGCGTAACTCGATCGATAGACTCAGATTAAGTACAGGGTATGTAGTGAGTAATTTACTGCATACCCTTATTTCATTATGTAAAGTGAGGTTTATTAAATGGCAGTTATTTTAGCGTCAACGGAAAACATGCCCTATGATGAATGGCTTGACTGGCGCAAAAAAGGGATTGGCGGTTCCGATGCTTCTGTGGTTTGCGGAATCAATCGATATAGATCACCGATAGAACTCTGGATGGACAAAACCAATCAGATCCCTTATCAGGAAGCTGGAGAAGCCGCTTATTGGGGAACGCAGCTTGAAGCCTTAGTTAGGGCTGAATTTAGCAAGAGGACAGGAATTGAAGTTAACCCAGCGAATCAGCTTCTGCAAAGTGAAGAACATCCGTTCATGTTGGCAAATTTGGATGGCGAATGTACCCATCCGACGCATGGGAAATGTGTCTTTGAAGCGAAAACAGCTTCCGCTTATAAAGCAGGCGAATGGGACGATGCCATACCAGATGAATACATGTTGCAAGTGCAGCATTATATGGCGGTTACTGGATATAGGGGAACCTATATTGCTGTTTTGATTGGTGGGAATACCTTTCGCTGGAAGTTTATTGAGCGTGATGAAGCGCTTATTTCAATGCTAATTCAACTAGAATCCGCTTTTTGGAAACAGGTTCAAGATCTTGTTCCTCCGGCAATGGATGGTTCAGAAGCAGCAGCAAAATTTCTTAGCGAACGGTTCCCCAATAGCGTAGCTAAATCAAAGATTGAATTACCAAATACCGCGAGTGAACTCATCCGACAATATGAAGTCGCCTGTGACCATATCAATCAATATGCTGAAAAGAAGCAAGAAACCGAAAATATGTTAAAGAACATGTTAGGTGATAATGAAATTGGTACGGCGGATGATCGGGTTGTCACTTGGAAAAGCGTAGCGCAGGAACGCTTGGATGGAAAAACGCTAAAAGTGGAACATCCAACGCTCTATAAAAAATATGCAAATAAAACATCGTATCGTCGATTCTCCATAAAAGCAGCTATGTGAAAGGACGAATTATATGAATACAGCAAAACTAAAAGATCGATTAGGTGGCAAATTACAAGCCATGCAAGAGCCTAAGAAAGAAAGGAAGGTTTTAACTATGTCTAAAACAGTAGTAGCTCCGGTCAATTCTGATTATATTGCGCTGACAAACAATGCACTGGATATTATCAGGGAAAATCTGAAGAATCAACCATTGTCATACCAACTCTTTGATATTGTTAAATCCCCGTCTGGAGGGGCAACGTCATTTACTGTGCCGGGGTTATCTGGAGATGAAATATATAAAGAATTGACAGGAATTGTGCTTGAGTATGCGACACCTCGTGCTTATTGGGATACTCCTGATCCAGTTGAGGGGACGCCTCCGGTATGTTACAGTCCTGACAGTTTGATATCTCATGAAGGAAAACCTTGCAATCGTTGTCCATTCAATGATTTTGGTTCAAAAGATGGCGAGTCCAATGCAAAGGCTTGTAAAGAATCCGTGACGATTTTCCTTCTTAGGCCAGATAACATTATGCCGATCATTATTCGGGTTCCGGTAACGAGTAAGTTGATCTTCCAGCGTTACATGACAAGGTTAATCGGGAAAATGATGCCACTCTGTGGGGTGGTTACGAAGATAACGTTAGAGAAAACAACGAATAAAACAGGGCAGCCTTATTCGCTCTATAACTTTGAGGCGCTCAGTATTCTCAGCCCAGAAGAAACTACGAAAGCCAGAACTTTTGGTCAGCAATTTATGGAGGTAGTTAATACCGCTGAGCTGAATATTCAAGAAGCTAGCTAATTGAATGGGCGTTGTTTATTTATATCAACAAATATGTTCCCTTTTTAACTTAAAAAGTAAAATGTTGCGGCCGGGAGTTATTACTTCCGGTTGCATACTTCTTAAGACAGGAGAAAAAATCATGTTTACCAATAAAAGATATATTACTTGCGGAATTTCAAATGCAATTCCAGAGAAAATCCAATTTGCGCTGTGGAGTATGATTGATAACTTTAGAGCTAGCACTGATATCGAAGTAGACTATTTGCAAATTTTTAGTCTATCCAATCAGAAGGGGAAGCAAAAAATAATACACAGGCAAGAAGAGCCTGTGTATTATAACGAAATCCTTGTTGCGTTTATATGGAATCCTGTAGAAAATGCAAAAATCTTTGTTATTGATGATGGCGAACATTCGACAATGATGTTAGCCGAGGAATATTGAGGAGGTTAATTTTAATTGGATGCACAGAATTTAATACTATGGCATCTATTAACAGTTTAGAAAACAAAATATGTGGTTGCCATGTGTTAGGTTAGGTGAAACTACTATTATCAAAAAAATAGATGGGTTAAGTCCCGTCTATTTTTTATCCTGGGTTGTCAGTGCCAAATAAAGATCTCTGTAAAATTTATTCAGAGGTACGACATAGTTGGCTATTGTTAAAAGTTTTCTGGCTAACCCTACAGGAAGCTTTTTGCCTCGAAATATAATAAATTTCACAACAATATCCTCCCATATAGTCATTTCCATTTATATCTATCATAATATATTATTTTGACAGTAAAAGATACGAGAAGATTGAATTTGGGAGAATCCTTATCTTGTGGATCATAATGGCGTGAAGTTAGCAGTAATTTTTAATCATTTTACAAATAGGGTTGTCTTTAATAATGGTATATGCCAAAAATAAAAAAACAACTCTATTGGGATACTTTTTCAATGTGCCGTTAGACTGTAGCCAAACGGCTTATTTTAATGGAGGAATTTGTATGAAGATAGGATATATTCGTGTAAGCACAGCAGAACAAAATACGATGCGTCAAGAGATTTTATTAAAAGAGCTTGGTGTTGATGAAATCTTTATTGATAAAGCCAGTGGTAAAAATACCGATAGACCGGAACTGAAACGGATGCTCACCTATGTTCGACAGGGTGATACTGTTATTATTGAATCCATTAGCCGCTTCGCCCGTAACACACGCGACCTGCTTGATCTCATCGCCCAGTTGACTACCAAGCAAGTTGAATTTATTTCTAAGAAAGAAGCCATCGATACAACAACACCGACAGGAAGATTTATGCTGACGGTCTTTGGAGCCGTAGCAGAATTGGAGAGAGAATACATCCTGCAACGCCAACAGGAAGGAATCGCAATTGCCAAAAAGCAAGGAAAGTATAAAGGGCGTAAACCTATTTATCACCCGGACTTTGATAGAATTGTGTCTAGGTGGAAATCTGGTGATATAACAGCAATAGAGGCTATGAATAGATTAAAGATGAAGCCGTCTACATTTTATAGAAAAGTAAGGGAAATCAAATAGATAAATTATCTGTAAAGATACTTACATTTTGCAAAAGAGTTTTGAAATTCCCCAGTTTTAGAATAGCAAGAAAACACATAATTGAAATAACCATAAAATTACCCTACAAACAAATGTACAAAATGAAGGACGGCTCAAAACCGTCTTTTGTTTTTTATAATGTTTTACATATCCTTTGTTATCTAATATTTATTCTTTAAATCATATACATATATCTAAAAGAAGATAGATCAATAAAAAGGTACTGGGATTAATAATAAATAGCTATACCTAGAGATGAATACGATAAGGAGAAGGTAGTCTGGTAGAAAAGATGTAAGAAATACTTGTAATATAGATCGGAGGACTTAAAATGATTTATTCGCCGCACACATTCGAGCTTTCGCTTATTATTAACACGAATAATTTTTACAAATGGAAAAATAAAGCCTTTGAAAACGCAGAAGGTAAATATCGTGTATATTATCTAGAAAAAAATATTATTTCTGATGAAGCTTTAAAAGATAAAGGTATAAAAATTGAATATCATGACAATACTTTCAAGAAAAAGATTAAATTTATCGTAAACCCAACTAAGTTACTTGGTGGCAACGATGTTAAAAAACTATGGAAACCGAACAACGACAACATATCAAAACTGCTCCGCAAACTCAAAGAATACATTGATAGCTATTTTGATTCCAAATACAAATTGAACGACTTCAAACTGACCCGTATGGATTTTACCGTAAATATTAACGTTGGCGATAAAAAAAACGTATCTGCCTATATAAAGGTTTTACAGAATATTGGAAAAGTTAAAGGTTTCAAACCGAAGTATGATAAAAAGGATAAAAAGATTGATCATGACCTCAGTTTTGATTTGGACGGGAATTCAAATGGTGTTGAGTTTACGGCTTATGACAAAGAGGGGCAATCAAAACAAAAAGAAGCAAAAGGTATTCTGCGCCTGGAAGTTCGTTTAAAGAAACAGAAAAGTATTAGTAAGTATACTGATGAAACTGTTATAGTAAAACAAATAAAAAAATTAGCACCGAATAGCAGAAATATTTTTTTGGATTTTTTTACGGATATCGTTCCATACGGAAATTACTATAAGAAAAAAGAGGCTGCAAAGTTGGTTGAGGATAATATCTCCAAACAGAAGCATAGGGAGAAGATGCTTCGACTGATAGAGCTTATACCTAAAAAGAAATCGTTATATCTTACCCAAAAAGAAATGAATGATAGAAATATCGATAAAATAATAGAAATGTTTGCAGAAATCAACGTATCGCCCTTGACTATTAGTAAAAGGCAGAAAATAAGTTCCCTTAAAAATTTATATTCTTATTTATTTGAAAAATAATAAAGGTACAGACCCGATGCAATATTCCTGTTTAATTTTTGCTTACAAATGCGGATGCTACTTCTTTCTCGAGGTGCCTTTTGTCAGGGGCAATATCATTGGTGTCATCAGCGATATCTGATTTGAGCGTATATAATTTTGACCATTTTAGAGGAGCTTTCATTTTCTTGTTATATGCAAGAAGCATTGACTCGGAATAACCAAGAGAACCCGCCTTTCGTTCTTTGGCTGTTCGTCCAATATCTTTTGCCGAAAAAGCGCCGACTTTTTCTTTAAAGATGTCGTCTTTTAGGAGGTCGCCAAAAGCAACAATCAACAGAGCAATTCCTTTTAACATGCTTGAAGAAAGTGAATTATAGTCACCTTCCCATGTTCCGATGCAAAGGCGTAGAGTGCGGTCTAACACATGAAATCCAAACTTTTGATAAATGTGTTCTAGACATGCTACTGCACAAATACCACCCGGGATTTTATTGTGTGAAATGGATAAGCCATATGATTCTACTAGAGATTTAATGATAAGCTGGTCATCATTGCCAGCTTCAACATTTGCCATGAATATTTCGTAGGGTAACAAAGGTTTGACATACCTCAATTGATTCGCAAATATATCTGCCTCTTGTGTATATTCAAGGTCATCATAAATCATGCACCAAACCGGAGTTTCACGTGTTCCAGATATGATGGCAATAATTTCTATTGTATGCTGGCCGTTGAAAACATAATTAATGTTATTGCGGCGGCTGACTTTTACAGGGTTGATTTGATATAAATCAAAATTTTCGACCGTTCGCTTAATATGGGCAATGGACAGATTCCTTTGATATTCCTGATTAGATACTAGGTTTTTGATTGGGATTTGTTCAAAATGCACCTTTGTCACAAAATCACTGTATTCATCCAATTAATTTACCTCCTTTAAAGCTGTAAGCATATTGTTAACGGTTTCTCTTAATTGTGTTAGTCCTTTTTCCAAATTGTGGTAAGCATTGTCAGTGATACCATTAAGGTCGGCTGTAGAATGGGCACGGTTAATAGAACTGATCCAGGAAGGAATAGTTAATATAAGGCTTGATATTTCTGCGTCGGGGTCATAGACGGGCATTTCTTTTATAGAGAAGGCTGGTATCTGAAGTGAGTCCGTTTCAGATATATTTTGCTTTTTAAAAAGTATTTGGCGCAATTTCCAGGAGAATTCTTTGCAATCATCAGATATCGATTGACATAATTCTCTTATTTCTGAGGCGGATAGCTGAGAAAATGCAATTGTATTTTCAAGGGATACCTTTATTTCACCGGTTAATATTCGGGGAACAATCTTAGGCACCACTTTCGAAAGTGAGTCCAATGCCTGTGTATACTTTTCATAATTCAAAATAGAGGCTTGAGAAAGGTTATATTCTTTACTAAGCCGTTCTCTTGTTTGACTAGCAGAAGCGTCAAAAGCTAGTTTTGGCAATATGCTTGCTTTAAGTTCTTTTTTTGTGTATTGATTTGTTCCAGAGGCATTATGGGCACCAAGTATTTTTTCAATTTCGCACCTTTTACCAATCAAGTATCTGCGGTTTTCTTCTGTAATATTAGGGCGGCTAAGCTGATTGACACAAATCCAGGCAATTGCTTCTTCTTGGTTCTTAAAATATATGCGCTGAATCATAAATGGAATTTGCAGTTTTGTACATATTTCATAGCGATTATGTCCATCTAGAATTGTGCTGTTCCAAACAAAAAGCGGCTTACAGCAGCCGTTTTTAATAACATTTTTTTCCAAGAGCAGGAATTCTTCTGTCGGTAATTGCGGAATTAGCTTCTTAAAGCTTGTGTCAATTTTCAATTTATAGATACATTGTTCTGCCATGGTTTATAATTTAACTCGGCTCAATAGAACGGATTCGTCCATATGAAACTGAGCCACTCCTTTATTCGAAATTATTTTGCCATAAAGGCGATATGATTGATTGTCCTGCCAATAACTGCACAAATTACGCAGGTTTTTAACAAGAGATCGGCTGTAAAATTCAATACATTTTTGATTAGAGGATGAGGTCTGAATAATTTTGTGGGCCCGTGGATCAGAATTATTACTGCTGAGAACGGCAAGTGTTCGTTCTTTTGGATTTACTAAAAGCAGAACATGATCAGGATCACCGATAGAATGCAGTGTATTTTTATGTATTCTGATACGGCATTTTTTTAGATCCACCAATATAACAGGTCTTGAAAAATTGCTTCCGGGCATCAATCACAACTCCTTTCAATGGATGCGTCGGTAATAATCTCAGCGGTTTTTTCTTTTAAGCCAAATACAGTATAGCCGTCAAATATGTTTACTTGAAGTAGCCGGCGATGTTCTTCGACCGGCAGACCAAACTGATTTTGCCACTCTGCCGGAAAGACTGGAGTGCGTGAAGGTTTTGGTTTTTCACCGTCAGTGAGAAATCTCTGATATATCTCGGTTGCTGCAAGATCAAATATTAAGAGATGCTCACTGCTATTTCGGATCGGTTTTCCAAGAAGCTTATAGCGGTAGTCAGGGTTCCAATCCATCAACTGAATAACCTTGGCAAAAAATAGGCGGCAGGTTATTTGTTTTGGCTTTCGCTTTGTCCCTTTGGTGGTACACCAAAGAAAAGAATCTTTTTCATCCTCACTGCTGGGACGAACAGCAAGTTTCTTGTCCTGCGGATTTACCAGTATTTGAACGTAATCCACATCCGGCATTTGGGTTAGGCATGCTGTATTCAGCCACACCTTGCAATTGCTAAAAGTAATAGAAGGTTCATACACGTGGGCAAAAAATTCACGCCGGACTACCTGATAGCCGTCATAACTGAAATCATCATCTTGTATGTTTTTTTTAGGAGCAGGCGGGCTTTGTTCATTTGGCAAATTCAATGGGGTACTGTTATCAGTATATGGTAGAATGTGGTTACTCTCCATCTTTTTTAGCCTCCCGTTCTATGTTGCAAGTCATGTGCTTAATGGTGCTTTCGATTACTTCCACGCTAGTGATATTTAGTCTTGGAGAATCAGAAAATGGCTGACCTTCCTCATTGGTATTCCATATGCCTTTTTTATCAAATGTAGCTAATTCCCGGGCTTGTGCGTGTCGGTAAAAGTTACTGCCGAAACTGTCTGCCCATCCTGATGGATAGGCCATAATGTCCTTTTTAGGGCCAATGGTAAAGGGCTGGGTGTCATTTGGAAGCGGAGCTTCTTCCGAGGAGGAGTTATCCCAATCAGATTCCAACGTATTTTGCGGTATAAATATTTCCGTTTCCTTTATATTAAATATTACGACCGCCTCATTATCTTTGTGCCGATAGATACCT
>WSSedB1CaDRAFT_10000262_pt1 | contig 24096 bp, 25 predicted proteins | sample WetSurSB1Cattail_FD_9460 | JGI IMG/M metagenome (IMG submission 9460)
CTGCCCGACAAAACGATCGTGGCGCGGGCGAAGAAGTACCCGCCGAAGACGGCAGACGACTCGGCGTATATGTTTTGCGAGCACGTCATGGAGACGAATGAGCACGAGCGCGCGTTCAAGCTGGAGGCCCGAGATTGGAAGTTCCGGCTGTCGAATATGACGGACGAGCAGGCGGCGAAGACTTGGCCCGACATGATAGCGCTATACGACGCAGCCTGACTACAAGCACCCGATCCCAACAGTCTGAGGAGGACATCCCAATGGCTAACACGCGTGAAGACATCCTGCGCCGCATCAAGGCGTGTCTCAACCTCGCCGAGCGCGGGGGCACTGAGGAAGAGGCGACGCTCGCCGCCGAGATGGCGTCGGCCATGGCGCTCAAGTACGGCATTGATCTGGCGGCCGTGCAAGGCGCGACGATCAACGCCAAGCCTCGAGGATTTACCGACCACAAGGTTTACAAATCTGAGAAGTATCAGAAGTGGCTCATGGATCTTGTCTGCGGTGTCGCTGCAACGCACGCGGCCAAGGTCTACTTTACCACCTGGCGTGACCGTGAGACGGACTATCACGTCATCGCGCGTGAAGAGTTGGGAGACGCCATTAGGCTCACCGTCGAGTACCTTGCGCAGGCCATCATGCGCATGAACCGCGATGCGGTGAAAGGCCGTGGACTGACCCAGCAGGGTCGATCCGAGTTCCGCGCCGCCTTCCGGATGGCCGCAGCGATGCGCGTGCGTCACCGTCTCGAGGAGCGCGCCGAGCAGGTCGCCAAGAAGGATGATGTCGCGCAAAAGACCACAGGTCACAATGCCCTGGTGGTGCGCGATTACTTCGAGCGCGAGCTGCGCGAGCTGCAGGAATGGATGGACGACGCCGGCTTTACCTTCAAGCAGCGTCGCGCCTCTACGCGCACTATCCGCTCCGCCGACGGTTGGGCCGCTGGCGTAAAGGCTGGTGAGGCGATTGGGCTGGAAAAGCAACTCCGCTGAAGTCCCAACGCGCGATACCGCGCGCCGTCACGCGATACGCTCGGAACGAGGGGCCTCCTGCATGGGGGGTCACCTCTTCCAAGTATCCATAGCCCTCGAGGATACGCGCACGTCGGGCCGTCGGGTTGTAGAACGGTGTGCCCTTGCGGCCTTCATAGCGAGCGACATGGACGCAGCGTGATCCTTGCTCCCACGACTCGACAAACCTGCCAAGCAGCAGCACACACTTGTCGCTCAAGACGACTTCTTCGGCCATGACCACTTCACCCGTTCACCCACAGTGGTGGTCACGATGCCCACCTCTTTCTTAGCCTGATTGACTGTCTTGCTGTCGAAGCCCTTGGCCTCGGCGTCACGTCGCACCTCATCGGCCCATCGAGGACCGTTCTTCAACGACTGCTCAAGGAACGCGCACACAACCTCCCACGAACTCGGGTTACCTGTGGCTTCGGCCTTGAATATCTCCTCAGCGGTGAAATTGACTGGGCCATCAAATGTGAAGGGTCTCGACCTCGATGATCTGAGCGAATAGGATTGCGGGCGTCCCAGCGGGCCGAGGTTGTTCTTGATGTGACAGACTACGCGGCCTTCATCCGGGTCTTCTGGGTTGCGTCCTACGATCAATACCGAACGCGCGGCGGCTGTCAGATCGATAGAGCCAATGCCCCGGTAGATCGACTTGTCTCGAGAGCCTTTAGTGAGGTGTCGCACAACGATAGCCGCGATATGGAAGTCTGATGCGATGCGAGCCAGGCGTGCCATTACTTCTCGCGTCTCGTTAGCCTTGTGCAGATCGACCTTGCCGCCAAGGTATGCGACTAGCGGGTCCATGATGAGTATCTTAGGCCTCACCCGCTCGATGTAACCTCGTATTTCCTCATCGCCATCTTCGTCCAGCGTGACCAGACCATCCACCGCGAAGATGCGCCTATGGTTTGCGTTCAATGTATCGAGCCTTGGTCGGATCGTATCACCCAGACCGTCCTCGGCTGACATCAGCAGGACCCCACCTGATACCGCGTCGCCCTTTTGCCCGGGCAGCTTTTCACCTTTTGACACGTAGGAGCACAGGGCAGTCGTGAACCATGATTTGCCAAGGCCGGGATCACCCTCAACGATGGTCACCTTACCGTAGGCGATGTAAGGCCACCATAGCCAATCGACTTCCTCGGCCTCAACATCCGACAATCGAATGAGCTTGGCGGGTTGTGATGGTTTGCCCGCATCATGCCCGGCAAGCGGCGTGGCATGTCCATTCACTTTCTCATGCCGTCTATGCACCTTGGTCAGTTCGCGTCTCAGCTGACGATCTTCGCCGCGTCGACCGTTGAACTTGTTCCAGACGCTATTTTTGATGAGGACAAATATCTCTTCGAATGATAGGCCTGTCTCGTGCAACTCGTTCTCGAGCTTCCAGATCATGTCCGACCGCACGCCTTGCGTTGCAGCCTTCGCCGTCAGCAGGCGCAGCGTGTCTTTCTTGATCTTGCCCTTCCATTTCTCAAGGACCTCATCCATGTCAGCGTCGCCGGCGTCCTCATTATCGGTGTTGGGATCGCTCGGCTCAGGTAAGTCTTTCAGGCTGTATGCGTTGCTCTTGTGCCACAGTAACTTGCCACGCGGCGAAGACGGATACTTGTGATTACGCGTGCCGGGGATGCGCAAGACCTGCGTCAGGTCCCAGCCGCCGTGATCGGCGCCGTTCTTGTATGACAGCGCACGATTGACCTCCTCGATGTCGGATGCCTCTTGCTCAGACGTCAGGCGCCACAGTGCGGCGTATCGCCCCGGCGACGTCTGCCACGCAATTTGAGGGACAGGAGCGCACTTGCCTGGTTGTTTCTCGTCGAGGTCGGCCCACAAAAACACGGTGTTTGCTGCGTACTCTTTGCGTCGCTTCTTCTGTGAGAACCCATGCGGGCAGAAATATAGGTTGTAGTGGTCAGTGCTGTGCCCATCGAAGAATTCCTCGAGCGTATCCTCGTCGATAGGCCACTTGAACAGATGCTCTTTCCAATCGCCGCCCTTCTTCGACTTCGTTGCAAGGCAAAAGAATTCTCCAGGCTGTTCCGACCAAACGGACAGCAAGAACCTTATTGCTTCGTGCACTTGAGCGCCTCAACGCTGGAGCGACGGACCATCCAAGACCACCCGCCTTCTACCTTGGTGGCCTCTAGCCTGCCGCTCTTGATGAGGCGTATGACTTGACCGTATCTAAGCTGCAGTGTTTCCGCAGCTCGCTTCACCGTGATGTATTCCGGAGTCATCGAGAAAATTGCCCATTACCTGTGGCGACGAAAGGACGTAAACACCAAAATTAAGTTCAACGTCGCGCAATCGTCAATGACCGGAGTAGAAAATGATCGTAGTAGAAGGACCCGACGGCGCGGGTAAGTCGACTCTCATCGCCGAGCTTGCTGCCACGTTGAATGTCGCGATACATCACTCTGGCGGTGCGGCGAAGAATACAGAGGAAATATTCGCACGCCATGACTCTCTCGTTGCTCGCATACGCGCGCGGGAACTATTTGTTTTTGATCGTGCATCGGTAATCAGCGACAGCGTCTATGGCCCGGCGTTGCGGGGGGGCACTCCTTTCTTCGCACGTCCCGAAGCGATCTATGAGTTGGCCGACGTGTTGGTCGTTCCGATCATCTACTGCCGTCCCCCTCGTCACGTCATCGCCGACAACGCGGGACGTCCGCAACCGGAGAAGGCGTACCGCAACTTCGCGAAGAAGCCGTCGGACATCGCGCGCATTGTCGAGTGTATCCCCGACATCATCAAGCGCTACGACATCATCATGGGCAACTTCAGGCACTGGACATATGACTACACCGGCCTGACTTCGTCCTTGACGGTGCCCGCCTTGCGCGGGCTGATAAGCGCCTATCTTCCCAGCCTCGTGTAAGGAACACATCATGAGTACCACGACTACCGAACCGTCTATCTCGCAGAGCAAGGTGATGGTCGCATTGAGCGAAGTAGGCGAGTGCGTCCGTATGCTCGCTGAGCTCATCAACTCCCCCGACAACCCGCTTAAGCGCGGGCAGATCGCGGTGATGCTCGAGCGCGCTGCACAACGGCTAGTTCCCGGCCCTGTCAATCAGCTGGGGGATATTCACGACTTCCACACCAAGTTTGGCCTCGCCTACGCCGGCGATCCTCGTTTGTTGCCGAGAGATTTGCACATCTTTCGCGTCAGTTTCATGGAAGAAGAACTGCAGGAATTCGACTCGGCCTATATGGACGACGATCTAACCAAGGCGTTGGACGCGTTGGTCGATCTGGACTACGTTCTCAAGGGCACCGTGCATCTCATGGGCCTCAGCGCTGTGTATCCGCGCGGGTGGGCTCGGGTGCATCGCGCCAACATGCAGAAGATCCGGGCCGAGAAGCCCGGCGACAGCAAGCGAGGTTCTACCTTCGACGTTATCAAGCCCGAGGGTTGGATCGCGCCTGACCTGTCCGACCTAGTGAAGTGATGACGACACTACTTGAGGAGTATGCCCGCTTCGTGTTGGAGGTGGGGCATACTCCCGAACTGATCGTAGCCGGCGTCCAGCGTATCCACAGGGACGTCGGCTGGTCTATTCGTCCGGACGTGTTCTTTGACGGCTCGATGACGTTGGCACACACCGGATACACGAAGAACAAGCTGGGGGCCCTCGAGCGCAACTACTACAACCCGGTCAGCATCAAGCGAGCGAAAGCCGACCTTGCCTGGAGGATCAAGAACAAGAAGTATGGTAGTGGCGCCTTTGATTTTCGCGGCGAGCCGAAGAAGGGCACGAAGCAGGACTACTGCTTGCAATCGTGCGTCATCTCGTTCTATCCACCGAAGGGTTACACCACAGTCCAGGTGTTCTGGCGCACGGCTGAGCTGCTCAAGCGATTCCGCGGAGACATCCTCTTTTTGCGTGACTTCATCCTGCCCCACTTCAGCGAAGAGTTCGCACAAGCGCCTATTCATCAAGTAGACTTCAGGTTTGCCAACGCGACGTTCCATCCGATGTATACCATCTTGCTCGTGTCGCAAGTGCCTGACTGGATGGTGCACTTTAACCGGATCAAGCAGCATAACCCTCGGCTGTTCCGGTCGATGATGTATTGGGGGTGGCGGTATGTGTGCGACACATCGGCCTCTATTGACTCGTACTCATCCGCGCGTCAAGTTCGCGTGATCGCTAATCGCGTGACGCCTCCTGACCGTATGCTTCGTTTTCGAGGCTACGTCGAGCGACGGTTGATGGAGAACCTCGACGACTATCCGAAGAGCGTGCAGTCTTTCTACAGGGGAAAGTGACGATGCGATATGCTAACTTCGAGGTCGCCCGTAACACGCTGGCGCGCGTTCTGTTGCACGCAGGTTCCAAGGTCAAGACTGAGCGATGGCAGGCGCTCGATGTGTCGAAAGACCCCTCGTTCCAGATGGTGGAGACTCTGTTCGCCGAGGTGTCGGTGGCCATCGAAACCGAGGATTTGGAGAGCTTACGGTCGTCCATCGGTCCCAACCTACCATGGGCTGACGATCACTTCGTCGAGCGTGTCAGTGGTCGACCCATCAATCCCGGTCTTCAATGGCGGTACTGGCCGTATGCGCACAGCGCAGATCGTCACCGTGTTGACGGCGGCCAGTTCAACCACAACTACATGGAGCGCTACTGGCCCCGCCACGCGGCGCGCTTCAATGTCGGCACAGACACGGTGCAGGAGTTTGACGCCATCGCCGGCGAGGTGTGGGGGCCGGGTTGGGATGATCGCGCGACGGGAGTGGAACCCGCTATGGGCCTGCGAGCGCCCTATGGCGACCTACAGGGCGTTGTAAGGCTTCTCGCGAACGAACCCACCACTCGGCAAGCTTACATGCCTGTGTGGTTCCCTGAGGACACGGGCGACGCACACAACGGCCGCAAGCCTTGCAGCATCGGCTATCACTTCATCATGCGAGACGCCCAACTGCATGTCACCTACCACATTCGCTCCTGTGACTTCGTGCGACACTATCGAGACGACGTCTATCTCACTGTGAGGCTACTCCTGTGGGTACTCAACGAGTGTCGCAAGCTGAACCCAAAGTGGGAGGATGTCAGGCCTGGCCTTTTCAATATGTATATCGGCTCGCTGCATTGTTTCGTCAATGATGTGATCCTGATCCGCAAGGACCTGAGCCCCCCATGATCGGTGAGGTTTTCACTTACCGCGAGGCTCATTGTGGGTACTGGATGGTCATGGCGCGTCGGAACAGCCGGGTGATCGTGTCCCCCCTGTTCTGGCGTGATCGAGAGTGGCCGACTCGGCAGTTCTCGCTCCGTGCGTTCAAGGAGGCCTTTCGACTCGTGACGAAGGCCGAGATACAATATTTGCACCCGGTCGTCCAAGCTCGGTATGACCGGGAATGTCTGCGTCTGTGGAGGACCATCGCGTGGAACACCGCCCAAGCCGTCAGATGATGTTTATGGACATGGCGGAAGTAGCTGCGCGACGCAGCACTTGCTTCCGGGGTAACATCGGTGCGCTGATCGTGTCAGGCACCAACATCTACGCCATGGGATACAACGGCCCGCCGTCTGGACATCCTCACTGTGCTGGTCAAGAGTGCCAGCTAGGTCCCACAGGGGGATGCGCGCGATCCGCGCACGCTGAGGACAACGCTATTCAGCGGGCTGGGTCGATGGCCTACGGGGCCGACCTTTACTGCACGTCCTCACCGTGCGAGCGGTGCGCCGAGAAGATCATCATGTTTCAACTCGGCCGGGTGTTCTACCGTCACCCATATCGGTCCTCCGCAGGCCTACAGAAACTCTTACAAGCCGATATTCCGGTCTACCGGGTCACACCCGCGGGCTACATCGTCAGCGAGCTCACGGGCGATCTAATCGATCCACGGAGTCTGTAATATGCCCTCTTGCACTCGTTGCAAGCTTCACGAGTACGCCAACACTGTCTGCTTGCTCGGGTCGGGATCGGCCGTCAAGCGAGTGATGATCGTCGGCGAGGCGCCTGGTGAAGAAGAGGACAACCAAGGCAAGCCTTTCGTCGGTCGATCAGGCCAGATGCTCAACGAGATGCTCGAAGCCGTGGGTGTCGACCGAGAGGAGGTGTATGTCACCAACGCCGTCCATTGTCGGCCGCCGGACAATCGCACGCCCGACAAGAAGGAGATTGGCCAGTGTGACTACTGGCTCAAGAAAGAGATCGCTAAGGTAAAGCCCCGGTTCATCCTCACGCTCGGCAACGTCGCGGTGTTCGCGTTGACGGGAACCAAAGGTATCAAAGAGCTTCGCGGCAAGCCAATCGAGAAGAAGGGTACCGATCTCGGCCTTGAGACGGACGAGACGGTGTATGTGTTCCCGGCCTACCACCCGTCCTATGCGTTACGCGATCCGCGCAATCGACCGGTCCTCGAGCGCGACATCGCGCAATTCTTCGAGCTCGTGCGCAATGGCAAACCTAAGGCCGAAGAAGGACTACGCGTTCGCATCATCCTGTCGCGTGACGAGCTAGAAGAGGCCATCGAAGATATCCACCAGAACGACTTGCTGTCCTGGGACACTGAGACGTCTGGACTCGACCCATTCGCTCCTGGCGCGTGGATGACTTCCTTTGGCGTTGGCACGCACAAGTACCAGTGGTGCCTCCCGCTCAACCACCCAGAGGGCCCGATCTATCAGAAGTTCAACACGCAGAAGCGATGGGTGAAACAGCTGGTAACGGCGATGCGCGGTAAGACCATCGTCGCGCAGAACGGCAAATTCGACTCGCTGACTCTGCGTGTCTTGTTTGGCGAACGACTGCTAACAGACTTCGACACGATGCTCGCCCACTACCAACTCGACGAGAATTCCTATCATGGGCTAGATCACCTCGCGAGCCACTACTTCGGTGCATCGGAGTATGACATACCGCTCAAGGAGAAGCATGGTTTCGGTCCGCTCGACCGACACTGCAAGTATCTCGCACAAGACCTGAACTTCACGCGACGGCTGTATTACGTGCTGAAGAAAGAACTCGCCAAGGATCCAGCCACAGAGCGTCTGTTCTACGAGCTGACGATGCCTGTGGCGCGCATGTATGCAGACGCCGAATTCAACGGCGTCTATGTTGATCCGAAGAAACTCAAGGACGCGTGGAAGTATTGGGACAACATCGAGAAGGAGAAGCTCGCTGAATTGAACAGGCTCGTGCCAGATGACCGGACACGCAAGAACAAGAAGACCAAAGAGATTGTCGTCGGCATCAACTGGAATTCGGCGCAACAGGTCGCAGACGTCTTATTCAATCGCTTTGGTTTGAAGCCGCTCGAGATGACAAACGGGGGCAAAGGCGAACCCAAGCCAAGTGTGTCTGAGTCGGTACTGCTGCGCCTTGCTGACAAGTCACCGATCCCGCGACTGTTGCTCGACTACCGTGAGGCCGTCAAGAACAAAGGAACTTTCGTAGAAGGGTGGATGAAGAGGTGTTATGACAATCGGATGCACCCGACCTTCAAAGTTCATGGCACTGTCACAGGACGCCCGAGCTGCGAAGAGCCCAACCTTCAGCAAACGCCGCGCGACGCGCGCCTACGCAGCCTAATTACCGCACCCCCCGGATGGACATTGATCGACGCCGACCTGTCGCAAGCTGAGCTACGTATCACCGCCGAGATGTCCGGTGATCGTGAGCTCAAACTCAGTTACCAAACTGGCGTAGATGTCCACACGCTGACAGTGCAGCGTATCTTCGGCATCATGAAGCCGACGAAGGAAGAACGCAAGAAAGGTAAAGCGATCAACTTCGGCTTTGTGTATGGCATGGGCTGGAAGAAATTTAAGGACTACGCGCGCGACAACTATGGCGTGGACTTCACAGACGCCGAGTGCAAGCGGATCAGGAAATACTTCTTCCGCCTATATAATGGTCTGCCCGACTGGCATATGCGTCAACGCAGGTTCGCCAACCGAAATGGCTACGTGCGCTCGATCATCGGACGCAAGCGTCGCCTACCTGAAGCGCAGTTGACAGGCAGCGATCCCCACACTGAGATGAGGAAAGCCGAGGCCGAGCGTCAGGCCATCAACTCGCCTGTCCAATCGCTCGCAAGCGACATCAACTTGCTTGCAACCGTCCAGCTCCATCGGGAGTTTGGTGAGACTGACTATTTCCGCATGATCGGCACGATCCACGATGCCATCTTGATGGAAATACGAGACGACATGGTCGATACCGTGCTGCCTCGCGTCAAGCAAGCGATGGAGTGGCCTGACAAGTTCAACGAGTGGGATATTCGGATGTCCGTCCCCATAATCGCAGAAATCGAGTGGGGTCCGTGGGGCGCAGGAACAGTGTGGGAGCCAAACAAGTGACCTTCGTAGTTCATCAGAGCACCATCAAGTGTTGGCGTCGGTGCAAGAGGCAGTATTACTACAAGTATGTGCTCAGGCTCGTGAAGCGTCGCACAGGCGCACCGTTGATCCGCGGCACGATAGTTCACAGCATGATTGAGGCTCAAGCTGAAGGACGCGACCCATGGCAAACACTCGCCCAGGCTGAAAAAGACATGGGCAAGCTGTTCGCTGAGGAGCGCGAGTACTACGGCGACATCATTGGTGACATTCGCTTGCTGATGGAAGGATACTTCGACTGGTACAAGAAAGACCCACTCACACCGATCCCGCTGCACCCGGGCAAGAAAGCGAAGAAGACGGAGCATGAGTTTGAAGTCGACCTGACCCCCTCAATCCGGCTGAAGGGCAAGATCGACATGCTCGCAGAGGATCGTCGCGGGCACCAGTGGCTAATGGACCACAAGACTCACAAGCAGCTGCCGTCCGGTGACTTGAAATACTCAGACATTCAATCAGCGCTCTACATCTTTGCTGTCCGCATTGTCAGCAAGGTGAGGCCAATTGGTGTGGCGTGGAACTACATCCGGTGGAAGAGGCCGACGAAGCCTGAGGTGCTCAAGAATGGTCAGATGAGCCGTCGCGACATTGACACCACGTGGGCCGTGTATGAGCAAGCACTGATCGAGGCCGGCCTCAAGCCAAAAGACTATCAAGACATGCGCGAGAAGCTCGACGGGAAGGAGAGCGAGTTCTACGCGCGACACTACTTGCCAGTGAATGACACGCTCTTGAACAAGCTCGTAGAAGAAGCACAGGTGACAGCCAGGGAGATTAAGCGTAAAGGAGGACACGATACTACCCGCACCATCGACCGTCACTGCGACTGGTGCGACTACTACAGCATATGTCAAGCTCAACTGCGCGGTCTGGATGACGCCTTCATCCGGAAGCATGATTTCAAGGAGGCTGTGGATGAAGAGGCCGAGAAGGACGAAGAGTCCGCGTGACGTAACGGACTACGAAGACGTGGCCAAGAAGATCAAAGACGTCGAGGACTACGACCCAGAAGTCAACGTGGTTCTCTACGGTAAGCCCGGCACAGGTAAAACCACGCTGGCTTCAACCTTTCCGAAGCCCATGCTCTTTATCGACGTGGGTGAAAAGGGTACAGACTCGGTCCGGGATGTCGAAGGGTGCAAGGTTATCCGCGTGGCCGACTGGGACGAGCTCGAGATGCTCTATTGGTATCTACGAGACAACCCGGATGACTTCAAGACCGTCTGTGTGGACACTGTGTCGCAAGCACAAGGTCTGGCGATCCGCGCCGTGCTCGAGAAGAAAGGCAAGGTGGTCGAAACTGGCAAGCTTGGCGGCTGGGGCACGATGACGAAGAAAGACTGGGGTTCCGTCGCGGAGATGCTCAACCCGTATATCTTGAACATGCGGGACCTACCGATGAACGTGGTCTTTATTGCCCATGACCGCGTCTTCAATGCGAATGATGAAGACGATGAGGCAGAAGGTATCCAACCATCCGTTGGCCCACGCCTCATGCCGAGCATCTGCTCGACACTCAACGCGTCGGTAGGCGTCATCGGCCAGACGTTCATCCGAGAACGGTTCATCTCGAAGCCCAACCCGAAGAACCCCAAGAAGAAGATCGAGGTGCGGAAGGTCGAGTACTGCTTGCGCGTCGGCCCCCACAGCTACTACATCACGAAAGCGCGCAAGCCACGATCCGTCGAGCTAACTGACGTGATCGCTGATCCTGAGTATGACGACATCAAGGAACTGATAGGAGCATAGGATATGGGTGACCAGCCCGAACCCAAGACCAACGGCAGTGTGATTGAGCAAGCAGTGGCTATGCTCGAGAAGAATGGCGACAAGCAACTGGCGGCAGAACTTGACTACATCGCGATCCGTCACCTCAGGTTCTGTCAGGCGGGCATCAACGAGCCTCTCTTCGTGCTACGCGGGTCGGACGTCAAGACCCTCTCTACGCGCCCGCTCGCGTGGCTGATCCGCCAGGCCACAAAGCGGGGGATCGCAGTCCCCTCGGACTGGCGAGAGACGAAGAAAGCTATGCGGCGGTACCGCAAAGAAATGGAGGTTTGACTAAAACACACAACATCACTAGACTGCGCGACGCTACCAACTGCTGACAACCACAGGAGAGATCAGCATCATGGCCAGAAAGCCGAAGTCGTCCGGGCTGAGCATCGACTTCTCGGGGGTAGAGGCACGGGTCCTCGTTCCCGAGGGTGACTACAAGGTCAAGCCCACCGAAGTCACGAAGGAAGACGGCAACGAATTCCCCTACCTCGCCTGGACCTTCGAGATCACCGACGGCAAGTTCGCCGAGAAGAACCTCTACACCAACACGTCGCTGGCGCCGAAGGCCCTGTGGAACCTCCGCAGCCTGCTCGAGGCCATGGGTATCGAGGTGCCCGACGGCGTGATGGAGCTCGACCTCAAGGGGATCATCAGCGAGGCCGGCGAGTTCTTCGTCACGGTCGAGCACGAGAAGTACGAGGGCAAGCCCCGGCCGCGCATCGTCGACTACTTCCCGGCCGACGAAGAGGACGAGAAGAAGGACGACACGCCGGCGAGCAAGAAGAAGGACAGCAAGCCGGCCGGCAAGGGCAAGACGGAGGAGAAGGAGGAAGAGCCCGACTTCTCCGAGATGGACAAAGACGAGCTGGTCGAGTTCATCGATGCCCACGACCTCGACGTGGACGCCGACGACTTCCCGAAGCTGTCCAAGCTGCGCGCCGCCGTCGAGAAGGCGTGGGAGGAGCGCGACGAGGACGGCGGGGGCGACGGCGAGAAGTACTCCGAGGACGCCATCAACGAGATGGGCACCAAGGAGCTGCAGGCCATCGTGGACAAGCACAAGCTGGACGTCGAGCTCGAAGGCACGACCAAGGCCAAGCGTCGCGCTGTCCTGAAGGCCCTCAAGGCCGAGGACCTGATCGAGGAATAACGCTTCACCTTCGGCGGGGGCGGGTTGTCGAAAGGCAGCCCGCCTTTTCTATGGCAGTATGGACTCCCAAGTTCGGACACGTTTCGCTGACACCTCGCAAGCTCGCCGAGTTGCAGGAATTGGTATTCTTCTATCGAGGGCATGTCGATTTGTCCTCGATGCCGATAGGCCCCGGCGCCGCGAGAGTGTGGAGGAAATGCGCATGGTTCACCATCCGCGGCCTCATGGACATCCAGCCATCGCCAGACATGACATCCACTCATTACGTCGCAGTAGTCACGCAACTCGGCTATGTAGTTGCCGGAGCGAAGCCTAATGAAGAAACCGGAAAGCCGACTCGTGTCAGACGTAAGGACGCGTTTATCCGACGAAATTGGCGGCAGGTGGTTAAAGGTCCATGGCGGGCCATTCCAAGAGGCAGGCGTAAGTGACCTCGTGGGATGCGTTTTTGGCTACTACGTGGCTATCGAGGTTAAGACCCCACAGGACCGTCGGCCGGACAACCCCTTGCAGGTCAAGTGGATCGATGATATCCGCGCCAACGGCGGGTGCGCGTTCATCACCTACTCGGCTTCGGCTGCGTGCCGCCGAGTAAAGGCTTTCCTACTGTCGCACGATAGGGACGGGTCTATCCATGAGGCTCTTGAAGCGCGATCTGTATCCGTATCAACGTCGGGCTGCCGTGCTCGCCGGAAAGCAGAAGTCATTCGCGTTGTGGATGGACCCAGGAACGGGGAAGACCATCGTCTCTCTGAAAGTGATCGCCGTCCGGTGGCGAAGGAACTCACTGCGCCTGGTGTTAGTCGTCGCCCCTAAATCTGTCCTCGGCGTCTGGCGACATCAAGCGAAGCAACACCTCGCCGTCCCCCACCGCGTGCTGATCGGTAAAGAGCACCTGATGACGCGACGGTCGCTGATCGACCCGGGACAGGTAACCTTCCTCGTCCTCAACTATGAGCAGGTCTGGCGAGTGGCGCAACGCCTCAAGAAAATGCCTTGGGACATGGTGGTCGCTGACGAGGCGCACAGGCTCCGTCACAAGAACTCGCGGCAGTCTAAGGCGGTGTGGCGTATAGGCCAGCGTGCGGCGTTTAAGCTCGCTTTGACGGGTACTCCAATCGGCAAGGACGAGCGCGACCTGTGGGCTCAGTTCAGGTTTCTTGACGACTCGATACTAGGATCGGCGTGGAAGGCCTTCGAAAAGAAATACATGAGGCGGACGTGGATCGGTCCGCCCGGGGCGCAATGGCCAAAGGTGAGGCTAAAGCCCAACGCGGGTGAACGCATCACTCGAGCGGTGGCTGACTATGTCTATTCGATCCGAGCTGAAGACGCATTGGGATTACCACCTGCGACAGACACGGCGTTGACTTTCGACCTGACGTTTAAGGCTGCCGAAGCTTATCGCAAGATCGAAAATGACTTCGCTTATGAGTTCAACGGCTTGGTTAGTAGCACGCCATTGGCTATCACGCGGATGCTTCGGCTGCATCAACTCGCAGGGGGTCACCTTGGCACCGATGAAGGTAAAGTACTCGAGTTCAATCAGGACAAACTCGACACGCTCACTGATTGGCTGGAGGATTTACCACAGGGCGAGAAGCTTGTCGTCTTCGCTCAGTTCACTCAAGAGATAGATCGCATCGCTGCCTTGATGACGCGTGTTGGCCGATCTTATGCGATACGAGACGGCCGCACGTCAAAGAAAGACGCAGATCGATGGATCGACTTTCAGGAAAAGAAACACCCAAGTACTTACATCGCCCAAGTTGCGAGCGGGGGAATAGGCGTAGACTTGTTCGCTGCGAGGTTCGGCGTATTCTACTCTGCGTCATTCAGTTACATCGACTATGAGCAATGCCGAAGGCGCCTGCTGCGCAACGGTCAGACGCGTCCCGTTAGTTTTATCCACATGGTGGCCCGGAACACTATTGACGAGGACCTATACAGCGCCTTACAAGGGACAGGCGTGATCGCCGATCAGGTCCTGCAGCGGTTGCAGGATCGCCGGCGGCGCAATCGGTGAAGGAGCTGCAGCGATGGCTAAGGCCGCGAAGGAAAAGGACAAGGAGCCCGAGAAGAAGGGCGGCGCTACCCCGTTCAAGTCGGTCGAGTTCGGCGTCAAGAAGCTGGCCGAGACCGAGGACCTCAAGGGCATGAAGGCGTCGGACATTCGCGTGCTGCTGCGCGGCGACGATGAGCTTCGGGAGGAGTTCCGCAAGGACGACAACTGGGACTTCGGCAACCAGAAGAACGTCGACCGGGTCGCCAAGAAGCTGAAGAAGGCGCACGCCGAACGGCAGGCCAAGCGGGCCGCGGCCAACTCCGCCGGCAAGGACGAGGAGGAGAAGGACGAGAAGCTGGCCGCGAAGGGCAAGGGCAAGAAGTAACACCTCGACGGCCGGCGGCGACGCGCCGTTAAGCGTCGCAAGAAATGGGAGGGTCCTCGCGGGCCCTCCTTTCGTTTTAGGCTACCGAGCGCGCGATACACAGGCAACGGGTCATACGACGCACCCAACCGCCCTTGTACTTCGCCCAGGTGCCCGCGTTGCTCTCATACAAGATACGCTCGCCGGCGAACTCCGACAGCAACACGTCGAGAGTCGTCGGCAGGTGATAGATCGCGGGTTGCGTCAGGAACGAGGACACGGCCGCCACAGTCATCGGCCCGAGTTCGCCGTCAACCGCGCCCTTGTAACTCGACCCGAGCGACTGCTGGAGTAGCCGGACTGCCGCGTTGACTCCACTGCCCCACGCGGCATCGATCAACAAGACGCCGATAGGAACCGGCAAGCGCTCAGTCATCATCTTGCCGGCGTAGTCAGTGCGACAGATGTTCTCGGCGTCCTCGTAGGTCAAATTAGCGATGTCGAGGCTGGGATACGACCCGGCAGACACACCCCACTTGCTGCCTTTGAGAACGCCGACGCCAACCTCGCCACCGGTCCAATTGCCATGATCGTCGGGGTCTAGGTCGAGAACGCCCGACTCCTGCGATGCGATGAACGGCCAAACGAGGTCTACTGCTGTGGTGGTCATGCTCACCTCGACTTCTGTTGAAACGTCGGACGCCGTAGCTCTTCGTCCTTGAGCACGGCTACGTCTTCTCGAAGCACAGACAGATCGTGCGCCACAGCTGTCTGCCACTGTTGAAACTCCGCGTGCTTCATCGGGTCGAGGTCATGCAAGTTCTTCACCTCAACCCGCAACGCTTCGATGGCCTGTGCACTGGAGATCAATCCTGTCTCGACGTGGACGGCTACCCCGAAGACGCTGATGGCAAACCCCAGTCCGGCGAAGATGTGGCCGGCATTGAGCTCCCAAGCGAACTTTAAGGACGGCACTTCCGAGTCTCCTGTGTCATATTTTCGGCAAGATAACACCCCGCCAATCTGCAGTCAAATACTTGTGATGGTTGGTTATTGCATCGTTAATTCATCGTTACTGGGCTGTGATTAGGTGACCACAGACACGGCGACATAGCCGGCAGAAACTGGCTGCGCGACGAAGCGGCGGGGCCGCGGGATCACCATTCGATCTGGCGCCTCAAACTGCGCGTTCCATTGCTGATTGATCGAAGGCGAACGCGGCGCCTTTGGAAATGGCTTGGTAGACTGCACCACCTCGACAAGAACCTCGGACACGCCTACATACGGGTTGACGTTCTTTGCGAGAACTTCGATAGACAAAGCGTAAACACCCGAGGTCGGGTTAGGATTGTTCGCTATTACTTCGGAGATGAGCCCCGCTACTCCCACGTAGGGGTTAGGATTGTTAGCGACTACCTCCGCCGACATTTCGTAAATTACGGCTGAGGTATAGGCAACCTTCCACGTCTGCGAGTTAGACACATACAGAGTGGTGCTGTTGCGCGCTAGAACTGTGTAGGTCCCCGCAGACGGCGCGGTGAACGTGATCGACCAATTGCCGCCACTTGCGGTCGGAGTGATGCCTGTGGTCCACGTGGTGCCGTTGTCTAACGAGTAGTCGATACCTGTTGGGGCGGTGCCAGTGTAGGTGCCGCTAAATGTAGCAGTAGCGCCCGGATCGACCTCCACGGGGGCATTAAGGGTGAGCGGAGCCTGGGCTGCTCGGTAGTGTGCGAGGACCTGCGCCGACGACAAGCGGTAATTATACAAGGCGGCATTGGACATATTGCCCTGATACCACTCACCAAAGCCACCATCGCCGCCAAGCAGGAACCCGTTGTTAGTCGTGCCGTGACTGCCATTATTGGTGTTGCTTGCAACCAAGGTCCCGTTGACGTATAGATACTGACCCGACGAGTCCGCCGTGAAGACTACGTGGTAGGCAGTTCCTGCAGAAGCACTTCCTCCACTTAGGTCGTAACTCCCCCCATTGACGAGAAGCTGGAACTGGTTGCCTGTTACACGCGTGCGCCATCCACTGTTGCCGTTGTAAGCGAACCAATTGCCGGAACTACTGACATTCGAGGGCTTGATCCACGCTTCGCACGACCCGGTCGGCTTAAAGATTGCGGGAGTGCCTGAGCTGGGCACCGTGACGTCCGCGCTTGTCCCCATAAGGATGCTAGGGCCAAGGCCCGCGCTCAACGATGACTGGTTGATCGTTGCGCCACTAACAGTGCCGTTAAGCCCGGCTACCAGATCGGTGATAGTAGACCCGGAAGTCTCCTTCATCGGCCAATAGGCAACCGGGTTGTCATATAAGATCGTGGTGTCATAGCTTGACACCCCGCTCGGCAGAGCTTTGATATACAAGATACCCGCGCCGCTGACCAGCGTCGAAGTGTCACGCACCGAGATGGTGTGGGTGCCAGCCGTAGAAGCCAGAGTCAGCGAGAACGACCAGTTGCCGCCACTGATGGTCGGGGACGAAGCGCTGACGTAGGACCCGCCGTCGATGGAGTATTCCAACGCGGTAGGGGTAGTGCCTGAATAGGTGCCCGACAACGTTACAGTCTGACCGGCCCAATACCCTTGAGTTAGGGAGGTGACATCGATGGACTGGGAACCAGACAGGGTAGTGATGGCTACATCACTGGCATTGGCTTGGTTGGACCCGTTGGTAGGAGTATTCTGGCTAAGGGCCGCATACCCGGCGGCAGAGACGGAACTGTCTGTGATATTGATTAGCCAAGTCGAAGGCTCCGCCTGACCAAGTAACCAGTATCGGAATTTAAGCGAAGTCCCCTGCACCCGTAGGCGCATGAGCATAATACTGCCAGCCGATACCCCGGAAATGCCACCTGTTACTGCACCCCCGCTGATGTTTGTATAAGTCCCGCTGACTATCTTATATACATTGAAAGAAGGGGTTGACCCACTGTAAGCACTAAATGTAACCGCATACCCAGCGGTGGCAGAACTATTGCTTCGGACAATGCCATAAGTTCCAGACCCCCAGCTACCGGAAATGGTGGGGATATACTGACCCCACACCATGTCGATATCTGCGGCTGTCCCAGCACCCGTATAGACAACCCCTTCACCATTATTCTTTGAAGTGCATGTAAGGGAGTTAGAATGACCGGGCAAAACACTAAAGGCCGCGGCACTCCATGAACCCGTGGCGATGGCCCAGCCACTAGGTAGTGACCCAGCCGTTGTGGCGTCAAAGCCGTTAGTCGGGTTGTCCGACGAGTATAGCTGGGCCATTACCGGTGCTCCTTACGAGTAGATGATGTAGCCCGGCAGTGCTGCACCTGCCGCCGACTGACCCCACTGAGCGCCAGTATTGGGATCGGTCTGCGCCATATATTCCACAAACAAAGGCGAAGAGGACAGGTAGGTAGCCGTGCCCGCCCCGGTCGTGGTGCCAGACTTGATGACGGCTTGAAGCTGTCGAAGGCCCGCGTCATTCTTGGCCGCCAGCGCCGATACCTTGATACCAAGGACCGCTCCTAACGTAGCCGGGATAGACCCCACAGTGAAAAGGTCCTCGTGCCCCACTACATAGTCCGTATTATAAGCCGTGGCCGGGATCGGCGGATACATATTGGCGATGTCGTAGTTGGACGGGGAGGACACGCCCATCTGGCAGTAGATGCCCCCGGAGTTGCTTACCAGGGAAGCCACTGTGGAAGTCGGGAAGCCCGACCCATACGACTGACCCTGGGTTCCATACCAGCTAGACGAGTTGGTCGAGTTGTAGCCGATACTAGGGTTAAAGTCCGCGAGAATGGCCACCCAGTAGTAAGTGCCTGACTGGATGTGCTTGCCGCCGGAGAAGGTGAACGTCTGCGCACCGGACCCAGGATTAGTGATTACCGCGCTGGTATCGATAGGCGCCCCCGTCGGCAGTCCATTGGTGTCCGCATACACCGCAGCCTGAATGTGGCCGGTGCCGCTGCTACCGAAGGTGATAGTAGCCGAAGTGAGAGTACCCCCCACACCAGACTTGATGCGTTGATAGGCAACGTTGTTAGAGCCAGGATTGAAATTCCCCCCGTTGCCACTGTAGCTGGTGACCGAGTAGCTAGAAGGGTTCGGGGTATATTGGACCGAACTGTTGCCAGTCGCAAAGTTGCGGAAGACGCGATTGTCGCCCAGCCACGTGTTCCACGGAGCGGAACCTGTATTGTCGCCCCAATACCAGTGCATGGACTTCAAGTAGGTCCCGCCAGCGCCAGTTAGCTGACGGTTCATCGAAAGCGACACCTGAGCCACATACCCCGAAGAGCTGGACCCCTTGGTGTTAACCCCGGTGACAGTGAAGACCTGCGCGCCGTTCTTACGGATGGTAACGCTGCCCGCCGAGGCGTCGATCACGCCGCTGACCTCGTAGTAGTCCCACACCGCGCCGCTCATGTTCGCAACCGCCGCGATGGTGGAACCTAGCTGCGTGCCACCTCGCCACACGCTAAGGTTGCCTGAAATGTCAAACGAGACGTGGAATTGCTCGTTCCCGAATTCATCAGCAAAGGAATAGCTTATAGCGATGCGGCTGTCATCGATGTATCCCGCCGACCGAAACCCAAAGAAGAACGTGCTCAGCTTGGTGTTAAAGGTGCGGTTAGCCGAGGTCGTGCCTCCTCCCCCCGCTTGAGCGCTCAACTGCAAGTAGGGGTCGCCATACGGCCCGCCGGTGTAAATATAGAACCCACCATTCGTGCTATAGGCGCTAAGCTTTCCGTAGGTAATGAAATCCGAGAAGTTCGGAGAGAAAGAGAAGCTCTCGCAATCACGTAGGGCCATCGGACCGGCCTCCTTTTCTTACCAGAGTTCCTCGTAAACAAGCGTGCCAGTCAGTGAAGTGGCTGCACCCGGCGACGTATCGAGCGACACGATAAGGGCCTGATTGGGCGCAATCACGACTCGGTCATCCGGCGGAGGCATATAGACGTAGCCGTTGAGCAGGTTGACCACGCCGGCGTGCAGCTTCAGCGACGAGCCGCCCGTCTGCGTCGCCTGTGTCGTATCGTTGGTGTGCGCCGAGTTAATCTGTGGCGACGCACTGTTGGGCAACGTCGGGGAAGGCGTCGGCGTAGCACCGCCAGAGCCCGGTGTGATCGTCCCACTCATGCGCCGCAGCGTGATGCTGAGGTTCTGGGCGTTGGGAGCCGCTGCGTCCATGCCCACCTCGAAGGAATGAACCTTGATCGCGGCGTTGGCGCCAGTGTAGATGCCGACAAGGTCTTGAGCAGCAGATACGGACACCTTCTCGAAGACGACAGTGAAAACGCGAGCCATCTTGCTTCTCCTGAGTTATCAGCCGTTGAACGCGAGGCCCAAAGCAACGCCGCTCTGGGTGGCATCCGGGGTGGCGGGGCCGAGAACCCGGAGATAGTCGAACTGGGCGAACGCGACAGCAACACCGCTAGTAGAGTAGGTTCCTTGATACCCGCTGGCTGACCAGGTGATCGTCCCCTCGTTCACCCAATTGGAGTTGTTGGTCGGATCATTAGCCGCGAGGCATTTCTGAAGTGTGTAAACGGTGCTCCCTGTGCAAGACGCGGAGCATGTCGCCACAGAGGAAGCACCTGAGCCCGTGGCGCCCCCGTTGGCTGGCAGAGTTATCGCCTCCTCAGTCTGGGTGAACAAGACGACCTGATTAGCCCCGGTCAGCTTGCCGGGCACGAAGGTCTTCAGGATGTAGCGAGGCGTCGGCGTTACCCACTGGGGAGCGACCCCTGTTCCCGTCGTGACGGCTTGCAGCACCTGACCATTGGTGCCGACGCCAAGCCCGGCCCACCCGGTGTGCGTGCGAGCGATGAGCTCGCCCTCGGTGGCGCTGATAACGTGGTCGAGGAACGCCGTGAAGGACACGCCGGTGGGCAACGCAACGCCACCGGAGATGTTGGCGACGAGCTGACCGTCTGGCAAGGTCGAGAAGGAAGACGTGCTCCACGTTGAGCCGTTCCACACAGACAAGACGCCGGTGTCAGTCGACCACCACCAAGCCATGCAGCCTGTGGGAATGTTCGGCGTGGCCGGTCGAGCTGCTGCGAGCCCGTAGCCCAGGTAGTCGGTGATGACTGTGCTATGGCCCATTAGAAGAGCACTCCTATTGCCTGTCCGGTCGGATCAACGATGACACCCGACGGCGCGGTGTCGCCATTCGTCAGGGGCAACATGCCTCCCGACCCCCCGCCGCCTCCTCCTGCTCCTGTGGTGCAACTTGCGCTCGAGCTTGGCGAACTCGGTCCGGCGGCGTTGACAGCCTCAACCCACCATGTGTAAGTCGTGCTGCCTGCCACAGACGCGTCGAGCCAAGGTTGACCCGCGACGGTGCCGACCAAGACAGCCGAACTGAACACTGCTCCCGCGCCAGGTGCTCGATACACCTGGTACGAGTAGACAGTCGGATCGGTCGATGGCGTCCAGGCGAGCAGGGCATTGGCGGGTCCTGGCGTTGCCGTGAGGCCTGTTGGCGCCGATGGCGGGGATAACACCAGCGAACCTGAGTTGAGCACGCTAGAAGTCACCCAGGAGCTCACAGCCAGCCCGTTTGAACTGATGGCGCGAACGCGCACGCGATAGTTGGTGTTCGCGACGGCAGGAGCAAGCGTCGCTGAGGTCGCGAGCGATCCTGTCGAGCTGTCAAGCGACCACGTCGCACCGCCGTCGGCGGACCACTGGATGTCATAGCTACCCAGGAGCGGCCCGGCTGATGCGGCCCAGCTCGCACTCATTTCAATGAGTGTCGTGCCGTCGGCTTGCGTGATGCGACTCGAGGACAATGCGAGCGACGTAGGCGGCGCGATGGTGTAAGCCACTCCCGTTGGAGTGTAGCTATACTCCGTGACCGCGGAGATATCCTCATGCGCGGAGCCAAAGATGTTGAAGCTCACGAACTTGAGGTAGATCGTCTTGCCGACGTATTCTTGCGGCAGGTCATACTTAAAGATCTTGTCGTCTAGACGACAGAACGGCGCACCAGTCGAGTGAGACGCGACTCCCGTGCCGTAGATGCCTCGACGGAGGTAGGTGAAGTTGTAGTTATAGGTCGAAGTGCCCAACGCGGACGAGCCGTAAGAGACCAGCTCGCTATCGATGATGGCAAGCGTCCGATACGCGTCCGCGTCTGCATGGGTGGCGCCCGGAATGATCGTAGTCAGGCTCTCGGTGAGATTGACTTTGAGCGTGTCGGTGGTATCAGGATCAGCGGTCGCAGGAAGCGTCGAGGTAAGAACGCCTTGTCCCGCACGATTATAGATCGTGCCGATCTGATCGAAGTTGGTGCCGTTGCCGGACAGATAGACTTCGCAACCACCCCAATCAGCAGACGCTCCACTCACCCCAACCCACACCTGCGGCAAACCGTTGGGTAGCAACTGAGGAGGAGGCTCGAAGATCAGTGGAGTGTTCACCGACCCCGGGCTTGCCGTGATCGAAGGCATATTGTTGACTTGCGATGATCCTTGCGGCGTGTAGAGTGCGACTTGCCCCACAGAGGCGGGGAATTCCTCGGCCGTGACTTTGAGGTTGAACTTTTCGTCTTCCTCGATTTCTCGGATGCGCACAGGAACCAAGTAAAGACCGAGGTTGGAGTCTGTCAGCGTCACGATGTCGCCGACCTCAAGCAAGATGAACTCAGGACCAAGCGTGAAGGTGTAGGTGTTGCGGATATAGACGTAGCGGTTGAGGATCAGCTGTGCGACCGTATTACCCACGTTCACATCGCAGATGTCCTTGGCCTGAGTGCTAGGCGCCGTGAGCAGGCCATACTGGTCGATCATTGCCTGGTCTCGGGCCTCGATGGGGCTCGCCTGATAACGCCGGCCGACTCGGTCGCTGATCTCGATCTTGACATAGTTAGCAGCATCGGCAGGATCGGTGCGCGTCACATCGACCGGCGGCGATCCCGAGCTGGCGACGTAATCTGCGTAGTCGAGGTTGTAGACCGGCGTCAAGTTCGGCGTGTAGGTCGCGCCGTTGCCCGACCAAGATACGTCACCTAGAGGAGTGAACTGGATCTGTGTGCCATTCCAGAAGATCCACGAGTTGGTTAGCTGCGCCCACCGATCAATGATCTGAGTCGCCTGCTCTTGCTGATCGATGGCAGGCGACATGAAGATGCCCATGGCCTGCGTGTAGGTGCGAAAAGCGGTGACGTCTCCGATGACCGATGAGGGTAGACCAAGGCCATATTGGGTGTTGGTCAGCAGGTCCGGGATGACGTCTGCCATATTGACATCGTTGTAGGCAGCGTAGCCGGCCTGTGACCCCGCGAAGAAACCCAACACCTCGAAGACGTAGTTGGTAATCATCGCCGACGAGCCCAAGTCAGTGTTGGAGTTGGCTACGTAGGCTGTCAACGAGTAGGACAACGCCTGATCCGGGTGGACGCTCTCCGTGTAGGACCACGGCGACTGCGAAGCGCTGCCCAGGAAGGTTGTGAAGCCCAAATCACCTGGGGAGGCGTGAGCATCGTTGCCAGACCAGACGAAGCCATACCCTTGGATTGGGCCTTCGCAGATCGCCAAGATCGTCGCGGCTGAGTATGTCTGTTGGCCTCCTCCTTTGCCGCCACCTCCCCCTTTGCCACCCCCGCCGCCAGACGAATGGGATTGGAAGTCGTTGTACCAGATCAGGTTGCCAGCTACAGCAGCCTGGCCATAGACGATGGCGATGCCGACGCCCAGAGCACTCGTGTTGAGCTGAAGCGATGTGTAAGTGGGCTTGGTCTTGCCCGACTTAAACAGGTGCATTGGGCTTGCTCCAGACGTTGAAGAAGCGGATCTTGCGGGTCTCAAAAACTGGGTGATGTAAGTCGAGCAACAGCACGGTCTTCTCGTCGAGGTGTGCGTGTATCAACTGTCGCTCGTTGACCACGATTGCACCATGAGAGAACACTTTGCCGAACTTGGCGATGACCACATCTCCGACGCGAGGACGTTCTACCTCCTGCCCCAGCTGGAACAACCAGCCAAGGAACTTCTCCTCGTTGCGATGCAGGTGCCACATCGGTGGGTAGGGACGCGGATCGAAGGGCGCCAGAACCCCTGTGTCCACATACACGCGGACAAGAAGCATCGCACAATCGACACCAACGCCTTTCTGATCTGCCAACCAGTGATACGGCGTGCGCATCCACGAGCGAGCTTCAGCCACCACAGCTTCTCGCTGCTGGCGTTCCTCGTCGGAGATCCCGGGGTCAGAAAGCGAGAGTGGCTGAGGGAACATAAGGGAACCCGCGATAGTGTTGGCTGTTACTAAAGGTGCCGCTGCACGTCGCCTGAGTCTTATCGCACCCAAAGGTTGCCTGGAACGTGTCGCCAGCAGACGGTGCTGCATAGAGCGGGTAGGGAAGCACTAGCCCGTTGCTTCCACTAATGGCTCGGATCGTCCTCACCGAGCCCGCC
>WSSedB1CaDRAFT_10000263_pt1 | contig 24028 bp, 18 predicted proteins | sample WetSurSB1Cattail_FD_9460 | JGI IMG/M metagenome (IMG submission 9460)
TCTGAAACCATGTTCACATTTTGAGAAAATACTTTTTATCCTTTCAGTCAAATTGTAGAGTTTTATAAGGTTTATGCACGATTTGTTACCTTCAATGTGAATTTTTATATAAAAGAACGTTGACGAATGTATTAAAGCGTTAAGACACAAAGGCACAAGGACACAGGGGCACAACATCACGAATAAGGAAGGCTTAACTGAGCCGGGAAATAGTATTTCAACTTAAAATAGTGAACATGTGGAAAAGATGTTGATATTGTATGTATTTATCTGTTTATCAAGATATTATAAATTAAATCATTAATATATGGCCCGGATGTAAATATTTTTCAGGTAACAATTCAGTACATATTCCTATAAAACAACAGTCTTTAAACTAAATTTAAATCATATAATCATGAAAAACACACAAAAATCAGCAGAAGCAACCAGGAATTTTGACCAGTTAATTTCTAAATTCTCAGAAAATGAGATATTAAATACACAGGCCATGAGCTATGTTAGAGGTGGAGAAGGAGAAGGTGATGGAGGTGCATCAGTAATTATTATCCCCAAATTTAAAGTCTAAAAAAGAACTTATTTCTTATTTTTAAGTGAGCGTCATTCCATAAAAGGAAAGGCGCTTTTTTATTTCAAATAATTTTTTACTAATTTGCTCAATTAATCAGCGTTATAAAAGATTCTCAAAAATTGACGAATTGGGAAAGATCTTCTTTTTGATTTGTATTTTATTTTCATTTGTATTTTCAAATGTCTCTTATGCACAAAATGAAGATAATAAATTATTATTTCAAAAATTTTTAGACCAATATAAAGTCGGGGACCTTGTTAATGCCGAAAGCACCCTGCATCTTTTCCTGGAGTCAAAGGTACCTCTTACTGATGAACAATATGTTGCGGCATATAATAATCTTGGAGCAATTGAAATATCTCTTGGTAAATTTGATAAAGCTCTTGAATATAATATTAAAGCAGAATCTTTTCTCAGCAAAAATGATCGGAATTCTCAGAATCTGGCCGACATTTATAATAACAGAGGACGAATATTTAATATAAAGAAATCATTTGATATAGCTATTGATTATCTGGAAAAAAGCATTCGAATTTATCAAAAGTTGGGTAACAGGAATAAAATAGTTCAAACTAACTTATCGTATGCCTACATCAACATCAGCATTGCATATATAGAAACCAAAAACTATTCTGTTGCTCTCAGCTATCTTGAGAAGAACGTTCGTCTGAATTTAAAATATAATCTCTCAGGATTATCATTAACCTATCTTAACATGGCAAAAGCATATGTTAAGTTAGGTAATTCAATGAAAGCTGAAAATTTTTATCTTAAATGTATTGCAAGTTTTATTCAAAAATACAATAAAGACTATTTCAGATTGGCTGAAGTTTACTTTGATTATGGTCTGTTCCTGAGCTCAGCCGGAAAAAGCGCTGAATCTTTGAAAACGCTAAATAAGGCATTAATAATTTGCCTGAAAAATTATGGCAATAAACATACTCTTACCTCTTTATCGTATAAACTTATCGGTGATCATTATAAAAACAGCTCTGACTATTCAAATGCATTAAAATATTACCAGAATGCTCTCATCTCAGTCTCAGATAATTTTAATAATCCTGACATTTTCACTAACCCTTCAATCGACTCATCTCTGTTCGATATCCGTCTGCTTGATAACCTGAAAAGCAAGTCACAGGCTCTTGAGCTATTTGCCGGTGAACAAAATGATACGGCAATGAAAATAAAGATTATGAATAAAAGTTTTGAGACCATTGAGCTCGCTCTGCAGCTTATAGACAGGATCAGGAATAGCTATATGTCGGAGGAGAGCCTTATTTACCTGGCAGAAAATGAAAAGGAGACTTATCTTTCTGCCGTCCACCTTGCTTATATCCTGTATTCAACAACTCATAAAGATTCTTTCGGGCAAAAGATGTATTCTATTGCACAGAAAGCGAAAGCGGCTATTCTGCGAAACAAAATTACCGGAAATGAACTTCTCTATTCCGCCGGTATCCCAGATTCATTGCTTGAAAAACAAAAACAGCTTGGCGGCAATATCGCTGCATATAATAACCTGATCTTTGAAGAAAGTCGTAAAGACAGACCCGACAGCAATAAGATTTCGTTGTGGAAAGACGCTCTTTTTGATATGAACCGTGAAAAGGAAAAGGTTACCGGAAACATAGAAAATCTGTTTCCAAAATACCACGATCTCATTGGAAAGACTCAACCCGTTCCTCTGAAATTGGTTCAAAAACAGTTGAAGAAGGATGAGACTATAGTCGATTATCTGTTGTCAAATCAATATTCAGACGGTAAAAGAAGGCTTTATGTTTTTATTGTTTCACATCACCGGCTTGATTTCAGGGAACTTAATCCCGATTCGCTTTTTGCAAAAAAATCGGAGATCATACGTAATACATCTAATCCTTCGCTGATCTCAGGAACAGGGAATGGAAATTTCATCACATATACAGATGCACTGAATTACATGTATCTTAATCTTATCAGTCCGGTTGAAGATCTGCTGAAAGGGAAGAGACTTATTATTATTCCTGATGAAGAGATAGGGTGGCTTTCTTTTGATTCTTTTCTCAAACGTAAGCCCCGGCCGGACCAGGTCGATTTTGAAGGACTTCAATACCTTGTCAACGATTATATTTTCTCCTACGGATACTCTTCGTCACTGATATTCAGTAAAAAGACTCATACTATGCGGAAAGCTGATGTAGTTGCTTTTTCACCCGATTATGATAGCGGCATCATTTCCTCAGGTTCATTTTCTTCCCTCCATGGTGCTGATAATGAGATAGGATCGATTAATAAATTGTTCGTGGTTAAGAGCTTTAAAGGGGCAAATGCTACTAAAGCAAATTTTTTAAAAGAATTAGGCCATCCTGCTATTTTTCATCTTGCTATGCATTCCATGCCTGACAGTGTAAATTCAAAGTACTCTTACCTGATGTTCGCTAATCATAACAATTCTTCTCAGGATGCAAAGCTGTACAATTATGAGATAAGCCTTACCAGGATAGAATCTCCGATGGTTGTCCTGAGTGCCTGTAATTCAGGAACAGGTACTCTTTATTCAGGAGAGGGCTTGATGAGTCTGGCCAGGGGTTTCAGACTTGCAGGTGCATCATCTGTGATAATTACTGCCTGGGACATAAATGACGAAGTGAGCGCCGGAATTATGACAGATTTCTACCGCTATCTTGCTGGAGGCAAAGAAAAGAATGAGGCAATGCATCTTGCAAAACTGGACTATCTGAAGAATTCTTCACCCGCATTTAAAGATCCCTATTACTGGGCAGCTTATGAAGTATTTGGTGACAATTCTCCTGTGGAGCGGAACTTATCACTTATTGAAATCTGTTTAAGTGTTGTTGTATTGCTGATAGCCGGATCACAGGCATTCTATTTTATACGGCGCAGGATTCTCTCTGACCGTTCGCGGTAAAAACCATCGGATCGTGACAGAAAATCAAAACATTCAGCGGCTTTCTTTCGATTGTCTGTTTTAAGATATGCCAGACCCAGATACCATTTTGATTCTTTCACGTACTCTCCCGAACCATTTGCAACTTCTTCAAGCAGGTTTATGGCCTGATCGTAGTTATTAAGTGCAAGTTCTGATATCCCCAGAAGAAATTTTGGAGACACAGCCATCGGATCTTCCCGTAAAGTCTCTGAAAACCCTGTGGCAGCTTCCTGGTAATTACCATTTTTATAGCTTATAATTGCCGTGGAATAGATACTTGTTTCATTGTTATTCAGGCTCCTTGTAACAGGTGAAACTGCATCAAAAGGTTTATAATATGAAATAAATAGTTTTTCCGGATTTGAGGAGGGGAGAAGAGTTCTTATAAGCAGGAAAGCCCCGAGTAACGCAGCAGCTGAGAGGGTTGTATATCGTACGAAGATGTTCTTTCCTGATCGTTTCCGATGCCCGTCGTTCACAACTTTCACTTCTTCACTTTCCCTGGAGTTGATGGTATCTGTTATGAAATCTTGGATCTCTTTACTTTTCCGGTCAGCTACACCGATCTTTTGTTTCTTCTCATGCCACTCCTTTACCCACTCGGCAGTAATGTCGTTCAGTTTATTTTCGTCTATTTCCTGTTTGATAAAATTTATCTCATCCCTCAGATCTTTATCAGAATCATTATCTGAAAATATATCTCTGATGAAATTTTCGTTTTCATTGTTGCCAGTTTTGTTCCTATTATAATTCAGGATCATATCCTTTGCAGTTTCGCGTGCATGGGATAGACCCGGGTCGTTTTTAACATCCTCCAGGTCGAGTCTTCCTTTCATATAATCACCTATTGTTTCAAAGAGAGCAGAATCACAGCTGTCAGATATCAGATCATCTTCAAAATCATTTCGGGTACTGTTCCTGAAATTTTCTGCCGGTTTACCGTTAATATTTCTGATCTGTTTGCCTGACATTGTTTACTCTTGTTGCTGGTTACTTGTCACTTGTTCATTAATATGCTTTAATCAGATTATTAGTTTTTATCTCCTCCCTCACGCCTCACACCTCACGCCTTACGCCTCACACCTCTAATGTACCACCTCTCTGGCTGCTATCTCGGTACTTCTTATCTGTTTATAACCAGGATGTCTCTTCACCTTCTCTGTGAGTTCGCTCTGAGCTTCGCATTTTTTCTTTCTCACATAACCATAAGTGTATCCCAATCTATCGGCAATCTCCTGCGGAGAGACCTCTTGCCAGTAAAGAGTGAGAATTTTTTTGCTTATAGGATCGAGTGTCTCAAAAACGTCATGGAATATTTTTTCGTACATCTGATGATCGATCATCTCCGTAATATCTTTTTCATTTTCAGGCTCATCCCTTTTAGAAAGATAATTTGATGCGGCCTGACGTTTGTCGAGAACTGTTTTCCAGAGATGTTCACAAACACTATAAAGAAAAGTCTTGAATTTACAGGTAAGTGAAAATTCTTTGTTATCGAGCTTTTCAAGCATTATAATTAGTCCATCCTGAAAAATATCATGAGCATCATCGCTGGTACCACCCTTCTGATATACCATCAGCCTGATCATAGGCATATACCTGTCCGACAGGTAATGAACCACATAGCTCTGACGGTTTCTCAGACATTCGATAATCTCTGTATCAGTGTATTCTTTCACACCACTTAATAATTACTCTTTGACTTTCTAATACTATTCAAATATAGTTAATTTTTCAATTCGCAACTGTTTAACATAAATTCACTCTCTATAATCATGAACAAAATAATCACATTCCCGAACCTTCATTAGGAAATGCATTACATTTAGCTTTTAAAAGATATAGAAATTGAGGTAACAAATTAGTGACTATTCCTATTAACACTATGTTTTGATCCTTACAATTTTATTAAAATTTTGTAATGGATTGAGAATGTGTGTTTTGTCGGTTCAGGGGATTGAATAGGCAGAATAATTATCTATTTTGTAGCAATAGCCAGTGTATGAAGTTCAATAAAAACAGCATAGGTATGAGAACAGTAACCTCTCCGGATTATCTGAATTGTCGCTTCGCGAAAGAGGTGGAAGAACAATTAAACAATGCAGGAGACCTTTTTTTCCAGGCCATAGCAAATGCTGATGGTGTTCCGTATCAGTTCATATTCGGTACTGGTAATGAGGAAGGATATTACATAAATGTTGGATACGGTATTAAACAGCTGTTGGGTGTGACACCTTCCGAATTCACAGAACCGTTTTTTGTACGTCTGATCGAGGAGATAAATCCAGTCTCTGACGATATTCCAAAAGCCCGTTCCGAATCGCGTGAGAGAATTATCAAAGGAGAAATTCAGAAATATAAAGCAGAGATACTGGTGAATACTCCTGACGGTGTAAAAAAGTGGATAAAAGATTCTGCGATACCCGTTACAGACGATAAGACAGGCAGAGTAACTGGTTTGCTTGGGATTTTCAATGATATCACTGAACACAAACAAACTCTCATTCAACTTGATAAAGCGCTTGAAAGAGCGAGCGAGAGCGATCGTTTGAAAACGGCATTTCTGAATAATTTGCCTCATGAGATCAGGACCCCGTTAAATGCGATAGTCGGATTTTCAACCCTTCTTGGGGAACCCGGACAAGACATGAATGACAGGATGGAATTTAGTGATATAATAACTCATAGTTCCGATCACCTGCTGGAAATAGTTGATGATGTTCTTGAGATCTCCAAGATCGAAGCTAAGATCGTAAGGGTCATAAGAAAAGAAGTAAATCTAAATCAGATGTTTCAACGAGTCTATGACCGTTTTAAACCATTAGCAAATGAAAAGAATATTATTCTGCGATACGATACCCCAATTGACGAAAGGGAAATCATCATAATTTCTGACAGTTATAAAATTTTCCAGTCGCTTACAAACATCATTGGTAATGCAATCAAGTTCACAAAGGCAGGAAAAGTGGAATTCGGGTTCTGTATCAAGGAAGGAAAGATTGAATTTTATATTTCCGATACAGGTATCGGAATTGCTCAGGAACACCAACCTAATATCTTCAAACCATTCTACCAGGCTGAAAGCAGTAGCACAAAGCGGCCTGAAGGAACCGGTTTGGGGTTATCTATTGCCAAAGCTTATATTGAGTTGCTTGGAGGCAGGATATGGTTCAAGTCGGAACCAGGCGAAGGATCGGTATTTTATTTTACAATCCCCAACGAACGACGGCTGACTATTTAGACCACTGATTGGCCTTTGTCTGAAGAGTTCTTATTTCCTTCATATACACCCATTAATTTACGGAGGTAAAAGCACTGAACCGCTGCAAAATGCTGTTGGGGAAACTTTTCTGAAAATCTAATATTCCAGATTTAGTACGTCAGAATTCATATCACTTTAAGACATGTAAAGTGATGTCAAATGTTCTGTATACCAACTTTTTATTTTGTCAATTAAATTTTAAGAATGATTTCTTTCTATCTTTAATAACTCATAAAGCACCCTTAACAAATAAATTTCCACAAGAAATGTTCCGACGCAACAATACAAAGAATCTGTTCGTTAAACTCCATAGCCATCTTCTGCCGATGAAACGATGGCACCATATCGAATACATGAATGGGAGGCAGGGATTAATAAATAAACAGTAGTTTTTAACCTGAAAATAATTTCATCATGAAAAAAATGAGTTTCAGTAAAGTATTTTTAAGTTTAAACATACTGGCTTTGATGTCACTGTCCGGTACTGCGATGGCACAGCAGGAACTCAAAACTACTGAAAGTGATTACCATCCAAAGGCGATGGAAAGTGTGGCTTTGGCGAAGGAAACAATTAGCCGGATATTGAATGATAAATGTGTCTCGATCAGAGATACTAGCGTTTCAAAGGAAAAAATAAAATATAAAAAAGCCGTGATTTCTGATGAGGGAATAGAATTGGATATGAAATCAGGGAATAAAATGATATACTTTTCAAAGTTATTTGGTGATGAGGAGATACTTCTTAGGATGCAGTATTACCTTTATTATGAGACAAAAACCGGTGAAAAAGATGTAGACAGGTATTACGATGAAATTGTCGGGACGAACAATATCTGTTTCGCGAATTCTAAAGGCGGCTTTGGTATTACCATGCCTAATCCTTCCAGTTATCCTGTATGTAACAGACAACTGGCTGATGCTTTATTAACCATTCAGAAGAAATTAAATGCTCAGAGCTATGGTTCCAGACTTGAAGCATTTAAGCAAATAGCAAAAACATATTATGCTTTAAAAACCAAACCTTCAATTTCTGAAGAAGAACGGAAATTCATTGTTCAGGCCAATTTTCACAATCAGCAAAAAGATTATAAAAAAGCAATCGAACTTTATAAAAAAGTGATAGAAACAGATCAAACAGCTTATCCGGCAGCCTATTATAACCTTGCCCTGCTTTTTGCCCAGTTAAGCAATTTTGATACAGCAATTTTTTACATGCAGGAATATCTCATTCTGGAGCCGGAAGCACAGGATTCAAGGGCGGCACAGGACAAAATCTATGAATGGGAGACAGAGATTAATAAATAAACTCAGAAAAACATTTATACACTATAATCTATGAAAACAATTAAGGTAGTACAAATAACTTCAATATTTATTATTCTGCTTTCCCTGACAACAGCATCTTCTGCTCAACAAAAACAGAAAAATAATGCAACCTCAGCAAGTATAACGTCAGATTATCAGCCTAAAATTTTAAATTTTGATTTAAAATCAGACGTGGATAAGAAAAGGCTGTCAGATTTGCTCAAGACATGTTGGATCTTATTGNATGGACGTACCGTTTCTTATAAAAATATAGATGTTAATAGCGATAGCACTTCTATCATACTTGACCGGGATACAAAAACAATTATAAGTTACGCTGATCTTGATTATTGTTTATCCGTAAGTAAGCAACAATGGGAACAACACTTTAAGGGGATAAAATACTTTATCCAGTTTGGGGACAATTGCACTTTAAATTATGACCATAACAACTATACTAAAGCAGAAGAGTTATGTGATATCCTATATACTTTGCAACATCAGGTTAATGTGAAAAATGCTTTGTTGATATTGACAGATTTTAAACAATTAGCCGAGCAATATCGTAATGCAATTCCAAAACCTGAAGTGTCGGAAGAGCAGAGAAAGTACATTGTTCAGGCAAATCTTTTTTCCCAGGAAAAAGATTACAAAAAAGCTATCACGGCTTATAATAAATTTGTTGAAGTAAATCCAACAGCTTACCCTGCAGCTTACTATAATCTTTCGTTGCTTTATAGCCAGGTAAATTTTTTCGACAAGGCTATTCTGAACATGAAAAAATATCTTCTTTTAGTCCCCGATGCTTCAGATGCAAGGGCAGCACAGGATAAAATCTATGAATGGGAAACTAATTTTGCAAATTAATGTTCAACAGATAAGCAAAAGCAAAAACATGAGAATATGAAGAATGGTATCAGTCTTCGTTTATTTTGTGGATTGTTCCTGGGTATGTTCCTACAGGTTACTGCTTTTCCACAGGCGGGTTTAACTAATTCCGGAAAGACTCAGGAACAGGAGAGAAATGAGGCTGGAAATGGCTTCGATTATGGTAATAAATCAGGCAGTGCACTTCAGCAACTTGAAGACATGACCGGGAAAAATATTTCTAATTCTAACTCTGATAATCAGCAATATACCAGATCGGCATCTACAATAAAAAAAACAAATACTATTTCTGCAAAAGCTGCATTTCAGAACAGTATTAAGATGGAACTGGCTAGTGGTATTGCGAATGCTTTTTTCAGTCTTATTTTTAGCGATAACTCTCAATCCGATCAGAAAGCGGTTGAAGAACAAAGGGAAAAAGCGGCACTTCTCGCTCAAAGAGCCGCGGAAGAAAAACACTTCAGTGATTCGGTTGCGCAAGTAAAATACGAGAAAATGATGCAATCGTACAAAACTCTGAATAACACCGGCAGCATCCAGTTCAAGACATTACCGACAACAACTGCGCAGTTTAAAACACTTGACGATCCCGGCGCCCCTTTGACTATGGAAGATAAAGAACGGCAAAAAATAAAAAAACATGGAATTAATATTACATGGGATTATACATCATGGGCCGGAATATCTCCGGATAACAACAGGATAGAAGAGACTCCGGTTTCAGCGGACGAAAATGAATCGGATAAATTCCTGAATGAATCAATCAAAAAAATCGAAACGTTCGAAGGAGGCCGGGTGGCAGCTCTGGCAGGGAGGTTTATGATAAATATTAAAAATGGAACTATGTCTTACCTTAAAGATGCTTCCGATGCGGCAACAAGTGGAAATATATCTAAAATGGAAGAAGCCGGACAATTTGATTTGCGAAAACTGACATCAAATGCTATTTTTAGTACGGCAAAAGAAACTGCTGGTTCATATATTGATCAGGGGAAGGACTTTCTAAATGAAGAATTAAAAGATGCTAATTTTGCAATAATGAAATCCGGAGGACTGACGCTGCTTCAGAATTATAATATCTATGGTCATGTATCTGATGCCTGGAAAGTGCCTTTGAGATCATATTAGCAGATAAAAATTATAAAATGAAAAAAGCAATTACTGCTTTCATGGTATTCCTGTGTTTTTCAGGTGCTCAAATGATAAGTGCGCAGCAAAAAAACACATTACGTTATGAGATAATGCTTAGCAGCAATATGCTGGAACCTTCGCTGAAAAATGATCATTTTCTGAATATTCTTGATATATCTCCCGGAAAATACATAACTATTTCTTCTGACAGGAAAATCTATATGTTGGGATGGGGTGGCATAAATCAGTTTGGACAGGCAACAGATAGCACTATCAGTTCATTTGCTTTTGCATCTGATGGCCTGTTAATGGCAATTGTAAATGACAGGTTGTGCTATATGAATGATAAGGGAATCCTTGTTACACTTGTCAAATTACCCGATGCAAACATGGGAATATCAGAAGGGAAAGATGTAATGTACTTATTTAATCAAAAAAAAGAAGATGAAAAGTACAGATTGTATGCGTTTGCAAAAGGAGGCAGATATAAACAGCTTTTAGTTTCACCTTTGCCTTTAACTGCCGTTGTTGAAATGGATGATTCACTGTATATTGCTATAGGAAGTGGTATTTTTTCTTATTCTCCTGAAGATAGCAAACTAAACCTTGTTGCGGGGTTTCAAAAAGATAATGAAATAAAATCAGTGACTGTTGATCCGATAAACAGCATCCTCTATATTGCAACCCGCGATGCCATATATGCTCTTCAAAATGAAAGCCTGGTTTTAGTTACAAGTGATTTTGGAGGAGGGATCATTAAATATTTCGATAAGGGTCTTATTATATTTAATCCTGAAACCAGCGATATTATTCGGATTGTTAATATAGCCGGTTCAATTGTTTTTTAAATACCGCTATTATAACTAAGCCTGTTTAATCTGTCTTTAACAGGCCTTGAATTCCTTGTATCAGATCTTCAAAAGATTTTATAGTCAAAGGAGGAATATTTTTCCCTTTCAGATAAAGGCTAATTGCTTTCTTTTAAATAAATTTATAGAAGATTTGTTCCATTATGCAGACTTCTAAAATTCAATTTTATTCCATAATCTAAAGCTTCAGTCATGGAAAGCAAAAATCGTCGCGAATTTCTGAAAAAAGGTCTTCTGGGTATAACGGGAGCAGCCTTATTACCATCTGATCTGAATTTTGGCGTTAAGAATGATATTCTAAGGAGTGTCCGGCCTGAATTGCCATTCCGTATTCTGGGAAAAACCGGCATCAAAACCCCATTGCTTAGCATGGGCACAAGTAGTGCAACTGCATCGGGATTCGTAAGAGCTGCTTATGAAGCAGGAATAAATGTGTTTTTTTCTGCTACTTATTACGGTGAAGGTAATAATGAAAAACTTGTTGGGGAAGGACTGAAAGGCCTGCCCCGTGATACGTTTATTGTTGGTACTGCTGTTCCTGCTGACGGTCTTGACGTCCGAACAGGGAAATTTATAAAAACTTTTGATACAAAAGCGTATATCAAAAAAGCTGAAGAAAGTCTGAAACGCTTCGGTCTTGATCATGTGGATTTTTTTCTGTTCCCCTACGCCGGGAAAATGGAAGTAGTACTAAATGAAGGCGTTTTGAGAGCTTTAGAGCAACTAAAAGACCAGGGAAAAACAAGGTTCGTTGGAATTGCATCCCATAGTGATACTGCAGAGGCTTTGATGGCAGCAGCAAATTCAGGGGTTTATGAACTGGCAATGATTGCATATAATTACAAAACAACCAACACAGAATCTTTACACACATCAATTGAAAGGGCAATCAAGGCAGGGATGGGAATTGTAGCTATGAAAACTACTGCCGGCGCGTTTCGTAATAAATCAGGGCCTCTTCTGAATACGAACGCTGCTTTAAAATGGGTTCTGCAGAATGAAAACATATCTTCGGTTGTGTCTGGTATGTCATCCCTGGAAGAGTTGCAAAAAAACCTTGCGATGATTCAAAACCTTAAGATGTCAGATCAGGAACTGAAAGACCTGAAACTTACAAGTCGTGATACAGAACCTGGTCTGTATTGCCAACAATGCAAAAAATGTATTTCACAATGTCCATATAGTCTTGATATACCAACTATTATGAGGAGTTATATGTATGCTTACGGATATAAAAATATTGATCAGGCATGGCATACTATAGCTGGAGTCGATATCTCAGACAATCCTTGCGAGAAATGCACTACCTGCACTGTATCCTGCACTGCCGGCTTTGATGTAAAGACTAAAATTCTCGATATATCCCGATTAAAACATGTCCCTCCGGATTTTATCAAAGCCTGAAACATTTCCAAAGATCAGTGGTAGAGATGGCTATCGCTTCGGTAGGGATCTTCGCATTGCTTCGATTTGTATTTAATTGACTTCTTCATTTGAGACAGTCTCATGCCAGGACTTCATCTATAAAAAATAATCAGATTTTTACTTCGAAAGCAATCTGTTTCGGAGGTTCCATGTTTCCGCATTTCTTTTTTTAAAAGGAAAGCTCGACTCGTGCAACGATACATATTATTTTATGTCTTTTATACAAGGAAAACGAAAATGCATCTAAGTCTTAGTTATAAACTGAAAATTGCTGTTTCTTAATAACTCAAAGGTATATTCCGGATGAAAAATATCTTCTATATTTTATCTGTTTTGCTGATAACTATTGCCTGTATATATCAGAAGCCGGAAAATGCAGAAATAAAATTTTTAAATAATGCTGTCGGCATGGCAAAAGCTGCAAATAAGTTATTGATTATTGAAATCTGGGCCCCGGATGGTGAGCCAGGTGTCAGATTAAAACATGACATATTTGAGAATGAGAAGAACCGGGAATTTCTGAGTGAAAATTTCTTGAGCCTAAAAGTATCTCCTGATGACTCTGTTTATAATCCTTTACTAAAACATTTTAATCTTGAAAATCAAAGTTCTGTGATTATTATGGATAAGAATGGGAACGAAATTGACCGCACAGTCAGCTACGACGGCAACAGCGAAGAATACCTGCAATTTCTTCTTGATGTTTCGGAAGGCAGAAACTTGTACAGTGTTGTTTTTTCAACCTATAAAAAGGATTCATTGAATGTCAATAGTAATTATGTTCTGGCCAAAAAATTATTATTAAGACACCAGCTGATAGATGCTATTAAACACTTTGACAGGGTTTTGCAGTTTGATCCGGAAAATAAGTTCGGTCACAACCCGGAATGCATTTTAAAAATTACAGGAAGCGAGATTGCTCTTACCTGCTGCAACACGGCCGAATAACTTGTGTTTGTGTTGTAATGATCCAATTTTGTTGATTTATCCTTTCAAATATTACTAAAAAGACTTTCTGCCGGTGATGTAAAAGAATGTAATTTTATAGCCGGGAATTTTACCAATATTGGATCAACGTATACATGGAAGAATCAAAACATATAAAACTGAATCAGGCGAAATGGAATAAATGGTCTGAAAGTGCCGATGGAAAAGGATGGCTGTATGACTATTTGCGAAGAGCCCAGCTGGGTGTGATTTCATTATTAGATATCAAAGAAAAGACGGACTTTCTTGACATCGGCTGCGGAACCGGATGGGCAGTGGGAAAAGTTGCAGAACTGGCAGACAATAAAGGATCATTTTATGGCGTGGACCTCTCATCAGGGATGATTGAAAAAGCAAAAGAAAAATTTAAAGATGATGGTAATTTTCATTTTATCGTGGCTAATGCAGAATCCATCCCGCTGGCAGATGATTCATTTGATAACATTATCTGCACCAATTCTTTCCATCATTATTTACATCCCGGTAAAGCAATGAAAGAGATGCATCGTCTTCTAAGGAAAGGGGGCAAATTATTTATACTTGATCCTGCAGCTGATTCCTGGTTTATAAAGGTAGTAGATAAAATAATTAAATTTATTGAACCTCAGCATGTTAGGATCTACAGCACCGATGAATTCAAAAGACTAATGTCCGATGCAGGATTAACTCATACTGGCTTTAAAGTAATAACAGGAAGGCAAAAAGTTCAAATAGGAGAAAAGCTCTAATATTATAAAATCTTTTATCCCAATTCACTTTCTGATATGCTCACACCTTTATATCTTCATTTTTGTTAGTCGGTTAAAAAAAATGCCGGACTAACAGAAGAGTATAATGAGTTGCTATTAGATTGGAAGGGTAATTTGAATATGATTGCCGGTAATAAAATATCAATAGAATTACTTTATATTTGTTTTGCTAAATCACCAAAAAACAGACTATGGCAACCCGAAGAACATTTCTCAAAAATTCATTAATTGGTGCTGGTGCACTGATTCTCTCTCCTTCCTTAGATCTTAAAGCTGTAAATAATGCAGAACTGAAGATTTCCCTGGCTGAATGGTCATTACACAGGGCTCTTCAGGAAGGCAAAATCGATCATCTCGATTTTCCCGGGATAGCAAAAAATCAGTACAATATTTCGACTGTAGAATATGTAAATGGTTTTTTTGGAGGAACGAAAATGGATTTTAAGGAAGCAGGGAAAAATTCAGCTTACCTTAATGAGTTGCTAAAAAGGAGTAAAGATGCGGGTGTATTTAATCATCTCATTATGGTTGATGATGAAGGACCCCTTGCTCTTCCCGACGATAAAGTGAGATTAACCGCGGTTGATGATCATAAAAAGTGGATTGAAGCTGCGAAATTATTGGGTTGTTTAACAGTACGTGTAAATCTTCATGGTGATGGTTCACCTGATGCAAAGAAGATCGCATCTATCGATTCCCTGTGCCGTCTCGGTGATTTTGCCAAACCGATGCATATCAATATTGTTGTGGAAAATCATGGACACGAATCTTCAAACGGAGCCTGGGTTGCAGACGTAATGAAACAGGTAAATCATTCTAATGTAGGCACTCTTCCTGATTTTGGTAATTTTTGTCTATCCCAGGACTGGGGGACTACCCAGGACGAATGTGCAGATTATTATGACCGGTACAAGGGTGTTAAAGAAATGATGCCATTTGCCAAGGGAGTAAGTGCAAAGACCTACGATTTTGACAGCAACGGAGAACAGCCAAAAATGGATTATAAGCGGTTGATAGATATTGTAAAAGCATCGGGCTTCAGGGGATATATTGGAGTCGAATTCGAAGGTAATACACAGCCTGAAGATGAGGGTATCCGTAAAACAAAATTGTTGCTTGAGAAATATATCTGATTGTTCAATTCATATGTTAATATTTCTTAATAATCATCTTTGAAGAGAAGCAACTCTTTTTAATTAGATTTTAAGCAATATCTTTGTTGGCAATTTTGTCAAAAGTAATTGTCAGGAGTGCCGACTAAAGAATGCCATGCCGTGATAAAAAGTCCACGGAAAACATCTAAATACTTAATCATAATAAATCAGTTATTCCGGAAACACAATTCCAGAATTAAGATATTTCAAAATAAGCACTTTTCAGTTGAACAAAATTTAATTAATACATAGAATAAGATGAGGACATCGTTTTTAGTGATTTGTTTGTTGGTAATTGTTTCAATGTCGTGTAAACATGAAGAAAAAAATGTAACAGGAGGTAAAATAGTTAAGGATTATTCAGTACTCACGATGGTCCCCAAATCGGTCACTGTACATCAGGATTTTCCAGCCACGATTCAGGGACAACGTGTCATTGAGGTAAGACCAATGATAAATGGATATTTGCAGGAGATTTATGTTAATGAAGGGGATCATGTTAAGAAAGGTCAGCTGCTTTTTAAAATTAATAATCCGCAATATGAACAGGAGGTGTTGACGGCTAAAGCCAGTATTAATAGTGCGGTAGCGAATGTTAATACAGCCAAAATGGAAATAGATAAGGTTAAACCTCTGGTTGAAAAACAGATAGTAAGTGATTTCAGGTTGCAGTCTGCCGAACTCACTCTTCAGACAAAAGAAGCCGCACTTGAGCAGGCAAAGGTTGCACTGGCAAATGCAGAGACAAATCTTAGTTACACTATTCTGAAAAGCCCACAGGATGGTATTATAGGGATGATACCATATAAAACAGGGGCACTTGTCGGGAGCAATAGTTCAGAAGCATTAACGACACTTTCTGATATTAGTGAAGTCTTTGCGTATTTCTCGTGGAACGAAAAACAACTACTCGATCTGTTGTCTGAATCTCCGGGTGTTACGATAGAGGAAAAAATGAAGAATATCCCACCAGCAACACTTATTCTGTCTAACTCCGCCAAATATCCCCTGACAGGAAGAGTTGAGATGGCCAGCGGACTAATTTCGACCGAGACAGGTTCTGCAACTTTTAAAGCTGTTTTTTCTAATCCTGCAGGTTTGATCAGAAGCGGCTCCAGCGCTACTATCAGCATTCCTGAAGTTAAAGACAGTGTTTTAGTTGTTCCTCAGAGTGCAACCTATGAATTACAGGATAAACGTTTCATTTGTACCGTCGGTCAGGATAATAAAGTGACAGCTGTTCCTATTATAGCAACCTCTAGTGATGACGGACATTATTTCTTTGTGTCTGAAGGTCTTAAGGCCGGTGACAGAGTTGTTCTTGATGGTGTCAGTTCTCTGAGAGACGGAACGACAATAATTCCGAAGGAAGTAAATGCCATAAGTTACTACGGCAAAATCAACTAGTCGATTTAATTGAAAAAGCAATCAGATGTTTAAAAGATTTATAGAACGCCCTGTTCTAAGTACGGTGATTTCTATCATTATTGTAATGATTGGAATACTTGGTCTTATAAAATTGCCAATATTACAGTACCCCGACATAGCACCTCCGACAGTTAGCGTTTCAGCAAATTATGCAGGTGCGAATGCAGAAGTAGTTTTGAATAGTGTCATTATTCCTCTCGAAGAACAGATAAATGGAGTAGAGGGGATGACTTATATGACTTCGAGCGCTACGAATGACGGAAATGGATCAATAAATGTATATTTCAAAGTAGGCGCCGACCCGAATATGGCTGCCGTGGATGTACAGAACAGAGTATCTTCAGCTTCAGGGATACTGCCAGCTGAGGTAACACGTGCAGGTGTTTCAGTACGAAAGCAGCAAAACGGGATGTTGCTTATATCAGCTCTCTACAGTGATAATCCGGCTTACGATCAGGTCTTCCTGCAGAATTATGCTGAGATAAATCTTATCCCAAAACTGAAAAGAGTCAACGGCGTAGGAAGCGCAGGTGCCTTTGGATCAATGACCTATTCAATGCGCATCTGGCTAAAACCGGATATCATGTCAGTGTACGGACTTGTACCTGCCGATATAATTTCGGCATTACACGATCAGAGCATTGAAGCAGCACCGGGCAAATTCGGAGAACAGGGCGACCAGAGCTTCCAGTATGTGATAAGATATACCGGAAAGCTCAAATCCGTAGAAGAGTTTGAGAACGTGATTATTAAGTATCAGAATAATGGTCAGTTCCTGCGTTTAAAAGATGTGGCCAGGGTAGAATTAGGTGCTTTGTCATACAACAGCGACGTGCTTGTAAATGGCAAGCCTGCGACAAACGTTGCCATTAGCCAGACACCCGGATCAAATGCCAGGGATGTAATAAAGGAGTCATTAAAAGTACTTGATGAGGCTTCTAAATCGTTTCCGGAAGGAGTACATTACACCAATATGGTTAATGCCAATAAGTTTCTCGATGCTTCGATTGAGAAGATCATAAGAACACTTATAGAAGCTTTTTTACTTGTATTTATTGTTGTATACCTCTTTCTTCAGGATTTCCGTTCTACTCTTATCCCTGCTATCTCCGTACCGGTTGCAATAATCGGAACATTCTTCTTTTTAGACTTGTTCAACTATAGTTTAAATCTGCTTACCCTTTTTGCCATGCTTCTTGCGATAGGCATCGTGGTTGACGATGCTATTGTGGTAGTAGAAGCTGTTCATGCAAAGCTCGACCAGGGATATACTTCTGCCCGAAAGGCATCTATTGATGCGATGAGTGAAATATCTGTTGCAATTATTTCTATCACTCTCGTTATGGCTTCGGTATTTATACCGGTTACGTTTATTTCGGGATCATCGGGGGTTTTTTATAAACAATTTGGTGTAACACTTGCAATTGCAATTATCATCTCTGCTGTAAATGCTCTTACCCTGAGCCCCGCACTTGCCGCCATATTCCTTAAGCCAAAAAATAAAGAGATAAAGAAGAAAGGCGGAATACAGCAATTCTATACTCTTTTTAACGCGGGATTCAATGCCGGGAGGGAAAAATATATCAGCTATGTGACATTTTTGTCCACGAAAAAATGGATTGTCATTGGTGCAGTCGTGCTGTTTAGTGTCGGCCTTTACGTTTTAATGAAAACCACTCCATCAGGTTTTGTGCCTGAAGAAGATATGGGTACAATTTTTGTAAATATCAGCCTTCCTCCGGCATCCTCACTGGAACGTACGACAATTATTACAAACAAAGTGGATAGTATCTCACGTACCATACCGCAGGTAAACAATGTGTTACGCATGTCGGGACGGAGCATGATAGCAGGAGCAGGAAGCTCATATGCGATGGTCATACTCGAACTTAAGAAATGGGATGAAAGGAAAGGCGTTAGTAATAAGGATGTTATTGCGTCTCTGTTTAAAAAGACATCCGGGATCAGGGATGCCATTATAATGCCATTTTCGCTGCCAACTATAAATGGGTTCGGTATGAACAGCGGTTTCTCATTTGAATTGCAGGATAAAGGTGGACATACTATAGCGCAATTTTATAAAGTTGCCCAGGAATTTTTGACTGCTTTAAATAAAAGGCCTGAAATTCAATTCGCCAGCACAACATTTAATCCTAATTTTCCACAGTACCTTCTGAGTGTAAATGTTCCGAAGATCAAAGAAGCCGGTATCAACGTGAGCGATATAATGAATGCAATGCAGGGATACTTCGGTGGAATCTATGTAGACAATTTTAATCAATTTGGCAAGCAGTATCGTATTATGCTTCAGTCTGATGCTACTTACCGGGCTAATGAGGAAGGATTAAATAAAGTATATGTCCGTACAGGAAATAATAAAATGGCTCCGATAACTGAATTTATTACACTTACCAAAACTTTCGGACCCGAAAGTATCTCCAGGTTTAATTTATTTACTTCAATGTCTGTAAACGGATCCCCGAATAAGGGATTTGGATCAGGAGAGGCGCTTACAGCTATAAAAGAAGTGGCTGCACAGTCTCTGCCTTTGGGCTATGGTTATGAATTTTCAGGTGTCAGCCGCGAAGAACAAAACAGCGGTTCGCAGGCTATATATATTTTCATATTAAGTCTGCTGTTTGTCTATTTTCTTTTAAGTGCTCTGTATGAAAGTTATCTGCTGCCATTCGCAGTATTGCTTTCTCTGCCGGTAGGCCTTGCGGGTACTTTTGTCTTTGCCAGGATTTTTGGAATAGACAATAATATTTATATGCAGATTTCACTGATAATGCTTATAGGTCTTCTCGCCAAAAATGCTATCCTGATTGTTGAATTTGCATCAACACGGAGAGAACATGGCATGTCGATAGTAAAAGCAGCCACAGAGGGAGCAAAAGCCCGGTTGCGGCCTATTTTAATGACATCGCTTGCTTTTATCTTCGGCATAATGCCATTAATGTTTGCTGCAGGTGCCGGAGCATACGGAAACAGATCAATAGGGACATCTGCTGTCGGAGGAATGTTGTTCGGCACTTTATTTGGAGTTCTCGTAATACCGGTCTTATTCATAATTTTCCAGACTCTCCAGGAAAAAGTAAGCGGGAAAAAGGATTCTTCAGACGATTCAAACACTGAAATAATTACTGCACAAAATTGATCATTATGTATTTAAAAAATATTTTCAAGACTAAAATTCTCTTTATCTGTTTTTCGGTAATGTTAATTTTTCTTGGTTCATGTAAGGTTCTTCAACCATATAAACAACCTGATATGTTATCAGAAGAAAAATTATTCAGGGATCTGGCAACCAGCGACAGTACAAATATTGCCAATATACCCTGGAAAAGCTTATTTTCTGATACTCTTTTGCAAAACCTTATTGAAGAAGCAATTAACAATAACCCCGATCTTCAGATTGCAATTGCCCGTATCAAGAAGGCAGAAGCCGGTTTAAAGCAGAGCAGGGCCGCTTTTTTCCCTTCATTAAACGCTTCAGGAAATGCATCATTTCAGAGTAATACCACTGCGGTTCCGGGTATTCCGGAGTCATACCAGTTTTACGGGACTTCCAGCTGGGAAGCTGATATCTGGGGCAGGTTAAGAAGTACAAAACGTGCCAATCTGTCTTTATTTCTTGAGAGTCAGGCCTTCAGAAGAGCAGTGCAAACACAACTTATTGCCAATGTAGCTGATGACTATTATGCTTTGCTGGCTCTCGATTCTAAACTCCGGGTTACGGAAAAGACGATCGAATACCGGAATTCAGATGTGGAAACAATGAAATTGATGAAGGACAATGACCTNGTTACCGGAGCTGATCTTGTACAGAGTCAGGCTAATCTCTATTCAGCAAAAGTTACAATACCTGAAATCAAGGAGAGCATATATGAAACTGAAAACGCACTGAGCGTCATGCTGGGTCGCAACCCGGGCCCCATATCCCGTGGTTCACTCGATGACCAGGAAACACCGGTTGATCTGAAAACAGGAATACCTGCCCAGCTGCTGGCCAACCGGCCTGATGTCCAGGAAGCCGAGTATCAGGTCAGATATGGTTTTGAGATGACAAATGTTGCACGAAAATACTTCTATCCGTCACTTACTCTTACAGCAACAGGTGGATTAACTTCTACTGATGTTTCGAAGTTATTCAATGCCTCATCTGTGTTCTGGAATTTGATGGGAGGATTGACTCAGCCAATTTTCAACAACGGACTGAATAAGCAGCGTCTCAGGATAGCCCAGGCTAACCAGGAAGAATATCTTATAGCATTCAGGCAAACTCTTCTAAAAGCAGGCGAGGAAGTAGTTAATGCAATGCATGGATATGAGTCAGCATCTGAAAAATTATCATTAAGGACAAGCCAGATTGATTACCTTGAGAAATCCGTCGATTATACAATGGAATTGCTAAAATATACATCTTCCACTAATTATACCGATGTTTTAACTTCAGAAGTGAACCTGCTTTCGGCTCAGCTTAATGCCATAAATGACAGGTTACAGCAATTACAGGCAGTTGTATCGCTTTACCAGAGCCTTGGAGGTGGATGGAATCAATAAAAGACTGAGAGAGGATAATAATAATGGTTTAATGAATATATTTTGGAACAAATTTCTCTTCTGAAAACATTGTAGCTGTGTTAATTAACGCCAGATGCGAATATGCCTGAGGAAAGTTTCCCAGGAGTCTTTTTGTTCTGAAATCTATATCTTCACTGAAAAGACCCAGATGGTTGCCGCATGCTATAAGGTTTTCAAAAATACTTTTTGCTTCATCCTTCATCCCTGTCCTGTATAGCGCCTGAATAAGCCAGAAGGTACATATCGTGAATGATGATTCCGGTTTGCCAAAATCATCAGAATTGATATAGCGGTAAACCAACCCGTTATGAAAAAGTGCTTCTTTAACGGCAATAACTGTTTTTTGATATTTTACATCATCAGCAGAAACAAAACCATATTCTGCCATTAGCAATAAAGAGGCATCGATGTCAGAATGGCCATAAGTCTGGGTGAAAGTCTGCAGATTTGCGTTCCAGCCATTTTTTAAAACATCTTCTTTAATATCATTAGCAATACCTCTCCAGGTTTCGGCATAGTGGGGTCTATTGAGCAAGATTGCTATTTTAGATGCCCTGTCCATGGCAACCCAGCTCATAACTTTGGAGAAAACGAAGTGTTTCTCATCATTTCGTATTTCCCATATTCCCTTATCTGGCTTTTCCCAGTGCGTGGATACTGTCCTTGAGATATTTCGTACAATTTCCCAAATGTCTTCTATTTCGTCAAGTGTACCCGGAAAAAACTCATAATATTGGTGGATAACATTTAGCAAATAGCCAAAAACATCGTTTTGTCTTTGTGAAAAAGCAGCATTACCGATTCTTACAGGTTTTGAATTTTCGTAACCCGAAAGATGAGGAAGTTCAATTTCAGCAAGGTCTCTTTCACCTCTTATTCCATACATAACCTGGAAAGAATCGGTTTTGGATTTAAGAATCCCTTTCAGATAAACCATAAAAGCCTGAGCTGAATAATAATGCCCCATTTTAATTAATGTTTCAATTGACATTGACGCATCACGCAACCAGCAAAAACGGAAGTCCCAGTTACGTACTTCACCGATGGTCTCAGGGAGGCTTGTCGTTAACGCTGCAAGTACAGCCCCTGTAGGTTGATAGGACATTATCTTCAGTACAAGTAAACTTCTGCTTATTTCTTCGTTATATTTCTTATAATTTTTTGAACGGATTGTCCAGTTTAACCAGTAGACTTTGGTACGCTGGAATTCTACATACACCCTTTCTATATCAATATCAATGAGTTTCTGATTATATGATAATAAAATAAAACCATGTCTGGTAAGAGTTATTTCGTTTGAATCAAGTATATCATTAAAGCTTAAATTTGAGTAAAGGTAAATACAATCCGTAGGATTTAGTCGGGAGTAGGTCTTAATATGATTATCCACAATTATATTGGCGACCTCCTCCCTGGCATAATTAAAAACAGGGCAATATTTTACTCTGAAAACAGGAGTACCGGAAATAAGCTTAACATATCTGAAAATTTCAGATGGAGCAAAGTAGTCATTATCAGTTAGTTTATAACGAGGCATAAAGTCAATGACTTCGAACGTACCCTCAGCTGATTTATATTCTGTACATAAAACATTTGTCCCAATAAGGTATTTCTGGGATATAACATAATTATCATCAACAACAAAACTAAAGAAGCCTCCTGTATCATTATCAAGAAGTCTGGCGAAAATCGACGGAGAATCAAAATCTGGAAGACAGAACCAGTCAATACTTCCTTTATCTGATATCAGGGCTGCGGTTCTGCAATTCCCAATTACACCATAATTCAGGTTATTCATAGTAAGATCAGGTTATTTGTTGCAATCAATTATTTTAATGTTTTAAAACCAATAAATTTAACATCGCAAATATAACACTGAATTTATTGGTGTGGTTAAAAGTAAACCAATAAGTATCCTAATTGATAATATCCCCTAAAATAAAAGAAATTCAGTTTTTTGAGCGTATTATTAACTTCACCGCATTACCGGCTTCAACTGTGTTCCCCTAAAATAATTTACGGAGGAATAACCATTAATGAAAGCTTAAGAGAGATACTTAAGAGCAACAAACAGAAGTATTTTGAGTGATTTTGGAGCAAAACATGTTACCTTTGTTAATATTTAACACTATTCAATAGTTTTATTTCGGTTTTTAAAAGAGAAGTTCTTTCAAATCAGTTATATTTTTCTGGTCGCAATTAATTATTTTGATTACTCTCAAAATAAATTTAATTGTACCGGCAGGCTTATTTAAAAAAAAATTGTCAGGATGAAATTAACCATTTCTCTTATACTCTCTATCATTTTTGCAGTTGGNCTTGTAGCTTTTGGCTTTACATTGTATCAGAGTTCAACTGAGAAAAAAAGATTAAACAATGAGCTCGAACTTCGCACTGTTCAGGTGGTAAACGAAATATTTAAGGGTGATAGTCTGTTTTTTGAAAAGGTTGACAGGAAGAACATTAATCATTTTGCCGACAGTATAAACAAGCGTTTTAATCTACTTGGGGTAGCTGTATATTACAATTACGACAGCATATTAACCAACTATTCTGCACATGCTCTGGTTGATTATTCGAAGGCCTATATTTTGCAATCGATAAATGCCGACTCCTCTATTGGAAATTTCTTTAAATGGGACGGTGAAAAAATATATCAATATGTAAAAGCTATAAGAAAAAGCGACAGATCACACAAGGCTGTAGTTTTTTACACTGACGCAGGCTATATAGATAATGTCCTTAG
>WSSedB1CaDRAFT_10000264_pt1 | contig 24010 bp, 25 predicted proteins | sample WetSurSB1Cattail_FD_9460 | JGI IMG/M metagenome (IMG submission 9460)
GTCTGGAAATTACCAAGTAACTTCACCGAATCAAACGACGCTTTGCCGATTGGAACATGAACATTCCCAGCTTTATCTGTACGATACTCAACTTTACCTGCTTTAATTTCATTAATTGCACGTGTAAGATCCATCGTAACCGTACCAAGTTTCGGATTTGGCATCAACCCTCTAGGACCGAGGATTTTACCTAGGCGACCTACAGTCCCCATCATATCCGGAGTTGCTACAGCAACATCAAAATCACACCAACCGCCTTGAATTTTCGTAACAATTTCATCAGAACCTACAAAATCTGCTCCTGCAGCTTCTGCCTCTTTCACTTTTTCACCCTTGGCAAATACAAGAACTTTCTTGGACTTACCTGTACCATGCGGTAATATCACCGCACCACGAACCTGCTGGTCCGCATATTTAGGGTCAACACCAAGACGAACATGCAGTTCAATTGTTTCATCGAACTTTGCTGTTGCAGTCTTCTTTACGAGTTCTACCGCTTCATCAGCAGTATACAATTTATCTTCAATAAGCTTTGCCGCTTCTTGATATTTTTTACCTATTTTAGCCATTTAAAAATTCCCCTTTCGTGGTAATAACGGTATTTCCTCCCACAAGTACACCTGCACGAAGTATTAATCAACGATTTCTATACCCATACTGCGAGCTGTACCTTCAATCATACGTGTTGCAGCTTCAACATCAGAAGCATTCAAATCCTGCATTTTGCTTTCAGCAATTTCTCTTGCTTTTGCACGAGGCAGTTTTGCAACTTTTGTCTTATTAGGTTCACCAGAAGCTTTTTCCAGTCCAGCAGCCTTTTTTAAAAGAACTGCAGCTGGAGGAGTTTTTGTAATAAATGTAAACGATCTATCCTCAAAAACCGTAATTTCTACCGGAATTATCAAACCAGCCTGTTTCGCAGTTCTTTCGTTAAAATCCTTAACAAAAGCCATAATATTAACCCCAGCCTGACCCAAAGCAGGACCTACCGGAGGAGCCGGTGTAGCTTTACCAGCGAGAACTTGCAATTTTACAAGTTTAGCAACTTTCTTAGCCATGTTATTTACACCTCCTTAATAAAATTACAATCAAATTTTTTCTACTTGATCATAGTCAAGCTCAACTGTGGTTTCACGTCCGAACATATCAACAAGCACTTTTAACTTGCTCTTTTCAGAATCAACCTCAGCCACTGTGGCAGCAAAATTTTCAAATGCCCCTGAGTTGATATGAACAGCTCGACCTACCTCAATATCAAGTACAGGTCTAAGTTCTTCAATTCCCATGGACTTCAAAATACGTTTTACTTCTGCTTCAGTAAGCGGAATAGGCTTTGTTCCGGAACCAACAAACCCTGTAACGCCTGGTGTGTTGCGAACAACATACCATGAACGATCATTAACGATCATTTCTACTAATGCATATCCAGGGAAAACTTTTTTCTTGGTTACTTTTTTCTTTCCATCCTTCGTCTCAACTTCATCTTCCATTGGAACAACTACATTGAAGATTTCATCTTCCATTCCCATAGAGTGAACCTTGCGTTCAAGGTTGGCCTTTACTTTGTTTTCGTAACCGGAATACGTATGAATAACATACCATTTCTTTTCTGATTCCATCGCTAAGGGACGTTTTCTTCGTCCCTCACCTCCCCAGCCTTCTTATCTTAGAATGATTTGGAACAATCTTGCAAAGACAGTATCACATACCCAAATCAACGCACAGACAATCACTACTGCAATAAAAACGATGCAGGTGTAAGAAATAAGTTCTTTTCTGTCCGACCATGATACTTTTTTCAGTTCAGCCTTGACCTCACCCAAAAATCTTTTGAGATTGAAACTCGAGCCAGTATTTTGAACTGTCGACGATTTTTCTTCTGTCAAGTCACTTCACATCCCCGTAAACATACTGCTGCATAAACACAAATCCACAATCATTTTGTTTCTTTGTGTAATGTATGCTTCTTACAGAATTTGCAGTATTTATTAAATTCTAATCTATCCGGGTCATTTTTCTTGTTTTTATTGGTCTGATAGTTGCGTTGTTTGCATTCTGTGCAGGCCAATGTAACTGCATTGCGCATCTTATGCACTCCTTACCTGTAGAAATATAACTACATTCAAAATGTCACTAATATAATTTATCATAATTAAAAGTCGGTGTCAATAATACATTTAAAACATTTATAATTATTTACATTGTATAATAACCTTTGTCTGTAGTCTACATAAATAAAAACCCCGTTTTCAGGGGTTCATTTATCTTTTTGGTGGCGGCGCAGAGATTTGAACTCCGGACACTGCGGGTATGAACCGCATGCTCTAGCCAACTGAGCTACGCCGCCGCTATATGGAGCTAATGACCGGGATTGAACCGGTGACCTTATCCTTACCAAGGATACGCTCTACCGACTGAGCTACATCAGCAATCCTCACAAATTGGTTGCGGGGAGAGGACTCGAACCTCTGACCTTCGGGTTATGAGCCCGACGAGCTACCAACTGCTCCACCCCGCGATAAAATAAATGGTGGGTAGGGATGGATTCGAACCATCGTAATCCGAAGATGACAGATTTACAGTCTGTTCCCTTTAGCCACTCGGGCACCTACCCATTTGGAGCTGGCGAGAAGAATCGAACTCCCAACCTGCTGATTACAAGTCAGCTGCTCTACCAATTGAGCTACACCAGCACATATCGCTTTGATAAATTTACTATAAAAACAGCTAAGCTGCTATTATCATTTGGTTGCGGGAAGAGGACTTGAACCTCTGACCTTCGGGTTATGAGCCCGACGAGCTACCAACTGCTCCATCCCGCGATATTCTGCAAGCACGTTGTTTAACAATACAAACATCCGGCTGACAAGAAATAATGATATCATACTTACATATGTTTGTAAAGTATTTTTTTTAAAATACATATTTAAAGATGTTTTTCATTACTTCCTTCATTTCCAGAAACTTCGATTGAGTTATATTCAAAATAAATATTCATATCTTTTTTTGAATTCATCAATATTCATCTTATACGTATTAGCAATCGCTGCATCATCAAGATCCTCCTGTTCCAATCGCAACATAAATCCTCTCGCAATTTTATAATGAACGGTCTCAATATTTACTCTGCGCACTTTGGTTTTACCTGTTTTCGGATCTGTAAGATCTTTAAAATAAAGTGGCACAGCTCGATTGTCTTGCAAAGATATCATTGCTCCCGTTCCACCATTAAGCAAGAACTGTATCGCTTCATAACCAAGTGAACGCGTATAATCGATATCATAAGAAATTGGTGCTGCACAACGCAGTTCATAGCCAATTTCTTTATCAACAATAGAAATTTTTATACCAATTTTTTTTACTTCAGCAAGAACTGCCTGCTTGAGCATCTGCCCAAAATCCAGCTCAGCATAACGAATATGTCCGTGCTCATCAAGACAAATCTCTCCCAAAAGGGCAAAATCTTCTACCGTAATTTTTTCAAGAACACCTTCCGCTATAATTGCCACACCATAGTTTTTACCGCTCAAATAGCGCTTTACAACAGATCCCACAATAATATCTACAACTTGCTGCAAACGAATTTTCGGTTTTGCAAATTCTTCCGGAATAATTGTAAGAATTGCTCCGGCCGAACGCCCCATACCAAGTGCAAGATGACCAGCAGTCCGCCCCATTGCAATGGCAAAATACCAACGATTATTTGTCGTCCGTGCATCTTCCATGAGATTTTCAATCTCCATCGTTCCCATGGCCCGAGCCGTTTCGAAGCCAAACGTGGGTACCCCTTCCGGTAATGGCAAATCATTATCAATCGTTTTAGGCACATGGACAACATTAATCGTTCGTCCACATCGCTTTGCATATTCAGACACCGCCGCTGAACTAAACGCTGTATCATCGCCACCAATTGTAACAAGATGTGTTACCCCAAGCTCTGTAAGAGTATCAACAACATGTTTCAAATCCGCTTCCTTCTTTGTCGGATTAAAACGTGACATTTGCAAGATGCATCCACCCGTCAAATGAATGCGGCTGACATCATCATAGGTTAAATTTATGTACTTTTTTTCACCTTTTGCCAAACGGGAAAAACCATCATAAATTCCAAGGACCTCCCAGCCATGTTTAATGCCTTCCATCGTTACAGCTGAAATAACACTATTGATTCCTGGTGCCGGACCACCTCCACATACAATCGCAATTACTTTTCTTACGGAACCTGTCATTGTTATCCCTCCCATTTTAATTACCACCGAAACATTTTGACAATATTTAAACATTCTTTGCTTATCAAAAAAACTCCTGCTAAATTTTGCAATTATTTGAAATTTATAACTTTATAATTGTTATAAAAAAAACCGGCTCGTAATTAAACGATACCGGTTCTGCTTTATATATCTTTACTTCCATCATTGCACAATCCATGCAGCCGTCTGTTGATTGAGCTTAAGCCATTATATACACTACTCATATCCACATCCTCACCACGATTATCCATATAACGTTCCAGTTTACGTTTTACACGCTGTAACGCATTATCAATGGATTTCACATGACGATCAAGATCAACAGCAATTTCCTGATAAGACTTTCCATCAAGATAAGACATAAGTACCTTCCATTCAAGGTCACTCAAAATCTCTTCCATCTTTGCCTCTATATCAATAAACTCTTCCCGACTAATAACCAGTTCTTCTGGATCTGAGACCTTTGAACCGGACAATACATCAAGCAGCGTTCTGTCCGAATCCTCATCATAAATTGGTTTGTTTAAAGAAACATACGAATTCAGTGGGATATGCTTTTGTCGTGTTGCCGTCTTAATTGCCGTAATAATCTGACGTGTCACACAAAGTTCCGCAAAAGCACGAAAAGAAGATAACTTGTCATTCCGAAAATCACGAATTGCCTTATATAAACCAATCATACCTTCCTGAATAATATCTTCCCGATCTGCTCCGATTAAGAAATAAGACCGTGCCTTTGCCCGCACAAAATTTCTATACTTATTAATCAGATAATCAAGTGCGATAGTATTACTGCTATCCTTTATTTCAGCGACGATCTCTTCATCTGTCATATTTTCGAAATCATTGACAGCTTCTTCTGTATTCTGTATATTAACCTTCATCGCCCCGTCCTCCAAGTCAAATGAAAACACATTTCATGCACTTTACATTTTATCCTTTATCAAAGAAATTATACCTTAGCCACTCCATGTAGTCAAGTCTAAAAGCCTGCATTTCCTGAATCCTTGTACTTTTACTACTAACTTTTTCTTATTTTATCAAGCTTCGCTGCCGTTTCTCCATCAATACGCGAGCCAAGTTCACTGCGATTAACAGGAAACACCCGATCGCCTGTATACTCGTCTCGAATTTTTTTCTTTACTTTCTGTACTGCTTTATGAAGTTCACCTGATGGCATCCTGTAAGCACCCGCTCCCAAAATAACCGACTGTTCTGCTCCATCCGATGTCACAACATGCACCTCTCTGCCTAGCCGGACAGAAGCATAAGCCAGGCGCTCAATATAACTGTCCGCCGTTTCCCCTTCACCTGTATATACAAGATCCAAGTGCTCATTGAGCTTTTCACAATGCTCTTCATCCGCCGTAAAAAGAGCATCAAATACAATTGTAACATCATAATTTTCATAGGCACCGTACTCCGCCAGAATGTGAATCAGGGTGTCTCTTGCATGTTCAAGATCACCGCGTAAAGCAATAAGTTCCGGCCACGCATTGATTACATTATATCCATCAACGATAAAATGTTCCCTTTTCTGTCTCTTCATTGGAATCGGCCCCTATACATTTATTTATCTACCAAATCCTTTACTGCAATTCTTTGCTTCAGTGATTCATACATAAGAATCGAACCCGCCACAGATGCATTGAGCGAATTAATCCTGCCGCGCATCGGTATTTTTACAAGAAAGTCGCATAGTTCTTTTGTCAATCGGCTGATACCCTTGCCTTCGTTCCCAATAACAAGTACAAGCGCTCCTTTGAGATCTGCGTTATAGTAGTCCTGTGTGCCATCCATATCTGCCCCTACAATCCACATATTTCGTTTCTTAAGCATATTAATTGTCTGCGCAACATTGCCAATGCGAGCTACTGGAACATATTCTATAGCTCCTGCAGATGTTTTTGCTACAGTCGCTGAAAGCGGGCAACTACGACGTTTGGGAATAAGTACACCATGAACACCCGCCGCATCCGCCGTACGCAGAATTGCACCAAGATTATGGGGGTCCTCAATTTCGTCCAGCAGCAGCAGAAACGGTGCCTCGCCTTTTTTTTCAGCAGCATGCAGAATATCCTCCACCCCAACATAGTCGATCGGTGAAGCGTATGCCAGTACCCCCTGATGGCGAAGTCCATGAACAATGGTATCCAGTTTGTTTTTGTCAACCGTCTGCATGATAATACCTTTTTCTTTTGCCAGCGCAATAATTTCCCTTATAGATCCCTGTTGTTCACCCTTGGCTATAAGTAATTTGTTGATTGAACGTCCACTTTTCAGTGTTTCCATAACGGCGTTGCGTCCAACAACGACGTCGTTCGGCAGCTCAGTTACTGATTCCGTAATCAGTTCTGTTTTTGCTCTTGGGTCCCGTTCTTTTCGGGTAAATTGTTCGTCATGTCGCTCAATATGTTTATATGGTATTTCTTTTTTATCATTTCGTTTCCCCTTGGAGAAACCTTCTCTATTTTTCTTATTTTCCATATTATTTTCTCTATTCTTTCTGCATTTTTATCATCTCATCAAATTTTCCGCAAGTCATTTTTCCTTCTGGGCAATGCCCTGTATCGACGCAAGACGCCCCCGCATTCTTAAAAAGCAACGGCGCAACGCTTTGTACTTCTTTCAACATCTGATATGCCATTTCGCGAATTTCCCATTGAGCACGGTTGCAGCAACGAAGATTGAAGAAATGCATCAGTGCACGTGCATTGAAAGTTGCCACGATTTTTGTTTCCGTTGCATTTGCCAATACATAGCGAGCATCTTCCTTGGGCACACCAAGTTCTACCATGTCATTATAGGTGGTACGTATCTGCATCATAAGCGCTTTAAACTTCTCTGCCGCCTCCGGTTTTGCCGCAATATTGGGCGGCACGATATACTCAAAATCATGTTCTGCTACATAACGCTGTGACTGCTGCGAATAAGAAGCAACACGGTGGCGTACAAGCTGATGTGTAAGCACACGTGACACACCCTCGATTGCAAAGGTAAACGACACATGTTCCATTGTTGAAGCATGTCCCATACTCACAATCTTACTTACAAGTCTTTCCACCTGTGCATCCGTCATTTTTTCGACAAGTTCTGCCGCCCCTGCCGGAGAATAGCAAAGTCTTGCTGACATCGCAACAACACGTTCCGGATTCTTTGTATGCTCAATTAAATTTACTTTTATCATAAAATGCTCTCCTTACTTTTTACTGCTTACATGTGTCATCATCGCTTCTGAAATCACTTCAAAAGATGCTTCTGCCAATTCATAAAGTCGATCATAACTTTCTTTTAGATACAATGTTCCCAAAAGCGCCTCAAATCCCGTACTCATATGATATTCTGCTACACTTGCCGCCCGCGGTGCATGACTTTTCGCATTGCGGGCACGCTTAAAGATCATCTTCTCCTCTTCTGTAAGCATAGTTTCGATTCCACGATAAGCTTTTGCCTGCCATACCGCTGAAACAATCTGCGCGCTGAACTGGTTTAGCACTTGTACCTTGTTCTGTTCATAAGCTAAAAGCTTACCGCGGACAAAAAGATGAAAATATGCATCCCCTATATAGGCAAGTACTAGTGGATTAATCGTTCTTACATCCATGCCACTATATCTTTTTTGCACCTTACCATTTTCATCCGGTAAAAACATACTATCTATTAAATATTTGAAATGATCAAACTTCATGCTTTTTCCACCGCACACCTGTTGGTGAATCTTCCATAGTAATCCCCATCTTAGTAAGATCATCACGGATCTTATCCGCTACATCCCAGGCTTTGTTTGCACGTGCCTGCTGACGCAGTTCTATAATAATCTTCATCAGATCTTCTATTATTTTTTCATTCTCTCCCTGATACTGTACATCATCTTCTAAAATACCAATAATATCTGCCATTTCTTCGTAGATTGCCTTTACCTTTGTAAAGTTGCCTGCATCATAGGTCATTTTCCCATTGGTAATCATGTTGTAGTAAATATTAATCTCTTTTGATAGTGCAAACATGTGACTGATTGCCAGTGCTGTATTAAAATCATCTTCCATTGCCTCATAGAACATTTTCTTTTCATTTTCAGCTTCAGTCAAAAGGTCAGTCGCGGAAGAATCACTCAGTGACTCCATCCGAATCATTTCTTTTACGTTATCCATTGAATTCTTCAAGCGGCCAAGACTCGTCTGTGCTTCAGCAAGACGTTCCTCAGCAAAATCAAGCGGACTACGGTAATGTGTCTGCAAAATAAAAAAGCGAAGAACTTCACCAGAATATTTTTTTAGGATATCTTGTACCGTAAAAAAATTATTTTTCGACTTGCTCATCTTTTCCTGATTAATCGTAATAAACCCATTATGCAGCCAATAACGAGCAAAACTATGGGGATCTGAACAACAGGCCTGCGACTGTGCTATTTCATTTTCATGATGCGGAAAGATAAGATCACTTCCACCACCATGAAAGTCAAAGGTCTTACCCAGATACTTGAGCGACATCGTCGAGCACTCAATATGCCAGCCAGGACGTCCCTTCCCCCATGGACTTTCCCAAGATGGTTCTCCCGGCTTTGCTGCCTTCCAAAGAGCAAAATCCATCGGATGATGCTTGCGCGTATCCACATCAATACGTGCACCCGCCTGCATATCTTCAAGCTTACGGCCGCTGAGTTTGCCATATCCATCGAATTTTTCAACACTAAAATAGACATCGCCTTCCATCGGATAAGCATAGCCTTTATCAACAAGTGTCTGAATCATCGCAATAATATCCGGTATATGCTCAGAGACCTTTGGGTATACATCTGCTCTCCGGACATGGAGTGCATCCATTGCTTGAAAATAAGCTGAAATATACTTCTCGGATATATCACTCCATTTAACACCCTGTTCATTTGCTGTACGAATAATCTTATCGTCAATATCCGTAAAATTCTGTATATGTTTTACCTTATAACCACATTTATTAAAAAATCTCTTAATCACATCCCATGTTACAAATGGACGTGCATTACCAATATGCGGATAATTATATGGTGTTACACCACAGACATAGATACCAACCTCCCCCTCTTTCAGTGGCTTAAATTCCTGTTTGCTATTTGTAAGTGTATTATATACCTTCATCATTTTTTCGCTCAAGCTCCTTTTCCAAATGATTTATCTTTTCTTCCAAACGTTCTATATTCTGCATCATGAGTTGCATCATTTCCGATTCAGGATCCGGCAATTCATCATGCGAAAGATCGACGTCCTGTTCCTCTTCAAGTTCAAGGATTTTTTCATCCACCGTAATCTTTCCTTCTTGTCCCGGCTTTTTTATCCTTTCGCCATGCATGAGTACAACACGTCCCGGAATTCCAACAACTGTCGCATATGCTGGTACTGACTTTAAAACAACAGAACCCGCACCAATCTTTGCATGATCCCCCACCGTAAATGATCCAAGCACCTTTGCTCCTGAGGCAACAACAACATTATTGCCAATCGTTGGATGACGCTTCCCCTTTTCCTTACCTGTCCCGCCCAGCGTAACTCCTTGGTACAGCGTGACATTTTTACCAAGTTCAGCTGTTTCACCAATTACAATACCCGTACCATGATCAATGAACAGCCCCTCACCAATAGTTGCCCCCGGATGTATTTCAATGCCTGTCAAAAAGCGGCAAAAATACGATATCATACGCGGCAAAAGTATCCAGCCTTTTTTATACAAATAATGCCCCATCCTGTACATCCAGATTGCATGCAGTCCCTGATAGCAAAAAATCACTTCCCATACGCTCCTTGCTGCCGGATCACGTTCAAAGACTACACGAATATCTTTTTTCAATCGAGAAATCAACTTCATCGTACCCCTCCTAAAAAAAACGCAAAAAGAGCCCGCATCCCTATTGCAGAGACGCAGGCCCGTGGTTCCACTCTGTTTAGATGATTTCTCATCTCACTCAATACAGTTAACGCCTGTCTACGTCGGCACTTACTCCATTCAGTGCAACAGTTCCCGGGTGCATTTCCACTATTTCGTCTGCAGCCTTCTCTCACCATAAAAGCCTCTCTGTAGCATTTGAAGTAATGTACTTTCCCGTTCATCACCTGTAAATTTATCTTTTTATCAAAGCGTGCTCATAATTATTTCAATACGTTTAAGGGTTCTTTCACGTCCAAGAACTGCCACAAGGCCAGCAAGATCAGGCCCATGCATTTGTCCAGTAATAGCAATGCGCAGCGGCATATAGACTTTCTTCCCCCCTAGTTTCTTTCCATCAGCCGCCTTTATTCCTTTTGTAATTGCCTTGAATATCGGCTGTACGGTTTCTGCGCTTACTATATTCAAAGCATTTAATTCCTCTTTAAACATATTGATAACAGCAACTACTGTTTCATCTGCCATAATTTCTTTTTCTTCTTCACCCTTTATTTCTATATCATCGTTAAAATAAAGCCCCGCAAAGTCAACAACCTGTGCAGCATAACTCAACTGATCCTGAATAACAGAAACAAAATTTACAAGTCCTTTCATTTCATCAGCTGTAAGCTGTCCCTTGATATAGCCTTTTTCAACAAGATGCGGGATCGCGAGCAGCGTAATCTTTTCCGGCTTTTCTTGCTTTATGTAGTGTGCATTAATCCAATTGAGTTTATCAATATCAAATACTGCAGGATTTTTAGCTACATGCTCCATAGAAAAAGCTTCAATAAGCTCTTCTCTTGAAAATATTTCCTTTTCGTCCTGTGGTGCCCAGCCCAGAAGTGCCAAAAAATTCACAATAGCCTCTGGCAGATATCCAAGTTTCTTGTATTGTTCCACTGAGGTTGCACCATGGCGCTTACTCATTTTCGTATGATCTTTCCCAAGAATAAGTGAAATGTGTCCAAACATCGGTACGGATAAGCCCAATGCTTCATAAAGGACAACTTGCCGCGGAGTATTGGATAAATGTTCTTCCGCACGAATAACATGCGAAATGTGCATAAGTGCATCATCTAAAACAACCGCATAATTGTAAACTGGCATACCATCAGCTTTCACAATAACAAAATCACCGATACCATTAGATTCAAAACACATCTGTCCACGTACAAGATCTGTAAAACAAACCTGCTGGTTTGCAGGTGTACGAAAGCGTACAACCGGCTTGCGCCCTTCTTCTTCATAGGCTGCCTTCTGTTCCGGTGTCAGATTACGNCAATGCCCCTGATAAATCGGCATTTTATTCTGCTTCTTAAGTTCTTCACGTTCNGCAGCAATTTCTTCTGGTGTGCAGTAGCAATAATATGCTTTTCCTTCTGCCAGCAGCTGTTCTGTATATTTTTTATAAATATCAAGACGTTCCGTCTGACGATATGGACCATATTCACCACCAACATCAATACCTTCATCCCAGTCAAGTCCAAGCCATTTAAGTGCATCCTTAATATTTTCTTCCGATTCCTTTGTCGAACGTACTCTGTCCGTGTCTTCAATTCTTAAAATAAGTTTACCATCTGTTTCCTTCTTTGCAAGCAGCCAATTAAATAAAGCGCTGCGAGCACCACCAATATGAAACGGACCGGTTGGACTTGGTGCGAACCGAACCCTGATTTGCTTAGACACTATTCATTACCTCCAAAATATTGTATATAGTTAATTTTACCAGAAATCTGATCTTCATACAAATACTATTTTAGCTCAATACCTGTCACTGCATAAGAAGATATCCCTTCTTCATTCCCAGTGAAACCCAGCCATTCCTCTGTCGTAGCTTTTACATTGACCTGTTCCGGCTGTAGATACAATACACTTGCTATATTTTCAACCATCTTATGTATATATGGTGCAAACTTTGGTTTCTGAGCCACAATGGTCGCATCAATATTACCAATGCAATAGCCTTTCTCTGCGATCAATTTCCCTACATGTTCCAAAAGCATCAGGCTGGATATCCCTTCGTAAGCCGGATCTGTATCTGGAAAATGGTGCCCAATATCACCTAATGCTGCAGCACCAAGCAGTGCATCAGCAATCGCATGCAGCAAAACATCAGCATCAGAATGTCCCAGAAGACCTGCTGTATGCTTTATATCTACACCACCAACAATAAGCTTTCGCCCCTCTACCAATCTATGTACATCATAACCCATACCAAATCGCGTCATACGTCTGCTCCTTTTTATTTTCTACCATCAGTGGCGGAAAAGATGTTCCTTCATATTTATTATCGCATCAGAAACAACCACTACGCCATCTTTTACCTTTGACATTTTACCATCACGCAAAAAAGCTTCTGCAATAATTAAATCTTCCGGCGTCGTAACCTTGATATTCCTGTACTCGCTTTCCACAACCTTCACTGGTATGCCCATGCGTTCAACAAGACTTGCATCATCCGTCCCCAAAAAGCCGTCTGCCTGCGCTTTTTGATATGCCTGAATAAGAATATCCCGTTGAAAGCCTTGCGGTGTCTGTACCGCCCATAAGGAGGTTCTGTCCGGTGTTTTTTTTACTATATGATCTTGATTTACAATTTTGACTGTGTTTTTCTCCGGTACAGCCGCAATCGCCGCACCACTTAACACAGCTTCATTAATTACAGCCTTTATCACCGTCTGACTCACAAGCGGGCGGGCTGCATCATGCACAAGTATAATGTCAGACGCTGGATCAACATAAGAGAGACCATTATATATAGAATATTGTCGTTCCGATCCGCCCGTCACGACCTTATAAGGTTTTAAACCGTTAACCATCTTCAATATTCGCTTGATAACCCCCATTTCCTCTGGTGCAACTACCACAACAAGTTTATCAACTAACGAGCACTGCGAAAAAGTCAGCAATGTACGTACTAGGATCGGTTTTCCCAGAAGTTCCAAAAAAACCTTATTGATGCCGGCTTTCATTCGATGTCCTTGACCAGCCGCCGGAAAAATAACTGTTACCATTTACTTCTTCCTTCCAATATATTATTGTTTCTATCATACACAAATCACATCTAAATTAAAAGACCTAATTAAAAAAAGCTGCGAAGTTCCGCAGCTTTTCATTCATAAATCCCATCATGCTTTTGGCTTGGCAAATATCATACGGCCTGCGGCCGTCTGTAGTGCTGAAGTAACCTCAACATCAATTGTTGCATTCATATGATGCTTACCGCCTTCAACAACAATCATCGTGCCATCGTCAAGATAAGCAACTCCCTGACCCTGCTCCTTACCATCTTTGACAACTGTCACTTTCATATTTTCACCAGGAATCACAACTGGTTTTACTGCATTTGAAAGTTCATTAATATTAAGTACCGGCACGCCACGCAGTTCAGACACTTTATTCAGGTTATAGTCATTTGTAATAATTTTAGCGCCCACAAGCTGTCCAAGCCGCACAAGCTTTGAATCCACCTCAGAAATATCATCAAAATCACGATTATCAATTTCAACGACCATACTACATTCCGTACGAATCCTCTGTAAGATATCAAGACCTCTGCGACCACGTGTCCGTTTCAATAAATCTGATGAATCCGCAATATGCTGCAATTCCTCAAGCACAAAAACAGGAATGAGCAGTATACCTTCAACAAATCCACTTTTACAGATATCTGCAATGCGTCCATCAATAATAACACTCGTGTCAAGAAGTTTATACCCCGGACCAACCGCCACTTTTTCAGTTTCGACGGCAGGCGTCTTCATTTCCCGGCTTTTATATTCCTTAAGAAAATGCGGAATAAAATCAAAAATTCCTATAAGTTCTTTACGTTTCTTTATCGTGATATGAACTCCAAGATAGCCCAAAACAATACTAAATACAACTGGAATATAATTGCCTATAATCGGTATTTGTGAAAATGCAGTCCCAAGTAAATTCGCTATAATAAGTCCAATTGCAAGACCAGCTGCCCCTGCAATAACATCATAAATTGGCATCTTATTCAGTTGCCCTTCCACCCACACAGAAAACTGTGTCAATCGTTTTACAAAATAAGGTGATAAAAAAAGTCCAACAAGACCACCAATAACAGCTCCCAGTAATATAAATAAAAGATTTGCCAATGTAATACTGAAAAGCCCCATATCAATCTTCAAAACTTCCGTCCCAATTAAAACAGTAAGCAAAGGACTGGCGAGCTGCATAAGTGCTCCCCCAACAATTACCATTAATCCTGTAATAAAAAACCGTAATACTCTATCAAGCAACATAGACCTGCCTCCTTTCATCTTCCATATAAATACAATTTTATCTTACTAAAACAAATTGTATTTGTCAAAGTACCAAAAAACCTATTTATCAAACCCGTTTTCTGCAAGTAAATCCGTAATCCACTTTTCAACCTCTGCTGGTTCCTTATCACAAGCAAAAACAAGCTCACTAATAAGAATCTGTTTTGAGATATCTAATAATCGTCTTTCTCCACTCGATATTTTCTTGAGCCTGTCCTGTAAAATTAAATTTCTCACGACAGCCGCAACATCACAAATATCACCTGTTTTTATCTTTACAAGATTCACATTGAAACGTTTATTCCAGCTTCCTGCTACTCTTTGCGGTTCATCCTGCAGGACTTGCTTTACCACATCAACATCATTCTCAGCAATAACATCTCTGAGTCCTATATTGTCCACATTATCTATCGGAATCATTACCTTCATATTTCCCAAAGGCATTTTTAAAATATAATAGGCTTTACTTTCACCCATGACATTACATTCTTCAATTCCGGCAATAACACCTGCACCGTGCATTGGATACACTACTTTATCTCCTATGTTAAGCAAAGACACATCTCCTTCAAAATAGACTAGATATGTATTTATTATAACATAATAGTTTGTAAAAGTCATTATTTTATCACGTTAGAAAAGCACTGTCAATAAAATATCGCAAATTTATGAAAAAATCATGAAAACGATCTATATTTTTTAAAAATTATTGTATTGCTATCCGCAGGGCCTCGCTCACATTTTCAACACCATGCAATTGAATTGGTAAATTTTTTTCTAGTCGCTCCATATTTTTCCGTGGTAAAATAACATGTTTGAATCCCATCTTAATTGCTTCACGAATGCGAATATCTACCTGACTCACAGCACGAACTTCACCAGAAAGACCTACTTCACCAAAAATAATTGTTTTAGGCAAAAGCAGACCGTTCCGAAAGCTTGACGCCAAAGCTACACTAAGTCCCAAATCGATTGCCGGCTCATCAATTTTGATACCACCGGCTACCTTCACATAGACATCACATGCACCGATATTTAAGTGTACCCGTTTTTCAAGTACCGCTAAAAGCAATTGAATTCGTTTAATATCTACATAATCAGATGTCCGTCGCGGTGGTATATATGGAGTCTGCGCGACAAGTGCTTGCAATTCGACAAGAAGAGGCCTTGTTCCCTCTACAGTCGGCACAACAACTGTCCCCGAATCTTCTTTCAGATCAGACAAGAACATTTTTGATGCATCTGGAACATCGACAAGACCAACATCCCTCATTTCAAAGAGACCAATCTCATTTGTGCTGCCAAAACGATTTTTCACCGCCCGAAGCACCCGATACTGTGCATTTCTTTCTCCTTCAAAGTAAAGTACCGTATCAACAATATGTTCAAGCACACGCGGCCCTGCCAATGTACCATCCTTTGTCACATGTCCAATGATAAACGCAGCTATGCCATTCATTTTTGCTATGCGTAAAAGCTCAACTGCACATTCACGCACCTGACTCACGCTGCCCGGTGCACTCTGTATATCCGGTTTGAATATCGTCTGAATCGAGTCAATGACCAAAAGATCCGGTTTTACCGAAAGAATATGACTTTCTATCGTTTCCAAATTTGTTTCACTTACAACAAGCAATCGATCTGCCAAAGCATCCAGTCGGTCTGCACGCATACGTACCTGTCGTGTACTTTCTTCACCTGTTACGTAAAGAACACAGCCCTTTGTTGTTGCTACATTGGCACACACCTTAAGTGTCATACTTGATTTTCCTACTCCAGGGTCCCCAACGATAAGAACCATTGATCCTGGAATAATCCCGCCCCCCAGCACCCTGTCCAATTCGCCTGATCCCGTAAGAAACCTCGGCATATCCTCTACTGTAACATCACCTATTGGTTGTGGCTTGACTGCATCCGAAAATCCTATGCGTAGTCCATTTCCTATCGTTTTAGGCTGAATTATTTCCTCTACTATCGTATTCCATGCACCACATCCCGGGCAGCGTCCCAGCCACTTTGGTGTATCATAGCCACAATCCTGACATACATAGACTGTTGTTTTTTTCTTCACCAAGCAATATCATCTCTTTCCACTCTTAAAAGGTCCTGTTATCAGTTTTATCAGCGACATAAATATCCATACCAAAGCAATCAGTAAATTCAAGAAAAAATTCCCCGTTGCGCGAACTATAGAGGACGACTCCAACCTATTATTTTCTGTTCTTTTTTTCATGCCTTAATATTTCCACCAGAAACTTTCTCTGTTTTTTTAACAAAGTCCAGCTTCCCGTCCAATCGTTTTACATAGATTGTATCACCGGCTTTAAATTTTTTTGCCAATAAAGCTTCAGCGAGCTCATCTTCAATAAGTCTTTGAATCGCCCGCTTTAGTGGACGTGCACCAAACTTGAAATCCGTTCCCTCTGCAACAAGCTTACCTTTTGCCGCTGGGCTGATTTCCAGACCTATTTCCATATCCGCCAATCGCCGCTTTAACATCGCGAAGAAGAATTTCCACAACTTTAATAAGATCCTCTTTGGCGAGTGGATGAAATACAAGCGTTTCATCAATACGATTTAAAAATTCCGGTTTGAAAATTTTCCGGACCTCATCTAATACATGTTTTTTCGCTGTCTTTTCTTTTTCCACCGAAGACAGTTTGCCTGTTGCAAAACCCACAGTAGCACTTTCTGGTCTAAGAAAACTAGCCCCTGCGTTTGAAGTCATTATAATTACCGTATTCCTGAAATCTACCTTTCTTCCTTGGCTATCTGTCAAACGCCCATCTTCAAGAACCTGCAATAAAATATTAAAAACATCATAATGTGCTTTTTCAATTTCATCCAACAGAATAACGGCATATGGTTTCCGCCGTACTGCATCTGTCAGCTGACCGCCTTCCTCATAACCGACATACCCCGGAGGTGCACCGATCATTCGTGATACCGTATGTTTCTCCATATACTCCGACATATCAAAACGAATCATCGCATTTTCATCGCCAAACAAAGCTTCCGCTAACGCACGTGCAAGCTCTGTTTTTCCTACACCAGTAGGTCCAAGAAACAAAAACGATCCAATTGGCCGCTTTTCCTCTTTCAGACCTGCTCTAGCTCGTCGTACAGCCTTTGCAACAGCCCTGACTGCTTCATCCTGTCCCACAATACGTTTTTGAAGAACCTTTTCCATATGAAGCAGGCGCTCTGATTCTTTCGCCGCAAGCCTTGATACCGGGATTCCTGTCCATGCAGCAACAGCATTCGCAATATCGTCCTCTGATACAACAATCTGATTGTTCTCTTTCTGCTCCCACTTTTTCTTTGCCAGTTCAAGCATTTCCTTAATTTTGGTTTCATTATCACGAAGTTCTGCCGCCTGCTCATATTCCTGCGCTGTAATCGCGGCTTCCTTTTCTATCTTATATCGTTCCAGCTTTTCACGAAGTTCTTTCATCTCATCTGGTTGTACTACTGCCGCAAGACGAACCTTAGACGCAGCTTCATCCATAAGATCAATCGCCTTATCCGGCAAAAAACGATCTGCAATATAACGATGCGAAAGTTTCACTGCCGCTTCTATCGCTGCATCCGTAATCCGCGCCCGGTGAAATGCTTCATACTTATCGCGGATTCCCTTCAAAATATCAATTGCATCCGCTATATTCGGTTCCCCTACCATAATCGGCTGAAATCGCCTTTCAAGTGCAGAGTCTTTTTCAATGTACTTTTTATATTCCTTTAAGGTTGTCGCGCCAATTACCTGTATCTCACCTCGTGATAATGCCGGTTTTAAGATATTCGCAGCATCAATTGACCCTTCTGCTGCCCCAGCACCAATCAATGTATGCATTTCATCAATAAACAGGATAACATCTCCTGCACTCACAATTTCTTCAATAACTGTTTTCAGTCGTTCCTCGAATTCACCGCGATACTTTGTCCCTGCTACAATAGATGCCATACTTAAAGATACTACTCGTTTTTCTGCTAAAACACGTGGTACTGTACCCTGTACAATACATTGAGCAAGCCCTTCAGCAATTGCAGTTTTTCCAACTCCGGGTTCGCCAATAAGTATCGGATTATTTTTAGTTCGCCGGCTTAATATCTGAATAACACGCTCGATTTCCTTTTCTCTTCCAATAACTGGATCTATTTTATCCGCCTTTGCCATTCCATTAAGATTCCTGCCATACTTATCCAATACGGGTGTCGTACTCCGCGTAATATGCCCTGAAGTTCCATCATCCTTATCATCATTTATGCCATCCTGCTGCCCACCAAGCATACCCACAACTGTCGTACGAACTATATCGAGATCTGCGCCAAGGGAGATAAGAACTCTTGCTGCAATCCCCTCGTTTTCACGAATGATCCCTAAAAGAATATGTTCTGTCCCTATATAGCTATGCCCAAAAGATCTTGCTTCATCAACGGCCAGTTCCATAACACGTTTTGCCCTAGGTGTATAAAAAAAATTGGCATGCTCCGGCATCTCGCTTTCACTTCCCATAACAGCTTCAATACGATTGCGCACTGTGTCAAAATCAACGCCCAATGAATAAAGTGCCTGTGCAGCAATTCCTTCACCTTCATGCAGCAATCCCAAAAGCAAATGCTCTGTCCCTATATAATTCTGTTCTAAATCCTGTGCCTCATATTGTGCAAATTCTAATACCTTTATCGCCCGCGCGGTAAATCTGTTATTCATAAAAATCACTCTCCAATTGATGTTTCCCTTAATGCCTTACGCACTATTTCTGCACGTTTCTTATCTATTTCACTTTGCGACATATTTTCATTTTCCTGCAAGTTTTGTAAATAATTTGTCCGGCTTGCAACTAGAAGCTCGTTAAATACTTCAGGAACAGTTTCCTTGATGATTCCCATGTCCATTCCCAATCTCACCTTACTTAAAAAAGACAGGGCTTCTTTGCTGGAAAGACTGTGAGCATATTTCAGCACTCCAAAAGAACGCCAAACTTCATCTTCAAGCTTATCCATAGAATAAAGTTTCAATGCGGTTCGTGCCCGTCGTTCCTGTGCAATAATTTCCTTTACCGCACTTGTAAGATTATCTACAAGTTCTTGTTCCGTAAAACCGAGTGTAAGCTGATTCGATATCTGAAAAATATTGCCTAACACTTCTGTACCTTCACCATAAAGCCCGCGTACAGCAAGCCCAAGCTGTGGAGAAATATTAATGATACTACTAATCTGCTGCGTAAATACAAGTCCTGGTAAATGCAGCATAACAGATGCGCGTAACCCTGTACCAAGATTCGTTGGACAAGATGTAAGATATCCCATTTTCTCATCAAAAGCAATATCTACCTTGGCCTCAATCGCATCATCGATTTTTGATGCTAATTTTAATGGTGTTTTTACATCTAAGCCTGCTACCATACACTGAATGCGCAAATGATCCTCTTCGTTAACCATAATACTGACCTTACCATCATCGCTTATAAGAACATCTCGATGTTGCGGATTCTTTATATGATTACTGCTGATAAAATGCTTTTCAATAAGCACATTCTTTTCAAGCTTCGTTAACTTATCGAGTACGATTTCCTCAAAAGGTTCATCCGTCACATCTTCAATCGCTGGTAAAACCGATACCACCAAATTCTGTACCTTCTCCAATTGTGCCATATCCGCACGATTGGGAAAAGGAATTCTACAAAAATTTCTCGCAAGTCGAACGCGGCTTGATAAAACAACATCTCCATCCGTACCACTGCCATTCATCCATGATACATAAGGATTCATAAAAAGTTCTTTTTTCGACATTATTTATCAGCCTCCTGTCCTTTATGTTCCAGCTGCCCTTCAAGTTCACGGATTTGATCCCTGAATTGTGCTGCCTTTTCATACTCCTCATTTGCAACATGTGCATTGAGTTTTTGACGCAAAAGCACAAGTTCATGTCGGACATTCAGTTCTCCACCTGAACGCTGTGGAATCTTCCCATTGTGTATACTTGATCCATGAATTCGTCGGAGTAACGGTTCGAGCCGTTTGCCAAAAGTACTATAACATACACTACAGCCGATCTTTCCTGTATGCATAAAATCCCTGTAAGACATACCACAATTAGGACAAACTGCTTGTGCTAACTCATTATTTTCAGATTCAGCTACCATTTGCTGCCCATCATTACTAAAAATCCCCTTAAGAAAATCATTTACAGAAAAATCTTTACCCGTATTGAGCATAAGTTTTCCATATTTTTCAGCACAATCCTTACACAAATTTTTTTCTATTTTTCCTTCATTACTAATCTGCGTAATATGCACACAAGCTTCATTTTTTTTACAATCATCACATAACATACAAAGTCCCCCTCACGTAAAGTTTTCAAGTGTCAAAAACACAGACTGAATAAGTTGTACTCTGTCTTCCGGCAGCAACTTTTCATAAGCCGTTGTTGCAACCTGCATGATAAGAGCTGCTTCACGACTTTGTATAAGCTGATGCTGTAAAAGATAACGAACCATAGACTGTACCTCCTGAATCTCTGTCGTTTCATCGATTTTATCAAGAATCTCCTGATAAATAAGATTCTGTATCGGGCACTGAGCAATACGAATAAACCCTCCCAGACCACGACGCGATTCCACTAAAAATCCTTTATCCAGCGTAAACCGAGTACTCAACACATAACTGATCTGCGATGGAGCACATGAAATCTCATCGGCAATATCCGTCCTGCGAAGTTCTACTTTTCTATTTTGCTGAGCCGACAATCGCCGCAAAATATATTCTTCAATTAAATCAGCTATATTACTCATTATTATCACCTTCACTATATTGACCATTTGACCTTTATTTTATTATATTTGACTTTTTGACTTTTTGCAAGAGTCTTTTTTGCAAAATAAAAGGTATCCTTTGCTTTTTTTACAAAGGATACCTTTTATCTTATTTACTGTAATGCCCCTACTAAGACATCTGCATTTTTCTTCATTGCGTTGATATATGCATCAGAGGCTTCTTCATTTGCCTCACCTGTTACTACAGGATCAAGTGAATATACGACTCCTCCACTTTCTCGTGCAATCGTTTGAGCTGCCCCTTTAGAATACTGTGGTTCGGCAAAAAGCGCCTTTACTGAAAACCTCTTTACAAGCTCCACCGTTTTCTCAATATCTTTTGGTGATGGTTCACTTCCCGGTTCACGTTCAACAACTGCAACAATATTTAAATTAAATTCTTTCGCAAAATAAGGAAATGCTTCATGAAATGTTACAATATCACGATGTTTCAACGGATCAATTTTTCTATGCATCTCTTTTTTTAGTGTTTCCAACTTGTCCACATATACAGCAGCGTTCTTTTTATAAGCCTCTGCATGCTTCGGATCTGCTTCTGCCAACTGCATGGCAATATTTTTTACCTGTACTATCGCATTTGTGATACTTACCCAGACATGTGGATTTTCCTCACCAGACTCATCTTTTAACAATTCAATATTTTCCGATGCATTAATAATTGTCATACTTTTCTGTCGTTTCACTGCTTTATCCAAAAATCCTTCCATACCTGCCCCGTTTACAACAAAAGCATTTGCTTTTTCAAGCTTTTTCATATCTTCTGGTGTCAGCTCATAATCATGTAAGCAGCCAGTTTGTGGTTTTGTCATGTTTATGACCGTCACACCATCAATACCTTTTGCAATATTCATCGTTGCAATATACATCGGATAAAAAGATGTCACAATTGTATATTCCCCACTGTTTTTTTCTGCTTGCTGATTATTTCCGCAACCCGCAAAAAATAATACACCTATACATAATAAAATTGTAAGTAATACTGTTTTTACTTTCACTTATTATACCCCCAAACACAAATAAGAAAATTACTATTTAGTATAATACATCATCAACAGAAATAATGCAAGCACTTATCCAATTTTTTGCTAAAGAAAAAAGCTACACATAAGACTTTCTATGTATAGCTTCCCTATTTACACTACTATAATTTTATTTCAGCAGCCTTTGCTAAAGCGTCTTTTGTTTCTTGTATAAGGGTCTCAATAATATCCTTAACCGGTTCCACTTTTTGTAATGGTGTAAGGCTCTGGCCCGCCTGCATCATCCCATTCTCTGTATCCCCATCGACAGCTGCCAATTTATTTGTTCCAGTCACCATCTCTAATAATTCCTCACGTGATGTTCCTTTCGCCTCAAGTGCAACGAAATCCAAAGAAAATTTGTTTTTTATCCCACGTACAGCAGAACCAAGTGTCAGGCCAGTTACAATCGAATCTGTGTCAACTGCCTCGATCAACTTCTGCTTCATATTATCATGCACTGTACACTCTTCAGCTATAAGAAAGCGTGTCCCAAGCTGTACACCAGCAGCCCCCATAATAAGCGCCGCTGCAATGCCTCTCCCATCACCAAAACCACCCGCAGCAATAACAGGAATCTCCACTTCTGGAATAACCTGTGTCATAAGTGCCATTGTCGTAAGCACCCCGATATGACCCCCAGCTTCCATTCCTTCAGCAATCACTGCATCTGCACCAGCTTTTTCAACACGCTTAGCCAGCTTCACATTTGGCACAACTGGCAAAACCTTAATACCCGCTGCTTTAAACTGTGAAAAAAAAGGGACAGGATTCCCTGCTCCCAAAGTTACAAAAGCCGGCTTTTCTTCACAAATCACATCGACAATTTCCTGCTTGTTCGGTGCCATGAGCATAACATTAACCCCAAACGGTTTATTCGTAAGGGTTTTTGCCAGACGAATCTGATCACGCACATACTCCGTTGTTCTACCGCCGCTTGATATAATCCCAGCACCACCAGCATTCGATACAGAACTTGCCAACTTTGCTTCAGATATCCATGCCATACCGCCCTGTATGATTGGATATTTTATTCCTAATACTTTTGTAATACTTTTTTGCATAAAAACCCTCCTTATTTCAAAACATATTCTCAACTCTATTTTAACACGAACAACTCCTTTTTTCAGCAAAAACATTTACAATTTCCTCTTAGCTTTACAAGTGACATAGAATAATCTATAATAATTGGTATACTGCTACGTATTGTTATTAAACATAAAACCAAAGGAGTGATTGAGCCCTTGAAAATTATCGCCAGGCATGTAACGATTGATATGTATAACTGTAAAACAAACAAGTTTGCAAATATAGAGCTTTTACAAACTTCATTACATAATGCTATTGAACTATCAGGACTTACGATCATAAATAGTAATACAAAAATTCTTGATAACAACCATCTTGCTGCATTAATTCTTTTAAAAGAGGGGCACATTACGATACATACGTACCCTGATTTAAAATATGTTGCTGTTGATATTTTTATTTGTGATAAAGATGCTGAGCCAGAAAAGGCCGTTAAATCTTTACGCAATTTCTTTAAACCTGAAAAGACAAAAACAACTTATCTTAAACGTGGTGATTTTGGTACTATAAAGGATATGAAACCTAAAATCAAAACCAGAGTCGCTCCTCTACGTCGCATTCATAACACAGGTGCAAAAGTAATTCGTCTTCTCGCCCGTCGTAAACGTCAAGACAATAAATAA
>WSSedB1CaDRAFT_10000265_pt1 | contig 23782 bp, 27 predicted proteins | sample WetSurSB1Cattail_FD_9460 | JGI IMG/M metagenome (IMG submission 9460)
TAAAAAAGCTGTTGCATTAAATTCTTTATGCAACAGCAAAACTAATTTGTTACGCCTCCTGCAAAAATACAGTATAACCTTTCTTCGTTTCATACACATCGATCTTACTCGTAAGCTCCCACGGCGCGTGCATGCTGAGCACGGCTACACCGCTGTCAATAACCTGCATACCGTAAAGAGACATAATATATGCAATCGTCCCACCACCGCCGAGATCAACTTTCCCAAGCTCAGACGTTTGAAAATGCACACCGTGTTTGTCCATCATTGCACGAATATCACCAAGGTATTCGGCGTTCGCATCGTTCGAGCCGGACTTGCCACGCGCACCTGTAAACTTATTAAACACCATACCTTTACCAAGGTAGGCAACATTCTTTTTATCATAGGCACTTGCATAAAGTGCATCATAGCCCGATGTTACATCTGATGAAAGCATCTTTGACATAGCAAGACAACGTCTGAGTTTTAGTTCACTATACCCACCAAGACGATCAAGTATTTCGGCAACCGTATTTTCAAAGAAGCGCGACTGCATACCAGTTGCACCAACACTGCCGATTTCTTCTTTGTCGACAAGCAGGCAGCAAGCTGTACGCTTAACCTTTTTCATTTCGAGCATCGCAACAAGTGATGTATACGCACATACACGGTCATCCTGCCCATAAGCAAGAATCATACTGCGGTCAAGACCAGATTCACGTGCTTTCCCCGCCGGAACAACAGAAAGCTCTGCCGAGATAAAATCATCCTCATCAATATCGTATTTCTCTTTGATAAGCTGCAGCACACCTTCACGAACAGCATCTTTTTCCGTATTTTCAAGCGGTAACGTACCAACAAGAATATCAAGGTTTTCGCCTTCAATAACCTTTGTTGCTTTCTTTTCCATTTGCTCCTGCGAAAGATGGATAAGCAAGTCCGTTACACAAAATACCGGATCGCTTTCATCTTCACCAATAACAACATTGAGCACCGTACCATCTTTTTTTGCTACAACGCCATGAATTGCAAGCGGTACTGTAACCCACTGATACTTTTTAATACCGCCATAGTAATGTGTATCAAGATACGCAAGACCACCATCTTCATAAAGTGGATTTTGTTTAATGTCAAGCCGACATGTATCAATATGTGCCCCCAGAATCGCCATGCCCTTTTCCATTGGTTCTGTCCCAATATTAAAAAGCACTACAGCCTTCTTCATGCATACTGCATAGACCTTATCCCCCGCCTTGATCTTTTTGCCTTTTTCAATGATTTCGGTAAGATTCTTATACCCTGCAGCTTCTGCCTGAAGCACAGATTCAACAACACTTTCACGCTCTGTCTTACACTTCGTCAAAAAATCACGATACCCATCACAAAGTTCCTGCAGCTTTTTTTTATCTTTTTCTGTATATGTATTCCATACAGCTTCTTTTTTTTCTTTTTCCATAAGATCAATTCTCCTTCATTTTATGTATACATACTTGATACTATTTCATTATATCGTTATCACTGAAAAAAGACAACGCAAAAACGGTCTCCCTAAAGAGACCGTTTCTTTGCATTTCTTATTTATTGAAGATGTTCTTCAATGCCTGCTTATTTACATCGCGGTTAAGCTGTGCAAGATAAGTTGTGAGCTTGATGCTCTTCGGACATACTTCAACGCAGTTCTGGCTATTACCACAACTCGTAATACCGCCTTTTTCCGCAAGAGTATTTAAGCGCTTTTCTTTATCAAACTTTCCAAGCGGATGAAGATTGAAAAGATAAGCCTGTACAGTCGGTGCAGGTCCTATAAAATCGGACTGAGGTCCAACATTCGGGCATGCTTCGAGACAGCAGCCACAAGTCATGCAATGAGAAATTTCATAAGCAGTCTGTGCCGTGTACGGATTCTGAATAGGAGCATCTTTAACTTCCCATGTACCATCAACATTGACCCAGCCCTGAATACGTTTAAGACTCTCAAACATAACGGAACGATCAATAAGAAGATCTCGAATAACCGGGAACGTACGAGCCGGAGCAAGATGAATTGGCTGTTCAAGCTGATCTATAAGGGAGCAGCAAGCCTGACGAGCACGACCATTGATAACCATCATGCAAGCACCACATACTTTTTCAAGACAGTTGCATTCCCAGACTACAGGAGCTACTTTCTTACCGTCTTTGGTTACAGGATTCTTCTGGATTTCCATAAGAGCTGCAACAACATTAAGTGATGGACGATATGCAACTTCAAATTCCTGCGTATACGGCTTGCTGTCAGGGGCATCCTGACGTTCTATGATAAAAGTAACTGTTTTCTTATTCTGTTCTGCCATTCTTATTTATCCTCCTTCTTAGCAACAGCGTAGTTACGAGGACGCGGTTTGATCAGCGAATGATCAAAATCGATATACGTAACTTCCGGTTCCTGCTTTTCTGCATTGAAGTCGACGATTGTCGTCTTGAGGAAGCGTTCATCATCACGAGTCGGGAATTCACGTTTGTAGTGAGCACCACGACTTTCATCACGCATACGAGCAGCCTTCGTTACAACGAGAGCATAAATAATCATATTGCGAAGTTGTCTTACAAACATAGCTTCCTGATTTGCCCAGTGACCTCTATCCGTTACGCCGATATCGTTCCAACGAACAAGAATTTTCTTGACTTCGGCAAAACAATAATCAAGATCCTTGTTTACACGTTCGATTGTGACATATTTATTCATAACATCGCCGAGTTCATGATGAAGTTCATGTGCATTTTCCTTGCCATCCATTTTGAGGATTGCTTCAAAATCATCAACACATTCCTGCTTTGCTTTAGCAAGATCTTCATCGGTAAGCTCAGACCCTCTTTCGCCTTCCTTTGCCCAACGCATAGCTTCAGGCCCGGAAACCGTTCCTGAATAGGCAGCAGAAAGAAGAGAATTCGCACCAAGACGATTTGCACCATGATACTGATAATCACACTCGCCAGATGCCATAAGGCCCGGAATATTCGTATTATGTTTACGATCTACCCATATTCCACCCATGGAATAATGAACAGAAGGATAAATCTGCATTGGAACTTTACGAGGATCATCGCCAACAAATTCCGAATACATTTCAAGAATACCGCCAAGCTTACGTTCAAGATATTCAGCCGAAATATGGGAAAGATCAAGATAGACTCTGTTTTCACCATTGATACCAAGATGCTGATTCATGCAAACATCATAGATTGCACGTGATGCAACATCACGCGGTACGAGGTTACCATATGCTGGAAACATTTCTTCGAGGAAATACCAAGGTTTTCCATCTTTATATACCCATACACGTCCACCTTCACCACGGCAGGCTTCTGACATCAGGCGATTTTTATCGGAACCAGGAATTGCTGTCGGATGAATCTGGATAAATTCCGGATTTCCAATATGTGCACCCTGTTGAAATACCGATGAAACTGCTGAACCATTACAAATCGTCGATGCTGTGCAGCGGCCAAATACCATACCTGGACCGCCTGTCGCAAGGATTGTCGTATCGCCACGGAATGCCTGAATTTCCATTGAGTTCATATTCTGTGCTACGATACCGCGACAAACACCTTCTTTATTCTTAATGACCTTAATGAATTCCCAGAATTCATATTTTTTGACAGATCCCTGAACTTCCCATTTACGAACCTGTTCATCAAGGGCATAAAGAAGCTGCTGTCCTGTTGTTGACCCAGCGAAACAAGTACGCTTGTTTTTCTGTCCCCCAAAGTTACGAAGGTCAAGAACACCTTCTGCTGTACGTGTGAAAGGCACACCCATACGATCAAACATTTTGATAAGTTTCGGTGCAGCATCACACATGCCTTTAACAGCTGTCTGATCTGCAAGAAAGTCACCGCCATAGACAGTATCATCAAAATGTTCATATATACTATCATGTTCACCTTTTGTATCCATGCAGGCATTAATACCGCCCTGTGCACAAAGTGAATGCGATCGTTTTACCGGGCAGTACGAGAATAAATCAACTTCTCCCCCAGCTTCGCAAATCTTCAGGGTAGCCATTAAACCGGATAAACCGCCACCTACAACAATAATTTTATTTTTAGCCACGTAGGTTCTCTCCTTATTCTAAAGATTTTACAAGTCAGCTTACATAAGATAAGTGCTCATAAAGATTAATGTAACAAGCGATAATAAAGCACAAAGTCCAAGACAGCCCTTTGTTATAACAGACTGAATACGCGGTCCTTTGGCAATGCCCCATGTCATGCAGAAAGTCGAAAGCCCATTGCAGAAATGAAAAATTGCCGCGATCATACCAATCGTATAAAGTACAAACACAAGTGGATTACTGAAATAACTCTGTAAGAGTTCATAAGAAATCGGTGTGCCGCCGCCTTTGACCATAATACGAAGATAAACAACATGCCAGATTAAAAATGCCGCTACAAACCAAGCCGTCCATCTCTGAAGAGCGAACTGCCAGTTACGAGCATAGCCATAGCTTCCCGGATTGTTCTTTGCCTGCAATGCGATATACGCACCATAAATACCATGGAATAAGAATGGAATTGCTACACCACAGATTTCCAAAGGAATCATTATTTCATGTGGTATGGCAGCAAGTCTGCCTACAGCTGCATTAAATGGAGCTGGGCCGCCGATTACAGATGCATTTGTGATAACATGTTCCAAAAGAAACAAACCTATCGGAACAATCCCACAAATTGAATGTAAGCGACGAAGATAAAAAGTTGTGTTAATCATTCTAAACCTCCTATATTTTACTTTCCCATAAGAAAAAGTATTATAACTTACGATATGGCGCCTGACCTATTTCGTAGAAGTCATTACCTTCCGAGTCAATAACTACAATGGCCGGAAAATCCTCTACAGTAAGAGCCGCAACAGCTTCCGGGCCAAGTTCAGGATATGCCAGAACTTCATATTTTTTTACAGATTTTGCAATGAGTGCTGCGGCGCCGCCGACAGCTGCAAAATAAGTTACACCATGTTTTTTCATGGATTCAATAACCTCTGGCTGCCGGGAACCTTTACCAACCATACCCTTGATTCCCTGATCTAGCATTGTCGGTGTATATGCATCCATACGGCCAGAAGTTGTCGGACCACAGGAACCAATCGGATCACCAGGTTTTGCTGGTGTAGGTCCAAGATAGTAAACAATCTGATTAGTCCAGTCAACAGGAAGCTTTTCACCACGGGCAAGAGCTTCTGTCATTACTTTATGTGCAGCATCGCGGGCACTAATAATCGTACCGGTAATGAGTACGCTGTCGCCAGCTCTTAACTTACGGGATACTTCCTCTGTCAAAGGTGTAGTAATGCGAATTTTTTCAGCCATTTCTCAATTCCTCCTATTATAATAAATCTTATAACACACGTTCTGCATGACGCATTGCATGGCAGCAAATTGTTACAGCTACCGGCAGTCCGGCAATATGTGTAGCACCCCATTCAATATTTACAGCAAGAGCTGAAGTTGTCCCGCCAAGCTGTGGTCCAATACCTGTTTTATTGATAAGCTCAAGAAGCTCACCTTCAAGCTTTGCATACTGCGGATGTGCGTTACGAACATCTGTCGAACGAATCAGTGCTCTCTTGGAAAGATATGCAGCCTGGTCCATTGTCCCGCCGATACCAATACCAACAACCATTGGCGGACAAGGATTGCAGCCTGCATGCTGAATAATTTCAAGAACCGCTTTCTTTACACCTTCAACACCATCTGCCGGAACAAGCATCTTGATACCCGACTTGTTTTCACTGCCAAATCCTTTTGGAGCCAGCTGGATTTTAAGTTTATCGCCATCTACGACCTTTGTGTAGATAATAGCAGGTGTGTTGTTCTGTGTATTCTTGCGATCGAATAATGGCTCGGATACAACAGATTTACGCAGGTAACCTTCCGTATATCCTTTTGCTACACCTGCATTGACTGCATCGTTAAGACTGCCACCTTCAATATGAAGATCCTGACCTACTTCAAGGAAAATAATAGTCATGCCCGTGTCCTGACAGATTGGTCTGTCTTCAGCCCGAGCAATCTCGGAGTTACGGATGATCTGATCAAGCACGTCACGCCCTACCGGAGACTCTTCCGTTTCTCTGCCTCTTTTTAAGGCTTCGTAAACATCCTTCGGCAAATAGTAGGCAGCTTCCTTACACATCTGCGCTACTTCTTCAGTAATTTTTCCTACTTGGATTGTACGCAATGTAAACCCTCCCAAAATATAAAATATAATACACTCGCAGGCTCCATGATACCACATTTTTCAAGCCCTTTCAACTAGTTCCAACCCTTGTTTTCAATATGTCGAAAGGTGAATCACATTCGATTATGAAGCACATTGCAATAAGCATCCTTGAAAATATAAAACAAGAAAACGCTTGCGATGTAATAAATATGAATTATTTATATATAATCAGTATTTATCTGATGCTCGTTCCTATATAAACAATCTTTATTCTATTGGCTATTTATATTAATTTATCCTTCTTTTTATTAATTTTTATTTTCTAATTTAAAAATTAAGTTTGACTTGTTCTACTGAAACTTTTCCCTCAGAAAACGAAAGCAGCATGAAAGACGGTTTACTGCCATCTCTTGGCTGTGATATACTGCCGGGATTCAGTACAAGAACATTCCCCCGTTTACTCTGATCTGCAATATGTGTATGACCATAGACAGCGATATCTGCACCTTCATTTGCGGCAATCACGGCAAGATCGTCTGTACCCCACTTTACACCATACGTATGCCCATGTGTAAGAAAAATAATGTGCCCACCTGCCTCAATAAGCTCTTCATCCTTTATCGTCCTGCTTGGATAGTCACAATTCCCGCTGACCTTAATGACCTTTGTCTTTGAAATCAGTCCCAGGTAATCCGCATCGGAACAACAGTCACCAGCATGAAGCCAAAAATCAACATCTCCAGCAGAGGCTGCTGCCGCCTCAATGGCAGTTTTATTGCCATGACTGTCACTCATTATACCAATCTTCATTTAAGATACCCCGCTAGTTTTTTTGTCATTTCACGAAGCGCCGCACCACGATGGCTGATTTTATCCTTTTCTGTTAATGTAATTTCTGCAATCGTTTTATCACCAACATAAAAATATGGATCATAACCAAAACCGCCCTCACCCTGCGCTACTTTTTTTACACGACCCTTGCACTCACCAACGGCTGTAAGAAAACTGCCATCTGTATCAACAAATGCAAGTACGCAGCGATAGCAGGCCGGAGACTCATCCTGACCAACACGTGTAAGTTCTCGTAAAAGCTTTTCATTGTTTGCTGCATCATCGGCATTCTCACCTGAAAAGCGTGCCGAATAAACACCTGGAGCACCTTCCAGCGCCTCAACTTCCAGCCCTGAATCATCAGCAAGACAAGCACAGCCTGTCTGTTTCGCATAGAATTTCGCTTTTATAAGTGCGTTTTCAGCAAAGGTTGAACCATCCTCAATGGCATCCGGCAAATCCCCAAAAGAATTGAGTGTAGCAAGCCTCACATCGAGTTGCGAAAACGCATGCATCATTTCCCTTATCTTCCCTTTGTTTTTCGTCGCAATCACAATACTTTTCATGGTTCGCGTCCCACTTCCTGTTCTTATCATGTCACATTTCAACCTGTTTCCTTCTATATAATATCTGTATAATATCTGTAATTTTATACGTATTGCATAACAGAATTTGCTTTCAAATTATAAATTCAGGTCAAAATATGGTCAAACAAAAGTCGAGACTCTCTTAGGCAAAGTCTCGACTTAGATAGCTATAGCTATTATTTTACCACATTATACATGACAGAGCCACCCTTAAAATTCGATACAATAAAATAAACCAATGGTGCTATAGGCTTTGTTCTGTAAGCACTTTTTTTAATTTTTCCTATTTTATCATATATAATCGGCCTGTGATTCCCAAAATAATAAAATCTTCACAAATTCACAAATCTAATGAACTTCTAATGATACTCTTACGAGTTTATAATAATCGATTGATATACTAGAAATTAAAGAAGCTTATGCGAATCCGCATATTTTTCCAAATGTTACTTCAAGTATCTGAAAGTATAAAACCACATACAATGAAATGGAGGGAAATTATGACAAACCCAATAGCACCAATCCAATATCCAACATGGCAGCGTCGGCCAAGAGAGCAGCAAGACCAGCTAGAAAGAACGGATCGTCTTAATCGTCCGTCTGTAAATGGGCGGTTTGAAAAAATTTTAAAAGGGGTTATGACAAATGCAGCACATCAGTAAGACTCTTATGTCCGTAACTTTAGGTACAGCTATAATAGCCGGATCTTTAGGATTTTGCAATACAATAGAAGCTTCTCCGCACAAAAACATTGTTCAGCTTGATGACGGAGAGCAACGACCGCCAGAACCGCCAGACCAGCGTTATGATAGCCACCATCGACATCACGAACCACAGGAAGAACAGCCCCCGCGTGATGACGACCACCGTGGACCAGAACATCCACCACAAGATGGCTATGGAAAACCACAGCCACAATATACATTGCGATATGAACATGGCAGACTAGAACGTATACCACAAGATAAGCATGACAGACCAGAGCATCTAATGATGCATCAATAAAATAACTGAAGCTGTTATTTTAAAAGCAAATTAAATATTGATTCAATCAAAACGAGTATAAATTTATTTTATGCTTGTTTTTTTATGTCATTTTAGTATTATATTTTTGTTCCCCTACGATATAGGTGCCATCCTGGTTATCACCATATAGATATGTTGCGTCACCCAGCTCCTGCTGCATAAGATGATGTTTGGGGCTTGCTTTTTTTAATTATTCATATCAGCGCTCTTCTGTGTACTAAAAGTACAGTACTTTCGGTACAATGTAAATAGGATTTTTTTTAAAATAGTAGTATAATTTCCATAGTACAATGTATTCATATTTAAGGAGGACGCAAAAATGATTGGTAAGCGCATAAAAAAACTGCGAATAGAAAATAATCTTACACAAAAAGATTTAGCTATATCCTTAAATCTAACTCATAAAATGATATCATTTTATGAACTAAGGCAAAGGACTCCGCCTAGCGATATTATTTTAAAACTAGCTGATATTTTTAATGTATCAACCGACTACCTACTCGGTAGAACAGATATTAAAAATCATAATCAAACAACCGCTGCCCCCAAAACCGATGATTTCATGAATGATTTACCGGAAGAGGCTTTGCAGTCTATTGAAGATTTTAAGAAATTTGTAAGAGCAAAATACAAAAAGGACTAATACAACAGAAATCATTTGCGAAGCCTGTGTACTAAATAAAACCATTAACTTTAAAAGAGTTAATCCATAATCTAAAGATAGCGAAGGTAATTAAATATGATTGAATTCTATGTTTCTTGTAAGTTAAAAGAAGGAGGCGACAAACATCCGCCTATAATTGCCAACACAATACGGCAATGCTTGTTTGACAATCAGATTATAACATCAGGAAGGCAGTTCTATATTTATATAAATGCCGAAAGACATAATTTAGATGACTATAAAAATGCAGTTCTCTTGAATTTTTTATGTAAAATTGACAGGACCCCCGATTTAACCCTTGATGAATTAAATGTATTATTAGAACCTGCTTTTAAAATTTTAAGTGAAAAAAACAAACTGGATAATTTTAAAATAAGGAAAATATAGACAGTATCTGAATAATTGTTTGTATTTCTTTTGAAATTTGATTATTACGTGATTATAGAAAACCGGATCATCATTATAGAATATGGGTAATGCAGGTCCTAAAATAATGGAGGTGTAACATGAACAAGCAGGATTTAATAAAAATCGCATCGAACTTTGTCGAAAACTCAAAAGATAATTATATTTCAAATGAAGTTGCGATTTCTGAAAGTGTTGTGGGAATGAAGATTTTTGAAGCTCCCATTTGGGGTTTTGCTGCTTCTGATGATAATTACTTTACATTATTTAAAGAACCTACAGCAATTGGAGAACATTTTTTAGAACCCAAAGAATGGTTACCACACGCAAAGTCTGTAATCTCATTTTTTTTACCATTTACAGATGTAGTCAAAAATAGTAATAGCCGTGAAAAACTATGGCCTTCTGAAGAATGGCTGCATGGACGTATTGAAGGACAATCATTTATAAATAAGTTATGTATCCATCTCCAATCTCAATTGATAAACGCTGGATATAATAGTCTGGTTCCTACTTTAGATAAAAGATTTTGGTCCAAGTCCGGCCTTAACAAGGATACACCACATCCTGAAGCATCATTCACAAGCAATTGGTCAGAAAGACATGCTGCCTTTGTTGGTGGACTTGGAACGTTTGGACTTTCTAAAGGTTTAATAACCACAAAAGGAATGGCAGGAAGACTTAGCAGCATCATCACAGAATTGTATTTACCGCCTGGAAAAAGAGAATATGAAGACATATATGAGTATTGCTCAAAGTGTGGTGCTTGTGTTAAAAAATGTCCAGCTAATGCAATATCTATAGATACGGGTAAGAATCACATTTTATGTTCTGATTTTGGAAACATAATACATGAAAAATATAAGCCAAGATATGGGTGTGGAAAATGTCAGACAGGGGTACCATGTGAAAGCAGTATACCGAAGCAATAGAATGTAAAATAAACACTATATTTATTTGATTTACAAATCTTTGTGCGAGGCACCTATTGATATTGAAGCTACCAGCTTCTCATCTAAAAAATTCATAAAGATATCCGTATTGCATATTATGGCGAATTGTACGTTCATACCTATCTAGTAATTATCAGGACACAATTCATAGAGGAGTATGTCCTCGGAAAAATTTGTCGACCATAAAAATAAGGAAGTGACACACCATGAAATCAAGACTTATGATCACTGTATTTGTTGCACTTATGATTTACTCTTCCGCCGCATTTGCAGCCCCTTCACCATCCAATTGGAAACTTGCATATAAAGACAGCAGCGCCGCCTTTTATTTCGATACCAATAGTGTACGAACTGTTGATTCGGATGATGTTATTACTGCTGAGCTAAAAACGGAAATGTCCCCAGACATGGTAAAATTACTAATCGAAAAATGTAAAGATCAATATGACACCTCAAATTGGACGGAAATCAAATACATGGTATCATCAACTAAATACAATCAAACCGATAGAACCTTACTTACAAAAAATCATAGATGTTACGATGCTAAGGATAACCTTCTTGGTACAATAACTGACGAAGATAAAAGCTCCGTATCAGCCGGGTCCGTACAGAGCAAGATATATGATGTGATATTCGACTGGCTATATGCAAATTAATCATCTTTTCCCCATGCTTTTCTATAAGAATCGGTTTGTTTGTGCTAATTAATTTCTAAATGATACAAAAACAATTTTTATGTAAAGGGAGTTATTGCAATGAAACGGATTTCATTTTTAATATTAGTCTTCTTATTTTTATTTAGTTGTACAAGTTTTGCTGCAGATCGCTGGCAATTCATTATTTCTAATGCTTCATCTGAATATTTTTTTGACACACAATCCATAAAATATACAAACTTACCAGATTCAACAGTAATAGATAAATCTGGCATTCTTGTCAATGTAAAAAGAGTATACAGCATCGAAATGAAACAACATATGCTAACTGCCTTGGTTGAAACTACGCAATCTGAAAACATTCAATCTCGTACGACTAATGTCGATTACGCTGTAGATGAAGATCTGTATGACATCACCCATAATTGTTTTAAAAAATATTCTGTTTATTATTATGATAAAAATAATAAACTATCACACAGGCAATATTATCAGACACAGCCTATAAGTATTTCGCCCAACTCAATTGAAGAAAAAGTTTTTAATGCTATCGCTGTTTATGCAAAAGATCATGACGAAGAGATAGAGACTAGAAGCAAGGGATTAGAATCTTTATAGAAACAACTATTTGATTAGTTGCTTCTATAAAGTTCCCCCTCTCCTTTTAGATTTAATCTTCGTCTAAATCTAAAAGGAGTAATTCTGATGAAACGAATTTCACTTTTAATATTAATCCTCTTATTTTTGTTTAGTTGCACTAGTTTTGCAGCGGAACAATGGCAATTCGTTGTTTCTGATACTGAATCCGAATATTTCTTTGACACGCAATCCATAAAATACGCAAATTCACCAGAGACAACAATAATAGATAAATCCAATATTCTTGTCTCGGTAAAAAGAGTATACAGCGCAAGAAGAAAGGACCAGCTAATAAATGCCCTGGCCGAAACCATGCACTCGAAAGAGTCACGGTTTCGTATGGTTACTATGGATTACGCTGTAGATGAAGATCTATATAACATCTCCCATAATTGTCTCAAAAAGTATTCTGTTTATTATTATGATAAAAACAATGAACCTGTTGCACACAAACAATATCCAAAGACAATACCTACAAATATTGCAGCTAACTCAGCCGAAGAAAAAGTTTTTAATACGGTTGCAGCTTATGCAAAAGCTCACGATGAAGAAATCATGACCAGAAGTATAGAACCGGAGCCTTTGTGAAAAGTTATTTGATTGCTATCTGCCACTCAATATAAAAAAGCCGCCTCTATTATGAGGCGGTAAAAAAATGCGCATNATTAGAACNTATGTACCATGGNGACTGATTTCATGCCAATACATAAAGATGAAACACAAAAAACTATTTGGTGACATAAGAACAAGCTNTGTAGTCCCCACTATTGTCCGTGAGTGGTAAACATTATCACCCCATGCAAAATATAACCCTAAGGCTAAAAGCGCTCGCCTCCTGTGAACATACGGGCAAGCTGCTCCACGCCCATGTATCACATCCTATTATTTTAGGTATTTTTATTACTGATATCAGCAAACAAGTGGAACACAAAAGCCCTATAACAACTTAGAAAGCTTATTACCATACATACCCAAAAGACGGAAACAGTATTGCCAAAATCAGGTCATAGAAAGACCTTCAATGAAAGCAGCCTTGATATAAAAGGTGTTATGAGCATTACTTCATGGCTCGCGTCCTACTTTCCACACAAGTTCGCCGCCAAGTACATCTTTTTCATAAGAAATAAGATCATTGATCCCTTTTTCTGCTTTTTCCAAAAGTGCATCGAGCTCTTTACGTAAGAATGGACGCCCCTCACCTGTTCCCTGTACCTCGACAAATGCACCGCTTCCTGTCATTACGACATTCATATCAACGATCGCCTTAGAATCTTCCTCATAGCAAAGGTCCATAATTGGCTCTCCTTCATGTGATATCCCTACACTTACTGCCGCCAGAAAATCCTTCACAGGAAATACCTTTTCTGGATTATATACACTTGCCAGTGCTTCGACAAGTGCAATATATGCACCCGTAATCGAAGCTGTACGTGTGCCGCCATCTGCCTGAATAACATCACAGTCAATCATAACTGTACGTTCTCCAAGAGCCTTCATATCAACGACCGCACGCAATGAGCGACCAATAAGACGCTGAATTTCCTGCGTACGTCCCGTTACACGGCCACGCATGGACTCACGTGAACTGCGCGTCTGTGTTGAGCTTGGAAGCAGTGAATACTCTGCTGTAAGCCAGCCTTCACCACTCCCCTTAAGAAATCCAGGGACACGTTCTTCTATACTGGCGGCACAGATCACCTTTGTATTACCCACCTCTATAAGTACCGAACCTGCCGGATACTTCAAATAATGCCTTGTTATCTTTACGTGCCGCATATCATCAGCCATCGTACGTCCATCAAATCTTGCCATGTTCTGCCTCCTGAGTTCAAATATATAGTTATATTACACTACTTTTATCAATTGAGCAATTTTACAAACAAAAAGAAGAAGAAGGTATTGCTGCCCCCCTCTTCTTTACTTATCAAATCATCTCTGGTACTGTTTAAAATTCTTGATAATTACGATTGGTGTCTTCTGTGATGCATTACCAAAAGGATTATCAATAAGAAGATGTGCCACCTTGCTGCCATCTACACCATCTGTAACCCCAACAATACGTGAACGCTTGAGATCATTAACATCAGCAATTACTGCGCCAAAACAGCCAAGGCGTTCTTTCAAACGCTTGACAACATCCTGCGGATTTTTCGGTCCATAAACAATATGCTTATCAAATGGTGGCATCGTTCCGGTTACATCATCAATAAGTGCAGTCTGTTCACCGCCCCATTTATAAAAAATACCGTTTTGACCAACTAGTTTGCCCAAAAAGCCGGCAAAAAGTGCAAATGCAACACGCCACTTTCCCTCAACATTCATAAGCGACTGCATGCCATGCGGGCTTGCAAGACTTCCCTGATCCGGAATGAAACGGCAACAGAAAAGGGCCACACGTGTAAGCTTCAATTCTTCCGGACGAACAATACGTCCCTGTGTAATAGCAACAACACTTTCTGCTACAGATATTACATCATTTTCGCCAATTTTACCCTTTGTATACTTTTCGACGATATCTACGATATCATCTTTTGTTGTTAAGATGCGCGTAGGCACCGAAACCATTTCAACATCTGGCATTCCTTATCGCTCCTTAATCTTCTGCTAATTCGATACCAACAATCTTTGCAATTTCTTCATTTGGCAATAGGATATGTTCCTTTAAAAGCTTCCACGGACGACGTCCCAATTCCAGATAAATAATATCCATTGGCAGATCCACCATATGCGTAAGCGTTTCTTTTATATCCCCATTCTTGCGTGCTGTAAGCTTGACCTTTGCCAAAACATAGATGCTTTTCTTCTTCTGAATCAATACCGATTCAAAATAATCATCTTCACGCGGTGCCTGATCCCATTCCGCCTTGCCTTCTACCTTTACACCATCGAACTGTTCATAAGGGAGCTGTGCCCTCACAAAACAATCCATAATCGTAGCGCACTGTGTACCAGCATTCGCAAACTCAATCTTTGTACTAAAGGTCACACTATCCTTTGTGAGTTCTTCCATCTTGAAAGGTGTTCTTTGATCAACTCTTACTTCGACCTTCGCATTGCCTTCCCTTATAAAAAAAAGTTTGATAGCAATTACACAAAGCACAAGGATGCCTGCTATAACATATAAGACTTCCACATCAATACCTCCAAATTTTTCTCTTACTTATTTGCTTCGTACTTTGTTAAATCCACACATTTAAATTCTGCAGTATTCACATTAAGTACAAGCTTGACCATTTTACGTGCTTTCTCAATATCCGCTGAAAAGCACATTTTCAAAGACCCCTTGCTCTTCCCCTCATGCAGAAGCTGTTCTCTTTTCAGCTGAGTCAATGCATCAAGAGCGGTCGCCCGTGCCGGATTGACCAAATGTATACCTGCACTGAGATGCTTGCGCAGTATATCCGCAATGAGCGGATAATGCGTACATCCAAGAATCAGCGAGCCGATGCCTGTTCCCTTGAAAAATCCCATATACTTCTGTGCTGCAGCCTCAATCTCCGGACCAGCAATCTGACCACCCTCAATAAGTGGTACAAATTCTGGGCAAGCTTTTGCATAAATTTCCACTGCTGCATCAAGCTCCATAGCAGAACGGCGATGCATTTCATTATGCACAGTCGCCTCCGTTGCAATAACACCAATACGCTTATTACCACCACCAGCTTTAACAGCCTCACAAATTGCACTATTCATTGGAATAATTGGAAATGAATACATTTCTTTCGCTATTGCATAGGCATTTGTTGTTGTTGTGTTACAGGCAATTACGACCATCTTCACCTTCTGTGCCATAAAGAACCGCATGTTCTGATGCATGAACTTCACGATTTCCCGAGGATCACGTGAACCATAAGGCACTCTTGCTGTATCTCCCATATAAATCAAATCTTCATTTGGCAGCATTTGTCGTAGTTCCTTCACTACCGTAAGCCCGCCAATCCCCGAATCAAAAATACCGATAGGTGCACAACTATCCATTACACCGCCTCCTTAAAAAACATTCCGAAAATATACGTTGTATCTATTATACGCAATTTTCATTGCTTTTCCAAATACTATTTCAGCACATCCCTGAGCTTCGCGTAATATTTTTCCGGCAGCCGCGAGATACTTCCTGTTTCCCTGTTCGTAAACACATTCTGCGTATGTCCTTCAACAAGCACCGTTTGATCCGCTTCACGCAGAATGCGATAATCAAATGCCATCTTGACTTTCGTAAGTGCGGTTGGTATCGTTTCAATAATAAGTACATCATCAAACCTGCCAGGCGAAACATATTTACAGTTCACATCTGTAATCGGAAAAACAAAGCCATCCTTCATAAGATCCCCAAGCGTTATACCTGCCTTACGCAGAAAATCCACACGTCCAATCTCGAACCAACGGATATAGTTTGCATGGTGCACTACAGCCATTGCATCCGTATCATAAAAGTTTACCCGATGCGTTATTCTCGTTACCAATTTTAGTTCCCCCTGCTGTCACTTTGCCAATATGTTTGGCGCATAACTTATAGAGTAGAACAAATTCAAGGCAAAGTCAAGGATTTGTCACAGGAAAAAGACCTTCACAGAAAAATATCTGCAAAGGTCTCTGCTTTTTATACTTTTCCATCAGCAATGATTTTTGTATAATTTGCCAGACCAAAATTTGACAAAAAAAATCAAAGTGCCGCTTTAATAACAGAATCAAGCTCTTCCGGTGTAAAAGTAGGTTCATATCTTCCCTGTACTGTACCATCCCGTCCAATAAGGAACTTAGTGAAATTCCATTTGACTCCGTTGCCATCCAGATTTTCAGGATAATGTGCCTTGACGACACCTTGAATTTTCCGTCCAGTTTCCTTATCAAGTTCAAAACCTTTAAAAGGAGCTGCATCGCTCAAAAATTTAAAAAGAGGATCTGCATTTTCACCCCGCACATCAATTTTTGCAAACAAAGGAAAAGTAACACCATGATTCACCCGACAAAAAGATTCAATTGTATCATTGGTGCCCGTTTCCTGTGCAAGAAACTGGTTGCACGGAAAACCAAGTATTACAAGACCCTGACCCTTATATTTCATATAAAGTTTTTGCAGACCGTCGTACTGTGGCGTAAAACCGCATTTACTAGCCGTATTAACAATCAGTAAAAGTTTCCCCTTATACGTACGAAGAGAAACCTCATTTTCTTTGATGTCTTTTACCTTATAATCATAAAATCCCATATCCTTCAGCTCCTTTTATATATAGTACTTCAACGTTTGAATTTTTCTAAACAGGTACTGTCTTTAACCTTACTTATAGTACGAGACTTGGTGCAACATAAACTCGAGCAGCTAGCTCTGCATCAATCAAATAAAGCCCCTTGGCATCTTTGCCAAACAAGTCATACCTTTTTACAACATCTTCTGTATTCTTTTCTTCTTCACCCTGCTCCTTGACAAACCAATCAAGGAACTGCATCGTACGAAAATCTTTTTGTTCATAAGCGACTGCATACATATTGTGAATCGATGCGGTTACTTTTTTTTCGTGCTCAAACGCAGCATTTGCCGGTTCACGGAAATCATGAAAAATCATATTAGGTGCTTTCACATCCTGCAAAACAACCTTTTCATTATTGTTTAGCAAATATTGCATAAACAACATAGCATGATCACGTTCTTCCTGTGTCTGAACATAAAACCAGTTACTAAAACCATTAAGGTTCTCATCAGCATAGTAACTATAAATATCCAGATAAAAATAAGCAGAATACCATTCCATATTGACTTGATCATTGAGTAATGCTACTAATTCCTTATTAATCATTACATTCATCTCCTTTATTATAATTCAAACATAAAAACCGATGGCCTCTATGCTTAAAATACGAAACTTTCTTGTCTCTTTTCCCCTTTTAAGTATGCATTCAACATCACCTGCAAAATACTAAACCGCAGTTTTAAAAGTCTCTCATAAATTAATTTCAAATATAAGAATGAATCAGTCGGCTCACAACATCCGGCATTGTTTTTCTGTCCAGCAATGGCACTTTCTGCTTTAAGATCATATTTTTCTCATGATATGTTTTCTTTTCTTCCAGATATAAAAGCCCTATCGGAATACGGTCACCCATTTCCATGACTTTTTGCATAGCAGAAACTTTGTCCTTGTAATCATACAATGCATCCAGTTCATACACTCGCTTATTATACCATGCAAAAGTATTCGTTTTGTTAAAACTTACACAGGGTTGAAAAATATCAAGCAGCGCATAACCTTTGTATTCGATTGCCTGCTTCATCAACGATACCAAATGTTCCCGATGCCCTGTAAAAGCACGTGCAACAAATCCGGCCCCGGATGCGATAGCGAGAAGAAGCGGATTAAGGGGTTCATTGAAATTGCCATCAACTTGAATGCCCGTTTTAAGCCCTATAACAGAAGTTGGTGATGCCTGCCCTTTCGTTAGCCCATAAATCTGATTATCATGAACAAAATGAGTAATATCAACATTTCTGCGAATATTATGAAGAAAGTGGTTGCCGCCTTCTCCGTAAGAATCTCCATCGCCCGTATTGACAATTACCGTCATCTTCTCATTGGCGATTTTGGCTGCAACAGCGGCCGGAAGAGACCGCCCATGAAGACCACAAAAAGCATTTGCATTGATGTACTGAGGTGTTTTCGCCGCCTGACCAATTCCCGCCGCAATCAACACTTCAGAAGGTTCCTTCCCGAGCTCTTCAAGAGCCGTTTTTATTTTTTTTTTTTTTTCCGTGCTCATTTGACTTCCCCCTTTTGAATACGTTCGGCAATTTCTTCAGCAGAAAGCTGCCGGCCATCGTACTTCAAAATACTGCGGCTGCATGTAATACCAGTTTCTTCACGAATCAAACCTGCCAGCTGGCCCGTTGCATTCTGCTCGATATTAATAATATGACAAACCTTCGCGCTTTTTTCTTTGAGCAGCTTCTGCGGCAGAGGATAAACATCACCAAATACCAGCCCAGCATAACCGTTTGGCTTGTCTTTATTCAGTAAACGAACAGCCTCCTCTATGGGTCCCCATAGAGATCCCCAGCCAATAAGAAGCGTATCAAAACCATCAGCACCGATAAATTCCGGCTCCTGCAGTTCTTTCTTTAAACCTTCAATCTTTTTCATTCGTTTGTCCATCATCCGAATTCTGACTTCCGCTGACTCCGTAATCTGGCCTCGCTCATCATGCTCATCACTATCGATTGCCACAAGATGCTCTGTCTTTCCCGGAATCAACCGGGGTGATATTCCATTCTCAGTATATTTATAACGAACATATTCATCCTCACCGGAATATTCCGAAATTGGTTTTGCTATTTCGATATTTTCCGGACTGAACAACGGAACCGTCGAGGTAGCATCCCCAAGATATTGATCACTCAACAAAATAACAGGAATCTGATATTTTTCTGCCAAATGAAAAGCCCGCATCGTTTGATAAAAAGCATCAGAAGCATTTCGCAGTGCAATAACCATGCGTGGGAACTCACCCTGTGATGCAGAAATAACAAATTTCAAATCGCTTTGTTCCGTTCTTGTAGGAAGTCCCGTCGCCGGTCCTGGACGCTGAACATCAATCACGACAAGCGGAATTTCTGCTATACCAGAAAACCCCAGTGAAAATCCACCGCCAGATGTACCTGTCATGGAACGTGCCCCCGCATAGGATGCACCAATTGCCATATTAACAGCAGCAATTTCGTCTTCCGCTTGTTCTACAACAATACCAGCCTCATCAGCATTAGAGGCCACCGCCTCCATTACAGCCGTAGAAGGAGACATCGGGTACGCACTATAAAACCGAAGATTTGCAGCAATAGCTCCCAGTGCAACAGCTTTACTGCCGGAAATAAGCATCCAGTCTTCATATATTCCAGGCAAATGCGGATAACGCTCCTTTACTAACTCATAGCCCTGCTTTACCGCCTTACAATTAATATCGAGATACGCTGCCTTTACAAAAGGCTTTAAAATAGTTTCAATATGATCAAGAGGTTCACCAAACAACTTTAGTACGACACCTATTGCAATACTTCCAGAAACACGCTGATTCCCAAGTGCTTTTGCCATTGCATCCATTTCTACCTTAATGATGCATGGACTTGACACGGTCAATTTGCTATCACAAAGGATAAATCCATCTTTCTTCAGCTGTCCTTCATGCACCCTGATTGTCTCCTCGTCAAGAGCAACAATACCATCGAGATAATTACTATGTGAATGCACCTGTTCCGTTCCAAAGCGCATCAAAGAAAAATTATGACCACCCCTGACTCTGGACATAAAATCTCTCGTTGTAAACACATTGTATCCGCAACGTTTTAACATTTTTTCAAGAATGGCTGTCGTGGTGTCAATTCCCTCTCCTGCCGCCCCGCCAATCAATAAATTGTACATTGGAATTCCCCCTCCAGACTTTCTTTTACTAAAGAAAACAAACCCTGTCATATTGGAAAAGATCCTATATTGACAGGGTTTTTTCCCTTAAAGTTTAAAACCAAACTTTTCATAGACTATGGAGATTTTATAGTGCAGCTTCAATTCCCAATGACATTTCCATTCATCATGGAGTTATTTCAGATTATAAAACGACGACATTCCTTTATACAATGCAGTCCTTCCAAGCTCATTCTCAATTTGGAGAAGACGGTTATATTTGGCAACACGTTCACCTCTTGATGGAGCGCCCGTCTTAATCTGCCCTGCATTCATAGCTACCGCCAAATCAGCAATTATCGTATCTTCCGTTTCCCCTGAACGATGAGAAACCACCGTCGTAAAGCCAGCCCGCTGTGCCATATAGATGGCCTCAAGCGTCTCAGTCAATGTTCCGATCTGATTGAGTTTAATCAGTATCGAATTAGAAACACCAAGATCAATTCCCTTTTTCAAGCGTTTCGTATTCGTAACAAAGAGATCATCCCCAACAATCTGTACCTTTTTACCAAGTTTTTCAGTTAACTTTTTCCAGCCATTCCAATCTTCTTCAGCAAGTCCATCCTCTAAAGAAATAATTGGATACTTTTCCGTCAGTTTGCTCCAAAAATCAATCAATTCTTCAGCAGACAGCCTTTTTTGTTTTTTCGGCAGCAAATAACTGCCATCCTTTTCATACCATTCACTTGCAGCCGGGTCCATAGCAATTTTAAACTGCTCACCAGGCCGATAACCCGCTTTTTCGATGCCCTCGATGATTGCTTTTAAGGCCTCTTCATCATCATCCAGATTAGGAGCAAATCCCCCTTCATCCCCTACAGCCGTTGAAAGTCCCCTGTCCGAAAGAACTTTTTTAAGGCTGTGGAATACTTCGGCACACCAGCGCAGCCCTTCTGTAAAGGAAATCGCACCCACCGGCATAATCATAAATTCCTGTATGTCCACATTATTTGAGGCATGCGCCCCTCCATTGAGAATATTCATCATTGGAACAGGCAATGTATGGGCATCACAGCCTCCAATATAGCGATATAAAGGAATTCCAAGTGAAGCCGCCGCCGCTCTTGCCACTGCAAGAGAAACCGACAAAATTGCATTTGCTCCAAGCTTCGCCTTATTATCTGTACCATCAAGGTCCAGCATTACGTTGTCAATCGCATTCTGTTGGCAAACATCCATACCTTTTATTGCTTCAAAAATAGCAATATTTACATTCTCAACTGCTTTGAGAACGCCTTTTCCCTGATACCGCATTTTATCATCATCACGGAGTTCAACAGCTTCAAATGCTCCGGTTGACGCGCCAGACGGTACAGCGGCAGTGCCTGAGACACCATTCGCCAGCGTTACCTCTGTTCGGATTGTAGGGTTTCCCCGTGAATCAAGAATTTCCATGGCCTTAACGTTTTCGATAAAAGAATCATTTTTCATCAGTAGATCCTCCTTTATAAGTATCATAATCTTCTTCTATTTATTATACCACAAAACAACTATAGATACAGTAACTCTTAGATCAGCTGACGCAAAAGAATCTATTGAATTTCGCATGGCTTGCTTGCTCTTATTTTAATAACTCCTGCAGCAAAAGGACATTCAAGCCAGTCACAATAATTGCAATTCCCCCCAGTATTGTTTTTTGCAGCCGAGTGTTTGCATATTTCCCCATAATTTTTTTTGATGATGTTAAATAAATTTGCAGAACTATTGTAATTGGCAGCTGCACACTCAAAGCAATTTGTGAATAAATCAATCCCTGAAAAGGCTCTGCAATAAAAAAAATCAGGAGTAAAGCCACACCATACGTTATAGCTGCACCATGCCAGGAATGATAATCTTTGATATCATACGCTTCCCCAAAAATCCCTGCATAAATGCTGCCCCCTGCCATCCCTGCAGTTGTCGTTGACGCTATGCCGGAAAAGAGCAATCCGATCGCAAAAATGACTGCTGCCCCCTTTCCCAGCAATGGCTCCAGCATTGACTGTGCCTGCTGTATATCATCAACAGATACTTGCTGGGTGAAAAACACAGCCGCCGCAATCAAGATCATAGACCCATTAATTACCCACCCAATCCCCATGGAAAATAATGTATCAAGAAATTCATACTTTAGTTGTTTCTTTATAATCGTTTCATCTTCCAAATTCCATTGTCTGCTCTGTATGATTTCCGAGTGCAAAAACAAATTATGCGGCATAACCACCGCACCAAGAACGCTCATTATAATAGGAATTGAACCTTCTGGAATAGAAGGAACAACTGCACTCCAGGCAGCTGTTCCCCAGTCAATCTGCACAAAGCTCAGCTCTAAAACAAAAGACAATCCGATCAGTGACACAAATCCAATAATTATTTTTTCTAATTTCCTGTATGAATTTGTCCACAAGAGAACAAAGCATAACACCGCCGTAATTGTGCAGGAAATATTAAGCGGCAGCCCACATAGAATTGAGATCGCAATTCCTCCACCCAAAATTTCTGCCAAAGCTGTCGATATAGAGGCTAATACCGCCGTAAATAAAATACTTCTCGAATAAGCTTTCGGTAAATACGTTGTTGTTGCTTCCGACAAACAAAGACCTGTAACGATTCCCAAATGAGCAACATTATGCTGTAAAAAGATCAGCATAATCGTCGACAATGTGACCATCCATAGTAATTCATAGCCATAATCTGCTCCAGCTGCCATGTTGGATGCCCAGTTCCCCGGGTCAATAAATCCCACAGTAATCAAGATACCAGGACCTATATATTTCAATATTTGATGCGCTCTTTCATTTATCTGATGCCGATTAAAATAGGTAGTAGTCATAACCATGCCTCCATTAGAATTTTTTATGTTTTACAAAACTACTTTTTTTCCAAACTCATATAAAACAAAAACAGATACCATATTGCATCTGAATATTATGTTAATACCTCTTATTGACTTCCGGCAAAGCATTCACTATACCCCAGATTTTTAATCAAAAAGCCATCTCTTACGTGAAATAATTCCCCTTATAAAATAAAAAGTCCGCACAAATATTTAAATGTACAGAAATTATTTTACCACAAATCGCAATAACAAATCGAAATAAATTGTTCCCAATTTATTTCTGATATATACTGCACACAATCAACAAACAAAAGAGCTGTTTTCCCCTTCGTGTTACTAGCACGAAATCGGAAAACAGCTCTATTCTCCCACTCTCAAAAAAGCAGGTCCAAGACTATATTGCCAAGCAGCAAAATAATTTATACAACCATGGAGAAAATCATTTCGATACAAATTAAATCTTTGTTGGTGCGCCCGGTGAGAATCGAACTCACGCTTTCAGCTCCGGAGGCTAACGCCCTATCCACTGGGCCACGGGCGCACATCATACATAACAAAAGCTATTATATC